>Ga0335072_10017833_pt1 | contig 10033 bp, 9 predicted proteins | sample Lox_Sample_21_FD_206725 | JGI IMG/M metagenome (GOLD analysis project Ga0335072, IMG submission 206725) | Soil microbial communities from Loxahatchee National Wildlife Refuge, Florida, United States - Lox_Sample_2.1 | ecosystem: Environmental > Terrestrial > Soil > Wetlands | place: USA: Florida...
CATCGGCAATCAAGGATCATTGGATGTCAAGTAAAATTGAAAGAGTAGAGAACGCCTCAACTCAACAAACAAGGCTTCATGGCTGCAGAAATACGAGATAGAATGTGAGACTGAAAGTGAAATAATCACTGATCTTTCTCTTCTTTCTTTGTGATCCATATAGATCCTTAATCTGCATCCCCTCAAACTGCTCAAGATCAATATTTAATGATGCTTTGACGAAAGGAGAGAACTCTGCAAACCATTATTAAGGTTCTCGCTCCACCCATAGAGTTCTATTTGGCGCGATTTCTTTCTCAGAAGAGTACCGTCTAAGTCACGTGCAGTCACGTACGTCACCGAGGTTCTTGGTTTCTTAGCGCATCGATGGAAAAGACCCGTCAATGAAAAAGATTGATGATATTTTATACTCCAATAGCAAATTCGACATTCTATAAAACCATATTTGGTTAGTCCAAGACATATCACGTGAATGAAGAGAGATGATTGGTCGCATAACCAAAATGTGCATTGGCCAATCATAGGCCCTGTCATGATTTGTAAGGTAAAAAAACTGACCTTTCAATCTTCCTTCTCGTCCACTACTTGCAACAAGGGCAGCGAAGCTCCTTTAGGACTTTCGATATCAGTCTTCCGATATTTCTCCTGCGAAATACCTTATGATCTATTGTAAGTCGTGAACAGCCGCCATAGTACTTGTCATCTGCTCTGGTCAATAGCTCACTATCTAACACATGTTAGCGGATGTTACAACAAACTACGACTAACGATTACCATGGTCCATCATCAATTGACGAAGATCTTTCACCAATTTCACCTCAGCTCCGATCTGGCCTGGTTCGGCTTCAATTTTACAACAGTATCTAAATGGATTGTCTTTTTTCAAAATCCTTTTAAGAATGACATCGAGGAGAAGCCATGAGTGCTCAAGACACTCTTTCTCGAGCTTTCCACAGGCTTCAGTTCCGCTTTGAACGATAGGGCTTGAGTGTCCGTCCTCTCTAGATGCCTTGAAAATTACAAAGGCATCTACCGCTACTTGAATATCTTCTGCACACATGCAGAGGACCAGGAACGTACACAGGCAAATTGTCCAAGCCTCTGTTTTTTTCTGTCTTAGTTGCTCATCTAATTCCTGCAGGACCTCTTTTGTTAAGTCTTCGAGCAATAGAGTCATCACTCCTTTGATTTGACGAGTTAAGACCCTCGATGACAGTGATGGCAGGGGAGGAATTCCAGTTTTGTGCTGGAGACTGCTCACAGCATTGAACGCCGAGTCTTTACTAAAGACGATACGCCGGCCCATCACATAATGTATACGGTTCATCATAACGGCTTTGCGCAGGACGTTGTTCTGTTTAGCAATGAGCCTCTTGCTCGCATTTTAGGAAAGGTAGGTGTAGATACGTGCCTGTTTCGAAGCCGGAACCGCTTCTAGAAAGCGACATATGGCCAGTAATATTTTGTACCCAAGTGTGGAGCGATCCCCCATTATGTTTCTTGGGTTGCTGATGGCTTCTATGTGGTCTTTGCACTTTTGTTTAATTTGACCGACATTGTATTCACGCAATCCGTACTGTAATGTCCTAACAGTAGCAAAAGTTTGCATATAGTCATTCGTTTCCGGAGTTAAGTCGGAGACAAGCAGGAACTCTTGATTTGGTGGAATAAATTCGCAAGCCAATAAGGTTATAGGAGGGTGTGCTCGACCTGTGGACATCTGGACCACATGCTCATTCTTGGTGAACTCCAAAGCACTAGTAAACTTTTCAATGACAACTTGGCCGAGGTGCTTGACAAGAAAGGCTTAACTAGGTCAGTCAATTGTCCAGCGACATTGGTGCAGTGTTGAAGAGCTTACGAGGCAAGAGTAGTCCTATGTACTCTTCTAAATGACCCCTGTGGCAAAGCGTCCCCAAAAATGGAGAGTCCGTAAGCTTCTGGCAACGAGTACATATATCTTCCTTTGAGCACTTAAAGAATATTGTCAATCAAGTCTCTGGCAAGGCTCATTAAGGCTTACCTTCAATTTGTTCACAAAGCAATATACACAAGCTTGCATTTTCCTCATGAAGGCAGCTCCTTCCTTTGTGTCCGCATCTAGAGGGCGTTTCCGGCCGCGCTTTTGCGGTGCCTTCCCTGTGATATCATCGCCGTCGTTATTTATGAGGGCATCGGATGGAGAAGTAATAGGCTTGGCCCTAATAGGACGAGGTTCCTGCGCTCTTGCTTCTGGGATAGGCATCAAGCTACCCAGTGCGATGTCTTGTAAGACAAAGTCCTTTTCCGATGATACAAGGTTATGTGGTGGGAACATCTTATCTAGAGGCTGAGTATTGGAGGGTGAGAATAAAGGTAGAATCGTCGCCCCTTGACCTCCCCAGTCACAGTTTGTCCCGCTTTGGGAGAGCGATTGTGCGCCAGATGAAATGGCCCTTGTATGAGACGAGACTGTGTTTGAAGATTCTTGAGGCATATTGACTGCAAAAGACATGGTAGTGTTCTCAACTCTGTGCTGTCGGTGAGGCATGAAGCTGAGCACCTCGTCGATGTTCATCGCACTGCCATCGTTGTTGTCGAATGGCTCGGTCCAAGGGACTAATTTAGTGAGTCACTTTCATGAGACGAGGTGCCATCAATCGCTTGAACTAACCTGTGTTACTCAGGAGAAATGGATCATTAATTGCTGATAGTAGCCCTTCGTCCCAAATACCGACGTGGCCCAGGTTCGGAAAACCAGCGGGACCAGTTGGCACATTTTCAAGTGGCGTCATTTGATCTTCGACATTGAGCGTTGGCAAAGGGATGTCCAATTCCATTGGAAAATAACCGTTACTGTCTAATGCAGATGGAATAATACTCTCAGTTTCCAAGGCTGTTGGGAAACTGTCGAGTTGTATGGGAAGCGCTGTGGGGTTGAAATAGGAGGGATCTGCTGATGGTAGGAAAGATTCGGAACTTCGAGAGAAGTTAACATTACCATGGAACCCAAACAAGGTGTTCATGTTGGGTCGCATGTTGCCTAAAGTTGCTAAGTTTGACACACTGTCTGCGTGCGAGGTCGGATATACGCGCGATGAGGACCCTTCCGCAAGGACGTCTCCATCTTGCCCTTGTTGGAAAGTGCGGCCGTCTTCGGTGTCTGCTTGTGTCTCATGGCAGTAGCTGGGATCGTTGAAAGGTGTTGAATATGCCATCTGCCTGTCGGGTGTTGCGAGACAATGGCAGAGCTCGACGCGATTGTATGAATTGTATATCCTTTGCAATACCTAATTTGATCAACTGCATACAAGAAAGATTAAAAAAAAAAAGGTGGATTACTGGTGTCATTTCGGTCTTCCACGACTGTGGACGCCATTCTTAAAAGTTTCGTTGACCCAAGAGATTTCTCATCGACTCTCTCCCGACAACCACACTCATTATCGGCACGATATTCGCATGCGACGTATACTCTTCACCGATATGAGTCTTACAGGCTAATCCTCCGGTGAAGGAACTCTTGACGATAAGTGGTCATGCTGCCCAACGGCGCTTCGAGAGCCGTCATCGAATGGGAGAACGGCAGATTCGTCTCGACACCATCTTCTCGCCTCCCTTGTCAAGCAAGGCTACTCCATCGACATCAGTTCATCGTAAAGTACGATAAATGGTGGATTATACGCTTATCTGCAGGCTTTTTGACCACAGAGCCTACATTTATACTCTCCAGCCCTTTATCAGCTAGCCAATGCCATTGTTCGACGTCTTTGTACAACCGGGCTATACTACTCGGGCAATCGCATTGAGCGAGCGTATTGTCACGCGCGACGGATACCCGTTCTCGAGGGGTAAGTGGAGCTCCAATAGAGGGAACGACGATGACTAGAGCCTGCAGAGCAAGCCGTGTCTAAGACGAGACGATTTGACTTGCTTAATGCCCAATGACTTTGTTCGAAAGCTCAAATGGACCTCTGCACGTCCCGAAGGAATCGCAAAGTCGAGACTCGACATTAGAAACAGCCGCTCAGGCTTGATGCAGCAGCTTCAATTGAGGTTGCTTTCAGTAAGTCTCGAGAAGAGTTATCTCAGCGTGCGAAAGTCAAGAATCGAGACGAAAAATGAGGGCGTTCCTTTTAGCCAATGAAGCGGAGCTCGGGGCAGTTGGCACGGCCACGTTACGAAATACGACAGACATCTGATGGCAAGCAGCCTTCAAATTCCGAATGCTTGGCTTTCAAGTTTGCTGGTCACCACTAAATAATGTTAGTGTGGTGGTGTAGCATGAAATGTATTAGACCCTAGTATATTGTGAACTGCATGAGGCCAGCAGGGTCCAAATCAGATGTGCGACTCATTTGACCGGGAGTAACCCCGGAAAACTCCTTCATGGCCTCTTATTTCTCTGCAACGCTTCATATGCCGTTTTCTTCTATTTATGGCCATTTTTTACATTAGTTTGAGATTATTTCGGGACGCGAATGATGTGTTGGCGATGCCGGCAAATGAACGGCTGTCTCGGCCGAATAGTCCTGCTTATCCGGTCTATTAAAGAAAAGGCTCATCTGTCTCGTTGCAACCATCATTTTGGCAACCGCAATTGTCTTGTTCGTCGAAGTGTATCTCCGTGGGGCCGTCCCTTTGGGGGGCTGGGCAGTTGCAACATCCTAGCCTGCACCAAGAGAGACAAAAACTGCGAAGTAGCCATCCTCTGGACTAGATCTTAATTCATAATAAATCATTAGACGGTAGTCAAAATAGCATTTTAATAGCCCTATAGGTTGAAGCTATGGTGACAAGGGAACAACGCCATCACGACGTCATCCGCATTTAATGATCACGATTAAGGGGGCAGAATGCAGCGGTAATATAGCCCTTCAAATGCGCAAATTCTTATTTCAAAATAACATTTTGTTAAGGGCGTATGAGACTCTGGAACGCAGTCTGAGTTGAGTAGAATATTTAGCATTACGTGATCCATGCTAAAATCCTATACCCGAGCCTTATAAATCGTGGTCGTCTCTTCAGTCTTTGTTGGTCACGACATGGGACTGCAACAGCTGAGCGATTCTAAAGGACGATAGGTTCTGTAAATATATGTTCATTACGTGAGTTATCACGACTTGGAAAAGTGTTAACTATTGTTAATAACTAAGTACAACATAGATCAGAAACACCAGATGCTGGGGTTCCCTATTCAAGATATGGTCCGCACTAACGGAGAAGAGGAGACTTAAAAGACGATTAGACTGCACAAGGAGTATTAGCTGATGTACGGCCACGTTTCTCGATACAGAGAACTTCCCATCTAAGCATAAGTACCCACTTTGCGATCCGGAGCTGTCTCGATAAGGCGATCGGGCAGTCAGCCTCGGGTTCCTCTCACCAGCATAGTTTTTTTGGAGAGCAAACCGAGTAACATCTACATGGCTTCTGATAATATTTACTCGTACGAGCCTCTTTCTGGCGGTCAGTTCCGTCTCTTGCAGCTTTCTGTTTATGAAGGTGAACTTGTTGCCTCGTTGCATCCGTGTTCTGTCTCAGCCCCTTGGCCATTTACTGCCCTCTCGTATGCCTGGAACTCACCAGGCAGAGACGAGATCATGGCGGTGGGTGATAAATTCCTGAAGATCACCAAGAGCGTTCAAGAAGCTCTTCTATACCTGGCTCAACATGTTGAAACAAAGTATCTTTGGATTGATGGCGTTTGCATCGATCAGGAGAATCTTGGCGAAAAGAACATGCAAGTGCCGTTGATGGCAGAGATATATACAAGGGCTACGGAAGTCATTATATGGCTTGGTGAAAGCAACGAGCTCATTGATAAAGCGATTGATGTGACCCCAAAGTTGAACTCTAAACTCGAACGATTCAATGAAAGGCTGGAATCAGAGCTTTTGGATCATGCACTCGCAGAAGCTGGTCTCCCTACAGGCCAATCCCCAATCTGGGATGGATTTACGGAGTTATATTCGAGGTCATGGTTCTCCAGATTATGGACATTCCAAGAAGCTGTCCTCCCAAGTAACGTGAAGATTATGTGTGGCCACAAGTTATTGTCTTTTGACAGCTTGTCTTCCCTTACCGGACTACTGCTCTCTACGACCGTATCGAGGTTTGTTTCTCGAGATCAAAAGTCGAGTTCTGCCGTTGCGGTAGGCTATTCGAAGGTAATGTCAATTGCAATGTATAGAAAAGCTGTCGAGCCTTACAAAACTCAACTTCGTAATATGTCAATCTTACTAAGTCAAGCACGCCAGTGGTCAGTTTCGAAACCCGTGGATCGGTTATACGGAATGCTTGGGCTATCTGATGAAGAAGTCATAGTGGACTACAACCTTTCACCCGCTGCAGTGTATTCCGCATACGCAAGGCGCCATCTTATGAGCGACACAGACCTTAGTCTCCTTCACGCTGCTTCATCCAACCTTACAATGGGAGATCTACCATCATGGTGTCCTAATTTCAATGGTCCAGCGGAAGCGAGCATTTTGGGTGGGGTTGGAAAGGAATACCGTTCAGGACTGGATGAAAGGACTATGACAACATATCGAATTACAAGTGATGAGAAAGCCAACACTATATCTGTCATGGGGTTTAGAGTTGACGTCGTCGACAAGGTCGTTCCGTCATCTTGGGAAAAGTCCTTATCACCGGGTAACCCTCCCAAACCTATTCGTTCCCACGATTTCGATTGGGAAGAAGCTTGTCTTAAACTCTCGCAAACCGTATACCACGAATCTGAAGGCGTCCCTAGGGCTCATTGGCAAACGTTGATAGCTGACAAGGACACAAAGTATGAGAGGTACCAAAAGAACGGCAAACGGTTCTACGCATTGATGAAAATCACGATAGCGTATAGCGCAGGAAACAAAGACTATATGGAAAGTCATCCGGAAGATGTGGACGACTTGCGGGCACTTTCAGATACTGACAACCTGGACTTGCAAGATTATTTTGAAGCCATGAGAATTGCTTGTCGGAAACGTCAATTTTTCTCGACTGGCAATGGGAGAATTGGTCTTGGTCCTTTAGGCACACTGCCTGGTGATATGATTTGCATATTCTACAACGGCTATACACCTTTCATCATTCGACCGCATCCACAACCGAATGACTCAGAACTCTATAGATTCATTGGCGAGGCTTACGTAGATGGAATTATGTATGGAGAGGCTTTAAAAGCTGAAGATCGGCCTAAAGATAGGGTTTTTGTGTTACACTAGCTTGAGGCCAGATATATAACTGTAGCCCTAACACTACCCCTGTCCCTGTTGTCATTATCGCTTTCTAACACTGATCTTAGACAAGTCACGATACTTCACGAGCTCTTTTCACAACACTTCGGTTTAATCAGCTATGTTAATGGACGTATAGTAAACCCGATTTATCAATTCAAACGACTCCTCTATCTAAAAGCTGAGAAAATAAACGCATCCTCCGCCTCTTTACTCTTCACCTAGCCGAGAGAACTCTATCAACTGCTCTGCCCACATCATGTCTAAACACTTATAAATCACTGAGGCAGCGGGAAGTGATTGACATTCATAAGCCAAGCCACTCGCTTTGTGAGCCACCTAATTCTCATCCATATGCCATACCGCTGTATATCTGGCCATCACTTCCCGAGTCAGTCTGTCACCTGGTATATTCGTATTAATACAATCATCATCGCCATCGCCACCCACTAGTCTATAGTCTTCTGTCACACCATATGTTTGTGCAGGAGGATTTACGTACATTGCTCTGGTTTATTGGTAAGGATTTGCGGATCGATTGGTATTGGCTTCCATCTGGAGTATTCGCATATTTGTAAGGTTTATGGTTCGATAGGGGCTAAAAGGCTGATACACATCTGACGCATTGTAGGCGTTCGTGGGATAATGGGCGTTGGCAGGGTTGGAGTTGGTGGCTTGGCTATCGGCATTTGCGATTTGGTATGTACTTGCAGTTGGAACACGTCGACGTTAGTCGTTAAGACCGATTGCCAGGTCTATTCTACATTAAACCATGTTCGGATCCTGCCGCCGAGACCTTGAGCATGTCCGGCTTCGTGAACGGCTTGGAGGAGATGTAGATCGACTCTTCTTTTTCTTTGCTTTGATTTTTCCTGGGCTTCTCCCACCATATCCAACAAGGGCACTGCGAGTCATTCTGCCAACGAGTCAATAATCTCATCCGTGACAACTTGAAATAGCTCCTCCTAAAACTTTTTGCAATGCTTGAATGCAACGAGCACTCTGATAAGATCGTTGAGGTATGGCTGGCCTTGCCATGGAAACGCGCTGTCAGTGACTTAGGTCCTTTGTATATAGGGTGTACGATGACGAGGGACTAGAAGTGCGTTTCATTATTTCGTATTGCGAGAATTGTTTGATGTATTGCAGGCCCCATGGCGGTGTTTCAAGGAAGTTACTCCAGGCCTCTAATCCGAATGCTTCCTGTTCGCCGTGGAGACGTTTTGCCACTAACGAAACGGGATAGTCGACCTCAAAAGTCAGCATCTCAGGACACAAACTTACTAAACAGGGGCAAGGCATGAATAACATTAAACAGAAATCATCTTACGTTTTGAGAAGGACCTGGCTCAAAACCGGTGACCAGCAATTACGCGCCATAGACGCAACCTTCATTGATCGTATCCCCAGCTGGCTGAACTGCCGTGCAGATACGCAAAAGGTAATAACAATCGCAACCACAGGCACTTAAAGTGGGAGGCAGCAACATCTACGCTGCAACGGGAGATCGACGAAGGTTCTAGCTCTGTAACCGCTCAAACTATTTGTGACTGCCCGGCATTCGGCTCGAGTGAGACCAAACGGAATGAGAATGGAGGGCTTCTTACACAATAAATTTATATAACTACGTGCCTAGGAACTGTACTTAGAAAGTGTGTTGAGGGAGGTGAGTTTGTAGTAATGAAAGCGCAGTGTTTGCACTTGTTAAATATGACGTTCCCTAGTCTTACCTCTCATATGTCCCGCATGCTAACGCGAACACTCATTAAACTTCTTTATGTAATCTACTTTAGGGAGGAATATCTTCTTAAGCCCCCGTTCTCATAGATAGATAGCTCTCTGCACACAGTTGAATTGATACTTTGATCGATTAAGTCACCAGAATTGCAACAGCACTGCTTCTGCAGTCTGTGCTGAGCTGTCGCTATTTCGCGCGGTCGTTACACGGAGGGCCCGGACCACACAGCTAAGATTACCAAAGCTCCCCTCTAAACGGTCCCGACCCAGCGATCGCACCGGCTACGTACCGCGGAAATGATAGCGCGCCGACAATCTCTTAAAATGGATGAGACGCCACTTTGATAAAGGGTCCAAGACATAGATCCCAACTGCAATTACCTTCTCCCAAGCAAATTATTATTCTGCTGTTCATCATGATGGGCTCAGAAAAACGCACCAAAGTCCTCATCGCAGCCGGCCCCTCCTCATCGCTCTGCGACTAGGCCAAGCAAGGGTGCCTACTATTGTGCTTGAGAAACACCACACCTTGTTGCCCACTGCACATGCTATGGTATATATGCCAGTCATCATCCTCGTGCTGCGCAAACTAGGAATCTTGAAACAAGTCATGGCTACTGCATTTTTGAACCATGAAGGTGCGGACGCCGAAAGGCAAGGAGTTGGCGAGATTGAAGGAGAGAATGAAAGTGGGGAGTTCAGCGGTGTGCTACTGATCGGACAGCGGAAGATGAATGGGTTGATTTTAGAAGAACTGAAGATATACCCATGTGTGGAGGTGTTGTTTGAGATGAGCGTTGTGGGGATCGAGGATTTGGAAGGGAAGGATAGTGTGAGGGTTACAGCACACCAGGGGTATGCGAAGGGGAGATGGGGATTGTAATGTTTCGGGCTGATTGTGATGGAGCGAATAGTGCTGTAAGGAGGATGCTGTTCGTTGTTAGTGCTTTCTTTTTCTAAGGCGAATCTAAATATTAGTTGGAATCCATGAAAGCATATTTACATATACACAGCCATTCGAGGGTTTCACATACCCAGGATGAAAGATAATCGGCACAGACGTCTTCTACGACTTCTCCAAA
>Ga0335072_10017835_pt1 | contig 10032 bp, 6 predicted proteins | sample Lox_Sample_21_FD_206725 | JGI IMG/M metagenome (GOLD analysis project Ga0335072, IMG submission 206725) | Soil microbial communities from Loxahatchee National Wildlife Refuge, Florida, United States - Lox_Sample_2.1 | ecosystem: Environmental > Terrestrial > Soil > Wetlands | place: USA: Florida...
TTCGAACACGCGGGCTTCGGCCCAGCGTTTTTGCCACTTGGCTTCGATGGTCTGCGGGTCGTAAACGGACCCGGCGGTCAGTGTCTTGGATTCCGACAACTTCGCCTCTCGACTCAAAATACCAGAATATGAACAAAGCGGGTCTAAAGACCCGCCACTACAAGAGCTTGCACGCTGTGCGCCACGCCTCGCTATCCCCTCTTGGACTTGCGGGATTTTCTTGATTTCTTGGCAGAGGCTTTTGCTTTGATGGCCACCTTAGTTTTCTTTGCGGCTGCTTTCTTGGCTTTGGCAGTCTTCGCCTGGATCTTTTTGATGGCCGCGGTGAGCATCGAAAAGCCCTTTTCGGCGGGAGGGGCTTGGTCGGTCAGGCCGGCGAGTTGCCACAGCTTTGCGACGTTACGGCGGTCATCGCCGGGATTGTCGATAGGAGTTTCGGCGAGAAAGGCGCGACCGGGCAGGCCTTCGGGAGGCATTGCGCCGAGACGCGGGTGCGTCAGGACACGCGCGAAGGCTTCGGCGCCGATCTTGCCTTCGCCGATGTTTTCGTGGCGATCGACGCGGCCGCCGAGCGGGATTTTCGAATCGTTGGCGTGGAAGACGGGGACGCGGTCGAGGCCGATGGTCGAGTCGATTAGGTCGATGGTCGAGGTCAGGCCGGCTTCGGACTTGATGTCGTAGCCCGCGGCGAAAAGATGCGCGGTGTCCAGGCACGCGGCCACGGGAGCATCGCCTAGTCCGGCGAGGATTTCGGCCAGTTCCTCGAGACGCGAGGCGACGGCACTGCCCATCCCTGCGGTGTTTTCGATAAGGATGCGAAGATTGCCGAGGGGGACGCGCTTCGAGCTTTGCTTGACGGATTCGATGACGGTGCGAACAGCTTGCTCGGGCGTGGCATCGCCGCGCGAGCCGGGATGAACGACGAGAAAATCCGCGCCGAGAGCCACGCCGCGAACGAGTTCATCCTGAAAGGCCTGGATGGAGCGCGTTTGGAGCATGGGCTGAACGGCGGCCAAATTGATCAGGTAATTTGCATGAATAACGAGCGGGCCGAGGCCCAGTTCGGCGCGGCGGGTGCGAAAGGCGGCGGCATCTGCTTCGGGGACGCGGGCTGAGCCGCCTTGCCACATGCGCGGGCTTGCGGAGAAGATTTGCAGCGCGTTGCAACCGAGTTTGCGGGCGGATTCAAGGGCGTTGAGGTAGCTTCCGGCTATGGATGTGTGGATGCCGATGCGCAGGCTGCCGTCCATCCAGGTAGGCGGGAGAGGCTCGGGTTCCGGTTCGGGCCGGTACTCGTCCTCGGGATCGAACTCGGAGACGTGAGCGAGTGGTTGTTCTGGCGTTCCCATGGAAAAAATTGGCCTGTCCTTAAATAATTTATTCTAGCACACGCGACAAATGAGATGTTCGAGCCGCCGGGGGTGAGCGATTTGCGAGGCTGCGGTGGCATGGCATAGACTACTGGTTTGCTCGCAGTCCATTGAGAGGATAGGGTAGCCGTACATGCTGGTTGTCATGCAATCGCACGCGACGGAGGAGCAGATTCGAGGGGTATGTGAGCGCATTGAGAGCTTGGGGCTGAAGGCGCATCCGATTCCCGGGTCGATTCGGACGGCGATTGGGATTACGGGGAATAGCGGAGCGGTGGATCTGGGCGTGCTGGAGTCACTACCGGGGGTGATCGAGTGCATTCCGGTCAGCAAGCCGTATAAATTGGTGAGCCGGGACGCGAAGGAGGAGGACAGCGTACTGCGGATCCCGGTCCCGGGGGGAGAGGTGGTGGTTGGTGGGAGCAAGGTGGCGCTGGTGGCGGGGCCGTGCGCCGTCGAGACGGAAGAACAGTGTTTTGCGATTGCGGAACGGGTGAAGAAGAGCGGCGCGCGACTATTTCGCGGCGGGGCTTACAAGCCGAGGACGTCGCCGTATAGTTTTCAGGGGCTGGGTTTGCCAGGGTTGAAAATTCTGGCGAGGGTGCGCGAGACGTATGGATTCGGAATTATTACCGAGGCCATCGACAACGAGAGCCTGGATTTGGTCGAGGAATACGCCGACGTGATTCAGATTGGCGCGCGCAACATGCAGAATTTTTCGTTGTTGAAGAAGGCAGGGCGGGCGAAAAAGCCGGTGCTTTTGAAGCGCGGGATGTCGGCGACGCTGGACGAGTTTTTGATGGCCGCGGAATATATTTTGTCCGAGGGAAATTACAACGTGATGCTGTGCGAGCGCGGGGTACGGACGTTTTCGGATTTTTCGCGGAACACGCTGGATTTGACGGTGGTGCCAGCGGTGAAGAAACGCAGCCACTTGCCGATTCTGGTCGACCCATCGCACGGGACGGGGAAACGGCACAAAGTTTTGCCGCTGTCGCGCGCGGCGATCGCGGTGGGCGCGGATGGATTGCTCGTCGAGGTGCATCACGAGCCAGAGAAGGCACTTTCGGACGGGATGCAGTCGATTTTGCCGGAAGAGTTCGCCGAGTTGGTAGAAGAGGTTCGGCAGATCGCGGCAGTTTTGCACCGCGAAGTAAATTGAGGTTTTCCCATCAGCCCTTCTTGTGTTCCTTGTTGACGATTCGCACGCTTCTGGCTAATTCCGCGAACAACATGTAACAATCCATCGGCCTTATGAAGCGCCCGCGCAACTTTCGCGTATTTTTCCTGCTGGGCATCCTCCTGATAACCGGACTGGCGGAGGTCTTGCGTGAGCATCAGCCCTCATTCTTGAGGCCGGGGTTGCGATTGTGCGCGTATGTTTCGACTGCGGATGGGAGCGTGACGGTCGTCGATCTTGTGAAGCTGGCTGCGACCGCACGGATTTTTGTGGGCAAGGGAATTTCCGGAATGCGCGCACATCCGAAGCGCGCGGAGATTTGGGGCGTGAGCAGCGGCGGCGGATTTGTGTGGATGATCGATGCGCGCACGAACCAAGTTGCTGCGCGCATTCCGGTGGGGCCGCTTCCCTTCGCGATTGATTTTTCGGCGGATGGCGACCGGCTGTATACCACGTCCGCGGGATCGGACACGCTTCTGGCCATCGATTGCAAATCGCACAACGTGCTGGGGCGCGCGCGGACAGGCGGCGAGCCGGTGTTGGCGCGCGTCACGCCGGACGGAAAAAGCGTGCTGGTGGTAAATCGCCGCGACGGAACGCTGGGAATTCACGACGCAGCGACGCTGGCGCTGCGCAGCATGGTTCACGTGGTCCCGCAACCGGAAGAGGTGGTTATTCTCCCGGACAGCAGCCTGGCGTTTGTGATGAGTCCCAGCGTGCCCGAACTTTCCGTCGTGGATTTGCAGAGAAGTGTCCTGGTGACGAATCTCGAGTTAGCGGGGAATCCATCGGACATGCTGCTCAAGCCGGACGGCGGTGAACTCTATGTGATTTCCCCGGAAGCGCACGGTTTGCAGGCCATCGACACCTGGACGCACGAAGTGGGCGACTACATGGTGCTGGGGTTGGCGCCCACGCGCGGCGTCTTAACCGCGGATGGAAGCACGATGTACGTCTCGGACAGCGCGGCTGGGCACGTTATTCCCGTGGATATCGCGAACCGGCGTATCATTCGCATCCCTGGAACCGGCAAAGAGTTTCCGATTCCCGCGGGGCAGTCGCCTGGAGCGCTGCGCTTCGACCCCAAAGAAAATTTGCTGATTGTTGTCAACCAAGGCTCGGGGGATGTGGCAGTGATTCGAGTGTTCACGAACAGCCTGCTGACGATGATTCCCGTGGGGGATGGGCCGCGGGATTTGGCTATTAAATTGTTTTAGAAGGGTGTGCGGCGCGTTGTTTCAATGGGCGAATTTCAGTTCCCACATATCTTGCCGCTAGCAGAACAACCTTGAACTATTCCTGGCGAAGCGCGACCAACGGATCGACGCGCATGGCGCGGCGCGTGGGAATGTAGCAGGCCAGGAACGTGACGGCGGTCATCAGGATTGCGGCGGCAAGGAAAGTGACTGGGTCTGCGGGACTCACGCCATAGAGTTGGCTGCCGAGAAGGCGAGCGATGGCGAGCGCAGAGACCAAGCCAAGAGTGATCCCGATGAGAGAGAATTTCGCTCCCTCCTTCATGATGAGCCAGAGCACATCGCGGCGCTGCGCGCCGAGCGCGATACGGATGCCGATTTCCCTCGTGCGCCGGGAAACGAGGAAAGACAGCACGCCGTAGATGCCGACCAGGCCGAGAACGAGCGCGAGTCCTGCAAAAGCGACGAACAGCTCCGTCGTGGAGGCAGGGGTGGAGACGGATTCGGAGACGACCGCGCGCATGGGTTTAACTTCGCTCGTGGGGACTTCGGGATTGAGCGCGGCGATAGTAAGGCGAAGTGCACTCTGGACTTGCAACTCGTCGAGGCTGGATTGAACGACTACCGTCATGTCCGAGGGGACACGGCCGCCTTCGAGAGTGGCGTTTGTGGCGTAAGGAAAGTAGATGGTGCCGTTGATCCAATCGGGAACGTCCTTCTGTAAGTCATAGGCGCGGACATCGGAAACGACGCCGACAATCGTGCGCCAATCAGTGTCGCCGTTGAGAAGCACATGCGAGCCAATGGGGCTACGGCCGGGCCAAAAGCGGCGAGCGGTGGATAAACTCACAAGAGCGACGGGCGGCTTGCCGGAATTATCGGCGGGCGTGAAACCGCGGCCGGCCACGACGCGAATGCTCATAACGCGAAAATAATCGGGCGTGACGACATTCATCCAGAAAAGTGGGAACACCTCGCCAGGAGGAACGGGTTTATTTTCGATTTCGAGAGAACGTTTGGCAACGCGGCCATCGAGCGGAAGCGTGTTGACGAAAGCGGCGGAGTGAACGCCGGGGACGGCCTGCAGGCGATCCTGAAGTTCGTGGTAGAAGGAAATGCAGCGCGCGGCATCGCTGCAGAACTCTTCATTCGGAGTGATGCGAGCCGTGAGAAGGCGCTCCGAGCGAAAGCCGGGATCGACGTGGGAAAGCGCCACGAAACTCCGAATAAGTAAACCGGCGGCAATGACGAGAAGCACAGCGAACGCGACTTCCGCGATGGCCAGGCCGCTTCGCAATTTTTGCGAGACTGCCCCTGACGCGCCGCGGCCGGTGGACTTGAGCGATTCGACGAGAGCGGCACGCGAAGAATGAAGCGCGGGAGCGAGACCAAACAGAAGACCGGTGAGGATAGCGAGGGCGGCAGTGAACACGAGGACTCGCCAATCGATATGCGCATCGGCGAGGCGCGGCGTGTCCGCGGGCAGCGCGACTTTAAGCAGTTGCAGGCCCTCAGAGGCCAGAAGGATGCCGAGCGCGCCTCCAAAAAACGCCAGCAAAACACTTTCGGTGAGGAGCTGACGCATCACGCGGCCGCGTTCCGCGCCCATGGCTGTGCGAAGGGCGATTTCCTTTTCGCGCGTGGCGGCGCGAGAGAGCGTAAGATTGGCGACGTTCACGCAGGCAATCAGCAAAATTAGGCCAACCGCGCCGAGGAGCAAAAACAGGCGGTCATGCACGTCCGCGACCATGCCGTTGCGTAGGGCAACGACGCTGATATCGTTGTTCCAGTCGGCGGGCATGGGCCAGGGAAAGAGTTTGAAAACGCGCGACTGAAACATCCGAATCTCGGCACGGGCCTGCCCGATGGTTGCGCCGGGACGCAGGCGGCCGATGACGGGCATGAAATCGCCGGCCCAATAGGCAATCGTGTCGCGCGGATCGTTGTCGAGGGGAATCCAGACCTGCGTTTTCGAAGATGGAAAATTGAAATCGGCGGGCATCACGCCGACGACCTGGCGGCTGACGCCTTCGAGTTCGATGGAATGGCCGATGATGGAAGGATCGCTGTTGAAGTGCTGCTCCCAGAGAGAATGGCTCAGGATGACGTAATTGTCTTGGCCGGCTTGATCCTCGCCGGGATAGAAGGTGCGGCCAAGCTCAGGACGCGCCTCCAGTACGTTGAAAAATTGGGCGGAGACGAGGACGCCAGAAAGGCGGAGCGGATCACCGCGGCCCGTGAGATTGAATTCGTGGCCTTCAAAATATGCGGCGACGTTCACCGATTTCATTTGACCGCGCAGGGCGACGAATGCGCCCTTGGGGTAGGTGCCCGTGATGCTGACGAGATTTTGCGGCTCCGCAAACGGCAGCGGGCGCAGAAGAATGCCGTCGACTAGACTGAAAATGGCGGTGTTAGCGCCGATGCCGAGAGCGAGCGTGAGAACCGCGACTGCGGTGAACCCGGGATTCTTGCGGAGCATGCGCGCGCCGTAACGCAGATCCTGGAGCAGCGTTTCGATAATCCTGCCGCCGCGCGCTTCCCTTCCTTCCTCTTTGACGCGTTCGATTCCGCCGAACTCGATGCGCGCGCGGCGCAGAGCTTCCTCGCGAGAAACACCCCTTCGGACCAAGTCATTGGCGAGCTCTTCGATATGAAAGCGGAGTTCCGCGTCCATCTCGCTCTCCATGCGAGAGCGCCGGAAAATTGTCCCCGACCAAGAACGCACCCGGCTCCAAAACGTCATGCTTCTTCCTCCACCTTGTTTTTCCACGTTGCCAAGATGACCCGCGCCATCATTCGTACCTGAGAGCCACTATGGGATCGACCCGCATCGCCCGACGCGCCGGGATATAACTTGCCAGCATCGCAACTCCAAAAAGCATGGCAGACACGGCAGTGAATGTGATCGCGTCCGTTGGGCGCACGCCATAAAGCATCGAGGAGAGCAAGCGCGTGGCCACCAATGCGCCAGCAAGGCCGATCGCTAACCCGAAGCCCGCCAGTCGCACTCCGAACCCGAGCACATCCCAAACGATCTGCCCACGTGATGCGCCGAGCGCCACGCGAATGCCGATATCGCGCGTCCGCTGCGCGACCATGTAGGAGAGGACGCCGTAAATCCCTACGGAGGAAAGCAGGAGCGCGGCCGCTGCAAAAATAGCCAGGAGAAATGTGTCGAAGTGCGACCGTTCCAACGTACTTGAGATTTTCTGGTTCATAGTCGAGAGTTGGTATATCGGCACCGCTGGCGCGACGGAGGTGACCGCGGCCTGTAATTCGCGCGCGGGCACGGCAGCACCATTTGTGCGGACCACCAGGTCCATGGTTCGTCCGATCCAATCCCAGGCGCTGGGAGGCATTTGCGCGAGGGGAATATAAAACTCCGGCGGCGCGTGGTGATCGAGACCCCAAGCGCGGACATCCCCGACCACGCCAACGACTTCGTGCCACACGGGATCCATGCGGCCTTTCGGTCCGATTTCGCAGCACGAGAACCGCTTCCCAAGAGGGTTTTCGCCAGGCCACATCGTGCGGGCAAGAGTTTCATTGACGATAGCCACGAGAGTGGTATCGCGCGTATCTCGCGGGGTGAAATCGCGCCCGGCTTTCAGCGGCACACGGGCTGTTCCGAGATAACTTGGCGAAATAATTTGCAATTGCGAGTTCACCAGATTCGCAGGATCCAGCGGCTTGCCCTCGGCGAGCAAGCCATTGCTGCTGCCTCCGCCGGCGAGCGGAGCACGGGAGACCACGGCCACTGACTCGACTCCGGGGAGAGCGGCAACGGCCGCGATCATGCGTTCAAACGTTTGTCGGGCAAGCGAAGGTTCGTGATAACTGGGATCGGGAAGCCCAATTCTCCCAACCATGAGGTTCGATGTATCAAAGCCTGGGTCGACGTGCGATACAAAGAGCGCGCTTCGAACTAACAGACCAGCGCCAACCATCAGAATTAACGCCAGAGAGACTTCACCCACTACGAGGAGACTGCGAATTCGATCGCGGCTTCCGCCGGAAACGACGGACCCCGATTTGAACACTTCGTTCAGGCGAGTCGAGGCCGAGCGAAGCGCAGGCGCCAAGCCAAACAAAAGGCTAGAGAGAAGCGCCGCGGCGCATGCGAAGACGAGCGTGCTCGCATCAATCCGCGATTGATCCAGGCGCGGCATTTCGCCTGGTCCGTGCGCGACGATCCACGCGACGCCCCAGTACGCTAGAAAGATACCAACAACGCCGCCTGCGAGCCCAAGCACCATGTTTTCGGCCAGAAGTTGGCGCAGAATGCGATTCGGCAAAGCTCCCAGGGCCGCACGCATGGCAATCTCTTTTTGGCGCGTGCGCGAACGGGCGAGTTGCAGATTGGCGATGTTTGCGCACGCGATCAACAACAAAAAGCCCACCGCCGCGAGCATGAGCCGCAGGCTCAAACTTTGGTCGCCCAAAAGAGCGGTAGCGAGCGGTTGCAATTGGAATGTTCGACCCTCATCATCAAGCGGGTACTGCTGCTGCAGGCGTTGTGCGATTACATTGAGCTCTGACTGGGCTTGCGCGGCCGGCACATTGCGCTGGAGCCGTCCCATCACGTTCAAATAATGATCATCGTGATCGGCCAACTGCACGGGTGTGAACGCTGCAGGAACCCAGAGAGCTGTATTGTTGAGCAACGGGTCGAAGCTCATCGGCATCACGCCAATTACCATCGTGGGCATGGCGTTGATCCGTATCGACTGGCCCACGATCGAGGGATCTGCCTGAAACTTGGTGCGCCACAGGCGCTCGCTGATGACAACGACATGCGCCTGACCAGGCTTGTCTTCTTCTGCGCTGAAGACGCGGCCTACGATTGGCTGCACTCCAAAGGTTGCAAAATAACTGGCTGTGACGATCTCGCCATCCACACGCTCCGGAAACTGTCCTGTTTCGAGATTAAAGCCTCCGTCATTCGAAGAGCATAGCTCAGCGAAAGAAGTGCTTCGTTCTTTGATGTCAATATAATTGCCGACGGAGACGCCGGGAAAGATATCCTGCCAATGCTCTTGCACGTACATTACTCGGGATGGAGCGTTCATGGCCAGTGGCTTCAGCAAAACGGCATTGACTACGCTGAAGATCGCCGTCGTGGCGCCGATGCCGAGGGCAAGGGTGAGAACGGCGACAGCGGCAAAACCAGGATTCTTGCGGAGGACTCGCCGCCCATGCCGCAGATCTTGCAGAAATTCGGCGGGAAAGTTGACTCCGCGCGCTTCCCTGCCTTCCTCTTTGACGCGCTCGATTCCGCCAAATTCAATGCGTGCGCGGCGCAGCGCTTCCTCCCGCGAGACGCCGTTGCGCACCAAATCTTCGGCGAACGCTTCGATGTGGAAGCGGAGCTCCGCGTCCATCTCGCTTTCCATGCGCGAACGACGGAAAGTTGTGCGCGACCACGAGCGTAGGCGGCACCAAAGCGTCATACTTCCTCCGGCTTGGCGCCCAGAATTCCCGCGATGACCTCGGCCATGCGGTTCCAGTTCGCGGCCTCCGCCAGCAGCCGGCGCTTCCCTGTTGCGGTCAGCCGGTAATATTTGGCTTTGCGCTTGTTTTCGGACTCGCCCCATTCGCTCGCGATCCAGCCTTGATGTTCGAGGCGGTAAAGCGCGGGGTAGAGCGAGCCTTGTTGAATTTCGAGGCGGTCTTTCGAGATTTGCTGGATGCGCAAAAGAATACCGTAGCCGTGCAAGGGGCCGAGAGACACCGCCTTGAGAATGAGCATGTCGAGCGTGCCTTGCAGAAGATCGAGTTGCTTATCCATGGGCGCTATTCTCCTAGACGCGCTAGGAAGGTAAAACGTTTCCTCCTAGACCGTCAAGGAGAAAGAAAGTTGGTGAAACGAAGGCGTGTTCGTGGCCTCAATCACCTGGACGTCAAGGGGGGGCCAGGGCAAATCAGAACGCGGCAAGACTGAGTCAGGAGCCCTGCTCAGCTTCAATCGGCCATGCGAAATACTCTTCGCCCAGATTTACCTCGAGAAACCCTTCCGCCGGCAGGACATCCACGGGCAAACCGCAGTGCCAGAGCGCGACGCCAAGCTTTAGCTTTGTTTGGCCCTTCAGCTTGACCTCGCTCCGGTCGATGGTGACTTCCAGGATCCGTTCGAATGCAACCTCGGCGACGCTTTTGGGATTCAGAAGACAGAAGCGCCCCGTTTCGACTGCAAACTCCTGCAGGTGGCCACGTTCGAGCTTCACTACAATGGCTATTTCCTCGGCCCCGCCCACGGTAATGCGAAATTCCGAATCTTCAAGTT
>Ga0335072_10017836_pt1 | contig 10032 bp, 8 predicted proteins | sample Lox_Sample_21_FD_206725 | JGI IMG/M metagenome (GOLD analysis project Ga0335072, IMG submission 206725) | Soil microbial communities from Loxahatchee National Wildlife Refuge, Florida, United States - Lox_Sample_2.1 | ecosystem: Environmental > Terrestrial > Soil > Wetlands | place: USA: Florida...
TCGGGTGGTCGAACGCGAAGCCGGCCTCCAGCAGTCGCTTAGGCAGCACCCGGGCGCTCGTCAGCAACTCGGCCGACATCTCGCCCAGGCCCAGCTTGAGCGCGGGGGCGGGAACACGGAGCCAGGAGAAGTCGGGGCGCCGGAAGGCGGCAAGCAGCGCCGAGGTCAGCTCCGCGTTGGTGACCGGGTTGGGCGCGGTGAGGTTGTACGGACCACTGCGGGCGGACGCGCCGCCGCCGTCGCCAGTGCCGGCGCCGTCGAGCAGGAAGCGGATCGCGCGGACCTCGTCGGTCAGCGAGATCCAGCTCATCACCTGGCGTCCGTCGCCGAACCGGGGCAGCACCCCGAGGCGGGCCGGGAGCGCCAGCCGACCGAGCACGCCGCCCCCGGATCCGAGCACGAGGCCGCTACGCAGCTGCGCGACGCGGATGCCGGCCTCGCGAGCGGGCGAGGCGGCCGCCTCCCAGTCGGCCACCACCCGGGACAGGAAGCCCGTGCCCGCGGGCGCGTCCTCGGTGACCGCGGCGCCGCCGGTGTCGCCGTACCAGCCGATCGCGGAGGCGACGATGAATGTCGCGGGCCGGGGCGACGCACCCGTCAGGGCGGTGGCGAGCGCCCGGGTCGCGAGCACCCGGCTGGACCGGATCTCCGCCTTGTAGGCGGCGGTCCAGCGGTGGTCGCCGACCCCGGCGCCAGCCAGGTGAACGCAGGCGGACACGCCGGTCAAGACCGGGTTCCCCGCGTCGGCGGCGTGCGGATCCCAGCGGATCTCGTCGGCCGCGCGCGGCGGCCGCCTGACCAGGCGGACGACCTGGTGGCCGTCCGCCTGCAGGCTGGCCGTCAGCGCGGTCCCGATCAGCCCGGACGAGCCGGTGATCGCTACCTTCATCGCAGTCAGCACACCGGCCGGCGCGCTACTACAGCCCGAGGTCGGCCTCGAACGCGCCCTCCTCGAGACGGTTCTTAACCGTGACGAGGAAGCGGGCGGCGTCGGCGCCGTCGACGAGCCGGTGATCGTAGGTCAGCGCCAGGTAGACCATGGAGCGGACCGCGATGACCTCGCCGAGCGCCGGATCATCGACGACCACGGCGCGCTTGACCACGCTGCCGACGCCAAGGATGCCGACTTGCGGCAGGTTGATGATCGGGGTGTCGAACAGCGCGCCGCGGCTGCCCGTGTTGGTCAGCGTGAACGTGCCGCCCGCCAGCTCGTCCGGCCCAACATGACCGGACCTGGTGCGGGAGGCTACGTCGGCGATCTTGCGGGCGAGGCCGCCGATGTTCAGGTCGCCGGCGCCGTGGACGACCGGCACCATGAGGCCGCGCTCGGTGTCCACGGCGATGCCGAGGTGCTCGGCCGCGTGGTACGTGACCTCCTGCGTCTCGGCGTTGATGACCGAGTTGAGCTTCGGGTGGATCTTCAGCGCCTCGACGGTCGCCTGCGCGAAGAACGGCAGGAACGTCAGCTTGACGCCCTCCCGAGCCTCGAAGGCGGCCTTGGCGCGATCGCGGAGCCGGGCGATGTTGGTGACGTCGACCTCGACCACGGTGGTGAGCTGGGCCGAGTTCTGCAGCGACTCGACCATCCGCTTGGCGATGACCTGGCGCGGCCGGGACATCCGCTGGGTGGTGCCGCGCAGCGCGTCCGGGACGATCGTCGGACGGGCCGGGGCTGGCGTTGCCTCGGGCGCGGTTGTGGTCGCCGGAGCGGCCGCAGCCGGGGCGGTGGCCGCAGCCGCGGCGGCATCCTCCGCGCGGCGCTTGGCGGCCGCGTCGATGACGTCCTGCTTGCGGATCCGGCCGCCGACTCCCGAGCCGGCGATCGACTCGAGCGGGACCGAGTGCTCGGCGGCGAGCTTGCGCACCAGCGGCGTGACGTACGGCGAGTCGCCGGTCGGCAGCGGCGTGGGCTCGGGGTAGGCGTCGGCCACCGTGGGCTCGGGCTCGGGCGCCGACTGCTCGTAAGCGGAAGCAGGGGCGGGAGCAGGGGCGGGAGCCGGAGCGGGTGAGGCCGGCGGCTGGTAGGACGGCGCGGCCGGGGCAGCGGGAGGCGGCGACGCCGGGGGCGCGTAGGACGGCGCGGCGGGCGTCGACGGCTCGTTCCAGGACCAGTTGCCCGACCCGGACTGCCCGCCGTTGGCCGGGGCCGCCGCGGGCGGCTGGTAGGCGGGCGCGGGCGGCGCGTACGACGGGGGCGCGTACGAGGGCTCGGCCGGGGCGGGCGGCGCGGGCGGCTGGTAGGACGGCGCCGGCGGGGCGGCCGGCGTCTCGGCGGCGGGCGATGGCGCGGGGGCGGCGGGCGCCGGGGTCGCGGCGGGGGCGTCCGCGTCCTCGATCACGGCCAGCTGCGCGCCGACCGCGACCGTCTCGTCCTCGTCGACCACGATGCCGCGCAGGATGCCGGAGGCCGGCGCCGGGATCTCGGTGTCCACCTTGTCGGTGGAGACCTCGAGCAGCGGCTCGTCCGCCGTTACCTGCTCGCCTTCCTTTTTCAGCCAGCGGGTGACGGTGCCCTCGGTGACGCTCTCGCCGAGCTGCGGCATAAGTACGGAGACCGACATGTCGGTGATAACTCCTTACGCGTGGAAGTGCAGTGGCTTGCCGGCGAGCGCCAGATGCGCCTCGCCGATGATCTCGGACTGGGTCGGGTGCGGGTGGATCAGCGAGGCGACGTCATCAGGCTCCGCGTCCCAGTTGACGATGAGCTGCGCCTCGGCGATCAGCTCGCCGACCCGGCTGCCGACGAGGTGGACGCCAAGCACGCGACCGGGCTTTCCGCCGGCCACAGACGGCGCCTCGGCGATCACCTTGGCCTGGCCCTGCGTCTGGAGGATGACCGACTTGCCGTTGCCGCCGAGCGGGTAGTTCACCTCGACCACGTTGATGCCGCGCTCCGCGGCCTGGGCCGAGGTGATGCCGACCGAGGCGACCTCGGGCTCGGAGTAGGTGATGCGCGGAACCCCGTCGTAGTCGATCGGCCGCACGTCGAGCCCGCCGATCTGCTCGGCCACGAGGATGCCCTCGGCGAAGCCGACGTGCGCGAGCTGCGGGGTGGCGATGAGGTCGCCGACCGCGAAGATGTTCGGCACCGACGTCCGGCAGTAGCCATCGACGTCGACGTACCCGCGGCTCATGCCCACGCCCACGGTCTCGTAGCCGAGGTCGGCCGAGACCGGCCCGCGGCCGACCGCCACCAGCAGGATCTCCGCCGCCAGGACCTTGCCGTTGCCGAGCGTCACCGAGACGCCGTCGTCGGTGTAGGAGACCGACTGGAACGGGGTGCCGAGCTCGAACCCGATCCCGCGCCGCCGGAACACCCGCTGCAGCACCTTGGCCGACGCCTCGTCCTCGAGCGGCAGCAGCTGCGGCGCCATCTCGACGACCGTCACGTCGGCGCCGAAGGAGCGCCACACCGAGGCGAACTCCACCCCGATGACACCGCCGCCGAGGATGATCGCGGACTTGGGCACCCGGTCGAGCGAGAGCCCCTCGTCGGAGGAGATCACCCGCGAGCCGTCGATCGACAGCCCCGGCAGCGAGCGCGGCACCGATCCGGTCGCGAGCACGATGTAGTCGCCGGTGTAGGTCGCGTCCCCGACAACCACCGAGTTCGCCGACGTCAGCCGGCCCTCGCCCGCGATCGTGTCGATCTTCCTGCTCGCCAGGGTGGACTGCAGCCCCTTCCAGAGCCGCTCGACGACGCCCTGCTGGTAGGCCAGCACGGCCGGCATCTCGATGCCCTCGAACGTGGCCCGGATCCCGAACTTCTCCGACTCCCGGGTGGAGTCGGCCACCTCGGCCGCGTGCAGCAGCGCCTTGGTGGGGATGCAGCCTCGGTGCAGGCAGGTCCCGCCGACCTTGTCTTTTTCGATCAGGGCCACGCGCTTGCCAAGCTCGGCCGCCCGCAGCGCGCAGGCGTACCCGCCGCTGCCGCCGCCGAGAATGACGATGTCGTAATGGCCGCCCTCTGCCACGGTAATCCCCTCTTCTTGACCTAAGTCAGTGTGCCAATCATGTCATCGCGGCGCGGTTATGCGCCGGTGAGTGTTCCGTCCGCCGTCGCCGACGCGATCGCGATGAGCGCGCGGACAGCCGAGCCGGTCCCGCCCTTGGGGGTGTAGCCGAACGGCGCCTTCTCGTTGTAGGCCGGCCCGGCGATGTCCAGGTGCGCCCAGGCCGCGCCCTCGGGCACGAACTCGCGCAGGAAGATCCCGGCCGTCAGCATGCCGCCGCCGCGGTCGGCCGAGACGTTGGCCAGGTCGGCCACGGTCGAGTCGAGGCCCTTGCGCAGCTCCTCAGGGAACGGCATCGCCCACGCGGGCTCGCCCACCTCGCGCATCAGCTCGGCCACCGAGGCCGCGACCGCGTCCGAGGACCCCATCACGCCGGCCGTGCGCAGGCCGAGCGCGACCGTGGCCGCGCCGGTCAGCGTGGCGACGTCGACCACCACGTCGGGGTTGTCCTCGGCCGACCGGACCAGCCCGTCGGCCAGCACCAGGCGGCCCTCGGCGTCCGTGTTGAGCACCTCGACGGTCTTGCCGCCGTAGATCGTGATGACGTCGGACGGCCGCTGGGCCGCGCCCCCGGGCATGTTCTCGGCCAGCGCCATGTAGGTCACGATGTTGACCGGGAGCGACAGCTCGGCGGCGGCGACGGTGGCGGCGAGCACGGCCGCGGCGCCACCCATGTCGCACTTCATCGTCTCCATCGACTTCGGCGGCTTGAGCGACAGGCCGCCGGAGTCGAAGGTGATCCCCTTGCCCACGAACGCGACGGTCTTGGTCGCCTCCGGGTGGGTGTACGAGAGCCGGACCAGCCGCGGCGGCCGGGTGGAGCCCATGCCGACGCCGATCAGGCCGCCGTAACGGCCGGCCGCCAGGGCGGCCTCGTCGAGCACCTCGACCGAAACGCCGGCCGCGCCCGCGACCCGCTCCGCCTCGGCCGCGAGCGCGGCCGGGGGCAGGTCGAGCGGTGAGGTGTTGACGAGGTCGCGGACCAGGTTGACCGCGTTGGCGATCACCTCGCCCCGTCGCACCGCCGCGTCCTCGTTCGTGAGCACGGTCACCGCGACGGACACGGCCGGGGTCGCCCGGTACTTCCGGAAGGTGTACGCGCCGAGCAGCGCCCCGGTGGTGACGGCCTCCGCCTCGCCCGCGGTCCGCGCGGGCAGCGCCACGGCGACAGACTTAACCCCGTCATCTCGAACGGTCCCGGTCTTCGCCGCCACCGATCGCAGCGCCGTCCCGGCGGCCCGGCGCAGGTTCTCGACGTCAAATGCCGAGCCGTCGTCGCCCGGACTGCCCAGCCCGACCGCGAGGATCAGCGCGGCGGGGAGCTTGCCGCCGCCGGGGATCTTGATGAGCTCTTCGAGTTCGCCAGTCGCGCCGAGGGCGGCGAGCGTGTCGGCGAGGGTACCGCCGAGCGCTTCGTCTACGCCGTCCGCGCCGGGTGCGGCGCTCGGGCCGTCATGGGTCTGCGCAACCCCGATGACAAGGATGTCAGCCTCGGCTGTGCCTGCTGCTGACTCGCTGTTTGAAAGGGAGACTGTCACGCTGCCGATGTTATTGCACCATGCGGCGCCCGCATGCTACCCACGGCCCGCCGTGACCCACCGCACAGTATTTATTTGCGTGGCTCACTCCCACCGCCCCGGCGGCACCTGATCTCGAACCCGCACCCCCGCAAACCCCCGCCAGTCGTTCTATACGGCTGTTGGCGTGCACCGCCTGGCGGAGCGGGCGTTGGCTAGGGATTGGAGGAGGGACCAGCGGGCTGGGGGTTGCCGGGGCGGCTGGGGAGCGGGGCGGCGGTCGGGGAGGTCGGCGATCAGGGTGGCTAGCTCGGTGATGGTGCGGGCGGACAGCGCCACGGCGAGCCTGGCGTCCAGTTCGTCCAGGGTCAGGCGGCCGTCGGCGACGGCCCCGCAGAGGACGTCGGCGGCGATGTCGCGGTCGGCGTCGGACGCGCGCTGCGGGGGCGGCTGGTCCGGCCGGGCCGGCCCCGGGCCGGGGTAGACGAGCATCAGCAGGACCGGAATCACGGGGTCTCCATCAGACGGTGGCGCGGCGGATGGTCGCGTGCCCGCCCGCAAGCAGCAGCAGCGCCAGCCCGGCGAGCAGCCCGGTCAGCCCGGCCGCGGTCAGCCCGGTGAAGAAGTGCCCGACACCAGCCCACGCGTTCGCCCCCGCCACCAGCAGCACCCCCGCGAGCACGACCGCCAGCTGGGCGATGACGAAGGCGGTGACGCCGAAGAGACTCCAGCGCCGGTAGACGATCCCGAACCACATCCCGTAGATGAACAGCAGCGCCAGCGCCACCGACGACGTCAGCCAGGTCAGGTACCACGGCCCGGCCAGGAAGTACGGCACCCGGAAGAAGTCCATCCGCACCCCCCAGCCGTCGGTCGCGCGCTCGATCAGCTGCAGCACGGCCAGCACGAGCCCGTCCGCGACCGCCAGCGCGACCCCCAGGGCCGCGCTGCCCGCGTAGTAGGACCGCCGGCTCACGCCCAGCGACAGCGCGAACGGCAGCGACCGTCCCACCAGGTTGAGCCCGATGATCAGGAACACGATGTAGATGCTCGCCACCCCGCCGGTGTAGCCGCTGGTGGCGTTGGGCACCGAGACCGGGCCGTGGCTGGTCACCACGGTGTGCTGGCCGTCCGGGGCGAGGGCGAAGATCACCAGGTTGACGAGGAAGCTGCCGGCCAGGATCGCCCACGGGATCAGGAGCGGGGCCCACGGCACGACCAGGTGGTAGCGGGCGACGTCGCGCCAGGTTCTCATGCGCTTGTCCTTTCCAGGGTGTCGGCCGGCTGCGCGGCGGCCTGCACGACCAGTTGCTGCAATGTCAGCGGGGTCAGATCCAGGTGCAGCGATCCGGCCCGCAGCCGGTCGGCCTCGTCAAGCCCGCCGACCACGACGACCGATACCCGCGAGGCCACCCGCCGTCGATCCCAGACCACCCGCCCCGCGGTGAACTCGTCCACTGCCAGCATGGGGCCGCTCACGGCGGTGGCGACCCCGCGCAGGTCGTCGGCGTCGGCGGTGAGCGCGATCCGGCCCCGGTCGATCACGACCACCCGCTCGAGCAGCCCGGCTGCCTCGTCGATCAGGTGCGTGGAGAGCAGGATCGTGCGGGGATGCTCGGCGTAGTCGGCCAGCAGCCGGTCGTAGAAGATCTGCCTGGCCACCGCGTCGAGGCCCGCATAGGGCTCGTCGAACATGGTCACCTCGGCCCGGGCGGCGAGGCCGATCACGATCCCGAGCGCCGACCGCATCCCCCGGGACAGCTTCTTGACCGGCCGGCCGGCGGGCAACCCGAAGTCGGCCAGCAGGGCGTCCGCCAACTCGGCGCTCCAGTGCGGGTAGAACCATGACGCGACTCGCAGCGCGTGCCTGACCCTGAAGTCGGGGTAGGTCTGGTCCTCCCGGACGAAGACCATCCGGCGCAGCACCGCCTCGTTCTCGGCCGGCGCGGCGCCGTGCACGAGAACGCTGCCTGACGAGGGGAATTCCTGGCCGGCGAGGATCCGCAGCAGGGTGGTCTTGCCCGCGCCGTTGCGGCCGAGCAGTCCGATGATCGACCTCGACTCGACCTCCAGGCTGACCTGGTCGAGCGCGAGATGGTCGCGGTAGCGACGGGTCAGGCCGCTGACCGAGATGGCCGTCGTCATACCGTGATACCCCCTTGCGAGGTGAGGGGAAGCGCTTGCAGCGACTGCCTGACCAGCGCGATCAGGTCATCGGTATCGATGCCGAGCCGCGCCGCCTCGGTCACAAGCGGCTCGACGTAGTGCGCGGCGAACCGCTCGCGGCGCTGGCCGAGCAGCCGTCGCCGCGCACCGGACGCCACGAACATCCCGATGCCGCGGCGCTTTTCCAGCAGCCCGTCGTCGGCCAGCAGGTTGATGCCCTTGGCGGCGGTGGCCGGGTTGATCCGGTAGAAGGCGGCGAGCTCGTTCATCGACGGGACCCGCTCGCCCTCGGCCAGCCCGCCGTCCGCTATCTCCTCGGCCAGCCGCCCCGCGATCTGCGCGAACAGCGGCGTGCCTTCTTCGAGACCAGCCACATCCGGCACCAGGTCCACCTCCTTCAGCCACAGCGGTTAGTTACTCAAGTAATGTACCGACGAAGCAATGAACCGTCAAGGAGCGGAGCGGGCCGGCGTTGGCCCCCGGCCGCGACAGCCCCCCGCCGCCAGATAACAGCAAGAAGCGCAGCGCGCCAACAGACGCGGCCAGGATGATGGATCGTTCTGTACACCCGGATGTACACAACGATCCAAGATCTTCGATATGACCAGATAACAGCAAGAAGCGCGGGGGGCGCACCGCCCCGCCTTGGTGGGTGATCGCCGGCCTAGGCGGTGAGCGCGGGATCCGGAGCGGCACTCTCGGCCGGGGCGGCGTCGCCGGCGAACAGATGACAGCCGTCCGGATCCAGCCGCAGGCCCACCTCGTCGCCCCGGCTCGCCCGGTGCCGGGCGAAGACGCCGGTCAGCCGGCCGAGGCCGGGCAGGTCGATGGCGTACTCGTAGCCCCGGCCGCGGAACGCCACGTCGGCCACCCGCCCGGTGAGATGCCGCTCGTCCGCCTCGGCGTGCGCCAGGAAGACGCCGGTCGGCCGGATCGCGAGCAGCGCCTCGTCGCCCGGCCGCAGCGTGCGCCCCTCATCAGGGTCCTTGTCGGCCTGGCCGGCCCCGGCCGGCCCGGCCCCAGCCGACCCAGCCGACCCCGCCGTCGCTCCGGCTGGGCGCAGCGCGGGCAGCCGCCCGGCGGCGCCGTCGGCCGCGATGACCTCCAGCGTGCCGTCGCCGCCGTGCGCCGCCACCCGGACTCGCAGTTCCCCGGCCAGCCCGGTGAACCGCGCCACGAACGGGGTGGCCGGGTGGTTGTAGACGTCCTCGGGCGTGTCGGCCTGGACGAGCACGCCCTCCTCGAGCACCCCGATGTGGTCCGCCAGCGCGAACGCCTCGGCCTGGTCGTGGGTGATGTAGACGGTGGTCGCGCCGGCCTCCCTGACCAGGGAGGAGATCTCCACCCGCATCCGCTCGCGCAGGTCGGCGTCCAGGTTGGAGAGCGGCTCGTCGCACAGGATGAGGCCGGTCTCCGCGATGAGCGCTCGGGCGAGCGCCACCCGCTGCTGCTGGCCTCCGGACAGCTCGTTGGGGTACCGCTTGGCGAAGTAGGCGAGCCCCACCCGCTCGAGCGTGGTCGCCGCCCGGGACCGGCAGTCCGCCTTGGGCAGGCGACGCCGCCGCAGTGCGAAGGCCACGTTGTCGAGCACGGTCAGGTGCGGCCAGAGGGCGTAGTCCTGAAAGACCATCGACAGGTCGCGCTGCTCGGGCGGCACGTGGGAGCGCCCGTCCGTCACCACCCGCGAGCCGATGGTGATCGACCCGCCGTCGATCCGCTCGATGCCGGCCAGACAGCGCAGCAGCGTCGTCTTCCCGGAACCGGACGGGCCGAGCAGCACCAGGAAGGTGCCGGGGGCCACGTCGAGGGAGACCGACTTCAACGCGGGCGCGGTCCCGCCCGGATACGTCTTGGTCAGCGAAGCGATGGATATTGGCTCAGCCACGGTCCGTTCCCTTACTCCAGGATGTGCCGCCGGACAACCGCCCGCAGCGAGAGATAACGTCAGCCACGGGTGGTTTGCCCAATTCTGCGCCAACCCCGCGGCGCGAGCAGCCGGTAGCCGCCAAGCACCACCGCGACGACGCCGAACGCGATGGCGACGGCCAGCACGGCCTGAGCCATCCCGACGCCATAGTGATAGTTGGACAGGTTGTCCTCGATCGCGATCGCGGCGGGCGGCGACCCTGGCGCGTACAGCAGCTGCGAGAGCGGCAGCTCGAGGAACACGCCGCAGAACGTGTACAGCCAGGCCATCATGATGGGCCGGGACAGCACGGGAAGCACGCCGCGCGCCCACGCCCCGATGGCCCCGGAACCGTGCGCCCGCGCGGCATCCTGGAGCGACCCCTGGATCTGCGAGACAGAACCGACGAGCACTCGCGCGTTGGTCGGCA
>Ga0335072_10017837_pt1 | contig 10032 bp, 9 predicted proteins | sample Lox_Sample_21_FD_206725 | JGI IMG/M metagenome (GOLD analysis project Ga0335072, IMG submission 206725) | Soil microbial communities from Loxahatchee National Wildlife Refuge, Florida, United States - Lox_Sample_2.1 | ecosystem: Environmental > Terrestrial > Soil > Wetlands | place: USA: Florida...
TCGGCTCCATCGGACTCAATCACGCTTGTCGCGGCGAAGGTTCCGTGGCAGCCACCCTGGCCGGATCGGCCCTGTGCCCAGTCGCGGTGATTCACCGGCCGCCGGGGGCGCCGGCCAGCCCCCAGGTCAGCGGGGTTGTCGCGGAAGTGGACAATGGTGTGGTGCTGCGACACGCGTTCGAGGAGGCCAGGCTGCGGGGAGTTGCGCTGCACGCGATCTCCGCAGACGCCGCCGACGCCCACGACTCGGTTGCCGGAAACCGTTTGGCGCAAGCGCAACTCAGTCGCCGGCTGGCCCGCTGGACCCGGTTGTACCCGGACGTGCGGGTCGAGCCGGCCGTCATTCGGGAAAGCCTGTCCCGCTACCTGACCCGCATGGCGGACTCCGGCCGGCTTTTCGTCACCGACTCGCGCACAGCCAGTGACCTGTGTGGTGCGTACAGCACCGGTTGCTCGATGCTGACCGTACGTTGCGGCAACTTGTGAGAGTTGAGGAGGCGCGCCTTGGTGAAGGTCTTCTTGGTCGACGATCACGAGGTAGTGCGGCGTGGTCTGATCGACCTGCTGGGCGCCGACCCGGAACTCGACGTGGTCGGGGAGGCGGGCTCGGTTGCCGAGGCCATGGCCAGGATTCCCGCCGCGTGTCCGGATGTGGCGGTGCTCGACGTGCGGTTGCCCGACGGCAACGGCATCGAGTTGTGCCGAGATCTGTTGTCGCGCATGCCCGATCTGCGTTGCCTGATCCTGACGTCGTATACCTCCGACGAGGCGATGCTGGACGCGATCCTGGCCGGCGCCAGCGGGTATGTCGTAAAAGACATCAAGGGAATGGAATTGGCGCGCGCCGTCAAAGACGTGGGCGCCGGGCGATCCCTGCTGGACAATCGCGCGGCGGCCGCGCTGATGGCAAAACTGCGTGGGGCCACCGAAAAGCATGACCCGTTGTCCGGCCTCACCGACCAGGAACGGACGCTGCTGGGCCTACTCAGCGAGGGCCTGACCAACAAGCAGATCGCCGACCGGATGTTCCTGGCCGAAAAGACGGTGAAAAACTACGTGTCCCGGTTGCTTGCCAAGCTGGGCATGGAGCGCCGGACCCAAGCCGCAGTATTCGCAACGGAATTGAAGCGCGCGCGGCCAGCCGATGGATGACGTGCCGCCCACGACGGACCAAGGCGATGGCGGGATGCGGCCGCTGCGCGACACGCTGTCCCAACTGCGTCTGCGCGAGCTTCTGGTCCAGGTACAGGACCGGGTCGGGCAGATCGTCGAGGGCCGTGACCGTCTCGACGGGTTGGTGGAAGCCATGCTGGTGGTTACGTCGGGGCTCGAACTCGACGCCACACTGCGCTCGATCGTGCACTCGGCGACCAATCTGGTCGACGCCCGGTACGGCGCTCTGGAAGTCCACGACCGGGACAACCGCGTGCTGCAGTTCGTCCACCAGGGCATCGACGAGCAAACCGTCCGTCGTATCGGCCACCTGCCCGAAGGTCTGGGTGTCATCGGCTTCCTCATCGATGAACCCAAACCACTACGCCTGGACGACCTTTCGCGGCATCCCGCTTCCATCGGGTTTCCACCGAACCACCCGCCTATGCGGACGTTCCTGGGCGTGCCGGTCCGGGTGCGCGAGGAATCGCTCGGCACGCTTTACCTGACCGACAAGACCACCGGCCAGCCGTTCAGCGACGACGACGAGGTGCTGGTCCAGGCCCTGGCCTCGGCCGCGGGCATCGCGATCGCGAATGCCCGGCTCTACCAGGAGGCCAAGGCGAGACAGTCCTGGATCGAGGCCACCCGCGACATCGCCACCGAGTTGCTGTCCGGCACCGAACCCGCGACCGTGTTCCGGCTGGTGGCCGAGGAGGCGCTGAAGCTGACCGGGGCGGACGTGGCCCTGGTCGCCACTCCGGACGAGAACCTGCCGGCAGCCGAGGTGCAGGAACTGCTGGTGATCGAGACGGCCGGCGGCGTTCCGGGTTTGGCTGTCGGGCAGACCATTCCAGTTACCGGTACCTCACTTGGCGATGTCTTCGTCAACGGAACCCCGCGACGCGTGGACCGCATCGACCTGGACGGCGTAGACGGTGCGGGCCCCGCCCTGCTATTGCCGTTGCGGGCCACTGACACCATCGCCGGCGTCGTGGTCGTGGTGCGCCAAGGCAGGCCGGGCTCGTTCACCGACGAACAACTCGAGATGATGGCCGCGTTCACCGACCAGGCCGCGGTGGCCTGGCAGTTGGCCACGTCGCTACGCGGGCTGCGCGAACTCGACGTGCTGACCGACCGCGACCGCATTGCGCGTGACCTGCACGACCACGTCATCCAGCGGCTCTTCGCAGTCGGCCTGTCGCTGCAGGGCACCGTTGGCCGGTCACGTGAACCCCAAGTGCAGCAGCGACTTTCCGAAGCCGTCGACGATCTTCAGGCGGTCATTCAGGAAATCCGGACGACCATCTTCGACCTGCACGGAGCCTCGCAGGGCGTAACCCGGTTGCGGCAACGGATCGACGAGGCGGTAGCCCAATTCGCCGGCTCGGGGTTGCGCACCACCGTCCAGTACGTCGGCCCGCTGTCGGTGGTCGACTGCACGTTGGCCGACCACGCCGAGGCGGTCGTTCGCGAGGCGGTGAGCAACGCCGCGCGGCACGCCGAGGCCACCACGCTGTCGGTCCGGGTCAAGGTCGAAGACGACCTGTGCATCGAGGTGAGCGACAACGGCCGCGGGATGCCCGACGAATACACCGGCAGCGGCCTGACGAACCTGTGGCGGCGTGCGCAGGAGGTTGGTGGTGAATTCACCATAGGGAGCACCCCCGCCTCGGGCGGAACGCTGCTGCGCTGGTCAGCCCCGCTGGTCCAGTAAGCTCGTCCACTCGACGACGCGGGAAAGCCTGCGCCGCGGCGTTGCCGGCAACGGATCGGCGTTGATCGGCGCCCAGCCCACGCGTAGCAGCATCTGCGGATAGCCGCTGGCGCCGAAGACGTCGGCGCGCACCGCCTCGCGCGTCTCGCGGATCTCCAGGGGCTCGGTGATGGGGCAGCATGCCAACCCCATCGACGTCGCGGTCAACAAGACGACGCTGGTTGCTTCGCCGGCCCGCAGCCGGGCCAGCCGGTCGTCCTTCTCGGTGCCGAGCGCCAGGATCGCCGCGCTGTCGTCGGCGGGGTAGATGCCCGAGGGCTGAGCCAGACCGGCGCCGGCGAACACACGTCCGGGGATCGGCGCGGCGGCCTCCGGCGGCGGCGTGCTGCGGGCCGGGACCCCGGCGACCGCACCGTATCGCCCGCTCCACGCGGTGAGCTCGCGCATGTACTCGTCATCGGTCAGATGGTCGTGAATAGACTGCTTCACAATGACTCTCATCCTGTCCACGGCGTCGACCTGGCGGAGCATGACCCCGCTGCGAGCCGCCCGCGCGGCCATCTGGGCGATGTCTCCGCCGGGCACCGGCCACGAGCTGTAGGCCCGCCGGTCGGTCCGTCGGCGCGGAATCGCCGCCGCGAGCGCGACATCGGCCTGATCGGGTACGTGCGGCTGGACCTCGATCGTGGCCAGGTGGCGGGGGTTGTCGGGATCGGGCAGCCGACTGACCTTGGCCTGCCAGCCCATCGCCGCCAAAGCGACAACGCAATGATGTAGCGCGACACCACAACTGACGATCAGGTCCCGCCCGTCCGGGTCGGTGCTGTGCAGCTGCATGTCCGGTTCGGAGAACAGATCCAGGTTCGCGGCGCCCACCCGCCACCGCCACGGCTGCGTGTTGTGAATGGAGGGTGCGCGGGTGGCCAGCGTGAGCACTGTCCGGAGGGTCTCAGCGTCGGGGAATTGGGCGTTCATCGCTGCCTCTCTGGTCCGACAAGCCTCAACGATGGGGGTCATCGCTCCAGGATCGTCCGGTCGGGCCGGCCCCGGCAGGGCACGAAGCCCCCGGCAGCGAAGGACTTTCGGCCCTGCCCGACCCGCCATTACCAGGGGAAAGTGGTACTGCGGGTTGCAGATAAAACTCACGGAGGTGCGGGTCATGGACCACCTGACGACACTCGATGCCGGGTTCCTCAAGGCCGAAGACGCCGACCCGCGGGTCAGTCTGGCCATCGGTGGTCTCGCGGTCATCGAAGGACCGGCACCGCAACAGAGCGCGCTGGTGTCGGCATTCGCCGAGCGGATACGGGCCTGCCCACGGTTCGGTCAGCGGTTACGGCTGCACCCGTTCGACCTCGGCGCTCCCGAATGGGTGGACGACCCCGACTTCGACATCGATCGGCACGTGCGGCGCATTGCACTCCCGCACCCCGGTGACGAGCGTGAGCTCTACCGGGTGATCGCCGATGCGATGGCTCGGCGCCTGGACCGCGATCGGCCGCTATGGGAACTGTGGGTCATCGAGGGACTCACCGACGACCGGTGGGCGATGCTGACCAAGGTGCACCACTGCATGGCCGACGGAATCGCGGCCACGCACATGCTCGCCGGGCTGTGCGACGACGGGATCAGCGACAGCTATGCGCACACCGTTCGGGCGGCCGACGAGCAAAAGAATCCGTTCAGCGCGCTGGGTCGCTTGTGGAAGGCGCCGACCGCCGTCGCAGCGGGCGTGGTGCGCGCGGCCCAGGGTGCCGGCCAGATAGCCGCCGGGCTGTTGAACCCTGCCCCCTCGCCACTGACCGGGCCGCTAAGCGATCTGCGTCGCTACAGCGGGGCCCGCGTCGCGCTGGCCGACATCGAGCAGGTCTGCCAGGCGTTCGACGTGACGATCAATGATGTTGCGTTGGCCGCGATTACCGAGAGCTACCGCAATGTCCTGGTGGAACGCGGCGAGCGGCCGCTGCCCGACTCACTGCGCACTTTGGTGCCGGTGTCGGTGCGGGGTGCCGATGCCTTCCGCAAGACCGACAACCGGGTGTCGGTGATGCTTCCGAATCTGCCGGTTGACGAAGAGGACCCGGTGCAGCGGCTACGGATCGTGCACGCGCGTTTGGGCCGGACGAAGGCGAGCGGCCAGCGGCAGGCCGGAAATGTGTTCGTGTCCTTGGCGAATCGCATTCCGTTCCCGTTGACCGCGTGGGCGGCCGGGTTCTTGATGCGGCTACCGCAGCACGGCGTGGTGACCGTGGCGACGAACGTGCCGGGACCGCGCCGTCCGCTGCGGGTGATGGGCCGGCGGGTGCTAGGGGTGTTCCCGGTGCCGCCACTCGCGATGCACCTGCGGACCGGCGTGGCGATGCTCAGCTACGCCGATGACCTGTTCTTCGGGATTCTCGCCGATTACGACGTCGTCTCCGACGCCGACCAGCTGGCCCGCGGCATCGAGGCCGCGGTAGCGCGGCTGGTGTCGATCAGCAAGCGGCGCAAGACAACTCGCACTCGCGGGCCACTATCCCTGGTGGTCTGATGGGTGCATGTTTCGTCGACTTCGACGCGCCCACGTGACTCATACCTAGTCTGGCTCTGGACCGAACCTGAACTCGCGGCCGGTGACTTCGGAGGGGGTCACCCGCACGTAGTGAATCTTCGGGGTCGCGGTCCACGGAATCACCTGGGCGCGATCGGCTTTCTCGATCTCGGCATCGGTGCGTAGCAGCCTTGCGCGACCCCTGACGATCACGCTCCACCCTTCGACGACGTTGTGGTCGTCGGCCTCGAAGACCACCGTGCTGTTCGCCACGGCAGAAAACAGCTTGGTGCCCTCCGCGGTCCGAAACAGCACGGTGCGGTCTTGTACGGCAAAGTTGACCGGGAAGATCTCTGGCTCGCCGGCAAACGTGGTCACCAGCCGACCCAGCGCAACGCCGCCCAGCCGGCTCCAGCTTTCGTCTTCGGACAGGACGGTAACGGGCTCATCGGCCATGGGTGCGACCTTTCTCGGATGTCTGACGAATCTCCAGCACGCTATCTAGCGGCCGCCGCGGTGTCGGGGCGGGGGGATCCTCCATCGGCGGCACGATGCCCACGCGGATCAAAGCTTGCGGTTCACCGTGCTGACCGATGAGGCCGCGTACGATGTCGCGACTGTCGCTCGACTCGATCAGATGGGTCAACACGCATGTGGCCATGCCTACCATTGTGCATTCGAGCAAGACGGTCGACAGCACCTCGCCGCACCGCAGCACGTCCAGCCGCGTGTCCTCCGGTGTCGACAGCACAAGGATTTTCGACTCGTCTGCGGTGATCTCAGTGCGGCGATCCTGGTGGCCCCTGACCGGAAAGTCCCGGCCCACGTCCACCCGGAGGCGCTCGGTATCTGATGCCAGCGCGCTGGGCGGCACACCTTGCGCCAATGCGAATGGCGAAGTCCACCATTGTAGTTCGGCATGGTAGAACGAATCGTCGCGGCGCAGGGCTTCGGAGAGCTGCGACGCCTCCGCCAACCGTGGCCGCAGGTCGTCGGAAAGGACGTCGAGCGTCACCTCAGCGTCGTCGAATGTGCTGCGTAGCACGGGTTCGAAGCGGTGCCAGTCGGTGGGGGAATCGAACGGCAGCCGATCTGTTCGTCGGTGCAGGATCGCCTCTGCGCGGGCTTGCTGCGCCGCGGTGAGGTGGTCGATGGGGCCGAATTCGACGGTGGCCAAATGGTCGGGGTCATTCGGGTTGGGGAACCGGGTGATTCGCACCCGCGACTTCGCAGCCGTCATCGCGATACGAAAGTGGTCGAGCACGGCGCCACAACTCAGGATCGCCTCCCGACCCGAATGGTCTGTGGCGGGGACGGTTCGGCGGCGATCGACGAACAGATGCGCGATGCTTCTGTCCGGGGCGGATTCGACGACCCAACGCCAGGGTTGGCTGTTGTGCACGGACGGCGCCCGGCAGGCCAGCAGGACCGCGTTCTCGAGCACCTCTATGTCCACAGCACCGACGCTATGACGACTTGTCTTGGCCCAATAGGGCCATTGGTCCTCTCCGCCAAACCACCTGTGTCACTTTGCGTTCGCGCTTTCTCGACGTGTTGTCCGGCGGTGTCCAGGGTTCGGCACCAAAGTTGGGCCGCGTTGTGACACCATTTGTGCCATCGAGAGTCGGCAAGCGAAGGAGGCGGCCGTGGGATTGGGCGACGACGCCGACGAGGCACGAGCCAGACAAGAGGCTGAGTACGCAGCAGAACTCGCGCAACGTCGGCAAAACTGGGCCGCGGTAGACGGTTTGGTCAAAGAGTTCGTTGCCGAGGCCGTTGCGCGTAACACACGCAAGGCGCGCGGCGTCTTCATGAATCGCAGGTATTGGCAGGTGCGGTCGGCGGAATCCGAGGGGGACTACCTGGTGATTTGGCCGAACGGAAAATGGGAGCTCCGGCGCGATTCAGGTGCCGACAGTTACCAAAGTTTGGCGTGGTGGCGCGACCCGGACAAGGGCCCTCGGGGAGCCAATCCGGTCGATGGCCTCAGAGAAGGTGCCCTGCGGTTGCTCAATAGCTGTTAGCAAGCATCGACTTGCGTTTTCTCTGGCATCCTGAACGCATGAGTAAGGAAATCGATCGGGTCCGCGCCAAGAGTGCTCTCGAAGTGGTCAAGCAGAACCCCGGGATTGTGCTCTTCGCGCTGTCCCCGTTCATCGCGCTGGTGGCTGTCATCTGGGTGTTCGCCGGCACGACGTGGGGCATCGTGGCGACCCTGGCGCTGCTGCTCGCCGGCGGAGCGTTCATCGCCCTCAAGCGCTGACGCCCGGGCATGCGTTCGTGGTGGGGTTGGGGCACCGTCGAGGACGCGCTGTCCGAGGATGAGACGCGGGCTCTCGAGTCGCGGGTCGCCGCGTTGCTGCCGGGCCATGACCTGACAGATCACCGCCCGCCGGACCCGAGCCAGCTCGGGTTGGCGGCGCCAAGGATCACCCCGCCGCCGTCGCTGGCCAGTCTGTGCTCGGCGGACCCCGTGGATCGGGCCGGGCATGCGCGCGGCAAGGCTTTTCGCGACGTGGCGCGCAACCTGCAGGGCCACCTCGATCGCGTCCCCGACCTGATCATCCGGCCGCGCAGCGAACATGAAGTGGTCAACGTGCTCGACTGGTGTACGCGCGAGGGGATTCCCGCGATTCCCTACGGCGGCGGCAGCTCGGTGGTGGGCGGCGTCGAACCGCGCTTCGACGGGCCGGCGGTCACGGTGGACGTGTCCGTCATGAGCTCGGTGCTGGAGGTCGACCGGATCAGCCGGGCCGCGCGCATCCAGGCCGGTGCGCTCGGGCCGTGGATCGAGCAACAGTTGCGTGGGCATGGTCTGACGCTGCGCCACTTTCCGCAGTCGTTTGCCTTTTCCAGCCTCGGCGGGTGGCTGGCCACCCGCGCCGGCGGGCACTTCGCGACGCTGTACACCCATATCGATGACCTGACCGAGTCGCTGCGGGTGGTCACCCCGGCCGGGGTCGGCGAGTCACGGCGGCTGCCCGGATCCGGTGCCGGGCCGTCCTCGGACCGGTTGTTCCTGGGCTCCGAGGGCTCGCTCGGCATCATCACCGAGGCGTGGATGCGGTTGCAGGACCGGCCGCAGTGGCAGGTCACCGCCTCGGTGGCGTTCGACGACTGGGCCGCCGCGGTGGCCGCGACGCGAATGATCGCGCAGGCCGGCCTCTACCCGGCCAACTGCCGGCTCCTCGACCCGGCCGAGGCGTTCCTGAATGCCGGCACGCCGGTCGGCGGCGGGCTGCTGGTGCTCGCCTTCGAGTCGGCCGATCATCCGATCGACCCCTGGCTCGACCGCGCCATCGAGATCGCCACCGAACACGGCGGCACCGTCACCGCCCGACGTAGCCGCGAAAGCGACAGTCACACAACCGAAAACGATGCCTCAGCTACCTGGCGCTCGGCGTTCCTGCGGATGCCCTACCAGCGCGACGCCCTCGCTCGTCGCGGCGTCATCGCCGAGACCTTCGAAACCGCTTGCACCTGGGACGGATTCGACGCTCTGCACGCCGCGGTGACCGAGGCCGCCCGCACGGCGATCCAGCGGGTCTGCGGGGCGGGTGTGGTGACCTGCCGGTTCACCCACGTCTACCCCGACGGTCCGGCCCCGTACTACGGCATCTACGCAGCCGGACGCTGGGGCTCACTCGACGCGCAGTGGGACGAAATGAAAGCCGCAGTGTCCGAAGCGATCAGCACAACCGGCGGCACCATCACCCACCATCACGCCGTCGGCCGGGACCACCGTCCCTGGTATGACCGGCAGCGCCCGGACCCGTTCGGCGCGGCCTTGCGCGCGGCCAAGTCCGCGCTCGACCCGGCCGGCATTCTCAACCCCGGGGTGCTTGTCGACCCGTAAATGCTTGCGACCGCTTCGATGATCAGCCGTGCCCGATGCGTAACAGCTCGGCCAGGTTCGGCAGCTTGACCCGAGGACGCCCGTGCGGTTCGCCGGCCGCCCGCTCGAATTGGTCGATGATGTCCCAATGAGCCGACGTGACCAGCTTCGGCTGGCGTGAGGCCAGCCACTCGACCAGTTTGTCGGCATGGTCGTCGGGGAAATCCGCGAGCTCGCCCCCCTCTTGGGAGCCGGCCAGATCTGCCAGCAAGGTGTCGACGGTGTCCTGGGAGTCCTTTTTGTTGGTGCCGATTACGCCCGTCGGCCCGCGTTTGATCCACCCGACGACGTATTCGTTGCGGCTGCCCGCCACCCGGCCGTCGGTGTGCGGAATGGTCGCGCTCTTGTCGTCGAACGGCAGCCCCGGGGTGGGCAGGCCGCGGTAGCCGACCGACCGCACCACCAACTGAACCGGCAGTTCCTCGCGCTCGCCGGTGTCCCTGGCCGATGTCCGCCCGCTTTCGTCGGTGACCAGCTCGTTGCGGCCGAGCACGATCGCCTCTACCCTGCCGTCGCCCTTGATCTCGATCGGTGACGTCAGGAACCGGAACACCATCCGCCGGTGTCCCGGGCGGAGTTCGCGACCCACATAGCCGCGCAGTGCGGCGATGTTCTGCTTGGTGACCTTGCCCACCGCGGCGGCGTCCTCGTCGGTGATGCCCTCCAGCTCGGCGGCATCGACCACCACGTCGACCCCTTCGAGGTCGGCGAGCTCGCGCAACTCGAGCGTGGTGAACGC
>Ga0335072_10017838_pt1 | contig 10031 bp, 10 predicted proteins | sample Lox_Sample_21_FD_206725 | JGI IMG/M metagenome (GOLD analysis project Ga0335072, IMG submission 206725) | Soil microbial communities from Loxahatchee National Wildlife Refuge, Florida, United States - Lox_Sample_2.1 | ecosystem: Environmental > Terrestrial > Soil > Wetlands | place: USA...
TGCAGGCGCCAGCTCATGTGCGGGCCGGGCGGCCGAGCCGCGCCCTGGCCTCCTGGACGTCCATGCCGTGCAGCCGCAGCAGGTTCTCGCCGAGGATCTTGCGCTTGGCCTGCTCGGTGAGCTGCGGGTAGCCGTATCCCGCGCACAGGTCCTCGGGAATCTCGAAGTCCATGAACGCCCGCAGCGCCCACTGCGGATGGAAGATCGGCGCCTCGGACCCGTAAATGATCTTGTCTTCGCCACACCAGAACAGCAGCTTCCCGATGATCTCGGCGAACATCCGCGGCGCGCGGACCAGGAAGTTGATGGTCGCGGCCAGTGAGGCGTACAGGTTCGGGTAGCGGATGAGCTGCCAGCAGGTTTCGTCCAGGAACGGCAACCCGACGTGGAAGATCACGAAGTTGATGTCGGGGAAGTTGGCCGCCGCGCCGTCCATGTCCCAGGTCTGCGTGTGCTCGATCGGCTGCGGCCCGAGCGGCACGCCCTTGTGCACGCCGATCAGGTTGACACCGAGCTCCCGCGCCTTCTCGAACACCGGGAATGCCACCTGCGGGTCGTCCATGCGCCAGGGATAAGGCGTCCCGTAGTCGTAGCGCACGTTATAGAACTTGAACGCCCTGGCTCCGAACTCGCCGACCTGCCGCTCCATCAGGTCAAGTGCTTTACGGCCCTCCAGCGGGTTGACCGAGCCCCAGAAGATGGTCCGGTCGGGGTCACGACTGGCCAGGTCGGCGCATTCCTCCCAGGGCGACAGGCCGTCGCGGAAAAGATCGGTCAGCGGCAGCGGCATCGCCACCAGCATGTCGGTGTCGGACTCCTCGTAGACCATCTTCCGGATGTCCGGCACGGTCCACTGGCGCAGGAACTCCTCGGGCGGCAGCTTCGGCTGGTCGTCGGGGGTGAGCGCGTTGTGGAAAGCGTAGAGATGGTTGTCGAACATCAGGCCCGGCTGGCCGAACGCGTTCTTCGGGTCGAAGTTGAAGATGTGCGCGACACAATCGAACACGAACGCGTCATCGATCATGGCTGTCTAACCTTTCGCGGGCTGGTGGGCGGCCACGTACGCGCCGCGGTCCGGCACACTTGACGGCGGCGGCAGGAACCGCAGCAGGCCGGCGGCCCTGGGCGAAAGCCGGTCGGTGGTCCACGCCTCGTCCCAGACGATCTCCACGTCGGCCGAGGTCACACCCGGCTGCGCCGCGATCCGGTCTTTGACCTCGGTCAGCACCCGAGCCGCGAACGGGCACCAGCCCGAGGTGAGCAGCAACTCCACCCGGACCGCGCCGCCGTTCCTCTGCACCGAGCGCACCAGGCCCATGTCGACGACGGATATGCCCTTCTCTCGGCAGCACGGGTCGTAGACATCGCTCAGGGCGTCAAGGGCCCACTCCGGTACTCCGGACATGCGGACATCGTGTCTTGCAGCCGCGCGGCCCGGATAGCCCCCGAAATTTCACATGCTGAATGCCAGCGAGCATGCGTGAGGCGGTTCCCTCCCGCGGTGCAGCGCGGCATTCTTGAAAGGGTGAGAAACCAGGGCGAGGAGCCCACCGACCTCATCCGCAGCGTGTCGCGCGCCCTGCGGATCATTGAGGAGGTGTCCGGCTCGCCCCGGCCGCTGCCGGTGAAGGTCATCGCCCGCCGCTGCGAGATCAACTTGTCCACGGCCTATCACCTGGTCCGGACGCTGTGTTACGAGGGTTACCTGGTGCGCCTGCCCAGCGGCGGCTACGTGGCCGGGTCTGAGGTGGCCGAGCGTTTCCACGACCTGATGAGCTCGCTGCACCGGCCGGCCGAGGCCAGGACCGTGCTGCGGAACTTCGCCGACGTCACCGGGCACAGCGCGTACCTGGCCAGCATCTCCGGCGGCCGGCTGATGTGCGTCGATGTCGTCGAGGGAACCCGCTCGCCCTGGCTGGAGGATCTGCAGCCGGGACTGGAGACCGCCGCGCACGCGACCGCCGTCGGAAAGGCGTTGCTGACCACTCTGCCCGGGCGGGCGCGCAGCAGGCTGCTCAGTGAGCAGGGGATGCGCCCGTTCACGTCGAACACCGTCACCGAGCCGGGTCAGATCGAGTACGAGCTGGGCCGGCTGCACGCGGGCGACCTGGTCATGGAGCACGGCCAGTACCGGGACGAGGTGTGCTGCGCTGGCGTCGCGGTCCGCGGTCACGACGGCTGGTGGGCACTCGGCTCCACGGTCCGGGGCCTGAGCATGCCGGCGTCGCTCCTGGCCGAGCTGCGGGTCGCCGCTTCCGCCCTCAGCTACGTACCTCGCCGAGCATGACCCAGCGGGTCATGCCACGTGGAATCGCTCGATTTTCGGCCCGGATTTGCGTGTCCTCGGCAATGTCGTGACACGGAAGCCGTTCGGTCACCCGATGAATTCAACCATTGTCGCCGGGATCACAAATCCTGGCCGGCGGATCTGGCTGGCTCATTTATCCCGGCGGTACGCGGAACGGCGCGCAGATGACAAGTCTGCGCTGCCTTCGAGCTGCGGGGCAGCTCGTTTGACATTGTTGATAAATTCCGGGAGGCCACCGCTCACCAAAACCCGGATCGGCCGGCGCCCGGCAATCTCGATGCGGACTCTTCCGAACAGGTCCTGACCAGCGCGCACCTGCCTCAGCTCAGCCAACGGCACTTCGCCGCGCCGTCCGATCGAACGCCACCGCAATGAGTCCCGGGTCAGTTCAAGATAGTACACAGCGCGTCGCGCCATGTACCACCAAAAGGCATTAATGATCAGTACAACGATGATGAACTCGCCGGAGTCTTGGTCCGCACTGTGCCGGAACTGCGGGGCGATGAAACCGACCGCAAGAACCAATGCGGAAAAAACCGCGAGGCCCCGGCCCTGTGAGATCGTTTTGCGCTCATCGCCGCCCCGGTAGCTTGCCACCACTTCCACATTGTCGGCAGGCAGACTCATGTACCCCTCGCAGTGTGGCTGGCACCATTATCGGCTAAATATACCTTTAACCAAACACGATTGGCCAGGTGAAAAAGTAACGGCGGCGTCACCGCCACCTTGTTGTACCCGATCGAACGACCGGCCGAGCGCACCGGACGGGCCCTGGCCCGGCTCGGGCGCCAGCCGGCGTGACATCCGGAGACCGAGGTGCGATCCAGCCGCAGCGCGCGACTTCCCGCCCGCCGCGCGCGACTTCCCGCCCCGCCGCGCGCGACTTCCCGCCCGCCGCGCGCGACTTCCCGCCCGCCGCGCGCGCCGAGGTCGTGAGCGAGACCCCGCTGGGGCGGACCGGGGCGGTCGCGGACGTGGTGGTGGCCGTGGTCCGGTACCTCGCCTCGCCCGAGGCCTCCCGCGTTCAGAAACCGATGGCTTGGCGGAGCATCAGGATGGTAACCCGTCCGGGGAACGGCTCCGCGTTGAGGATGAGCAGGCGGTTGACGGCGCTGGGATGGCCGTAGACCGCCAGCGCGCGGGCGTTCTCCAGCGGGAGGCAGTGGTCTTCGACGCGGCTCAGCGCGGCTGCCAGGTCGGGCACCACCTTTTGCGCGCCGACGATCCAGATCGCGTTCGCGGCGCCGCCGCTGTAGCTGGGTATCTGGCTTCCGGTGCCGGAGGCGGCCAGGACAGAGCCGGTTTCGGTGACCGCCGCGACGCTCCCCACGACAACGTCCGGGCTGGCCAGCAGGCGCCGGATGTCGTCGGCGCGGGTGGCGCGGTCCATCGCCACAACGTGCGGCTTGATGGCCTGGTACCGACCGCTGGTGTTGATGTCGGCGTCGATGCCGGAAAGGCGGAGGGTCTCGCTGGCCGAGGTGAACACGCTCGCGCCTTCGGGTATCAGCTCCTTGACGCGGGTGCGCGCGGCGGCCGCGTCCTCGAGGATTTCGACGGTGAATCCGTGCGCAGCAAGCGCGGTGGCCGCCCGCTCCAAGCGGTGACCTGCCGCCGGCTCGGTGAACGATTCCGTCGGAACCGGGATTGTCATCGTGCGCTCCTGTTCTGCTCGGTTGCCGTGGAGGGGGCCTCGCGGACCCGCTCGCTCCAGCAGTACGAGAGCGCACGCCCCTGGAATGTGAGGCGAGGCGCCACCTCACATTCCGGAGCACTGTCCTGTCGAACCGGTAAGAGCAGTCGCGACCGAGGGAGCCGAAGCCACGATGACCACCCGATCCGGGCCGGGACACGGCGGCGTGCCCGGCGCACGCCTGGACGTGATCATGAGGGAGCGGCGCCACCTGATCAACCTGACGTACCGGCTGCTGGGCTCCCTGGCCGAGGCCGAAGACGCCGTCCAGGAGACCTACGCCCGCTGGTACGCGATGTCCAGGCAGCAGCAGGACGCGATCGAATCCCCCGGCGCCTGGCTCACGACCGTCGCCAGCCGCATCTGCCTGCATGTTCTTGGCTCGGCACGGGCCCGCCGCGAAAGCTATGTGGGGGAATGGATCCCGGAGCCCGTGCCCGAACCGGCCGAGTGGATCAGCGTGGGGCCTGCCGCCACGCCCGACCCGGCGGACCGGGTCACCCTCGACGAGTCGGTCAGCATGGCCTTCCTCGTCATGCTCGAATCGATGACCCCTGCCGAGCGCGTCGCGTTCATCCTGCACGACGTCTTCCGCTACTCCTTCGCCGAGGTCGCCGAGATCACAGGCCGTTCTCCGGCCGCCTGCCGCCAGCTCGGCTCCTCAGCGCGCCGCCGCATTCGCTCGGCGCGAGCTCCCGCGAGCCCGACGACCCGGCAGGCCGGCGTCGTCAGGGCCTTCAAGGCCGCCTGGGAAGCCAAGGACATCAACGCCCTGATCGGTCTGCTCGACCCCGGTGCCACGGCGATCGCCGACGGCGGCGGCCTCGCCGTTACCTTCGTGGACCCGATCGAGGGCGGCGAGCAGATCGCTCGCGCGTGGATCGAAATCGCCAAGCACTCGCTCGGCAGCACCACGCTCCTGGAACGCACGGTCAACGGCCAGCCCGGGCTGGTTGCTCAGCAAGGCGGCGTCACCGTGACGGTGTTCGCGTTCGACGTCGCCGGTGACCAGATCAAGCACATCTGGGCCATCCGCAACCCCGACAAGCTCCGGCCCTGGACAACAGGCTGACGCGCCTGATACCCCGGCGCCGCGACATCAGTTGCACAGTCGCCTGCCCGGTGCCGCAGGTCGCGGAGGCCATCGCGGCGTCGGCGGACCTGGAGCTGGGCCGGCACCGTGGTACCGCGGCCGGCAGCCGCATCCGGTCTGCCAGCCGGGGACTGCGCCGCGCCCTGACGCGCTGAGCTCCCGGGCTGGTGCTGATGATCCCGGGCGGCCCCATGGATGCCGACGGGTCACCCGCGGTCAGCCGGATCAGGGTCAGGCCGCAGATTGTTGATGAGCAGGCCGAGCGCGAACTCGAAGCGCTCGTGTCCGGTGCCGGAGATCAGCTCGGCGGCATGGCGTCGAGTCTGCGGGAATTTCTCGGCAGGCAGTGCGGTGAAGCGGTCCAACAACTCCTCATCGCTGAGCACCCATTCCTGATCCTGCTGCTGGCGCCGTTGCTGGACCAGCGACTGCTCCAGTGCATAGGCGCTGACGTAGAGGGACAGCGCGTCACGGGCCCATCCGGCCGTCCTCGGTTCGATGCCGCCCGCGAGCAGGATCGCCAGGATTCCTTCGCCGACCCGCAGCGTTTCCAGGTTGGTCGACACCATGGCCAGCGCGGCGCGCGAGACTCCAGGGTATTTCAGGTACAGGTCGCGGATCTGCGTGTACACCCCGAGCAGCTGCTCGCGCCAGGCAGCCGGGTCCGGTTCGGGGAGCACGACCTCGGCGTAGAGCCTGCCGATCAGCAGATCGTCGATGTCGTCCTTGTTGACGATGTGCGCGTACAGCGACGACGGACCGGTGCCGAGCACGGCGGCGACCCGGCGGATGGTCAGCGCGTCATACCCCTCGGTGGCGACGACTTCCAGGGCGGCGTCGGTGATCCGTTCGACGGTGATCGGCTTCTTGCGCGGTGCCGATGCGACGGCCTGCGCTGCGGGTTGGGCGTGGCGAGCTGCGCGAAGGTGCCGGGGATCGGCGGACATGCCAGCCACTATAGCTTGACACGATCTAAGTTCGTTATGTAGAGCTTAGATCGTATGAACGAACTAAGTTCGTAGCGATGTCTCGGAGGTGCGTGATGCGAGTTTCCGTTGTCGGCGCCGGCCTGGGAGGTCTGGCTCTCGCGCAGGGTCTGCGCTGTGCCGGGATCGAGGCCGACGTGTTCGAGCGCGACCAGGGGATCGTCGCACGGTTCCAGGGCTACCGGCTCGTGCTGAACCTGATCGGTTTCCAGGCGGTGCGCGACTGCCTGCCGACGCGCTGGCACCCGCTGCTGGACGAGATCGTCATGGACGCCTCCGCCGAGCAGCTGATCCTGGACCCGCAGCTGAACGAGATCGGCAAGCTCGGCGCGGGCCGGACCGGCATCGTGGTCGACCGGCAGGTGCTGCGCCAGCTGTTGCTGACCGGCCTCACCGTGCACACCGATGCGGCGCTGACCGGCTACGACGTGCTGGCCGACGGCAATGTCCAAGCCCAGTTCGCCCGCCGCGACCCGGCCACCGCCGACCTGCTGGTCGGCGCTGACGGGGTCACCTCCGCGGTCCGCGGGGTGTTGTCCCCGCAGACCACCCCGACCGACACCGGCGTCCGGTTCGTCATCGGCCGCACCCCGCTGACCGATGAGTTCGCCAGCCTGTCCAAGGCCTACGGCTCGAGGATCACGGGCGACGGGGTCAGCCTGCTGCTCGGCGCGATGCGCTTCCGTACCCCGCCGAAGCAGGCCGCCGAGCAACTGGCCCCCGAAGTCACGCTGCCCGACATCGGCGACTACGTGCGCTGGGCCATGATCCTGCCGCGGAACGGCTCGGCGGAGGACCTGACCGCGCAGGACGCCGTGCTGTCCAGGATGGAAGGTTGGCACCCGGAGCTGCGCGCGCTGATCGAGCAGGCCGACCCGGACAACAGCATGCTGCTGTCCATCCGGGTGATCAAGCCCGGTGAGCGCTGGGCGGCCGGCCCGGTCACGCTGCTTGGCGACGCGATCCACGCCACCTCCCCGACCGGCGGCAACGGCGCGAACACCGCGCTGCGCGATGCCGACCTGCTGCGCCGCTGCCTGATCGAGGCCAACGAAGGCCGCCAGGATCTGCTCAGCGCGGTCGACGACTACGAGCGGCAGATGTTCGAGTACGGCGCCGAGGCCGTGCGCAGCAGTCTCGAGAGGCTGCCCGCCTTCGCCCCCGAAGCGAAACCGTCCTGAGGCCGGTGGCTGCCGCTCAGCCTTGCGCCATTGCTCGCCGGTGTTCCGCCAGAACTGAGGCCAGCCGCGCGGCGAATCCTCGAAGGTCTCCTGACGTCCGCAGACGGTCATGCCTCTGCGAGCGAGACCTTGCCATGCTCGCCGGTCACTGGGATCGACGGATCGACCTCGACCATGGGCAGCCGCCGCCGGGCCACCGCAATCGCGTCACCCTCCCGGGTGTGCGCCTTCTCCCGCGCCAGCAGCTGCTCGCCGTCATGAATTCAGACGGGCAGCGGGCGGGAAATTAATCGACGCCTGGCCGGGCCCAGGGGTGGCGGCCTGCATGACGCGGAATCAGGGGAGTGGCCGGGTGGTTGGCACGAGCATGGCTTCAGGACACACGATCACCATCACTCCGTCGCAGGCACACGTCGTGGTCACGGTCGGCGGCGAGAAGCTGGCCGAGACCGACCGGCCGGTGCTGCTGGACGAGACCGGGCTGCCCACCCGCTACTACCTGCCGCGCGAGGACGTGCGCACGGACCTGCTCGAGCCGACCGGCACCGCGACGACGTGCCCGTTCAAGGGCCAGGCGTCGTACTGGTCGGCGCGGGTCGGCGGCGAGACGCACCGGGATCTCGTGTGGAGCTATGAGACGCCGATCCCGCAGGCCGAGGGGATCACCGAACTCATGAGTTTCTACCCGGACCGGGTCGAGCTGACGGTCAACGGCGAGCGCCAGCCCGCCCGGTAAAGCCGTAAGGCCGGCCAGCGCCGCTACGAGCCGGGCTGTGAGATGACGCTGAACGCGGCGCCCTGAGGGTCGGTCACCAGGGCGATGCGGCCGGCCGGGGTGTCGAACGGCTCGACCACGACGGTGCCGCCCAGCTCCTCCACCTTGGCCGCGGCCACGTCGGTATCGGTGACGGCGAAATACACGTGCCAGTGGTCGGGCACACCCTGTGCCGGCGGCGGGGTGACGCCGCCGACCTGCTTTCCGCCGGCCTCGAGCAGCGTGTACTCACCGCTCCCCATGTCCATCGTGGACGTGGTCATGCCGAGCACCTGCTGGTAGAAGGAGGTCACCGACGGGTCGGTGGTGATCAGCTCGTTCCAGGTCAGCGTGCCTGGCTCGTCCACGAGCGTGGCGCCGATGTGTTCGTTGGCCTGCCAGAGCGCCACGGGGACGCCGTCCGGGTCGAGCACGAAGGACATCCGGCCGGCGTCCATGACGTCGAAGGGCTCCATCGCGACCTGGCCGCCCGCCGGCCCGACCTTGGCGGTCGCGTCGTCGACCGAGTCCACGGCGAGGTAGGTGTTCCACATGGGCGGCGCGCCGGCGGCGACCAGTTCCGGCGGCTGCGGCGCGATCGCCGCGACCTGCTGGCCGCCGAGCTGGGCCATGGAGTACACGGCGTCGCCGGCGTCGTCCGACATGGGCTGGTCGTCGTAGGTCCAGCCGAACAGGCCGGAGTAGAACGCCTTGGCCGCGGGCTGGTCGGTGGTCTGCAGGTCCACCCAGTTCGGTGTGCCCTGCTCATATGACGTGCGTACCGGCATCTTTCCCCCCGATTGTCGTACGGCACTCGCCCTAGTCGTTGCTGTACCCCGGCGCGGGGAGATTAGCGGAAGTCGCGGCTGCGGGCGGCGGCCACCACGCGCAGCCGGCGAAGCCGCACGGCGAGCAGGCTTACGGCGCCGTCCAGGCTCTCCACCTGGCCAAACACGACCAGCGCGCTGGCTTCCATGGCCACCCGCCTGTGCCGTTCCCAGACCGCTGGCGGGCAGATGATGTTCACCATCCCGGTCTCGTCCTCCAGGCTCAGGAACACCACCCCGCTGGCGGTCCCGGGCTGCTGCCGGTGCGTGACCAGCCCCGCCACCGACGCGTTCGAGCCGGGCCGGGCGTTGCGCAGCTCGGCCGCATTGATCACGCCCCGCTCCGCCAGGCCGTCCCTGATGTGCTCGATCGGGTGGGTGCCGTAGGTCCCGGTCGCCCACAGATCGGCGAAGGTCTCCTCGGCCTCGGTCATCGGCGGCAGCGACGGCGCGGCCAGGCCCGGCGTGGTCCCGGGCAACTGGCCGGGCCGGATCGTCGCCGCCGCCCCGGCGGCCCACAGCGCCTCGCGCCGGCCGATCCCGAAGCAGTCGAACGCGCCCGCCGTGGCCAGTGCTTCCAGGGCCGGGACGGGCAGCCGGGTCCTGCGGGCGAAGTCCTCCAGGTCCCGGTACGGCTGGCCCGCGACGACCAGGGCGGCCTTGTCCTGGCCGAGGTTGCGGACGGCTGCCAGGCCGAGCCGGATGGCCGGCTGGCCCGGCACCGGTTTGCCCCCGGCCGGCCCGCCCGTTTCCGCCGGGCCGCCCCCGGCGGGGCCCCCGGCCAGATCAACGGCCCCGCCCGCATCCCCCGCGCCGCCAGCCCCGGCCAGATTGCCGAAACCGGAGCGGTCGGGGAGAGACGGGGCGTAAAAAACAGCTTCCGTTTTTTGTGTTTTTTGTGTTTTTTCCGTTCTTTCTGTTTTCTCGAGCGTGGCGAGTACCGCGCTGGCGTTGACGTCCACGCCGCGCACCTCGACGCCGTGCCTGCGCGCGTCGCTGATCAGGCTGGCCGGAGAGTAGAAGCCCATGGGCTGGGCGCGCAGCAGGGCGGCGGTGAACGCGGCCGGGTAGTAGCACTTCAGCCAGGCGCTGGCGTAGACCAGGTAGGCGAAGCTGATCGCGTGCGACTCGGGGAAGCCGTAGCTGGAGAAGGCCAGGATCTTGACGTAGATGTCCTCGGCCACCTGCG
>Ga0335072_10017840_pt1 | contig 10030 bp, 8 predicted proteins | sample Lox_Sample_21_FD_206725 | JGI IMG/M metagenome (GOLD analysis project Ga0335072, IMG submission 206725) | Soil microbial communities from Loxahatchee National Wildlife Refuge, Florida, United States - Lox_Sample_2.1 | ecosystem: Environmental > Terrestrial > Soil > Wetlands | place: USA: Florida...
GAACCCGCGCCCGGCCGGGTCTTCATCGGGGTCGGGCTCCCGCGCCCGCCAGGCCTCGTAGGCGGCCTGGGCGAGGAGCTTCAGGTCGTCCAGGTCCGCCCCGGCGGCCGCCGCCTCGACGAGGATCCGGTCCGCCTCGGACTGCAGTTCATCGTGGTCGATGCGGCCGGTCCACCCGGCGATCTCCTTCGCCCACGAGATCGTGAGCGCCCCGGCGGTCGTCGCGTTGTCCAGGTGGGGGTGGCGGGCCAGCAGGCGCATCTGGCGGACCGCGGCCCTGGCGTCCCCGCGGCCGAGCCGGTTCCTGGCGGCCAGCCACGCGGCGCTGCTGGCGTAGCCGTCGGCGTCGTGGCCGTCGTCGGCGTCGAACCGCCGCAGGATCGAGTTCTGCGCGGCGCCGAGCAGCGAGCCGATCGCCCCGAGGGCCTCCAGGGCCTCGCCGCGGGCGGCGCCCTCGAGGTCGGCGGCGGCCGGGGAGTTCAGGTACGCGCCAAGGGCGCGGCCAACCCGCAGCGCTTCCGCCACGGACGCGAACCCCCCGCCGGGGGACGCCAGGGCGCAACCCGAGCCGTCTGCCGTGCACACCGTCAACCGCCCCCTCCCCGCTAGGGCTCCGCGGGGCGGGCGTGCTGGGCGGCCCCGCGGATGCGTCTGCTCCGTCTCACTCACGCTGGGCCGCCTGCCTCTCCCTCCAGACTACCCGTTCGACCGACGGCAATCAAATTTATCCTGGGGGGTCATCTGTTCGAATACTGTCAGCTGCGCATCGACAGGAACTCGTGACCGGATAGAGTCAGCCGGGTCCGTTCGGGATGATCATGAATTTGACCTCTTCCTTCCAGCCTGTCGAAAGGCGTCAAAACTAGTACCTTGCCGGGTATGAGCGAGATTACCGATTTCTACCGGCGGCCCAGCCCGACCTCGGACCTAGGGCGTCATGGAGACCTCGTCCGTTCCTTTCCGGCCGATCCTGGGGGACTCGGCAGGATCGTGCGAGGGCTGCTGATCCACAATTTCGCAGCCAAGACCCGGGGTCTGAATTTCCCGGCCGAACGGATGTCGCATATGCAGACCGTCGGCGCCGAAGCGATCGTGAGCAACGTGATCAGCCTCGACGCAAGCCGTCTCGATCTCGAGCGGTCCGCAGAGCGGAGAATGGTCGGCTTCTGCTACCACTTCGCCCTGTTGCACTGCGCATTGCTGCGTGCCACGGGCACGCCGGCCCGCATTCGGTGCGGCTTCGCCGGCTACTTCGAGGCCCGCCGGTGGATCGACCACTGGGTGGTCGAGTACCGGGATGGGGATGCCTGGCAGCTCACCGATCCTCAGATCGGGCGCGACCTAACCCGCGACGACTTCCAGGACGGCCCGACCGCGTGGAACCAATGCCGCGAGGGTGCGTCGGCACCGGCCGCGTACGGCAACGGAGAGCTCTGGGGATGGGACGAATTGAGAGGCAGCCTGATTAATGACGTCGCCGCCCTGAACAAAGTCGAGGTCTCCGGCTGGTACTGGTGCGACCGGCTCAAGGTAGAGCCGCTCGACCAGCCACACGACGAACTCGACGCGTCACTCGACGTACTGTCTTTCCTAGCGGCAACAGCGGAGTCGGTGGAGACGATTAAAGAGTGCTTTGACCTGTACCCGGAACTGCAGCCGCCAGCGGACGCCGTGGCGCGGTTACCAGCCGGTGTCGTCGAGCTTGGTGTTTTCTGACGTCAGGGACTCCCAGGCGCTGCTGCCCATCCCGGCGACCAGTCCGGTTCGTGCCGGAGAGGTCACGGTCGTCGCCTCGATCGGGTCGTCGTCGTCCTCGGTCTCGAGGTCGTCGGGAGCTGGCCGGATCCAGCGCGAGGGGAAGAACAGCGGCATCACCAGGACGATCCCGGCCGCGCCGAGGATGCCGGTGGTGCCGAGTCCCGCGAACCCGAGACCGAAGTTGTGCGCCTTCAGCGGGATGTAGTCCACCGCCCGGGCCGGGCTGAACACGTACAGCGCGGTCCAGCCGAGCAGAACCAGGCCGGGCAGACCCGCGGCCAGCGGGGAAACCCAGCGGATCATGAGCGCCAGCCCGATGAGAAGCGCCACGCCGACCATGGCGGCCAGCCCGCCCGTCACGATGGAGTTGCTGGTGAAGTTGCCGCCGCCCGTTGGCAGGGACCATTCGGCCCCCTGGTTGCGGGCGAACAGCCGGCCGTAGGCCCAGCCGCCTCCGAAAAAGACCGCCGCGGATAGCAGCACGGCCAGTCCGATTCCAATCAGATGTCGCATTCCTGCCTCCTGTCCGGGCCATCGTGCCGCAAAGAGACCAATTTTGCAGCGAAACCGGCAGAATGTCACAGGTCGTCGCTTCTACCAGTGAAAACGTCGAGAAGGTTTAGCACGCTTACTGGCGAAATAGCACCGCTCCCGCCGGCTAGTGGTAGCCGGCGGGAGCGGATGGGGGTGAACCCGGGCTGCTACCGGGTGACGGTCACCGTGACGGTGCCGGTCACCCCGCCGGACAGCACGCTGATCGTCGCGGTTCCTGGCGAGCGGGCGACCAGCTGGCCGGTCGACTGATCGACCACGGCGACCCGGGGGTCGCTGCTTGACCATACGTGCGATGCGGGGTTGGCGATCGGAACCTGGAGCGCGGCGAGGTTGTCGCCGGTCGGCGTGGTTCCGGTGGCGGTGAGCTGCTCTCGTGCGCCGATCGTCAGGCTCGGCTCCGGCGCGGTGACGGCGATGCTGGCCAGCACCGGCTGGAAGGCGAACTGGATAGTGCCGTTCGGCAGGATGTGGAACAGCGCGTAGTTGTAGAAGCCGCCCTGGTCGGCGGTGACGTAGGCGGGGACGCCCGCGTCGGCGGTGTCGAAGTTCGGCAGGCCGCGCGGGTCTAGGGTGCCGTCCGGGTCCAGGACCTGCTCGGCGACCCCGCGGGCCTGGCCGTTGAGCAGGACCACGTGCGTCCCGGGGTGGGTCTGCTGGTAGTTGGCGATTAGCTGCTCGTACATCTGCGCCTCGTACCGGTCGGTGAACTGGCTGTTCGCGATCGGGTGGGGGTCGTACGGCGAGGCGTGCGTGACCACGAAGATGTCCTTGGACGTGCTCGCCGACAACTGCTGCACCAGCCAGGTGTACTGCTCCTGGTCGGGCACCTGGTACGGGTCGGACGCGAGCAGTCCTTCCCACGCGCTGTCGTCGACGATGAACTCGGCATTGCCGTCGGCGTAGCTGTAGTGGGTGGGGCCGAACACCGACGTCCAGTTCCCGTTCTCCGGGTCGGCGCCGTTGCCGATGTCGTTGTCGCCCACCGTGTTGTGGTACGGCAGCTCGAACGACTGCATCATCTGCTGGCCGTACTGCTCGTCGGCGAGCGAGCCGGCGTCGGTGAGGTTGCCGACCACCTGGACCGTGTTCGGGGCGGCGTTCTTCGGCAGGGACTGGATCGCCGCGGCGATGGCGCTGGTAACCACCGATCCGGTTGTGTCATGGTCGGCGGACTGCAGGTGAGAGTCCCCGAAGGCGGCGACGGTGACGCCGCCGGGCGCGAACTGGCCCGGCGAGCCGACGTACTGCAGCCAGCTCGGATTCTGCGGGATCGGCGTGTAGGGGGGCGTCGACGACGGGCGCGGCGAGTACAGCCCTTCCAGGTCGGCCACGTACAGGTCGCCGGTGAGCGTCTGCGACGGGTTGATGACGAGGAAGTCCAGGAAGTTGAGCGTCATCGGCAGCTGCGCGCCCGACGGGACCTGAGCCTCGATGAGCTGCCAGCCGTTGTAGGTGACGGTCGTCGGGTAGAAGGTGTCGGTCTGCCCGTTGACCTCGGTCCAGGCCTCCGCGAAGGTCAGCTCGCCGTTCGCGAGCGGGGTGCCTGCGGTGCCGCCGATGCCCTTGATCCAGACGCCGATCGCGTTCGGCGCCAGGCCGTCGGCGGAGTCGGCGACCGTTATCGTGTGCCCGGCGGTCGGGGAGAACACCACCTGCGAGACGCCGCTGGCGGCGGGGATCGAGTAGTGCACGTCCATCGAGCCCGCGTCGCCGGGCTGGGCGATCTGAGTGGTCGACTCGCTCAGCGTTCCGGTGGCGCCGTTGGTCAGGTTGAGCGCCCAGTTGCCGGTGTCGGTCATCGGGTCGACGACCGTCGCCGTGCTGCCGACCGCGGCCGAGGCGGTCGCGCTGCGGCCGCCCGCCGTCGCGGTGATCGTGGCCAGGCCGTCGCCGGTCGCCGCGGCGGTGAACAACCCGCCGGCGCTGACCGTGCCGAGGCTGGCCGGGGACACGGTCCAGGTGGCGTCCTGGGGGGTCATCGTCAGCGGGGTGCCGCCGGACGCAGTCCCGGTCACGCTGAGCTGCTGGGTGCCGCCGTTGCCGAGATCCGGCTGGGTCGGGGAGACGCTCAGGGTCTGCGGCTTGGCGGTGACCGTGAGCGGCTCTCGTGATACCGCGCGGCCGGCCTTGACGACCAGCCAACCGGAGCCGGGGCGACTGCCGGCCGCGAGCGTCAGCTGAGTGCTGGTGCCGCTTGCGGTCGGGCTGCCGGTGATGGTGGCGAGGTTCGACGGCTCGACCGAGACCTGGACAGCGGTGGCGGCCGGGTTGCCCTCGGCATCGGTGGCGTACGCGCTGACCTGTTCGGTGGTCCCGGTCAGGACCGCCATCGGCTTGCCGGCGTTGGCGACCGCCTTAGTAGCCGCGTTCGGCGCGGCCTCGGTCGAGTAGAGGAAGAGGCCGTTGGCCACGGGGCGTTCGGCGCCGTCGGAGGGGGTGTTGAGGACGCTGACGTTCGCCTGCCCGGGAAGCCGGGCCACCATCTCGGCCGACCCGCCGGAGTCGAACTCGATCGCGTTATAAGCGCCGTGGGACAGCATCCACTGGGCGAACTGCGGCCGGGTCAGCCCGACGGCCTCGTTCTCGCTCTGGCGGCCGTCGAAGACGGCCATGATCGCGTGCGTGCCGTCCTTGCTGACGCCGATCCCGACGATCGGGTAGCTGACGTTGTTCTCGCCGCCGGCCTGCACGGGAACCGCCATCGACCCGTTTTGATCGAGGTACGCGCCGCCGCTGACGGCGGTCTGGATCTGGCCGATGCTGTAGGGCGCCAGGGAGTCCGAGACCGTGAGGGTGTCGCCTGGGTGCACCTTCTGCAGCCAGGTCGAGTCGGCGGTGCCCCGGCGCGCGATCAGGTCTTCCTGCCCGGTGGCGAGTTGGGGCAGGGCGGTCTGACTGGTCTTCACGCTGGTGATGGTGAGGACGCCGTCGCTGACCGTTCCGGCCGCGATCGTGGAGGCCCCGATGGTGACCGCGCCGAGGTACGGGGTCACCTCGGTGAGGTTGTTCTGGTCGATCCGGTTGACCGCGACCAGCGGGTCGGTGGCCCCGGTGGTCGTGTCGTCAACGGTGCCGCTGAACGTCTCGGTGGCCATCTCGATCTGGCCGTTGTTCAGCACCTCAAGGTCGGACGGCCAGGAGGCGACCGGGCTGGCCTCGAGGGTGCCGTCCTGGATGAGCATGCCATCGGGCTGGCCGGTGGTGTTGATCGCGAAGAAGTCCGAGTTCACCCCGGCGACGGCGCCGGTTCGCTTGGCCATTGAGGAGATCGTCTCGTCGGACGGGTCGATCAGCTTGTCGCCTGCTTCGACGGCGCCGAAGCGGAGGTTCGAGTTAGTCAGGTCGACGTCCATGACCTGGGCCTTCTGCGCCCCGCCGACGGTCTGATAAGTCTCGGTGTGCCACTGCGCGCCGCCGGTGATGGTCTGCGGGCGGGTGGACTGCTCCCCCACCACCTGGGGCCAGTAGGTGGGAGTGGGCGGCAGCCAGGGTCGGGTGTCGGCGGTGGTCTTGATGGTCGTGGTGCTGGCATGGCTGGCTGCGCTGCTCGTCTGGCCGGCCGCGAGCGCGGTGCCGCCTGAGGCGGCCGCCGCTGTGACCGCGCCTGCCGCGCAGATGATGGCCAGGACCGCCCGTGCTGGTGCCCTCATACGTCTCCTGTTCCGATGAGCTGTTACAACGTTGTCATCAGAGCAAACGCAGAGGAACAGAAGTCAACATGTACGTGTCGGGTGGCCGGTTACCTTCTGAACCGTTTCGGTCCGCAGCCGCGGCCGGTCACGTGGTGAACGCGCAGAACTCGTTTCCTTCCGGGTCGGACAGTACATGCCAGCCGATCTCGCCCCCGGGCTCTCGCACCACTGTGGCCCCGACCTCGACGAGCGGCGCCACGCTGGGGACGGTGACGTCCCAGTGGATGCGGTTCTTCACGGTCTTCGGCTCGGGCACTGGGACGAAGTCCATGGTGAGGATCGGCATGCCGGGCACACCTTCGAGGGTGAACCAGCCGTCGTTCTCGGTAACGCCGGTCCCGTACACGCCGGCCCACCAGCGAGCCTGTGCTTGCGGGTCGACGCTGTCCACCACCAGGCCGTGCAGCCGCTCGGACGGGATTTCCGCACGCAGAAACGCGCAGAACTCCCCGCCCTCGGGGTCGGCCATGATCGTCCAGGTGCGCGAGCCGTGCCGCGGTTCCATGACGGTCGCGCCGAGCGCCTGCAGGCCGGCTAGGTCTCCGGCGTAGATGTCCAGGTGCACCCGCTGCTTGACGGTCTTGGCCTCGGGGACCAGGTTGACCCAGATCGTGTGCTGCGGTGTCGGCCCGATAACCAGGCCCTCGCCGTCCTTGGCCTGCCAGGTGCGGCCGAGCGCGGACGCCCAGAATGCGCCGAGCCGGGCCGGGTCGGACGCGTCCAGGCACAGGTCTTTGAATTGCGCGATCGCCATGGACAGAACTTACGCTTCCGTCAGTGCTCGTCGTAGTGGCCCTCGTGGGCGGCGTGCCGATGCCCGTCGTGGACGTAGTCCAGATGGTCGCCGTGGAGAACGGGGGCGTGACCGCAGCCGTCACCGTGGACGTGGGTGTGCTCCTCGGCAGGCTGATGCCGCGACGACGCACATTCGTCGTAGTGATCGCCGTGCGGGCGGTGGACGTGCTCATCGTGCAGGTAGTCGACGTGGCCGTCGTGGCGTACCTGGACGTGTCCGCAGTGCTCGCCGTGCTGGTGGTCATGGGGTTCTGAGGGCATGTGGTCAGCGGTTACGCACTCGTCGTAGTGCCCGTCGTGGGCATGGTGCAGGTGCCCGTCGTGGAGGTAGTCGACGTGGCCGACATGCTCCACCGGGCGGTGCCCGCAGTCCGGCCCGTGGATGTGGGTGTGCTGTTCGTGGATCGAGTTCGTGGTTTCCGTCGTCATTTCTGGTCCTCGCCTGGTGCCTGGCCTGATCTCCGCTTGGTACCCCCGGCCGACGCCGGTCTACCCCGCCACCCGCCAAGGGGTCATGCGCTGGTTCAGCGGGTTGTGGCCAAGCGCTGCACGTAGGCCCGCTCTCCCGCTCCGAACCACGGCGGTGATCCTCCGGCGGCGTTCTCCGTGAGCCGGCCGGGCTGGGAGGTGGCGGTCAGGGAGACGTGGACCCGCGGGCCGCTCAGGCCCCACTTGAGCAGAGCTTGGGCCCAGGTGGTGATGCCAAAGGGACGCAGCGGATCGAGCTCGGCCCGGCTCGGCGGCCGACGCATGAGCTGACCCTCGCCGAGCGGGCGCATCAGCAGGACGCCGATGCCGAGGTCGTCAGCTAGCGGCAAGATGGTGCGCTCGACCTCCCGGTGGGCCGGGTTGTAGGGCACCTGGACGGTGTCGATGCGGCCACTGCGCATGAGCTCGGCGAGCTCATCGAACGCGGCGGGCGAGTAGTGGGTGGCCCCGATCAGGCCGATCAGCCCGCGGTCCCGGGCGGCTTCGAGCATGGGCAGGTGCGTCTGCCAGTTCACCAGGTTGTGGATCTGCATCAGGTCGACCCGGCCGCCGTACCAGTCCGCCGCGCGGGACAGCTGCGCCGCGCCCTCCTCCGCCGACGGAGTCCACACCTTGTCAGCGATGAAGACCTGCGCGCGCTGGCCGTCCAGCGCCTCGGAGAGCAGTCGCTCGGCGGCGCCGTACATGGGCGAGGTGTCGATCAGCTGGATGCCGACCGCGATCGCGGCCTCGACGAGCTTGCCGTGCCGGCCGGCCGCGGCGGCAGCCTCCAGCCGCCGCCAGGTGCCCAGCCCGACCACCGGCACGCTGACCCGGCCTCGGCCCAGGCTCCGATTCTCCACTCCCGCCACCCCCGCACGGTCCGCCAGTCCCATGATGCCCGCTTGCCCTCCGGGATCAACCAGACCCGTGCACCGCAGCGGGATACCTGGTGAAGAAGGGGCAACTGGCGTCGAGATCCTGATTGCCGCGCGGCGGCTGGCGGTAGCCGCTATACGGAATACCGTCATCGCGGCGCCGGCTCGCCGGGTTCACTAGCACGGCGGCCGACGCTGGGCCGCGAGAACGCGAGAAAGCCAGGCAGGACGTTAACAACCCTGAATCTTAAATAACAAGCCCTGGGGAGCTGCCTGAATGGTTGTGGACTGTTAAAGTTAAACATGGGCATCCTCATTGCAATATTGGTGGCACTTGTGGCTGCGCTCATTTTGTCGCTGCTCAGTCTCCTCTGGAGGACTTCTCGTCACCAACTCACCTACCGGCGGGCGCGCGCATTGTGGCGTCCTTTCGCATTCGGCGACGTAAAGATTATCGTCGGTGATCTCACCCAGGAGTACACGGAGCTCAAGGAGTTCGAAGCCGGTGGACTCGTGGGGACCGGAGACGTGCAGGCGGCGGCCAATCTAGTCGCTTATTTCGAAAAAGTCGGCTTCCTCGGTTTCAATCGTTCCGCGGATGTGGTCTACGGGAATCGGCTCCCCGGGGAGATCTACGGCCGGAACCTCATTTGCATAGGTGGGCAGGATGCCAACGAGGCGACCAAGGAGATGTTTGCAAGGATCGACCACACCCTTGAGGGGGATGCCTATGAGATACGAGACGCCACGGGAAGTGGGCCCTATGAACTGGTAAGAGAGCAGCCGGACAGCCAAGGAGTGAGTGCGGTTACGTTTGACTATGGCGTACTCATTAAGACCCGTAACCCCGAGGATGCTGCACGCCAGGTTTTGATCATTGCCGGATGTTCTGGCTACGGGACTTGGGCAGGGGCGAAACTCGCATGCTCGGAAGAGTTCATCCGTGATCCGCGAGTCTCGCCAGGACGGCCCATCGAGTGCCTGTATAGCGTTGATGTGATCAACGGAGTACCACAGAAACCACAGCTTCTCGACGTCAGGCCTCTCCTCCCGACGGCGAGAGGTTATCCGCGCGGCGAGCATCAAAGTGACGGCATCCATGACGTTCCGTCTCCGAGCAGCTCACCGGGGCCCGCTCCCCGTTTAGACCCGCAGTCCGGTTGCGCTGGCCAGGCCCTGGGAGCACCTGGACGCCGCATGGGGTTCCCTTGATCGCGTGGTCGTCGTAGCGTGTTGTGCAAGCTGCTGGGCGCGGTGAGCGACCGCCCGGGGCACGTAACGCCGTCATCCACCACTGCCGCTGCCGCGGAATCAGCGGACAGACTGCGACCTTCGCCCGGTGTGAGCGGCCCCGCACCCAGCAGGGTTCCGCCTATCTGGGGGGTGTGGCGATGAGCAAGGCGAAGGAGATCATGCATCGAGGAGCCAAGTGCGTCGCGGCGAGCGAGACGCTGGAGACGGCTGCGCGCATGATGCGGGACAATCACGTCGGTTCGCTGCCGATCTGCGGACTAGACAACCGGCTGCAGGGCATCATCACCGACCGTGACATCGTCGTGAAGTGCCTAGCCGAAGGCCGCGATCCCAAGAAGACCACGGCTGGTGATCTCGCCCAGGGGAAGCCGGTCTGGGTCGACGCCAACGCCGACGATGTCGACGTGCTCCGGCTCATGGAGGAGCACCTCATCAGGCGACTGCCGGTCATCGAGGAACACCAGATCATCGGCATGATCAGCGAAGCGGACGTGGCAACGCATCTGCCGGAGGCGAAAGTCGCCGAGTTCGCAGGCCGGATCTACTCGGCTCCGGCGAGCCTGTAGCGCGCTGCTGGAAGCCGAAGGCAGCGGCTGGCTGCTCATCCCCGCGCAGGCGCCGACGACCAAG
>Ga0335072_10017841_pt1 | contig 10030 bp, 9 predicted proteins | sample Lox_Sample_21_FD_206725 | JGI IMG/M metagenome (GOLD analysis project Ga0335072, IMG submission 206725) | Soil microbial communities from Loxahatchee National Wildlife Refuge, Florida, United States - Lox_Sample_2.1 | ecosystem: Environmental > Terrestrial > Soil > Wetlands | place: USA: Florida...
GGCACGTTGATCGTGCAACAGCGCCGTCACCAGCCAAGCGGAATCAGCCGATACCGGACTTTTTGCCGGTATTCGGAATAGCCGGTCAAGTTGGATTCGAGGAAAACCTCCTCATCGAGAAGTCTCCATACGATTGCGCCCGCCGTGGGAACCACCGCGAGCAGCCCCCACCACGATCCAAGAGCGATGGGTATTCCGGCGACAAGAAGCAAGGCCCCACTGTACATCGGATGGCGGACGAAAGCGTAGGGTCCGGTCGAGATCACCTTCTGGTCGCGCGCGACCTCGATGGTTGCTGATGTGTAGGTGTTCACTTTGAATACAAGAAACACGATCGCGAAACCGGTCAGCATGAGTGCGTCGCCTGCAAGGGCGGCGGGCGCCGGCACGGCGGACCAGCGGAAACGATGATCGAGGGCAGGAACAACCAACAAGGCGATGAAGAAAAGCTGCGCCAGCGCCTGGATTACCTTCTGGCCTTTTCGCGCTTCCGCAACCGCTCCTGCCTTGATGCGCCGTTCCAACAGCGCCGCGTCAAAGACGGCGAGATAGCAGGTGAGAGCGGTCGACGAAAGGAAGAAGACTCCGAGGCAAAGCCACGCCTGCCAATAGCCGACTGTCCCCGCCGACAGAAACACTGCACCGGACATGACCAAAAACAAAAACAGCAGGCCAGAAGCCGCCTTGGCGTGAAGCTTCTTCATCGGTGATCCGTCATTCCAACACAACCGGCTTCAGGTGAGGCGCCAGCGTGCGCAGCACGACTAATGCCAGCAGGTAGGCGAATCCTGAATAAAGAAACAACGGCACATAACTCCCTGTAAGCTGCAGGCTATGCCCGGCGACGGCGGCAAAGATCGCCCCGCCGACGGCGCCGCCCACCTGGCCGAAGCTCACCACCGTTCCCACATGTTCGCCGGGAAACATATCGGAGACGGTGGTGAAGATATTCGCCGACCATCCCTGGTGAGCGCTAGCTGCGAGCGAGAGCAATGCAACAGCAAGCCACTCTGACGGCAGCCCGCCGGCCAGTGCTATCGGCACCACCAGGCATGCACATGTAAGCATGGCGGCGAGGCGCGCCGGTTTCAGGCCCATACCGAGACGAACATATCCGCGGGGCAACCACCCACCAACGCTCCCCACTGTGGATAAGACATAGACGATGATGAGCGGAAGGCCGATATGCGAAAGATTCAGGCTGAAGCTCTTGCTGAAATAAGACGGCATCCAGAAGAGATAGAACCACCAGACGGGATCGGTAAGAAATTTAGCGAAGATGAATCCCCACGATTGGCGATACGCGAGTAATTTCCACCATTGAATCGCCGGACGACCCGGGCTCAGATTCTTTGGTCTCGACTCTGGAGTCCCTGGCGCTTCGAGCACCGCGCAAGGCGTGCGGTATTTGATCGACCACCAGACGATCCACACCGCGCTGAACACGCCGGTGGTAAGAAATGACGCTCTCCAGCCGAAGTGCAGCGCGACCCAAGGCACGATCCACGGGGCGAGGATGGCGCCGACGCTGGAGCCCGAATTGAAGATTCCCGTGGCCAGTGAACGCTCTTTCGGCGGGAACCATTCGGCGACGGCCTTGATGGCGGCGGGGAAGTTGCCGCTTTCGCCCAGGCCCAGAAAGAAACGCGCAACACCGAAGCCCGCGACCGAGCGCACCAGTGCGTGGCCCATGGCAGCGAGGCTCCAGACGCCGGTGACGATGGGATATCCGGCGCGGCAGCCCAGACGATCGACGAGGCGGCCGGCGAAGATGACACCCAGCGCGTAAGCGACCTGGAAGCAATCGACGATATACCCGTATTGAATCTCGTTCATGCGGATCGACGATTCTGTCGTCGGCCAGCCATGGAAGAACGGCTGCAGGTGAAGCGTCGTAGCCTGCAGAAACGGCTTGAGGATGGCGAGCACACCGCGGTCAAGGTAATTGATCGAAGTGGCGACGAAGAGCATGGCGCAGATGGTCCAGCGCCCGCGTTGGATCGCCGAGTCGGCGGTCAGCTCGCTCTCCGAGTTGTAAGTTGCCTTTGCCATCAGGCTACCAGTCCGTCAACGTCCCATCGAGCCTTCGGTTCACGGGAAGATAGGCTCGCTGGTAAGGATACTTAGCGGCCAACGCTTCATCCAAGTCGACGCCGAGCCCCGGACCGTCGCCGGGAACCATGTTTCCATCCACGAACTCATAACTGTGTGGAAAGACTGCTTCGGTTTCTCCATTGTGCGGCATATGTTCCTGGATGCCGAAGTTATGAATCGCCATGCCGAAATGAAGCGCTGCGGCCATGGTCACTGGAGATAAGTCCGTCGCGCCGTGGCAGCCGGTGCGGACATGATAGAGTGCGGCGAAATCCGCGATCTTCTTCAGATGTGTGAGTCCGCCGGCATGCACGACCGACATGCGGATGAAATCGATCCACTGATTACGGATGAGATCGTGCGCGTCCCAGATGGAGTTGAAGACCTCGCCGACCGCGATAGGCGTGGTGGTGTGCTGGCGGATGAGCTTGAAACCCTCCTGCAATTCGGCCGTCGTGGGGTCCTCAAGCCAGAAGAGATGAAACGGTTCAAGTTCCTTGCCCAGCCGCGCGGCGTCAATGGGCGTGAGGCGATGATGGCAGTCGTGGAGCAGGCACAACTCTTCGCCGAAGTTCTCGCGGACACGGGCGAAAAGTCCGGGAACGTGGCGCAGGTAGGGCTCGGCTGCCCATGCAAACTCCGACGGCAGTCCACGCTCGGCCGGCTCGTATTTGCCGCCGCTTTTGGCGATGCCGTATGTGGACGAGAGGCCGGGAATTCCACTCTGCACGCGAATCGCCTTGTAGCCGAGCTCGCGATGGCGGGCGACGTCCTCAAGCGCGTGATCGGTGTCGCTGCCGGTGGCGTGGCAATAAACCAGGACGCTCTCGCGACTCTTGCCCCCGAGCAGGTTATAGACCGGCGTGTTGAGCGCCTTGCCCTTGATATCCCAGAGGGCAACGTCGACGGCGGCAACTGCGGCCATGGTGACCGGGCCGCGCCGCCAGTAGGCGCCGCGATATAAGTACTGCCAGATATCTTCGGTCTGAAATGGATCGCGGCCGATGATGCAAGGGATAACATGGTCGTTCAGATAACTGGCAACGGATAACTCGCGGCCGTTCAACGTGGCATCACCAAGTCCATCAATGCCTTCGTCAGTCTGAATCTTGAGCGTGACAAAGTTCCGGCCCGGCGATGTAATGTTGACGGAGGCGGCGGAGATCTTCATAAGTGGTCAGTGGTTATTCGTCAGTGGTCAATCCTTCAGTCCCTGAGTCCCCTGTCACTGATTGACACCGCTGGCGAGAAAGCCGCCGTCGACGGCGATCACTTCTCCGGTGATGAAGGATGCGGCCTCGGACGCCAGGAAGACCGCAGCCGGGGCAAGTTCGTGTGCTTCGCCGAAACGGCCCATGGGCGTGCGGGTAATCAACTCGTCGCCGCGCGGGGTGCCGAGAATCAGCGATTTGTTCAATGGGGTGGGAAACACTCCGGGTGCGATGGCATTGACGGTGACTCCGGTGCGCGCAAGCTCGATGGCCAGCACCTGCGTGAACGAAGCGACCGCGGCTTTGCTGGCACAGTAGGCGGCGACACGATAGAAGCCGCGGAAGGAAGTGAGCGAAGCAATGTTGACGATGCGGCCGTAACCGGCCCTCACCATCTCCGCGCCGAAGATCTGGCACGAGCGCATTGTGCCGGTAAGATTGGTCTCGATCACGCGGGACCAGTCGGCTTCGTCGACTTCGAGCGTGGGCGCCTTGTGCGTAATGCCCGCCGCATTGACGAGGATATCGATTTTGCCGAACTTTTGCAGGACCGCATCCCGGAGCGCCTCGAGCGAGGCGCGGTTGAGTACATCGCTGGCGACGCGAAGCGAGCCCCGACCGAGAGCTTCAATTTCCGCCGCGGTTTTCTCAATTTGCTGGAGACGCCTGGAACTGGGAACGACATCTGCGCCAGCCTCGCCAAGCCCGATCGAGATGGCGTGGCCGAGGCCTGTGGTGCCGCCGGTTACGACGGCGACGCGGCCAGAGAGATCAAAGAGATTTCGTGACATTCAAGAAGGCCTTTCCATGCAAGATCGGAAGAAAAATGCGAGGCGGAAGGTCAAATCCCGTCCCCGGAAACATTATCACGCGCGAGCGAGCCGGCGATGCGAATCGGCCGCCCGCGTGCGCGATCCGGGATGGTCCGATGCGATAAAGTGAACGTGTTTGATTTTCGAAGAATACGATGAATGCGATTGTTGTTCCAGAATCGAAACGGCGGTGGGATTGCCTGAGCCTGGGCGAAGTGATGCTGCGGCTCGATCCCGGCGAAAGCCGCATCCACACCACGCGGGTGTTTCAGGTATGGGAGGGCGGCGGCGAGTACAACGTGGCGCGCGGGCTGCGGCGCTGCTTCGGTCTGCGCACGGCCGTGGCGACGGCGCTGGCCGACAACGCGGTAGGCCGGCTGGTCGAGGACTTCATGCTCGCGGGCGGCGTGGATCCTGCGCTGATCCGGTGGGTGCCTTATGACGGTGTGGGGCGCACCGTGCGCAACGGGCTCAACTTTACCGAGCGGGGCTTCGGCTTGCGTGCCGCGGTGGGCTGCTCGGACCGCGGGCACACGGCGATCAGCCAGGTCAATCCGGGCGATTTCAATTGGGAAGCGATTCTCGGTGCCGAGATGGGCGCGCGCTGGTTTCACACCGGCGGAATCTTTGCGGCGCTGTCGGCGTCGACCGCGCAGGTGGCGGCCGAGGCAATGGACGCGGCGCGCGCACACGCCACACCGGTGAGCTACGACCTGAACTATCGTGATTCGCTTTGGAAGTCGATCGGGGGAAAGACCAAGGCGCAGGAGGTGAATCGCGAGCTGGTGCACAAGGTCGACGTGCTCTTTGGCAACGAAGAGGACTTCACGGCGATGCTGGGCGTGAAGATCACGGGAGTGAGCGAAGAGTTCGACGAGCTGCCGATCGCCGGCTATGAAGAGATGCTGCGCGAGGTTGCGGCGGCCTATCCGAACCTGAAGCTTGTAGCCAGCACGCTGCGCACGGCGCACACTGCGAGCCGCAATGCGTGGGGCGCGATTGCGCTTTACCAGGACCAGATCGTTCACGTTCCGCAACGGGAGATCGAAATTCTCGATCGCGTAGGCGGAGGAGACAGCTTCGCATCGGGGTTGATCTACGGGTTTCTTGCCGGCAACCCGGTAGAGTGGGCGGTGAGGTGCGGTGTTGCGCATGGCGCCCTGGCAATGACCACGCCGGGCGACACCAGCATGGCGACGCTGGCCGAAGTGGAGCGGGCAATGAGGGGCGGCGGAGCGAGGATTGCGCGATGAGCGAAACGACGAAAGAACGGATTGAGCGCGTGGGACTGATTCCGGTGCTGCGAGCGAAGAGCGAGAATCAGGCGCGCGCGGTGGTGAGGGCGATGATCGCCGGCGGCGTGACCGTAGTAGAAGTGACGATGACCGTGCCGGGCGCGGTGGACCTGATCGGCGTGCTGAAGCGCGAGTATCCGGAACTGCTGCTGGGCGCGGGCACGGTGACAACGGCGAAGGAAGTGGCGGCGACGATCGAGGCGGGCGCAGAGTTTGTCGTCAGCCCGAGCCTTCACGCAGAAGTGATCGCGACAACGCATGCTTTCGGCAAGATATCGATTCCAGGCGCACTGACGCCGACCGAGGCAATCACTGCGTGGCACGGGGGCGCGGATTACGTGAAGATCTTTCCTGCATCAGCCGTGGGTGGCGCAAGCTACCTGAAAGCTCTTCTTGCGCCGTTTCCGGAACTGAAGCTGATTCCCACCGGCGGTGTCACGCTGCAAACGGCAGCGGGCTTCCTCACTGCCGGAGCCAAAGCGCTGGGAGTGGGGAGCGATCTCGTGAATCTGGCGGCGATTGACGGGGGCACGCCGGACGTAATCACGGATACCGCGCGTGAATACCTGCGTGTGATCGCCGAGACGCGAGAAGAGCTGCGCGCCGGCACATAGTGCGAGCGCTTTAAGAATCGGGTTGCGGTAGGATGCAGCCGGCGCATGGGGAACCGCGCCGGGCTCGGCCATCCTGCCTCTCATGGTGCGCCGTTTTCCCCGGTCAGAACTCGCACTTCGCCACGATATTCGCGGTATTGATCGAAAACGGTATCGTTGAGAAAGGTCTTTGGCGGAGTCGTATAGGCCGGCGAAGTCATGCCATGGCGCGGCCGGGCCGTGTGCGCTTGGAGCAGGGAAACGCTGTGGGCCGGCAGAATCACGGTCCTGGCCCCGATTTGCACCGGCAAGTAGGAGACGACCATGCTCGCCCCGGAGACCAAGTCGCCGCGAGGCAATTCCGCCTCGGCCGTGATGCGCAGAATTGCGCCGGAAGCGGGATCGAACTGAATTTCGCCATGATAAGCGACCTGCTCGCTGAAGACATGCGTGGTGAACGACTTCGACGCATGCTCGGCGACACAGCAGAACCGAACCACATAATTTGATTGTTTCCGGGGGACCGAATAGCGATAGACAGCCTCCGGACCCGAGGTCCCCTGCACCCATTGCCCCCAAGTGGTCTTGCCCGCCGCTGCGTCGGCCAGCACGGTGCTGAGGAACGGCCCAAACTCACCAGCGGTGACGAGCCCCTGGGCGTGCGATCCCATGCGCGGAGCTGATTTGCCGTCGACCACTTCGCGACCGTCGCGATATGTAATGGAGCTGGTCGCCGTGCCGACAAAGCGGGTGGGAAGCGCGCTGAGACTTACCATTCCGACGCCGCCTTCGCCGACCCGGTCTTCGGCGGGCCGGTCTTCAAAGGCAGTCGTGGTTCGTATCGCAACAAAGTTGGGTAACTGGTGAGTCTTGCTATTCGCGTAATCCACGATTACGACCATCATTCGCCGCAGCGCAGCCGCGTCGGGGGTGGGATTGGAGAGTACTTCGGCCACCGGCGGGCCGAGCAAAGCGGCCGAATCGGCGAGAATGGCGAGCGCCTGGCGGGATTTTTCGCCGGGAAGACCGGCGCTCATCCGCGCGAACCGGGCAGAAGAGACGCGCTCCGAGAGCTGTACCTTACCCAGATTGGCCGCGATGTCGGCGTCTGTCTTGCCCTCATCCGCAGCGAGTAATGCCGTGAGTTGTTCTACGGTGATGCTCTCAACAGCGGGAGCGGAGGGAGCGAGAGCGTCGAGCGGCGTACAGAATGCAAGCAAGGCTGCGAGCGGCGCCGCTTTCAGCAGCAGAAGCGGATTGATCATAGAGCGCGCTCCCGGCAAATATGATCTTGACGCCAGAGAGATTCTATCGCGAAACGCGGCGCGGCGAGGGCAACGGTTGAATGCGCGCCCGGCCGTATCCGCCGCGGCGCCGCGACTGACTCTCGATGCTTCGTCCAGCGCCAATCTACAACCGATAGGCCTTTTTCACCAGGCCATAGGCGAGATCGTGCGCAACTTCGGCGGCTTCGTCCTCATCCAGCCGATGCTCGGCGACCAGGCGCGCAAGGAAGGCCGAATCGATGCGGCGGGCCACGTCGTGGCGCGCGGGAATGGAGAGAAATGCCCGGGTGTCGTCGTTGAAGCCGACGGTATTGTAGAAGCCCGCAGTCTCGGTGGCCTGCTCGCGGAAGCGCATCATGCCCTCGGGGCTGTCGTGGAACCACCACGGCGGTCCGAGGCGCAGGCAGGGGTAGTGGCCGGCCAGCGGCGCCAGTTCCCTGCTGTATGCGGTTTCGTCGAGCGTAAACAGGATGATGGTGAGTCCTGATTCGTTGCCGTAGCGGTTGAGCAGCGGGCGCAGTGCGTCGACGTAGTTGGTAGGCGCGGGAATATCGGCCCCCATGTCGCGGCCGTAGCGCGCGAAGATCTGTGCATTGTGATTGCGGACGGCGCCAGGATGGATCTGCATGACGAGGCCGTCGTCAAGACTCATGCGGGCCATCTCGGTGAGCATCTGGGCGCGAAACCGCTCTTGCTCCGTCAGGTCGGCAGTGCCTTCCACGACGGTCTCAAACAGGCGCGAAGCTTTGGCATCGGTCAGGTCCGCAGTTTGCGCGGTGGGATGGCCATGATCGGTCGCGGTGGCGCCGAGGGCCTTGAAAAAGTGGCGGCGCGCGGCCAGAGCGCGCATGTAGCCGCGCCAGGTTGCCGTGTCTTCGCCGGTCATCTCTCCCAACGCCTCAATGTTCTTGACGAAGTTGGGAAACGCGGGGTCAACGACTGAGTCGGGGCGGAAGGTGGGGAGAATGCGTCCGCTCCATCCTCCGCTGCGCGCACCTTCGCGGATGAGACGATGATCGCTGAGCGAGTCGAGCGGTGAATTAGTGGTAGCAAGAACTTCGATGTGGAAGCGGTCGTAGAGCGCACGAGGAAGGAAATCGGGGCCGGCGAGCCTGGCGGAGATCGTGTCGTAGTAGATGTCGGAAGTAGCCGGCGACAGGCGCTCGGTGAGGCCAAAGAGTTCCTGGAACGCGTAGTCGAGCCAGAGGCGCGTGGGGGTGCCGCGAAACAGATGGTAGTGCGAAGCGAAGATGCGCCACACCTCGCGCGGCTCGTCAATGCGCGACCGTCCGATTTCGAGCACTTCGAGCGGTATGCCCTGCGAATACAGCATGCGGAAGACGTAATGATCGGGCTGGACGAACAGCGCGACCGGATCGGGAAACGGCTTGTTGTGGGCGAACCACGCGGCCTGGGTGTGACCGTGCGGGCTGACGATGGGCAACGACCGAATCAATTCGTACAAACGCTTTGCGATGGCTCGTGCACCCGGATCCGCCGGGAAGAGCCTTTCATCCTTCAGCAGCGCCACGATTCCCCCATTCCACACTTAGCAGTATCGTTCATCTTCGCGGCCGCGTGTATACTCCTGAGCGAAGGTTTCATCGAACGAAGTTCCTCCATGAGTGATTCGACGGAAGCGAACATCACCCAGCCGTTCCGGCTCGACGGACGGCATGCACTGGTTACGGGCGGCGCAAGCGGAATCGGCGAGGCAACCGTGAAGGAGCTGGCGCGAGCCGGCGCCTTCGTCTGGGTCGCCGACATCAATCTGGCAGCGGCGCAGGCGATCGCCCAATCAACCGGTTCGGCAAAGGCTATTTCTCTTGACGTTGCCGACGAACAATCAGTTGCGGCCGCGGCCGCGCAAATCGATCGGCTCGACATCCTTGTCAATAACGCGGGCATCGGCCACGTGGGGACCATTGAGGTGACGGAGCCGGAGGATTTCGACCGGCTTCTCAAGGTGAATGTGCGCGGAGTCTACCTGGTGACGCGAGCCTTCATGCCGCAGCTTCTTGCGGTGGCCGCGGGCGGGACACGCACAGGAACAATCGTGAACATGGGATCGACGGCGGGGCAATTCGGCGTAAGGCAGCGATTCGCGTACTGCGCCACCAAGGGCGCGGTGCTGGCTATGACGCGCGAGATGGCAATCGATTACCCGAAGACGCTGCGCGTGAATGCCATCTGCCCGGGGACAACGCAGACGCCGTTCGTCGAAGCGTATCTGGAGAAGTTTCACAAGCACAACAAGGAAGAGATTCGCGCCGAGATTCGCGCGCGGCAGCCCATGGGACGGCTTGGGAAGCCGGAGGAGATTGCTTCCATGGTGCGCTATCTGGCATCGGACGAGGCGGCGTTTATAACCGGCGCGCTGATGGCGATTGATGGCGGGCTCACCGCAATGTAAAACCCTTCAGCCCCAGATCTGGAAATACAGACCCAGGGCACCCGGCAGTCGAGCAGGTTTGAGGAGCAAACGTTGAAGCTGATTTCGTTTTCAGTCAATGGCGAAAGCCGGCGGCCGGGGGCGCTGGCGGAGGACGGGAGCATCACCGACCTTTCCGCCCTCTACAAGGATGAGCTGGCGGTGATCGCCGCGGGGCTGAAGCAGAGTCCGCATGGGCCGCGCCATCAGGCCGGATCCTTCCGGCTTCATGCGCCGCTGGCCAATCCTCCGCGCCTGTTTGCCATCGGTTTGAATTATCGCGACCACGCGAAGGAGTCGGGGATGGC
>Ga0335072_10017842_pt1 | contig 10030 bp, 13 predicted proteins | sample Lox_Sample_21_FD_206725 | JGI IMG/M metagenome (GOLD analysis project Ga0335072, IMG submission 206725) | Soil microbial communities from Loxahatchee National Wildlife Refuge, Florida, United States - Lox_Sample_2.1 | ecosystem: Environmental > Terrestrial > Soil > Wetlands | place: USA...
CAGCGGCCGGATCGGGCAGGTCCAGGATGTGCACGCTGCCGGTGAGCGCGTCCTGATCGTCGAAGGTCGGCCCGCGGGCGATCATCTGCTCCGCGTACCTGTCCATGTAAGACCAGTGCTCCTCCCTCAGCTCCTCACGCAGCGCCATGGAACCAGCCCGGTCACGGTGATAGCAGAAGAACTCCATGCCAGTAGTCTCAACCCCTGCCCCGGCCGCCAGGCAGGCGGCGCCGCAAACGAGGCTCTAAGTGCCGCCGGAAGCCTGGGGAGTAACCACGAGCCTGACGCTGGCACGGGCACAATAACCGCTCGGCAAGAATGCTAGCGGAGGCGTCGCTCAGCTCGCACGAAGCACAATGCTGCCAATGCCATTTTGCTGACATGCGTGTAATACCAATTGCTGTCGTCAGCCCGTCATCTTCTCTGTCGCTTATACTTCCCCTCGCGATCCATTTTCTTATGGACCGTTGCATCATTAATGATCATGGCCGGGCGGGCGAGGCCGTGGACATGGACGACAACGGCCCCTGCACCAAGGTCTACAGCCAGATCAACCCGCTGACCGGCGAGCACCTGGGCCGCGCTCCGCGAACAGCGACCGGCATGCGCGAAACGATCCTCGCCAACCTGGAGGCCCGGTGTTCCGCTCCGTACACCGACGTCACCGTGAGCTGGAGCAAGAGCATCTCGCTGTTCCACGCCTCCATCAGGGAAAACGAGCGCCTTGCCCGCGAGGCCGGGGACGAGAACGGCGGCGCGCGGCTCACATCGGCGCCTATCGTGAACTCTACGACTGGGACCACGAAACCGACCCGATAGGCCTTGAGCCCACCGGCGACGCCCCGGAGAAACGGGCAGCCTGGCAGCCGCTTATGCCGCAGCGACACCGAGGCCGACGAAGCACCTGATATCTGCATTAAGGATGAAGTGGGGGGAGTTCCCCGCTGAGCAGGGAGCCTACCCAGATGTCGACTCGCTGGCCCCGGTGTATCAGTCTCTTGCGTAGCGTGGCCTCGATCAGGAAACCGGCCTTCTCAGCGACTCGCCGCGAGGCCAGGTTGCCGGCCTCGGTTCGCCACGTGATGATTTCTACGCCCAGATCCCTGAATGCCCACTGGCACAATGCCAGGACCGAGTGGGTGGCCACGCCCTGCCGCCGGGCCGCAGGGTCCATCCAATACCCGATTTCGGCCATGCCGGTGCCGTCGAGCCCAAGACCCACCCGGCCGAGCCTGCGCCGCGAAACCGAATCGGCGACGAGGAATTCAGCCCGTCGCTGACTGCGCCACCCTTCGATGGCGGCCTGCTCGACGAAGAACGCGGCATCGTCAACCTGGTAGGGCGACGGCACCGAGACGAAATGCTGAATGGCCGCGTCCTGCGAAACCTCGAATACCCACGAGATGTCAGTAACTGCGAAGGGCCGAAGAGTCAGCCACCCCGCGGCGATCGACGGCTGGTCCATGGCTACTGCTTCACTTACTGGACGGTGTGGGTCTTCTGCACCCACCGGGCGGCGTGGATCTGGTCGTTCATCACTACCAGGGTTCCCAGGCCGCGCGCTGCCTGGCTGGCGGCGACCCGGATCGCGGCGAGGATGTTCGCGGGACCGTCCGCTCCGGCCAGTGACGGGTTGCGCATCGCGCCGGTGACAGCGACGGGGGAGCCGGAGTCAATCACCAGGTCCAGGAGCCAGGCGGTCTCCTCGATCGTGTCCGTGCCCTGGATGACGATCGCTCCCGCGCAGCCCTCCTCGAGCGCCGTCCTGATCTGGCCGGGCAGGCCGAGCAGTTCGCCGATTGACAGTGATGCTCCGGGATTGTTGGCGACTTCGCGGATCGCCAGTTCGAGATCCTCGTGCTCGAGGACTGGGATGGCGGCGAGCAGGTCGGTGGCCGGCAGGCTCGGGACAGCGCCGCCGGCGCTGGCTGGCCGCATGGCGATCGTGCCGCCGAGCGTGAAGACGCCGACCCGCGGCGAGCCTGGTGCTGCCATCAATCGTCCTCTCCTGCCTGGGCCGCGAACGCGAGATGCCGGCAGCGGTGGTGCAGCCAGGGCCAATCTATGCCGAGATACCACAGGTCACCATGCCTGGCATACGCGGCGTGCCGAGAACCTTCGAGTTCGAGGATCTCGGCTAGTGCGCCCTACGACAGCGGTCAGCCTGCAGGTCGGCGCGCTGCCGCCGACGAGTTGCTATCCGAGATTGACGCCGAGCTGATCGGGGCAGCGCTCCGGAATCCCCCGCTCGCGTCGAGCAGCTCCTGCTCTGCCCGGCGGTCATCGGAAAGCTCAGGCCATCGGCGACGGCGGAGGCCGTCAGACTGCCAGGAACTCGCCTTCAGTCAGGAAGCAGTGTTCGCCGACGAGGTTCGTCAGCAAAATGACATCCGCGGCGAATCGGTGGAACCTCAGGGGCAGCAACTCCCAGTTTCCCCGTTCGACCGCAGTCGCCTCGCGAGAGAGCCGCGTGGTCATGAGGGCGTCTCCCTGCTGTCGCCAAGGCCGGTTCGGGAGAAGGCGAGCGCGAAGATGAGATTGCGCAGCGGCTCAGTCTGAGCCGCTATCCGCAGCCGCAGCGTCTGGTCAATGACCTCAGCTCGCAGTCGATGCTCAAGTTCGCCGGCATCGTCGGCTCGGTTCCGCGCGAACAAAGTGCAGTCAAACCTGCCGTGCGAGAGGGTGATATCCACGGTCATCACATCCGCTACGGCGTAAACAGCGCGCTGCAACGCGTCCAGTTGCACGGTCGACTCGTCGAACGTCACAGTCGGCGCGGATGTGTCGCTGGCGTCCTTGTTCATCTCGGCTGCTTCCTCCGCCGATAGATGATGTACACCGTCACCCCGCCCAGCACGACTACGCCGACGGCTATGTCAGCACCCGTGCTCGAACTGCCCGTGCTGTGGTTGCCCGTCAGCCGAGGGCTGATCGTCGTGATCGGGCTGGTGGGGATGCTCGAAGGTGACACCGGCTTGTGGCCCGCCGATCCTGGCTGCGGCGATGCCTGTGCTGAGGATGACGTTGCCGCTGCTGGCGAGTGCGGCCGCGGTGACGCGGTGCTCTGGCTCGGCGCGGGAGTTGGCGTGGTGCGCGCTTGGGCTAGGGGAACGGGGTGGCGTTCTGCTGGCAGACGGTTCCGGGCGCGGGCAGGGCGCCGGTCAGGGTGTAGGTGACCGCGTAGTCGATGGCGCAGGTGCTGGGGTTGGCGCCGGTGGTGTGCCCGTAGCCGTCGACGGTCAGCAGCCTGGCCCTGGCCAGGTCGTGGGACATGGCGACCGAGTCCTGGTAGGCGGTGACGGGGTCGCCGGTGTTGGCCAGCAGCAGGATGGTGGTGGCGGTGCGCCGGTTCCACGGGCCGGTGTAACGGTCCCTGGCCGCGGCGGCCGGCCAGTCCGCGCATCCCAGGGTGGTCCACGCATAGCGCGGCGCGAAGGTGCCCAGTGCTGCGGCTGCGGCGTAGGCGGCGGGGTGGCGCGGGTTCGGGCTGTCCGCGCACATGATGGCGAGCTGCTGCTCCACGCCCGAGTAGTAGCCAGGGTCCGCGGGCGGCGGGGCCGGGGCCGGGCCGGGCACAGGCGGCCTGGGCTTGCCGCCGGCGGCGGCGGTCCACAGTTGCTGCAGCAGGGCGGCGTCGGATTGCCACTGGGCCACGCTGCCGAGGTCGACGGACGTGATCGTGTCGGCGTAGGTGTAGGTCCGGACGCCGAGGCGGATGGGGTGCTTGCGGGCTAGGTGCAGCAGCTTGGTCCATCTGGCGGTGGTCGCGGCGGGGGTGCCGGCCGAGAACGCGCATGCCTTGGTAGTGGCTTTGCCGCACAGGTCAAGGAACGCGGTCATGGTCGCCTGCGACGCCTGTGGTGAGTCCAGGCGTACCAGGGCGGGTAGCTGGCTGGTACCGGTGCTCCAGGCGACGGGGTTGACGTTGCCGTCCAGGATGATGCGGCCGGTGCTGGCCGGGTAGAGGTTGGCGTAGATCGCGCCGAGCAGCGTGCCGTAGGACTGGCCGTAGTAGTTCAGCGCGGGGTCGCCGACAGCCTCGCGTAGCAGGTTCATGTCCCTGGCGGTGTCGGCTGTGCTGTCATGGTCCAGCAGAAGTCCGGCGTGGCTGGCGCACCGCGCGTCCAGCCGGGCGTAGGCCCGTTCGTAGGCGGCCTCCTGGGCCTTGCCAACCGGGAACACGGGCAGGTTTCCCAGGAGCTTGCTCTCGGCCGCCTCGGTCGGGAAGCAGCGGATCTGCGTGCTGTAGCCCATCCCGCGCGGGTCGAACATGATGATGTTGTACCGTTCCCGCCACGCTGCCGGGAGGTTCGGGTACACCCCGGACATGGTGCTGACTTGCGGGTTCGGGCCGCCGCCGTTGATGAACAGCCAGCCCAGGCTGGGCCCGGGGCCGGTCGCCCGGCTGCTGATCACGGCGATGCTGATGTGCGCGCCGCGCGGGTGGCTGTAGTTCAGCGGCACGCGCGCGGTGGCGCAGTAGAAGCCGTCATCGCACCGCTTCCAGTCCAGTACCGGAACTGCGGGCTGTGCCAGCTTCGCGGCCGCTGATTTCCGGGCGGCCGATGCCGGCCGCGGGGCTGCGGCGGCGATCACGGGCAGGGCGCCGACGGTCGCGGCCAGTGCCGCTGTCGCGGTCAGCGCGGCAGCCCGTGAGATCCTGCGGCGTATCTTGGGTTTCATGGCAGGTGCTCTCATGATGCCTCCGATTGGATGGCCTCGACGATCGGCTGCGCTGAGCCGATGCGGGCCGGGACGATGGTGAGGGCGGCTATGGCGACGAGCGTTCCGATCACGGTGGCGGCGAGCCAGAGCGGCGGCGGTGGCGCGCCCCTGGTGACGGCAGCGCTGTAGAGGCCGAGGCCGAGCGGAATGCCGGCGATGGCGCCGGGAAGAGCGGAGAGCAGCTGCGCGATGACCAGGCCGGTGCTTACCTGTCTGGTGCGGGCGCCGAGCGCGCGCATGAGCGCGGACGAGCGCCGCGCGTCGAGCACGGTTGCCCAGGTCGTGAAGAGGGCGTTCAGCACCGCGAGGGCGACGAGCATGATCGTGATGACGGCGAGCATCTGCTCGTCCCGGCTGACCACCGGGTCGGACAGCCCGCCGGCCGTGAGCGCGCTGGCCGGCGTGGCGGAGAGCTTTCTGTCCACGCCGGCGTGGAACGCGGTCACGGCGACGATGCCGGTGACGGTCACCGCGATGCTGGCCGTGCTGAGCACGGCCCGGCGAGGTCGTCGCGCGACGAGCCGGAGGCCGACCAGGGCCGGGATCGGCAGTCTCCTGGAGATTGTGATGAAGGTGCCCCGGCGTCGCGGCCGGCGCGCCGCGTCGTTCATCGCATCGACCGTGCTGGTTCGCGCCGCGCGGATCGCGGGGACGAGCGTCGCGGCCAGCACGACGGCCACTGCCAGTCCGGCGACCTCGGCGATGGTGCCAGGCGTGATCGCTGGTGCGCCCGCGGCGCCGATCAGGGCCGCGCCGGGGTTGGCCAGGAGCGGCGCGACCAGCCATCCGGCCGCGAGGCCGGTGACCGCGGCGAAGAGCGCGAGCACGAGGTTCTCGGCCAGGAAGACCGCCGCGACGACGGCCGGCGTCCCGCCGACGGCTTTGAGCAGGCCGACGCGCCGTGAGTACTGCGACAGTCGGCGGCCGACCAGGACGGCCACGCTCGCGATGGCGAGCAGCGCGAGGAGGAGCGCTCCTGGCTTGAGCACGGACTGCGCGTCCTTGACCAGCAAGGCGTCCGCGGACGCGATCTCCTGCCAGCTACTGAAGTTCGGGCCGCCGCCGTCAGCACGCTCGAAGTGCTGATCGACGAAGGCCTGGGCGTCGTTCGGGCGGGTGAGCTTGAGGTTGAGGGCGTACATCGTGAGCGGGTTCGCCTTCGAGGTCAGCCCGATGGCGTCGGCTTCGGTCGTCCAGATCACGCCGATGTCGCGGACGGTGGCTGACGTGAGGTTGAGATCGGGGCAGGCGTCGGAGCTGACCAGGAGGCCCCGGCCAGGCACGCCACTCGGAAGGGACAGAAGCGGTCCGTGGCAGAGATTCGGGTAGGGCGGCTGGGCCGCGGTGACCGCGATCCCGGCGACGGTGAATGACTGGCCGTTCACCGTGACCCGGTCGCCGGCCGAGACGCCGAGTGCCTCCGCGAAGGTGCGCTCGAGGACGATGCCGCCAGGCCGCACCCAGCTCCCCGCCGTCAGCAGCGGCTGGTCGACGGAGGCCGGCGCCGTGCCGCGCCCCTCGGCGAAGACCCCCGCATACCGCCCGTTGAAGCGGATCGTCCCGGAAGCGACCGGATACGGGCCGCTCGATGCCGCGACCCCGGAGGCATGGAGCAGGGGCTTGGCCTGGGAGGCCGACGTCAGGTAGGCGACGACATCGGGGCCCCTGGTCGCAGCGCGCGTCTCGGCGTAGGGATGACTGGTCACGCCATCGAGCGCGAGCGCGATAGTCAATGTCGCGGCCGCGGCGGCGATCGCGACGACCAGCAGGATCGCCTGGGCCAGGTGAAGCCGGATGTCTCGCAGCACGAGACGACGAAGCAGCAGGGTCCGCCCCCGCATCGCTCCCGTGCCCAGCGGACGGCGTGGATGTTTGATGATGCTCTGCTTCGATCTCACCGAAGTGGCTCCCAGCCCGCGAAGGCGCCGAGGTTGCCCCGCGAACTGTCCGTCAGCCGGGTCTCGTCGATGAACGCTCCGTCGCGCATCGGGATCACCCGGTCCGCGGTGGCGGCGATCCGCTCGTCGTGCGTGACGATCACCAGGGTCAGGCCCTTGGCGTGCAAGTCCTCCAGGAGGCGGAGCACATCGAACGCGGCGGCGCTGTCCAGGTTGCCGGTCGGCTCGTCCGCCAGGACAAGCTGCGGACCGTTCGCGAGCGCCCGCGCGATCGCTACCCGCTGGCGCTCGCCCCCGGACAGCATCGAGGGAAGGTGCCGGGCGCGATCGGCCAGGCCGACCTGGTCAAGCCGGGCGGTTGCGCGCGCCCGTGCCTGGCCCGGCGGATAACCGGCGAGGAGCGCTGGCAGTTCTACATTTTCCTGCGCGGTGAGCTCGTCCATCAGGTGGAACGCCTGAAAGACGAATCCGACTTCCTCGCGGCGCAGGTACGCGAGGGCTCGTTCGGAGAGCTCGCCGACGCGCTGCCCCGCGACCGTCAGCTCTCCGGCGCTCGGCCGGTCGAGCCCGCCGATCAGGTGGAGCAACGTCGACTTGCCGCAGCCGCTCGGACCCATGACCGCGACGGCCTCGCCGCGGTTGACGTCAAGGTCCACCGCATCAAGCGCCCGCACCAGGCCAGCGCCGCTGCCGTACTCCTTCCGCAGGCCCCTGGCGTGCACGAGCACTGCTGGTGAGCCGTTCATTTCGGTGTTCTCCGTTTCGTCCAGGCGATCTCGCAGGCACGCAGCCAGCGCAGGTCGGCTTGCAGCCGCAGCACGACACCTTCGAGCACCAGGGCCGCGTCAGAATCCTTTTCTTCCTCCATCACGGCGCGGCCCACGTCCCGCAGTCGCCGCAGCAGGTCGCGGCGCTGCGCGTCGATGATGCCGACCGGGTCGGCGAGTGCGCTCTGCGCGGCAGCAATGAGCTTCAGGTGAAACTCGGCGAGATCAGGCCGCGGCCAGCTCACCTCCGCCAGCCACTCCGCAACTCGCTCCTGGCCGGCCGGAGTAAGGCGGTAGACCTTGCGATCGGACCGCTCGGCCGGCGCATCGACACGCGCGACGAAGCCGCCTTTCTCAGGGAAGGATCACGACGCCAATTCGATGGCGGAGATCCCCGCCCAGAAGGACCGGACTTGCACTGCCGAACTACAGACCACCATGAGCCAGCCACCGCGCCGAACGGTGGTTACTGCTGCTGGCGGCGGGGAAGCCTTCAGCTGCCGGTGCACTGCCGGCTGGCATGCACCAGGCCGGCCCCGATTTCCATCAAGGCGCCGGGCCGGTGCCCGCGGAAGCCGGCTTCCAGCTGGACGCCGCCGCCGTTTGGCAGGGCCGAGGGGCGGATCACTATGACGCCGGAGGGTGCTCCCGGATCCGGCGGGAAGACATTGCTGAACAAGGTACTGCCTGCGGGCGTGGACCTTCCGTGCAGAGTGGCGCCGGGCCACGGCCGGCACGCCGGGTTCTGCTGGCCGGCGAAAGTGACCGTGGCCGGTACCCCGTCCCCGCGGAGCCTGCGCTGCAGTCCGGCCGGATCGTGCAACTCGCGGATAGTGACCCTGACATTGCCGCCGGGCTGCCTGACTACCGTCCAGGCCGTCAGCTGGACGCCGGGCTGGCGGCCGGCCGGATGACTGGCTGGAAGCAGCATGGTCACGGCGAGGGTCGCCCCGGCCGCCAGCGCCAGCGCTCCGGTCATGGCCGGGATCAGGCGGCGGCGTACGCGGTGCCTGCGGGCTCTGGCGATAATTCCGCTGGCCGGGATGCTCGGGTGTGCCTCCCCGAGGGAGTCGCGCACTTCGGCGAGACGGTCCTGGAGTGCGGTAAGGGCGTGGTCGTCGTTGTTCACTGCGTCAGCTCCTGATCGTCGAAGGCGGGGATGTCGCGGCGCAGCGCGCCGATGGCCCGGTGAAGGTGGGTGGTGACGGTGCTGCCGGAAATGCCGAGCATCTCGGCGGTAGTGGCGGTGTCCAGGTCGAGCAGCAGCCGCAGCGCGATCACCTCGCGCTGCCGGACCGGCAGCCGCCGCAACGCGGCCACCAGGGAGCTATCCAAGGCCAGGTCCTGACCGCCGGCCGCCATGCCGTCCTGACTGCCCAGCGTGACCTCCCGGCGGTGCCGCCGCCACCAGGACACGCGCGCGTTCATCGCGACGCGGATGACCCACGCTCGCGGATCGGCCAGCCCGCGCACTTTCCGCCACGACCCCCAGGCCCTGGCGAAGGCCTCCGCCACCAGGTCCTCGGCCAGCGGCCGGTCAGCCACGCTGACCATGACAATCCGCAGGCACTCACCCCAGGCCGCCGCGTAGAACTCCGCGAACTCGCGCTCGTCCTCTTCCACGCTCTATACACGCACCACGACCCAGATTCGTCCACCTCACCGGGCACTGACTCAGCTCGAGCCGTAGTTGGCCGCCTGGGCAGTGCACAGCGTCGAGGGTCTGAGGGCCGCGGTCATGATCGGCATCATCGTGCTGCCCATCCCCAGGCCCATGATGAACAGGAGCCCGATCAGCACCGGGAAGGATGTATCTCCTGGAAATAGGTAGGTACCAGCAGCAGGCCGCCGAAGAATGCCACCGCGAACAGGAACATCGTGATGATGCTGATCGCGAGGTTGCGGTTGCCGAACAGCCGTAGGTCGAGCAGCGGGAACTTCGGCCTGAAGGAGTACAGGACGAAGGTGACGACCAGAGCCAGGCCGATCAGCGCAGGGACAAGCACCTTAGGCGTACCGACCTTGCCTTCCACGGGAATCGAGGAGACGCCGTAGAGGAACAGGGCCAGGCCCGGCGACATCATCAGCATGCCGAGGAAGTCGAACGACTGAGACGGGCGCGGCGAGTCTTTCGGCAATGCCGTCAGCGCGTAGATCACCCCGATCACGCCAAGCGGGACGTTGACAAGGAAGATCCAGTGCCAGCTTGCTGCGCCGTTGGTCACCCTGCCATCACTAGCGCCGCCCAGCATCGTGCTCGTGGGCGACGTTCCGTCCGGCACCGGCCCGCCTGACGATCCTTCCAGAACGCCGTCGGCGCATCGACCACGGCGGCCGATTATCAAGGGTCTGTCCGGAAGTCGCTGAGTTCGTAGTGCAGGGTTGGGGTCCGCATAAGCCGGTGAGCCAGCGGAACGACCAGGCCGTGGAGTACCCGGTACTTACGGGCGAGCAGGCGCGCTGCTGTGCGGGCCTCGTCGCCGGTCAGGAGGCGAGCTCTGGCGCTTATCACCGGCCCGGTGGGCTTGCCGCGGAACGTCGACGGGCAGAACCGGACCTCAGGGTAGTTCCGCAGCCGCTTGCTCTTCCAGGCCTTGGCGTAAGTGCGGATGTACGCATGGTCTCCGCGCACGGCGATGC
>Ga0335072_10017843_pt1 | contig 10029 bp, 12 predicted proteins | sample Lox_Sample_21_FD_206725 | JGI IMG/M metagenome (GOLD analysis project Ga0335072, IMG submission 206725) | Soil microbial communities from Loxahatchee National Wildlife Refuge, Florida, United States - Lox_Sample_2.1 | ecosystem: Environmental > Terrestrial > Soil > Wetlands | place: USA...
CGCCGAGACTGAACTGGCGGCGCCGAGACTGCATACAGGTCGCGGTTGAGCGCCAACACCACGCCCTCACTTCAGTCTCGGTGAAACGGTCCTAATCGGGTCGGCTCCCAGCTCGAATTCTCGGAGCGCATTTCGCGATCAACGCGCCTTTCGTAACACCGACCATCGCCGGTGCTCCGCACATCAGGACCTCTCACGCCGGATCGCGGTAGTCGCGCGCGGGCTCCAGGTTCCTCCGACTGGGGTGGCCCGGCGTCAGGAATTCCTGAGAATTCGCCAAGGGCCCGCTGGGACCTTCATTTGTACATGTTTGGTGTCAAGCAAGCACTAGCTGTGAGGAGAGGGCGGTTCATTCAGTAACAGCGAATCCCGAATCATCGCCAGTCGCCCACAGGGCGATCGATGGCAACTCGTTGAGCAGTGCCCCACAAGAGAAAAGGAGAAGCCGATGTCGACAGAAAACACTGCATCCCAACCGTGTTGGTGGTGCGGCCAGCCGCGGTCCGAGGAATCGGCCATGGTGAATTACGAGCTCCACAAAAATGCCAGATCCGAAACCGTCTCCGGCAACCTCAAGAAAGTGTCGTGGCAGAGCCTCAAGGTTCCCATTCCCCGTTGCGACTCGTGTCGACGCAAACACGGTGTCGCCCAGCGGGTGCCTGCCCTGGCTGGCGTCGCGGGCGCAGTCGTCGCCGGCGTGGTGATCTACCTTCTGACCCAGGATTGGGAATCGACATCCCGGAGCGACACCAAGGGATGGATGGTGCTGTTCCTGATCGTCGTCATCGTGTCGGGCGCGGTCGCGTTTTTCTTCGGCCAGGTTGCGGCGAACAAATCGCTGCGGGGCGCTGGCACACGGCCATACTGGGAGGCGCAGTCTCACCCAACGGTTGCCGGACTACGCGCGCAGGGATGGGCAATTGGACGGCCCAAGACATGACTACCGCGACAGCGGATCCGGCGGTCTGCCCGTCTGCCTAACGTGCAGTCCGCGCAGCGGTGACCTATTAACCGCCCAGCTCGAACTTTCGGGTCTGGGCGCCGGCGTCGACGATCGCTTTCAAGAGCGCACGGGCGGCCGGTTGCGCGGCGGTCTCGCGAAGGACCTGATCCTCGATGCGCAGCCCGGCCCCAAGATCGCCGGCAGCAGCGTCGACGGCCCGCTTGGCGGCCGCGATCGCTGTCAAACGGCTCGCTGCAATTCGGGCGGCGAGCTTGTCGACGAACGGGCCCAGCTCGTCGGCCGGCAGCGCCCGATTGACGTATCCCCAGGCCTCGGCGGTCGCGGCGTCGACGTCCATGCAGCCGAGGATCACTTCCAGGGCCCGGGCACGCCCGACGAGTCGCGGCAGTCGCTGCGTGCCCCCGCCGCCGGGGATGATCCCGACCGACACCTCGGGATGGCCCAAAACGGTGGTGCCTAGCGCGGCGTAGCGCATGTCGAACGCCATCACGAACTCGCAGCCGCCGCCGCGGCAGACCCCCTCGATGACGGCGATGGTGGCCTTCGGCAGCGTCCGGACCTGCTCGGTCATGGCGTGGAAGAACGACAGCTCGTCGTGCAGCGCGATGTCGTCGGGTGGCAATTGCTCGATCAAAGCGACGTCGGCGTGCGCGATGAAGATCTCCGGGTCGGCCGAGTCGACGATCAGCACGCGCACCTCGTCGTCGGCCGCGATCTCCCGCAGCAGGCGGTCGATCTCGGTGAGCAGCGGGATATCCAGCAGGTTGATCGGTGGATTGTCGATCGTCGCCCGGCAAATGCCGCCCCGAACCGCGATGCGAATGTGCTGGTAGTCCGCGTAAGCCATGAGCGGAACCCTACGAGAGGCCGACGCCGAACCGTTCCGCAATTGGCTTTCAAATGCCTAGCAAACCTTAATTCGGTTGTGACCTGGTCGGATTCTTTGTTCGGCCCCAATAGCAGATAGGCTGTTCGGGATGGTTCCGCTCTGGTTCACCCTGTCCGCACTGTGCTTCGTCGGTGCGGCGGTGTTGCTATACGTCGACCTCGATCGGCGTCGTGGGCGCAGCAGACGCCGCAAGTCCTGGGCGCGGTCCCACGGATTCGACTTCGAACGCGAATCCACCGACATACTGCAGCGCTGGAAGCGCGGCGTGATGTCCACGGTGGGCAACGTCGTCCCGCAGAACGTGGTGCTGGGTCAGATTCGCGGCGAGGCGGTATACATCTTCGACCTCGAGGAAGTCGCGACGGTGATCGCACTGCACCGCAAAGTCGGCACCAACGTCGTGGTCGACCTGCGGCTCAAGGGGCTCAAAGAGCCGCGGGAGAGCGACATCTGGCTGCTGGGCGCAATCGGGCCGCGGATGGTGTACTCCACCAACCTGGACGCCGCCCGGCGGGCCTGCGACCGCCGCATGGTCACCTTTGCGCACACCGCCCCCGACTGCGCCGAGATCATGTGGAACGAGCAGAACTGGACGTTGGTCAGCATGCCGATCGGCAGCACCCGCGACCAGTGGGACGAGGGTCTGCGCACCGTTCGCCAATTCAACGACCTGCTGCGGGTGCTGCCTCCGCTGCCCCAGGACACCGCCGACGAGCCCGAGCCACGTAATGCGGCGCCGAGCCGTCCGCTGGCGCCGGCCGCGCGCGCGGAGTTGCCGCCCAGGCGTTCCGGGACCGACGTGGCCGGGTTGCTGTCCGAAGCGACCCGCCGGCCCGAGCCCGTCCGCCGGGACGAGGAGCGCCCACAAGCCGCCCGGCGCCAGCCGCCCACGGGACGCAACGGCCATCAGGCCACCAACTACCAGCGCTAATCGCACGGCGGGTGGGCCGGGAGGCCGCTGCGGCTGCCGTCATTAAGATGTCGCTCATGCCTCGTCCTGTCGCCCTGATCACTGGGCCCACGTCCGGGATCGGCGCCGGCTACGCGCGGCGCTACGCACGCGACGGCTATGACCTGGTGCTGGTTGCCCGCGACGTCGACCGGCTCAAGCAGTTGGCCGAAGAGCTGCAGGACCCCGCCGGTGGAGCCGGACAGATCGAGGTTCTGCCCGCGGATCTGGCCGATCCCGCCGACCGCGCCAAAGTCGTCGACCGGCTCGCCGCAGGAGTCCGGGTGCTGGTGAACAATGCCGGCTTCGGCACGTTCGGCGAATTCTGGACGGCCGATCCCGACGTTTTGCAGAAACAACTCGACGTCAACGTCACCGCGGTGATGCACCTGACCCGTGCGGCACTGCCGGCCATGCTCGACGCCGGCGCCGGCACCGTGATCAACATCGCCAGCGTTGCCGGGCTGGTGCCCGGACGGGGGTCGACCTATTCGGCGTCCAAGGCGTGGGTGATCTCGTTCACCGAGGGGCTGGCCGGGGGATTGGCGGGCACCGGCGTCAGCGTGCATGCCGTGTGTCCAGGGTTCGTGCACACCGAATTTCACGCCCGGGCCGGGATCGACAAGCCCAAGGTGCCGTCGTTCATGTGGCTCGAGGTCGACGACGTGGTCAGCGAAAGCCTCGCCGAGATCGCCCGCGGCAAGTTGATCATCATCCCCAGCCTTCAGTACAAGGCTGTTGTCACTGCCGGGCGGCTCATCCCGCGAAACCTGGTGCGGGCCGCCACACGACGGATCGGCGGCGGTCGTGGCCGGACCTAGGCGCGGCGACGATGCGGCCCGAGGAGGAGCCGGGCTCGAATCTCAGCGCGAGGAGCTGGCTGAGCTGGTGCGGCGGCTCTCGCTGGTGCACGGCCGCGTCACGCTGTCGTCGGGCAAGGAAGCCGACTACTACGTCGACCTGCGCCGCGCCACCATGCATCACCGGGCGTCGGCGCTGATCGGCCGCCTGATGCGGGAACTCACCGAGGACTGGGACTACGCCGTTGTCGGCGGGCTGACCCTGGGCGCCGATCCGGTAGCCACCGCGATCATGCATGCCCCCGGTCGACCGATCGACACCTTCGTAGTGCGGAAGTCCGTGAAAACCCATGGCCTGCAACGTCTTATCGAGGGGTCCGAGGTCTCCGGCCAGCGTGTGCTGGTGGTGGAGGACACCAGCACGACGGGCGGTTCGGCGCTGACCGCGGTGCGCGCCGTCCGAGACGCGGGGGGCGATGTTATCGGCGTGGCCACCGTGGTGGACCGCGCCACCGGAGCCGCCGAGGCCATCGAAGCCGAGGGACTCCGGTACCGCAGTGTGCTAGGCCTTGCCGATCTGGGGCTGAGCTAGGCCGCTATCGGTGCGCACGTTCATTGCGATAGCGGCTTGCCTGGCGGCCTGTGTGGTGGGTTGTTCGGATTCGAACCACGCCAGTCGTCCCTACGGTGCCCAGGCTGCGCGGCTGGGTGAATCGCTGTCGTTTCTCGGATGGAACATGTCCGTGTCGAACCTGCGCTGGGACGACGACTACGTCCTGATCAACGTCGACGCGTCGCCGACGGACCCCAAGGCGCAGTACGCCAAACCCGAGGACATTCGCTTCGGGCTCTACGGTGCGGTGGCACACCCGATGGAGTCCAACGGGCTGGGCAGCTGCGACGAGGCGATGACCAAAGTTCACGACATCACCACCCCGCTGTCGGCTCCTGCCGGCCGGCTGACCGGCACGGTGTGTCTGGGTCCGCTGAAAGACCGAAGCCAGGTGCGTGGGGTGTACGGCTACTCGCCGCGGGACCGGATCTCGGGCACGTCGGCCGCCTACCCGGCGGCGTTTCCGGTGGGGTTGCCGCCGACCAACGAGAACGACACCGGCTTGGTGGTCAAGACCAGTAGCGTGTCGGCCTGGCGCGCCGACGGTAAGCCGGTCACCCCGGCGCAGCTCGGTGATCCGGGGGCGTTCGCCGGCGACGGCTACATGCTGCTGGGGCTGGAGACCGACGGCGTGGCGGCGCGGTACCGCGACGACTCGGCGAGCCGTGGTGGTCCGCTGATGCTGCTCGCGTCGCCGACGCTGCCGGGCCGGGGGTTGAGCCCGGCCTGCTCGGCGTACGGGTCGGCGGTGCTGATCCTGCCCGACGCGTCGCTGGATGCGGTGCACATCAACGCATCACTGTGTACTCAGGGTGAAATCAACCAGGCGTTGCTGTACGCGACCGTGGCGATCGTCGGCACCCACGCCGGTGTGTGGACCACACGGTGAGCGAGCCCGGGCCCACCGAATGGGGGACGCCGGCGGCCGGCGTCGGCCCCTGGGTGGGAGATCTGCCCGACGATCCGCGGTATGACCCAATCTTGTTGCGCGACGGCGATACTCGCAATGTCGTCGACGCCTACCGGTACTGGACCCGGGAGGCGATCGTCGCCGACATCGACAAGCGCCGGCATGCGCTGCATGTGGCGATCGAGAACTTCGGCCACGACGCCAACATCGGCTCGGTGGTGCGGACCGCCAACGCCTTTGCCGTGGATACCGTGCACATCGTGGGGCGGCGGCGCTGGAACCGCCGCGGCGCCATGGTGACCGATCGCTACCAGCGGTTGTGTCATCACGACAGCACGGCCACGCTGTTGGACTTCGCAGCGGGCGCCGGGTTGACCGTGGTCGCGGTGGACAACGTCCCGGGCGCTTTGCGGTTAGAGCAGACGGCGCTGCCGCGGAAGTGTCTGCTGGTGTTCGGTCAGGAAGGGCCGGGCATCACCGGCGACACCCGGGCGGGCGCGGCGATCACCGTGTCGATCGCCCAGTTCGGCTCGACCCGCAGCATCAACGCCGGTGTGGCGGCAGGGATCGCGATGCATGCCTGGATCAGGCAGCACGGGGATCTGTCGCGCGCCTGGTGAATCCCTCTTGTTGCCCCCGGCCACCGAGCGTGCGGCCAGCTCCACATTCGCCGCCGAGCGTGCGGCCCGGTGCATACGCGGCGCTGCGTCAGCACGCGATAGCGGCGTCAGCTCGGACGCGCGGGCCTCATCTTGAACGAGACCTCCAGCTTGATGCGGAAGGTCATCTTGCCGTCGCTGTCCACCGTCATGTCCTGCTCGATGACCCGGCCCACGCGGATGTCGTCGACGCTGTCTCGCGCCCGCTGCATGGCTTCGGCCGCGGCCTGCTCCCACGAGGTAGGGCTTGTCCCGATGATGTCGATCACCTTGTAAACGCTCATGGGGGAAAGCGTATAGCTAGCTCCACAACGTCACATGGACCTTGGGGCGAAACCTTGTCACGCCGACTCCGCTGCCCCGGATCATCGCCTGGATACACCGCGGCGTGGTGATGAAGCGGACCAGTTCGGAGACCGCGGGCTGGCGCGCCGACGGCGGCAACGTCGCCGCACACCACTCACCGGAGCGATCCAGACCGGGACCGCTGACGTGGACCAGTCGCCCGGCGGCAAGGTCCTTGGCGACGGCGAAGCCGATCGTCAACGCGACGCCGCCGACGCGCTGAACTTCCTCCAAAGCGGCGGCGTCGCTCTGAAAGATCCGCTGCTGGGACTCCGGAATTACCAAGCCGCGCAACATGGTTGCGATTTCGCCGTCCACACTGCCGGCCGACGGGCCGAGCATCCACTGCTGGCTGCGCAACACTGCCGCAGCCGGAATGCCCACGGCCAGTGGGCTGTTCGGCGCGACGACGGCGATGATCTGATACTTCAGGAACGGCCGCACGAAGATCGAACCGTCCGGACCGGCGGAGCTCTCACTGGCCGGTCCGATAGCGATGTCCACGGCGCGCGAGCAGATCAGGTCGCGGAATTGGCTCGTCGGGTGCACGCTCAGCTCGACAGACAGGTCGTCGGCGCGCGACGAGAAGAGCTCGATAAGGCCGGGCGCGGCGTGTTCGGCGAACGCGCTGGACGCGGCGATCCGCAGCAGCCGGCGCCCGTGCGCGGCCTCGGTGACCTCGATCGCGGTTTGCTGTTGCAGACCCAGGATTTCGACCGCCCGGCTGGCCAGCCGCAGGCCGCCGGGCGTGAACGCCAGACCGGCGCCCGTGCGGGTGAACAACTGGTCGTCGAGTTCCTTGCGCAGCGCCGCGACGTGCATCGAGACTCCGGCGTCGGAGAGGCCGAGTTCCGCCGCGGCCGCTCGCACCGAACCCAAACGGACCACCGCCGAAAAGGCCCGAAGTTGAGCCGGAGTCATGCTGTGAGCCTACTTTGGTACTCGTGCGCGACGTTCTTGCCAAGCTGATGTCCATCTGGACGGCCGGGGACACTGCCGGTTTGGGGACGGTGGTGCGGACATTCCGGTCGGCGCCGCGCCCGCCGGGAGCGTCGATGGTGGTAGCGCCGGACGGTTCGGTGAGCGGGTCCGTGTCGGGCGGTTGCGTCGAGGGCGCCGTCTACGAACTCGCCGCCGACGCGGCACAAGCCGGCACGGCACGGCTGGAACGCTTCGGGGTCAGCGACGACGACGCCTTCGCCGTCGGGCTCACCTGCGGCGGCATCATCGACGTCTTCGTCGAATCCATGTCGCGGACGACCTTTCCCGAACTGCAAGCGGTGGCAGACGACATCGCCGAGCAGCGTGCCGTAGCGATTGCCACCGTGATCGCCCACCGGGACCCGCAGTGGGTCGGCCGCCGGCTCGTGGTGCGTCCGGACTCGGTCGTCGGATCGCTCGGTTCGGCCCGCGCCGACGCCGCGGTTGCCGACGACGCGCGAGGTCTGCTCGCGCTGGGCCGCAGCGAGGTCCTCCAGTACGGAACCGACGGGCAGCGCCTCGACGAAGGCATGGACGTCTTCGTGTCGAGTTATGCCCCGAAGCCGCGGATGCTGGTGTTCGGCGCCATCGACTTCGCCGCCGCCCTGGCTCAGCAGGGAGCGTTCCTCGGCTACCGGGTCACCGTGTGCGACGCCCGCGCGGTGTTCGCCACGCAGGCGCGCTTCCCGACGGCCGACAACGTCGTCGTCGACTGGCCGCACCGGTATCTGGCCGCCCAGGCCGAGGCGGGTGCCATCGACCGGCACACGGTCATCTGCGTGCTCACCCACGATCCGAAGTTCGACGTCCCGGTACTCGAGGTGGCGCTGCGCCTGCCCGAGGTCGGGTACGTGGGCGCGATGGGTTCGCGCCGCACCCACGACGACCGGATGAATCGGCTGCGGGCGGCGGGGCTGACCGACGCCGAGCTGAGCCGCTTGTCCAGTCCCATCGGGCTGGACCTCGGCGCCCGCACTCCGGAGGAGACGGCGGTCTCGATCGCGGCCGACGTCATCGCCCTGCGTTGGGGCGGCGGGTGCCGCCGGCTGGCCGAAATCGTCGGGCGGATCCACCACGATATTCCGCAAGAGGCGCTGGACGCGCAGGTAGAGAGCGAGTTAAAGGATCACTTAACTCGATATTGACCCCCTCTCGGGGCGGGCCGACACTGAGCCCCATGCAAGTACCTGGGCCCTTCGAATACGAACGCGCGACCAGCGTCGACAACGCCGTCGGACTGCTGGATCGGCTGGGTGACGGCGCGCGAGTGATCGCCGGCGGACACAGCCTGCTGCCGATGATGAAGCTGCGCATCGCCAACCCCGAGTACCTCGTCGACATCAACGACCTGGCGCCCGAGCTGGGATACGTGATCACCGATCCGACTCTGGTGCGCATCGGCGCCATGACCCGGCACCGCGAGCTGCTGGAGTCCGACACGCTGGCCGCGGTGTGCCCGATCTTCCGCGATGCCGAACGGGTGATCGCCGACCCGGTGGTGCGCAATCGGGGCACCCTCGGTGGTTCGCTGTGTCAGGCGGACCCGGCCGAGGATCTGTCCACCGTGTGCGCCGTGCTGGACGCGGTATGCCTGGCCCGCGGACCGTCCGGCGAACGCGAGATACCGATCGACGACTTCCTGGCCGGGCCCTACGAGACCACGCTCGCCTACAACGAGCTGCTGATCGAGGTACGGATCCCGGTGCGGCACAACACATCCAGTGCGTACCAGAAGGTGGAGCGGCGGGTCGGCGACTGGGCCGTCACCGCTGCCGGGTCGGCGCTCACCTTGGACGGCGACGCGATAGCAGCCGCCCGGGTGGGCCTGACCGCGGTGAATCCCGACCCGGCCGCGCTGGCCGAGCTCGCGTCGGGGCTGGTCGGCAAGCCCGCCACCGAAGAGACGTTCGCAGAAGCGGGCCGCCTGGCCGCGCAGGCCTGCGACCCGGTCGACGACATCCGCGGCACCGCCGAGTACAAGCGGCACCTCGCATCCGAACTGACCATCCGCACGCTGCGCACCGCCGCCGGGCGGGTGCGCAACCAGCCTGCCCCAGAAGGGAACTAAGCCATGCAGGTCAACATGACCGTCAACGGCGAACCGGTCAGCGCCGACGTCGAACCCCGGATGCTGCTGGTGCACTTTCTGCGTGATCAGTTGCGGCTCACCGGAACTCACTGGGGCTGCGACACCAGCAACTGCGGTACCTGCGTGGTCGACGTCGACGGTGTGCCGGTGAAGTCCTGCACGATGCTGGCCGTCATGGCATCCGGCCACAGCGTCCGCACCGTGGAAGGGTTAGCGGGTCCGGACGGTTCTCTCGACCCCGTGCAGGAAGGTTTCATGCGCTGCCACGGGCTGCAATGCGGTTTCTGCACACCGGGAATGATGATCACTGCCCGCGCGCTGCTGGACCGCAACCCCGACCCCGACGAGGAAACCATCCGCGAGGCCATCTCGGGGCAGATCTGCCGCTGCACCGGATACACGACGATCGTGCGTTCCATCCAGTGGGCCGCTAACAACTCGAAGGCGCAGGCCGAAGCATGACAACTATCCAATCCCGCCCGCCGTCCCCCGAAGACACCGCTGACAACGACCGAAAGCCTTGCGGCTATGGCCGGATGCTGCGTAAAGAGGACCCGCGGTTCATCCGCGGCCGAGGTAACTACGTCGACGACATCGTGCTGCCGGGCATGCTGCACCTGGCGATCCTGCGCTCGCCGTATGCCCATGCCCGCATCGCCGGCGTCGATGTGACTGCGGCACTTGCCCATCCGAAAGTCAAGGCCGTGGTGACCGGCGCCGACCTGGCCGAGAAGGGTCTGGCCTGGATGCCGACGCTATCCAACGACGTGCAGGCCGTGCTGGCCACCGACAGGGTGCGCTTCCAGGGGCAGGAAGTGGCGTTCGTCGTT
>Ga0335072_10017844_pt1 | contig 10029 bp, 7 predicted proteins | sample Lox_Sample_21_FD_206725 | JGI IMG/M metagenome (GOLD analysis project Ga0335072, IMG submission 206725) | Soil microbial communities from Loxahatchee National Wildlife Refuge, Florida, United States - Lox_Sample_2.1 | ecosystem: Environmental > Terrestrial > Soil > Wetlands | place: USA: Florida...
CGGCACAGCGATGGCGCGTTCCGATCAGCGCAACGGGGCGCCCCACTGGACCTGTTCGCGCAGTCGGGTCTTGAGCAGTTTGCCCGTCGCGGTGCGCGGCAGTGCCTCGTTAACCACCACCGCGTATTGGGGCACTTTGAACTGAGCGAGGTGCTCGCAGCAGTGCCCGATAACGGCCGCCAGATCCACCGCACCATCGCTGTAGAGGACCGCGCCGACCTTCTCACCCATGACGTCGTCCGGGACGGCGAGGACGGCGGCATCGGCGACGCCGGGCGCCGCGAGCAGCACGCCTTCAACCTCCACGCTCGACACGTTCTCCCCGCCGCGGATGATGATGTCTTTGACCCGGTCGATGATGTGGATGCGGCCCGCGTCGTCGACACGCACAACGTCCCCGGTGTGCAGCCATCCGTCGACGATCGTGTCGGCGGTAGCCTCTGGGCGGTCCCAATATTCGTTGGTGACATTGGCACCGCGGACCACTAGTTCGCCGACGCGCGGATCGTCGGCGATCGAAACAATGCCCAAGTCGACGGCCGGGACGGCGTAGCCGACCGAGTCGGCATGCTCGACCACGTCGCTGTCGGGCAACACGGCCATCAGAGATGCCGTCTCCGTCATGCCGTAGCCGTTGAGCAGCGTCGCGGCGGGGAAAGCCTCTTTCAGCGCATGCACCAACGCGGGCGCGATCGGCGCACCACCATAAGCCAGCCACCGCACACCGGACACATTCGAGCGCGCAAATGCCTTATTCCGCAACAACAACGAGTACACGGCAGGTACAGATACCAGAAACGTAATGCGCTCGGTGGACAGCAGTCCGGCCAGGGTCGGCAGGTCGAGCGCAGGCATGATCACTGAGGTTCCGCCGACGTACAAAGCAGTCAGCAGCTGCGAATTGCAGCCCGTCACGTGAAACAACGGCACGCAGATCAGGGTGCGTAGCTCCGCACCCACCCCCTGCGGCACCCCGAGACACCGGATCATATTCTCCGCGTTGGTAAGAAATGCCTTGTGCGTGGTAGGAACGCCCTTCGGATGCCCGGTCGTGCCTGACGTGTAGAAGAGTGCGGCCACATCGTCGGCGCCGAGGCCATCCTCGACATACGGGTCGCCGTCGGGCAGCGCAGCATCGGCCGCGAGGTCCACCCGGACCCCGGCGTCGGCCAGGACGAATTCCACCTCCGGTCGGGTCGACCGGGTGTTGACCGCCACCGCTATCCCACCGCTCATCATCGTGCCCAAGAACGCCAGCACCCAGTTGAGGCCGGCCGGGTAGCGCACCGCGACACGATCACCACGCCCCAGTCCAGCGGCTCGAAGCCCGCCGGCCACCCGCGCGGCTCTGTCCCACAACTCTTGGTAGGACAATCGGTCGCCGCCGATTTCGACGACCGCCTCGGCGTCGGGCTGGCTTGCCACGTGTGACCGCAGCACCTCCAGCAACGTCGGAGGCAGGTCATCGAAGCGCGGGATGCCGCGCGCGTCGCGTGAAATCCCGGTCCGCGGAAACGGGTTACCAGTGCGCGGAATCTCCACGATCGTTCCGCGTGGAGTTTCGACCACTCCCATCGTTTTTCCTTCCGGTTGTGACGCGCTATCTCCGCGTCGGACGAATCGCTACCTGCTCGGCTGGGCGAGAGCGTGTGCCACCGCTCGGTACGCGTGGCGGCTGAAGGCCATCCCCAGATGACTGCCCGGAACCTCGACACAGTCGGCGTAGTCGGCGACACACGACGACCAGCGCACGACTCCATCGGTGCGCGAGTAAATCGAGGTCATCCTGACCTCATCCGGAACAGCCATGTGGAAGGCGCGGGAAGGCGCGCAGCTGCAACCGGCCGCGAGGCAACCCAGGGCTGCTCGCTGCGGATCGCCAGTGCGCAGCGCGGTCCGCACGGTGACGGCTACCCGATGGCACAGCGCCGACACATCCAGGGGATCTTCGAGTCCGGCGCCCATAGTGACCACATGTGACACCAGGTTTGGGTGCCGTGCGGCCAACGAGCGTGCGTAGTGGCCCCCGCGACTGTGCCCGATGATCGCGACGCGCCCACCACTGCTGTCGTGCGCGCGAACGAGCTTGTCGACCATACGGCGGTCGAAGGTGGCAAAGCAGCCGGAGTTCAACCGGATCCCACATTGCATCGGGCGATATCCGATACGCCGGAGAAACAGTACGAGCAACGACAGCGAACTGTCGCCAACGAGAAAACCCGGCAACAGCAGGACGCTGCGGCCGTCTCCGCGCGGCACGCCACGCCCGCACAGCACCGGGTCGGCTACTAGACGGGCGAGTTCGCCGTACCAACGCAATTCGAGCAGCGGATGTCCGAACTCGGCTGCCGTTCCGGCCGCGACTATCGGCGGTTTGGGCTGTGAGCCGGTCGGATCGAAGAGGGGGTGATTCATGCGAGCATCTCACGAACGTAGGCACCGGGGGCATCCGCAAGGGCCGGCGTACTCACTGACCCCAGGGTGGTGGGTGCCGGACGGGTTGTCGGGGTGCGTTGCTGGATCCACTGATTCCAGTGCTCCCACCAGCTACCCGGGTTGTCGGTCGACTCAGCCAGCCACTGTTCGGGATCCAGCGTTGGCGAAGTGCCGGTGCGGTAGCTGGCCTTCGGATTACCGGGTGGGGTCGCGATAGCGACCGCGTGCCCACCACGAGCCAGCACGAACGTCGTCGATCCACCCAGCAGGGCGCGGGTCCGGTAGCAGTCACGCCAGGGCGAGATGTGGTCGGTCGATGCGCCCAGCACGTAGGTGTCCACCGTGACGTTGCGCAGGTCGATCGCCTGATCGAGTACCCGCACCGTCCGGGCGGCGAAACCGTTGTCCACCACCATCTCTAGAAGATCCACGCCTAACTGCAGGGCCAGGTTGGTTTGGTCTGCGGCCCAATACAGCAACGGCTCGGCCGGCGGTTGCTGACCGAGCAGATAGTCGTTCACGACGTTGGCCCAGATCCCGTCGTTAGGTCGAAGCCAGGCGAAGGCCACAGCGCTGTTCCTGCCGTCGAAGAGCCCGTCTTTGGTGGCGCGCGCGATCGCTCGTTTCGCCACCTTTCGATCGACCAGCGCGCCCTGCGGCCCGCCCCGCTCGAAGTCGATAACGGTGATCGCCAGCGTCAGCGTCGCCAACCGCGCCTGCCGCCCGGTGGCCGCCAGATAGCCGGCCACAGCGACAGCGAGTTGTCCACCCCCACACAGTCCGAGCAAGTGGGCGCGGTCGCCGGCCGTAATCGCGTCGATCGCATCGAGCGCTTCAAGGATGCTCGAGGTGTACTCATCAAGACCGGCCTCGCGGTGCCGTTGATCCGGGTTGACCCACGAGATGACGAAGACCTGACGTCCGCAGGCGAGTTCGGCGGCGATGACCGATCTCTGCGGGCCGAGATCGAGAAGGTAGAACTTGTTGACCGGCGAGGCCACGCACAGCACCGGAATCTCGTCGACGGTCTCGGTCGTCGGGGCATACTGGACCAGCTCGAACAGCTCACCGCGCCAGACGACCTTCCCCGGGGTGGCGGCGATGTTTTCGCCGATTGAGAACGCGGTGGTGTCGACCGTCGCCGGAAGTCGCGGAGGCGCACCCATATCGCTGAAAAGCTGTTGCAATCCATGCAGCCAGCTCTGCCCGCCCGTGTCGATCGCACGCTTCCACGACAACGGATGCAGAACCGGGTTGTTGCTCGGTGCCGCAGCCGCCAACAGATTGTCTGTCAACAGCTTGACGCGCTCCTTGGTGCGCCAGTCCACCTCGGCATCGGCCACGATGCGCTCGACCGCTTGACAGGATGCCAGATATCCGTCGGCGATCCGCCGTAGCACCGGGTTGGTGCGCCAGGCTGGATCCGCGAACCGACGGTCGCGCGACGTGCTCTGGCTGTCGCTGCCCAGCGCGATCGGGACCAGCTCACGCACGAGATCGATTACCGGCGTGAGCGCCGGACCCGGATGCTGCACCAAAGCCGCTGCCATGGTGCGCAGTTCGTGACCGGGGATGTGATCGCTGATCGTTCGGAACGCTGCCGAGGCCAGCACCAATTCGAAGCCGCCGGGTGCGCCCTGTTGCGAGATTGCGTCAACATCGGGGCGGACGAGTTCTGGCATTTAACAGACTCCTTGCAGGGTCGACGCGGTTGCGGCGCGATCCTGCTCGCGGCAGGAAACGACCCCGACCGCGCTGGCAGCCGGTGTCGGCCTGCATGCGACCGTCGCACCACATCCGACGGCTTTGCGGACGTCCATTGCAACCCCTTCTGGTGGAACATTGGTAAACTATGTCCTATTATGGCACATTTGCTCCTAATGTCCCACGCCCATAAATGCGAAAAATCTCATAGTCTGCTGGATGTGGGCATAGCGAACTCGTCGCCCCAAATCCCTCACCAGCGGCTTGGCGCGACGCTGACCCGCCAGGCCGTCATCGACGCGGCGACGCGGCAGTACCTGGCCGGCGAATCGCTGGACATGTCCGCCCTGGCCGCAGAGCTGGGCATCGGCCGCTCCACCCTCTACCGAATGGTGGGCAATCGTGAAAACCTGCTCGCCACGCTGCTCGCCCAAGCGACCGAGCGCACATTCCACAGGGCAACCGCGCACACCACTGCAGAAGGTGGCTTGGAACACGTGCTCGAGGTATTGGACCGGTTCATGCGCGCGATCATCTCCGCCCCGCCTCTGCGCACGCTGTCCGAACGCGAGCCCTTGCTGTTCGTGCGGCTCTTCTTATTGCCGGGCCAAGTCGAGCAGACCGCGGGACGGCTGATCGGCGACATGCTGGCCACCGAAGTGGCTGCCGGGCGACTCGAACTACCGCTGCCGCCCGCTGTGTGCGGCGACGCGATCGTCCGAATGTGCGATCCACACCTCTACGCCCACGTGCTTGGAGGTGGCGAACCCGAGATTGACGCCGCCCTGGATCTAGTCGCGGCGCTGCTTGGCCGCGTGCGCTAACGCCAGTGAGCCCAATAAGTGCGGCGATCAGGCCTCATCGTGGGGATGGCCCACTGAACCATGTTGAGCTGCAATAACATTGGTGGGCGCGGACGGTATCGAACCGCCGACCGCTGGTGTGTAAATCCGGGCCAGACGGTCCAGCGCGTTTCACGCCGTGCCATCGCGTCTTGAAATGCCCAGTTCAGCGGCTGTTTGATTTCCGCCCTGTCTACGATGTGTCGGGCTGTGTCGGCCTGTCTTGGCACACTCTTGGCACAACGGGGGTTTGATCGTCAGGCGATACGACGCCGGCAAGACGCATCTCGGGAAGGCGTAAGTGATGGTAAATGGAAGCCGCTGAGGTATGCGGCGTTATAGGACGTCACCTGCCCCGTTGGTCACCCGTCGCGTTGAGGCAATGAGTTCGGCCCAAGTCGCAGCCCGACGATGCAGTCGCCGTGTCGACGCCGCGGATAAGTGGGTGCAACGAGGAGACTTACACCCACTTATTTATCTAACTGGGTGTAAAATCGTGGTATGAACCCACTTACCGGCACCGCGGTCACGTACGAGACGCTGCCCTGGGACATCTCGCCCGCGGCAGCATATGTGCGCGCGGCGCGACAACAGCAGGGCAACTACAAGGCGACGATCAGCGCCAACATCGCCGACCTGACCGTCAACCTGCCGTCCGCCGTACTCGCCGACGCCGGGGACGCCAGCCGCGAGGTCACCCGGTTCGACGCCGAGCTCGGCGGCGAGATCGCGCCGTTCTCGTCGGTCCTCTTGCGAACCGAGTCCGCAGCCAGTTCAAACATCGAGAACCTGACGGCATCGGCGCGGGCCATTGCCGAGGCCGAGCTGCCGGGGGCCAAGACAACCGCCAACGCCAAGGTCATCGTCGCCAACACCGTAGCGATGGTTGCCGCGATCAACCTCGCGGACAACATCGACGCTGACGCGATCCTGGCGATGCACAAGGCGCTGATGCGCGACGTCGACCCGAAATCCGCCGGCCGGTGGCGTGAAGAGCAAGTTTGGATCGGCGGGGGCACCCACGGTCCGCGCGGCGCCATGTTCGTGCCACCGCACCACAGCCGCGTCGTAGCAGCCATCGACGACTTGCTCCGCTTCGCGCAGCGCGACGACATTCCCGCGCTAGCGCAAATCGCGTTGGCGCACGCGCAGTTCGAGACGATCCACCCCTTCACCGACGGCAATGGTCGCACAGGCCGCGCACTGATCCAGGCGATGTTGCGCCGCAAAGGGTTGACGCGAAACGTCACCGTCCCCGTATCAGCTGGGCTACTGACCGACACCGACTCCTACTTCGCCGCGCTAACCGCCTACCGCGAGGGCGACTCCGCCCCGATTGTCCGCCGCGTGTCAGAGGCGGCTGTCGCGGCGGTCTTCAACGCGCGTGAGCTGGTCACTGAATTGCACGCCATGCGCGCAGAGTGGAACGACAAGATCACCGCACGTAGCGACTCCGCGGTGTGGCAGATCGCCGATCTTCTACTGCGCCGCCCGGTCATCAACACGGCGCTGCTGACCGAGGAGTTGGACATCGACTCGAAGCACGCGCGCCGATACCTCGAACCCTTGTCGGAGGCAGGCATCATCATCGAGACCAGCTCGGGCCCACGGAGCCGCGTCTGGCGCTCGCCAGAGGTCATCGCCGCACTCGATGCCTTTGCCGAACGCGCGCGCCGGGGCGGGCTGGGACGATGAAGGGCAATAGATGTCTACCTTGGGCTGGAGAAGCCGATTGCATCGTCTGGCTATCGCTGGGTTATGAGCTACGGGCCAGGGATTTTCGGGTGTTCGTAGAGTCTCAGACGCGCACGTCGGCGAGGGTCGAGCGTCCCGCCCGTCGCGCCGTGTCACACCGATTTAAGGTTGTTTCACCGGCGTATTGTTCCCAAATCTGTTCCCAAATCTCGTGGTCGAACTAAGCACCGGCGCCTCAGCAGACGAGCTGCGTCGACTCATTTTCGGCGGTCACCCTGCTGTCTTCGTGGCTGCGTTCGGGGTCGGGCGCCAACCGTTCGTCTCGGAACACGGCGTTGATCGCGCGGACCGCGCTGTTTGTCATCAAGTCGCGGCCGATATTGATAAGCACACCGCTGGCGGTGAGTTCGTCAGCGATGTCGTGTAGGACCGGGCGAGCCGGTCGAGCTTTGTCACGACGAGCATGTCACCGCCGTGGCAGGCGGCTAGCGCTTGGCGCAATCCGGGCCGCTCTCGGTTTGTGCCCGTCAGACCGTGGTCGACATAGATCCGCTCCGAGTCGACACCGAGCGCCGCGAGCGCCTCCCGTTGCAGCGTGAGATCTTGATCCACCGTAGACAACTGCGCGTAGCCGATCTTCAGCTCCGTCGCGCCAAATAGGCCAAATAGATAGTGTGCCGCTTAGCCCCCCTTCACCGGGAAGGATGACCGAACCAGTCTTGCGGGACATCGGCAGTCTCCTGCCTGGCCGGCCGCGGTCGCTCGGTGTCGGCGTGCCGTTTGAGGTTCCCCTTGCGAGCAGCCGATTGAGTTGAGCGGCGTCGGCTGTGTGGGCGACGACGCAGCGCGGGCGCGATGTATGACCTCTAGCTCGGAGGAATGAATCCAGGCACGCCGGTGCCTATGACCGGGTTGAACCTGACGTTCGTGGTGATACGGTTCCGAATGTCCTGCATAGCGTCTTCAGGGAGAGTCGAAATCTCAAAGTTCTGTCGGATGCGTTCAGGTCTGGTCGATGTGGTCAGGAAAGCAGTGCCCCGCTGCACGGCCCAAGACAGGGCAACCTGGGCCGAGGTCACGTGCAGGCGCTCTGCGATACCGGCGATTATCGGGTCTTCCAACAAATTTGGCACCGAGGAATGTCCCAGCGGCGCGAATGCCAAAAGCACGATCCCATGCTCGCGACAGAAGGAAAGCAGTTCCCATTCGGGTAGATAAGGATGCGACTCGACTTGCACCACCGCCGGCCTGATACGCGCAACCGCAACGATCTCTTTCACTTTCTCCACGGTGATGTCTGACAGGCCGATCGACCCACAGCGACCGTCGTCCACGAGGCGCTCCAGCGCCTGCCACGTCTGCGCTAATGTGACCCCCTCGTCGTAGATCACCTGACCGTTCTCATCCCTGGGATCTTGGTCGTCGCCAGGACGGAAGGCGAACGGTGTGTGGATCAGATAGCAATCGACATAGTCGAGCTGAAGTCGGCGAAGGCTCGCTTCGAAGGCAGGCCTGACGCGCTCTGGGCGGTGATTGGTGTTCCACAGCTTCGTGGTGACGAAGACATCTTCCCGCTGAATCGTTCCGGCCTCGAACGCCTCGCGCAACGCATCGCCCACCGCGTCTTCATTGCGATACCGTTCCGCGCAATCGAAATGCCGAAAACCCACGCCCAGCGCGGTCGTGACGGCCCGCTTAGTCTCAGCACGATCCGGAATCAGCGTGCCGAACCCGACAGCAGGTATCGCACCCCGGCCGTTGACGAGAGGAATCCTCGTCAAGCGAAGTCCATCAGGTGCTGTCATGTCAGACTCCCAACCCAATTCTTCGGGTGCGCAATGTCACCAACGGATAATCGAAAGGCGGCTAGTCGCAGGGTCGTCGGGATAGATGGCCGGCGGCACGATGTCAGCAGCGTCGCGCGCCCGCAGCCCGAAAGCGCGTGATTGGCCTGGCTCGCCTGGAGCCGTCCAGAGTCGCATGAAGTGACCCTCCTCGCCCAGTTCGTGGGCCTTTACTAGCTTGCCGCATCTAAGCGTCACCGACAACGCGCAGTGATGCTCTCTGAATCGTGAGGGCGCGCGGATAGTGGCAGACGCTCGAGCTCGCCGTCATGCGCGGCGCTTCGCGCCTGTCGAACACCGCGGTCCGGTAGTAGACCGAACGCACAGGCCGCCAACCCGGCGACCTGTCCGCGCAAGTCACGCGCGTTAAATCTTCGGTCCGCAGCTATCCCAGCGACGCGGCTGGTCCTACGATCTTGAGATGATGCAGGGCCAAGCTGCCCAGCCGGGCCAGTGACTTTCCCTGGCGCGAAATACCGCCACCTGCGGATCGCAGAGCTCTTTCGTTCACACGGAGGACAATTCTGATGTCACGTGTCGCGATGGTCACGGGAGCCAGTCGGGGAATCGGTTCTGCGACCGCACGGGTGCTTGCCGAAGACGGGTTTCGGGTTGTCGTCAACTACCGGTCGAGCGCCGCCGAGGCTGACGAGGTGGTCACGACCATTACCGCGGCAGGGGGCGAGGCAGTGGCGATCCGGGCCGACGTGACGCTAGCCGACGACGTCGCAGCGATGTTCGGTGAAATCGAGCAGCGCTGGCGCTCGGTCGACGTGCTCGTGCACAACGCGTTGATTCCTTATGTCATCACCCCGTTTGCCGATCTGACCTGGGAACAGCTCGGCGGCAAGCTGGACGCTGAGCTACACGCCGCATTCCTGCTCACCAAAGCTGCTGTGCCGGGGATGATTTCCCGTGGCTATGGCCGTCTACTTTATCTCACCGCCGAGCCGTCGCGGCATCCGCGCAACGGCATGATCAACCTCGGCGTCGCCAAGGCGGCCATGAATCAGTTCGTCCGCTACATCGCGCTCGAGCTGGCGCCGCACGGAATCACCGCCAACCTCGTCGCACCGGCAACGGTGCAGGGCACGTCGATGAACCAGAAGTTGACACCGCAGGAGTTGCAGGCGCTCGGCGCGGCGGCGCCGATGGGACGACTTGTCACGCCCGACGAGGTGGCCAAGACCTTGGCCTTCTTGGCGAGTGAAGATTCCGGTTTCACCACCGGCCACTATTTCCCGCTCGACGGCGGCCTGACGATGGATTGAATGCTCGTATCGCGACTCAAGGAAGGCCTCACCATGCACACGATCGATCTGGCTTATGTTGGTCGCGGCATCCACGAGGAGCTGATCGCCTACGTGGCCGATCAGGAGGGCTACTTCGAAGACGAGGGCGTCCACGTTGCCATGCGGGATGGAACCCGTTGGGACATAACGCGTGTACGCACCTGCGCGACCATTGGGCTCGGCCGGGCGGTACTATCGCGACTGACCGACGGCTTC
>Ga0335072_10017845_pt1 | contig 10029 bp, 10 predicted proteins | sample Lox_Sample_21_FD_206725 | JGI IMG/M metagenome (GOLD analysis project Ga0335072, IMG submission 206725) | Soil microbial communities from Loxahatchee National Wildlife Refuge, Florida, United States - Lox_Sample_2.1 | ecosystem: Environmental > Terrestrial > Soil > Wetlands | place: USA...
GCGCCGATATGGATGCCCTGCCAATCCAGGAACTGAACGAATTCGCGCACCGCTCGACCGCCGAGGGCAAGATGCACGCCTGCGGTCATGACGGGCACACGACAATGCTGCTCGGCGCCGCCAAATATCTCGCCCTGACGCGCAATTTCCACGGCACCGTGCATTTGATCTTCCAACCGGCCGAAGAAGGCGGCGGCGGCGGCCGCGTCATGGTCGAGGAAGGGTTGTTCGACAAATTCCCGTGTGACGCGGTCTTTGCCCTCCACAACAAGCCGGGGATCCCGGTCGGGCAGATCGCAGCGAAATCCGGCCCGTTGCTCGCCGCCTCGGATCGCTGGGATATTCGCATTCACGGACACGGCACCCACGCGGCGCACCCGCATCTCGGCACTGATCCGTTTGTCGTCGGCGCCGAGATCGTGCAGGCGTTGCAGACGATCGTCAGCCGCACCGTCGATCCGCTCGACTCGGCAGTCGTCAGCATCGGGTTTATGCGCGGTGGTTCGGCCTATAACGCGATCCCCGACGGGCTGCATATCGGCGGCACTGCGCGCAGCTTTCGTCCGCATGTGCAGGACGCGATCGAGCGCCGCATCAGCGACATCGCCCGCGGCGCCGCCTTGGCGCATGGCGCCCGGACCGAGGTGAGCTATCGCCGCTCGTATCCGCCGACGATCAACCACCCGGCCGAGACCGAATTTGCCGCACAGGTCGCGGCCGAAATCTGCGGACCCGACCAGGTTCTGCGCGACATCGCGCCATCGATGGGCGGCGAGGATTTCTCGTTCATGCTGAACCAGCGGCCGGGGGCGATGTTGTGGCTCGGCAACGGCCCGGGCGAGGGCGATTGCTTTCTGCACAACGCGCATTACGACTTCAACGACGAAGCGATCCCGGTCGGCGTCAGTTTTCTGGCACGGCTCGCCGAGCGGTTTCTGGAACAGGCGGCGCGCTGAGGATCACGCGCCGAGAGTCACGGCGCCAACCCGAGCAGCCGGCGCGCCAGGGTCAGATGCGGCCGGTCGACCATTTTGCCGTCGAGCGCGACCGTGCCGGCCTGCGGATTTTCGGCGAACAATGCGACGACCTGGCGGGCCCAGGCGAGTTCCTCCTCGCTCACGGTAAACGCGCTATTGATCACCGCGATCTGCGCCGGATGGATCGCCATCTTGGCAGTAAAGCCTGAGCGCCTGGCGGCGGCGCACTCGGCCGCGAGCCCCGGTTCGTCGCGAAAATCGGTGTAGATCGTGTCGATTGGCGCCACCCCGGCCGCCGACGCGGCCAACAGGCATAGCGAGCGGGCGAGCCGATAGACATCGTCATAGGTCCCATTGGCGGCCCCATCGGCGCGGCGGTTATTGCCGCCGATGCATGCCGCCAGATCCTCCGCACCCCAGGTGATGCCGGCAAGCCGCGGCGACACCCCGGCGTAATTGCCGATGGCGAACATCGCGGCCGGGGTCTCGGTCGCGATCGCGATGACCCGCACCGCGCCGGGCGCAAGGGCCGAAGCGGCCTCGAAGGCTGAGAGATAATGGTCGAGCGTGCGCAGATCCTCCGGCACGCATTTGGGCAGCAAGATCCCGTCGGGCCGGCCGGGCATCACCGCGGCGAGATCGTCGAGCGCAGCCCCTGATGCCAAGGGATTGACCCGCACCCAACGCTGAAACCCGGCGGTACCCGTGTTATCGAGAAAGCCGCGGGCGAGAATCCGTGCCGTAGGACGGTTCGCCGGCACCACCGAATCCTCGAGGTCGAGGATCAGCGCATCGGCGCCGGCTTGCGGGCCGCGTGCGAGCTTGCGCTCGCTGTCGGCGGGAACGAACAGAAATGATCGCATTCAATTCTCCGGCGCCGGCGGGGCGCATCGCATCAGCCCGGCGCGGCGGCAGACGGCCACGGTTTCGCCGCGTTGATTGATCCCCTGATGCTCGAACTCGACAATCCCGGCATCGGGCCGCGACTGACTCTTGCGCTTTGAGCGCACGATCGTGCGCACCCGCAATGTGTCGCCGTGAAACACCGGTTTGGGAAAACGTGCCTCGCTGATCCCGAGATTGGCGATCGTTGTTCCAAGCGTCGTCTCGCCAACGCTGAGCCCGATCACCAGTCCCAAGGTGAACAGGCTGTTCACCAGCCGCTGGCCGAACTCGGTCTTTTTTGCAAACTCCTCGTCGAGATGCAGCGGCTGCGGGTTCATCGTCAATGTACTGAACAGCACATTGTCCATCTCGGTGACGGTCCGGCTCATCGCATGCTCGAAGACTTGACCCTCGACAAATTGGTCAAAATATAGCCCTGTCATCGCTCCTCCCGATCGCCCCAGCCTCCGTGCCAGCAATCTATCAGACGGCGCCGGCGGTCGCATGATCAGCCTCGCGGCGAATGCGGCATCGGCAATTCCCCCTCGACCCACCTCGACGAAATACCTAGTGTCCTAGTTCAGAAGTTCGTCAAAGTTGTTTCCAGGATTTTTTCCTCGCCCATACCGGCGACGGCCGGTAGCCACAGCCGAATGGGTCCCGACCTTTGTCGGGATGGCGAGGCAGGTGATCTTGCGAACTTCAGGCTCAGGACTCGGGACCATGATCCGATCGGATCGAAGCGCCCGGCGCTCCGATCCGGTCCGTGAAATGGTCTCACCCTTGGTATCGAGAGCAGGATGCATGCATGAAAGGGAAGCTCTGTTTCCATTTCATGCGATCCTGCTCTAGCATGTGCTGGCCCGGAGCAGCCGCGTCGCAGCATAGCAGGAAGCCCGTTGGGGAATGGAGTTTAATCAGCTGATCGCGGACCACGGCGACTGGTTTTATGTTATCGCCTTTATTTGGACTTTTCTCGAAGGCGAGACGATTGTCGTGTTTGCCGGTTTTGCCGCGGCTCAGGGATTGCTGAACCCGCTGTTGTTGGTAACAGCGACCGGCCTCGGCAGCTTTGCCGGCGATCAGACGTGGTTCTGGGTCGGCCGTCATCTCGGTGCGCGATTGCTCGACCGCTTTCCGCTCTGGCGCGGCGGCGTCGATGCGGCCTTGCGTTGGCTCGAGCGCTACGATACCGGCTTCATCCTGTCATTTCGTTTTATTTACGGGGTGCGCAATTTCTCTTCGTTTGCGATGGGACTGAGTGCTGTTCGGGGCCGACGTTTTCTGCTTCTGAATTTTCTTGCAGCGGCATTATGGGCGGCGGTTTTTGTCGCTGTCGGATATTTTCTCGGTCACGCCTTTCGCGCGGTGCTTGGCAATGTTGCCCGCAACTTCAGCCTGGTGATGCTCGGCGCCTTTGTCGTGATCGCCGGCGGTGTTGGTCTATTCAATCGGCTGCAGCGACGACGTCGGCAGCGGCGGTTGCCGCCGGCGCCGCGTTGACCGTAATTGCGGCAACGCGTCGATCACGCCATCAGCACGACCGGCGAGCCGAGGCCAAGGCCAAGAACCGCGTCGGCGCGCCCGGAATTGACGGCAATCTCCACGAGACCATTGGAATTCTCGTACCAAAACGCCTCTCCCGCCGGGACATCGGAAAAGGTGCCGGCTCGATGCAGCACCCGGGCGCCCGCGGCGAGCCGTGCTGTCGGCGGGATCGATGCCGCACGCAGCCCAGTCATCGCATTGCCGAAATGGTCGATATAGACGACGGCCGGCCAATCGTCCGGCCAATCACGCATCCGCGCGACCTCAGTGGCGCGCAGCATCGTGCTCTCCGGGCCGACCAGCGACAGCCGCGCCGCCACCGGAGCAAACAGGTCGCGCCCGTGAAAGCTCGCTGACAGCAATTCCGGCCGCCACACGATCTCCCAGGCCCGCACCCCGGCGGCGCGACGCAGCACGAGTTCGAACAACCCGTTTTCCGGACCGACGTAAAATCGTCCCTCCGCCTCGATAACGATGCCGCGCCGCATGCTTCCGACACCAGGGTCGACAACTGCCAGCAGCACGATCGGCGGGGCAAACCAACCGGCATAAGCCGCCAGCAAATAGGCGGCGGATTGCGGGTCTCCGGCCGGTAAGTCGGCGAACAAATCGACCACCGGAACCCCCGGCGCCTGACGCGCCAACACCGCCTTGACTTGGCCCGTATAAGGTCCGGCCAGACCGAAATCGGTGAACAGCGCGATCATCGGTCGATCCCTCGCATCGTCTTCCCCGAATCGCATCAACTCCGGAACTCGGCAAGATAATTTTGCGGCACCATTCAAAACCTGCCAGCGCGCTTATCCGATCGCGATGGTAAGTTCAATCATTAGTGGATTATCGCATCACCTTAAAGCCAAACAAGTACAGCTTTTTGTTGGCGAACTCGGCCACGGGTGTTGGCCAAAAATGGTTTCTCTTGAAACTGCTTGGTGAATCCGTATGCTGCTGATGTCGCAGTTGTTGATTTGGGGGATGCGATGAAGGGGATTTTGACAGCCGCGGCGGTGTGCCTCGCGGCGGCATCGTTGCAGCCGGGGTTCGCCGCCGATGGCAGCTGCTATTCGGCCATCGATCAGGAAGCGGAACAGGCAATCGTGTTTCAGACCAATTTGATGGTGGTCAGCTCGGCTTGCCGCGACGAAACCTACGGATTGTTTCGCGCAAGAAATAAAGATGCGATCATCAGGTATCAAAAAATCATGATAAATCACTTCCGCCACGAAGGTTATCGCGATGCGCAGGGCCGATTTGATTCATGGGACACCAGTCTCGCCAACGAGATTGCTTTGAAACAGGGCGCGATGCCGACGGCGGTAGTGTGTCAGCAGTCGGCCAACTTGCTCAAACTGGCCAGTACGCTGGACCCCAAAGGCCTGCATGATTATGCGGTCGCCCAGGCGGCTAGCGCCGCCGAAACCCACCCGCGATGCGCCAGATGATCGGATTAACCCAATTATAACGTGAACAGCCGCGCCACCTTAAAGGGTCAAGCTCGTCTGAACCTCCGCCCAGCCGTGCTGCCCGCGGGAATCCGAGCCGGGAGCGCAGCCGGCCGAGCGGTTCGTCGACAAGCGGCAGTGGCGGCTTATGCATGACCGGGTACTGGCGGATCGCGGCGACCGGGACCCTGGCGAACCGGAACTGGTCCGGCGCCGCGTGGCCTGCCCGGCCCGACCAAAGACGAGCCGGGCGGATCCGGGCGATGCAGTGCCGGTTCGTCGTGACGGAGCCGGAGGAGAGCCGCTCCCGTCAGGTCGACGATCCCGACGGCGTCTGGGGCGGACGGCCATCGCTGCCAGGTCGCGTTGCCACGCTGTGTGGATGGCCGACCAACCCGGTCGAAACGATTGGGCGAATCGTCTATCTGCTCGGAGCATCAGAGCTCCTTCAGGTTCTCGAACTCGAATTCCCGTTGAACCGCTATCGGGCGGTCCCTAGGCTCTCCAGCGGAGAGGTGAGCGGATGAGAGTTTTTGTCTTTGATCTGTTGGCGTATGGCGAGCAACTCGAACATCTGAAAGCCGGCGGCGAACTGCCCTACCCGCTGGCACGCGAGCATTTCAAGCCCGAAGTCGCGGCGCGCACCTATTCGGAGCATCTCGCCGCCTGGGAGGAGCTCGACCGCCTCGGCTATGACGGGGTCGGGTTCAACGAACACCACTGCTCGCCCTACGGCCTGATGAACTCGCCCAACCTGCTGGCAGCGGCGGCGGCGCAGCGCACCAGGAACCTGAAACTGCTGATTTACGGCAATCTGTTGCCGTTGCACGAGCCGCTCCGTCTCGCTGAAGAGCTGGCGATGCTCGACTGCATGTCGAATGGCCGTCTGATTTCGGGTTTTGCCCGCGGCATCCCGCGCGAGTACCAGGTCCACAACGTGCCGCTAGCCCAATCACGCGCCCGCTTTGAAGAGGCGTTCGACATCATCACGCGCGCCTGGAGCGAGGAGGTTTTTTCCTACCGCGGCCAGTTCTGGAATTATCAGGACGTGGCATTGTGGCCGCGCCCCTTGCAGCAGCCGCGCCCGCCGATCTGGATGCCTGTGGTCGGCAGCAAGGAATCGATCGAATTCGCCGCCCGGCACGATCTGCCGATCACCCCCGGTCTCGGCCGCTCGCGCGGCTTGCGCGACGACATCATCCGGTATTACGCGCGCTGTCTCGAGCGCGCCGGGCATCGCATCACCCCCGGCCATCTGTCGCTCGGCATCAGCGCCTATGTCGCATCGAGCAAGGCCGAGGCGGTGCGCGAGATGGGGCCGCATCATCTCTATTTCAACCAGACTCTGTTCAGCCACGGCAATTTCACCGAGACCGAGCGGCAGCGCGAGACCGGATATGCGAGTGCCTCTTCAACCGATTACGTCAGCCCGGAGAACCGGCGGGCGGCGCAATTCTCCCGCGAGGATTTCCGCAGCCTGACAATGGCTGATGTCGAGCGCCAGGCCGAACAAATGCCGTGGGGTCCCGCAGAAGAAGTGGTGCAGCGGATCATCGAGGCTGCCGACAGCGCGGGTGCAGACAATGTCCAGGTCAGCCTCAACCGCGGGGTATTGCCGCACGACATGTTCATCGAGCAGATCCGCCGGTTTGCCCGCGACGTGTTGCCGGTCTTGCAAGCCCACCAGGTGACCCGCGTTCCGCTCGCCGAGCCGGTGAACGCCTGATCGCCCGCGCCATCCAGCGGCTGCCGGCCGCACCGCGGCGGCAGCCTCCTCAGCGGCTCGATGCGAGGGTCGCGCGCTCATTCCTGAGCGTCGTCGAGCGCGCTTTCATGCCACCGCCGCAGCGCCAGGCGCGAGATGAAATCGATCACCAGATAGATCGCGATACCGGTCGCCGACAGCAGAAATAATGCCGCAAACAGGCGCGGGATCGCGAGCCGATAGCCGGCTTCGAGAATGCGAAAGGCAAGACCGGTTTGGGTGCCGCCGGTGCCGGCGACGAATTCGGCCACGACCGCGCCGATCAGGGCCAGCCCGCCCGAAATCCGCAAGCCGGCGAGAAAATACGGCAATGCCGTCGGCAATTTCAGATAGCGCAGGGTCTGCGCCGGGGTGGCGCCATAGAGGCGGAACAACGCCAGCAGATTGCGATCGGCGCTGTTAAGCCCGATCGTGGTATTCGAGACGATCGGAAAAAAGGCGACGATCCAGGCGCACACCAGAAGCGCCAGAAACGGCTCCTGTACCCAGATGATGATCAGCGGAGCAATCGCGACGATCGGCGTCACCTGCAGGATTACGGCATAGGGAAAGAGGCTCAGCGCCAGGACCCGCGACAGCGAGAACAGCAATGCGATAGCGCCGCCGAGGATGGCGGCGGCGGCAAGCGCGGCGAGCGTGATGCGCAAGGTGACGAGCAGCGAGCCCAGCAGGCTGGGGCCGTCGGTCCACAACGCGCCGGCGATCGCGATCGGCCCGGGCAGGATATAAAGCGGCACGTTTTCGACGGTTACGATAGCCTGCCACAGACCGAGCAGCACCACGCCGACCGCAATCGGCGCGGCGACCCGCCAGAACCGTACGCGCCCTCGCATCACGAGACCCCCGCCGCCATCGCGCGGCCGAGATGGGCCGAGACCGCAGCGCATGTCGCAGCGTAAGCGGGTGTGGTACGCAGCCCGCGATCGCGCGGCTGCGGCAGATTGACCACCAGATCGGTGGCGATCCGTCCTGGCCGCGCCGACATGACCGCGATTCGGCTCGACAGGTAAACCGATTCAAACACGCTGTGCGTAACAAACACGACCGTCGCCCTGCGGCTCGCCCACAGCCGCAACAGATCATCGTTGAGCGTCATGCGGGTGATCTCGTCGAGGGCGGCGAACGGCTCGTCGAGCAGCAGCAGGTCGGGATCGGTCACCATCGCGCGGGCGATCGACACCCGCATCCGCATCCCGCCCGAGAGCTGCCGGGGATAGACGCGCTCGAACCCGGCGAGCCCGACAGCGCGCAATTCGGCGGCGGCGCGTTCCCGCTCGGCCGCACCGAGATGCCCGGCGAGCCGCAACGGCAACAGCACATTACCTTCCACGGTGCTCCACGGCATCAGGGTCGGGTCCTGAAAAACAAAACCGATCCGTCCGGCCGCGTGCGCACCGTGATTGCCGCGATCGACTGCCAGATGGCGCGCACCGGAACTCGGCTCGCTCAGCCCGGCAATGATGCGCAGCAGGGTGGTCTTGCCGCAGCCCGACGGTCCGAGCAAGCTCAGAAACTCGCCGCGGCCGATATCGAGATCGATCGCGTCAAGGGCCGTCACCCCCGACGCAAAGCGCTTGGTGATGCCGCGCAGCGAGACGATCGGCGCGGAAGTCGGACCGGAAATTGCCGGTGCGCTCAGGGTTTCATCCCGACTTTCTTGTTCACGAATTGCAAGGTGTACGCCGCCTTGTAATCCATGTCTTTGGGGTAGACGCTGGCGCTTGCCATGATCTCGAAAAAATTGCGCCACCGCGCGTCGGTCATTGCGCCGATGCCGTCCTTCCCGGCGTCGCCGCTGTCGACGATGCCGTATTGCTTGAGTTTGGCATGGCCATAGGTCAGCAGCCCGTCCGTCATCTCGGGGTTGTCGCGCTTGATCAACGCGTTGGCCGGCGCCGGGTCGCCGTAGAGATAGCTGTACCAGCCCTCGATGCTGGCATCGACAAATCGCTGCACCAGGCCCGGGTTGTCGTGCACGAGCTTGTCCGAAGTCTCAATCAGCGAGGCGTAGCTCGCATACCCGGCATCGGCAATCAGCAATACGACGGGCTTTACCCCGGCTTGCTCGATCGTGAACGGCTCGCTCGTCAGATAGCCTTGCTGGATCGCCCGCGGATCGGCGAGAAACGGTGCCACACTAAAGGCGTAGGGGCGGATCTGGTCGTCAGTGTAGCCGAATTTCTTCTTCAGGAAAATCCAGCTGCCGATCCGGGTATCGGCGCCGATCATGATCGGCTTGCCCTTGAGCGCCGCAAAGCTGTCATCGCCCTGCCCGGGATGCGCAATCAGGACCGAGGGATCTTTCTGGAAGATTGCCGCTACCGCAATCATCGGAATTTTCTGCTGAATGAAATTGAGTGGGACAAACGAGTTGGTCGCGATCTCGAAATCGAGCCGGCCGGCGGCCAGCAATTGCGCCTGATTGACCTCTGGGCCGCCCTGCCGCAGCGTCACTTCGAGCCCATAACGCTTGTAGATGCCGGTGGCGATCGCCTGGTAATAGCCGCCGTGCTCGGCCTCAGCCTGCCAATCGGTGCCGAAATTCACCGTCTGCGGTTCTGCCGCATATGCCGGCGGCGCACCCGTTGCGGCGAGCAGCGTGGCTGCAGCCAAAAGCATCAAGAACTTCACTGTGCAACCCATTTCCTGATGGCCTTTTCGCGGCACCAGCGTAGATGCCGCCCGGCTTTGCGTCGATGCGGCGATCTGCGCCCGCGCGGGGCCGCGATCGGATGTTCCATGCTCAGGGTGCATGCGTCGCCCGCGCGTTTGCCGGAACAATCTCTGTTACACACTGTTAGAGTCGTGTCATCACCTTGACAAGAACCGTCGGGTTCGGTCACAACCAGACTGGCGTCAGAGAAATGAGTTACACAAGGGATCCGTTCGCGATGGCAGCAAACATCCGATGCCGGTGTGGTCAATCGGAACCGCCGGCGCAGTCGGTCGATGCCAGCATCGCTGCGTTCCTCGATGGCAGGACAAACGGCGAAGGGCCGCTGCATGCGCTCTTCGACCACGTTCTGGATGAACCGATCCCGCATTCGATGCGGCTGATACTTCAACAGCCGCAACTTCAACGGCCGCAGCGACAAGTCGGCTAGCAGACGCGTACCAGCGCGACCCGCACGAGCGTGTCGGCGACCGGTGGAGCTCTCCGCGAAAACCCCGGTGGCGACATATCCCGGCGCCATTTAGCCGCGCGATAGAGCAATTCACCCCGTCGCCTACCGGCGAAAGACCGCTGTCTATGGCCGAGGCGAGTCGCGACCGCCGCCGGGATGGCGGTGCGGTTGGATGACCGGACCTTTGGCTCGGCGCTAGACAGGATTCACGTATCGGATCGGTGCGCCAGGCGCTCGATCCGATACGATCATGGTCTAGAGCTCCGGCCACAAGCCAAAGACGATGC
>Ga0335072_10017847_pt1 | contig 10028 bp, 10 predicted proteins | sample Lox_Sample_21_FD_206725 | JGI IMG/M metagenome (GOLD analysis project Ga0335072, IMG submission 206725) | Soil microbial communities from Loxahatchee National Wildlife Refuge, Florida, United States - Lox_Sample_2.1 | ecosystem: Environmental > Terrestrial > Soil > Wetlands | place: USA...
TCGAACAGGAGATGTGCTCTGCATCCGCTCGCTGGCCTGCCGCCAGCGTTGCGGGCAGCGCAGCTCCCAGCGCAGAACAGGAGAAAGAAGTGTCCGAGCACGTCATTGTCGGAGCAGGGGCAGTTGGGTCAGCGGCCGCTGAGCTACTCGCCAGCCGCGGCGAGCACGTTCGCGTCATCAGTCGCCGCGGCACCGGGCCGGAGCATCCCGCGATCGAGCGAGTCGCCGCCGACGCGACCAGCGCGGAGCGGCTGACGGAGCTATCAGCCGGGGCCGTCGCGCTCTATAACTGCGCGAACCCGCAGTATCACCAGTGGTTCACTGACTGGCCGCCGCTCGCAGCCGCACTGCTGACCGCCGCGGAGCGCAGCGGGGCCGTGCTAGCCACGATGAGCAACGTGTACGGCTACGGGCCGGTCGACGGTCCGATCAGCCAGAAGACACCGCTTGCCGCTACTCATCCCAAGCTCCGGCTGCGGGCGCAGTTGTGGCAGGACGCGCTCGACGCGCAACGGAGCTGCCGGATCCGGACTACCGAGGTGCGCGCGAGCGACTACATCGAACAGAACTCGCTGCTGGCCACCGCGATCGGCAAGCCGCTGCTGGCAGGCTCACGGGCATTCTCGCCGTGGCCGCTCGACGTGCCGCACAGCTGGACATCGATAGGAGACTGCGCCCGCGCCCTGGTGACAGTGGCGGCCGACGAGCGGGCACTCGGGCAGGCGTGGCTCGTTCCCACCGGCCCGGCACTGACGGTGCGACAACTGGCTACCCGCTTTGCCGAGGTCAACGGCGCGCCGGCTGTCAAGCTGACCGCGATCCCGTACCCGGTGATGTGGACCGCCGGCCTGTTCTCCCCGCTCATCAAGGAACTGCGAACCACGCGGTACCAGTTCACTGCCCCGTTCGTGATCGACTCGAGTGCCACCACGCAGATGTTCGGCCTGACGCCCGCTCCGCTCGATGACGCGCTGCGGGACGCCGCGGCCCGGCTGCAGGGTAGATAGCCAGCCGGATATCGGGGTCAGCCCGGGACTGTGAGTTCGGGCTGCTCCGGACCCGGCTGGATGTCGAGGCGCTCCTCGCCGGTGCGCAGCGCCCGGAGGATGACCTTGCCGACGTACTCCGGGCTATGCGCTGCCGGGCCGGGACGGCTAGCCCGGCCAGGGAGGAACCGGCCGCCGGCGAACTCCGTCGCGGTGATGAACGGAACTACCAGCGAGACTGCGATCCCATCGCCGGCAAGTTCCTGCCGGGCAACCGCGGTCAGCATGTTGACGGCCGCCTTGGTCGCGGCGTAGGCGCCCACACCCGGCATCACCATCCGGGTGGTGCCCGAGCTGATGTTCACGATGCGCCCGGAGCCCTGCGCGCGCATAGCGGGGAGCACTGCCTGCGTCATAGCGACGACGCTGATCACGTTGACGTCCAGCACGCTGGCGAATTCGTCCAGGTCAAGCACGTCAAGGGGCTGGTGCAAGGCGACACCGGCGTTGTTCACGAGGCCGTCGATCCGGCCATGGCGGTCCAGCGTGAGGTCGACCAGGCGGGAGATGTCCGCCTGGTCAGTGACATCGGTACGCACCGCGAGCGCGCCGCCGAGGGTCCGGCCAAGGTCGGCGATCCGGTCGGCCCGCCGCGCCGCCAGGACGGGAACAGCTCCGGAGGCGGACAACAGCCGGGCCGTTGCCGCGCCGATGCCCGACGAGGCTCCCGTAACGATCACTACCTTGCCGGTCAGGTCAGAAGGGTCCATACGGCTCAGTCTGAGGCCCGCGCGGCCCGGTCTAGCAGCGGGGGCGGCGAAATGACAGTCATCGTGGCTGTTCGAGCCAGATACCGGAGGAGTGTCACAGTCTGGTTAAACCTCGCTCCCAGCTATCCCGAAATCGGGCTGAACACCCGTATAAAAAGTGCAAGAAGTCGAGACTTTCTCTCGCCGCAGGCGTCCCGGGCCGAAGGAGTTGTCGCATGCGCAGGACACATCGACTGACAGCAGCCGTGGCCGCCGTTGCCCTGACAACCCTGGTGGCAGCCTGCGCGGCAGGTGGCGGGGGCAAGGTCGGGGCCGGCTCTGTGGTGAAGGGGCAGAAGATCAACGGGGGCACGGTCACGGTCGCCGAGGTTGCCGCGTCGCCCAACGACATCTTTCCGCTGCTGCCGTCGACCAACTCGAACGGCTACAACGGCGACCTCACCCTGGGGCTCTGGCCGCCGCTGGTGTACTCCGGCGACGGTGGCAAGTCGGTGGTGAACCCGCAGGAGAGCTTGTTCAGCAAGCTCACCTACTCCGACAACGACAAGGTCATCACGATCGCGCTCAAGCCGTGGAAGTGGTCCGACGGCGTGCCGATCACCAGCCGGGACTTCACCTTCGTCTACAACCTGCTCAAGTGGAACTACAACGACTGGTTCGACTACGTCCAGGGCCTGTTCCCGGTGGACGTGGCGAAGGTAAGCACGCCCAACGCGCACACCGTGGTGCTCGACCTCAGCCGGTCGTACAACCCCACGTTCTACACCGACAACGTGCTCGCGACGATCCCGTTGCTGCCGCAGCACGCCTGGGACAAGACGTCAGCGACCGGCAAGGTCGGCAACTACGACGAGAGCAAGGCCGGGGCGAAGGCGGTCTGGAACTTCCTTCAGGCGCAGGGTAGTGACATGGGCACGTTTGCCACGAACCCGCTCTGGAAGGTCGTGGACGGGCCGTGGAAGCTGGCGGCATTCCAGAGCTCTGGCTACTACGCGTGGGTGCCGAACAAGAGCTACTCGGGCCCGGACAAGCCGGTGCTGAGCAAGGTCATCTGGACGCCGTTCACCACCGACACCGCCGAGATGGACACGCTGCGCGCGGGCACGTCGCTGGACGTGGCGCTTGTCCCGCTGAACGATGTCCGGCAGATTTCTGCGCTGAAGGCGGAGGGCTACTCGGTGGCCCAGGTGCCCGAGCCTGGAGTGGCCGAGATCCTGCCGAACTTCTACGCGCCGGTGGCGGGGCTGCTGCTGCGGCAGCTTTACATCAGGCAGGCGATGGAATACCTGATCAACCGCAAGCAGATCGTCCAGAAGGCGTTCGCGGGCTACGCCGATCCCGGCAACGGCCCGGTCCCCGTGACGTACGGTCAGCAGTGGGACTCGCCGCTGGAAAAGGCAGGTGGCCCGTATCCCTACGATCCGGCCAAGGCTAAGGCACTGCTTGCGGCGCACGGCTGGAAGGTAGTGCCCGGCGGAACGGACACGTGCATCAAGCCGGGGACCGCTGCGGACGAGTGCGGCGCGGGCATCACGTCAGGGGAGCCGCTGACCTTCCAGTTCCTGTTTGCCTCCGGGACGGAGTCCTACGACGAGCAGAACGCCGCGATCCAGTCGTCCGAGTCCCTGGGCGGAATCAAGCTCACCCTGAAGTCCGAGCCGTTCAACACGCTGGTGTCCACGACCGGCACCTGTAATGCCCAGTCGCATCCTGCTTCGATCTGCAACGACTGGCAGCTGCAGCAATACGGCTACAACGAGTACCTGATGGATCCGAGCGGGGCCGGCCAGTTCAACACCGACGCCAACGGCAACTACGGCGGGTACTCGAGCGCGGAGATGAACAGCCTCATCGACGCTACCGAGTACGGCTCGAGTAGCTCGGCGTTCTTCGCCTATGAGAACTACGCTGCCGAGCAACTGCCACTGCTCTGGCTGCCAGCTGAGTCACAGGTCTTCGTGTACAAGAGCAACCTGGCCGGCGTCACCCCGTTGAACCCGTTCTCCGGTCTCTATAACCCTGAGGTGTGGTATTACACCAAGCCAGCCTCATGACCCGGTACCTCATGCAGCGGATTGGGCAGTCGGTCGCTGTCGTGATCGGCGTCATGATCCTGACGTTCATCCTGGTGCACCTGGAGCCGGGCAGCACGGCCCGAGCTGTGCTCGGGCTGAAGGCCACGCCCGCGAAGGTCGCCATTTTCAACAACACCTACGGGCTCAACCGGCCGCTGCCCGTGCAGTTCTGGCTGTACTGCGACCACGTGCTGCACGGCAACTTCGGCATCTCCTACGCGGCCGGGCAGCCGGTGTCGACACTGATCGCCCAGCGGCTGCCACGCGATGCCGTGCTGATTGGCATATCGACACTGCTCGCACTGATCATCGGCGTTCCGATGGGCCTTTACCAGGCGATCCATCACGGGACGGTGCGCGACGACATCGTGGCGGGCACCTGGTTCACGCTGTACTCCGCGCCGGACTTCATGGAAGCCCTGCTGCTCATCGCGATAGTCAGCGTGCACTTCCACTTGCTCCCGGCGAGCTTTCCTGGCGGGATCACCTCGATCGGCGGCCTGTTCACCGATCCGAGTGCGCTGGTATTGCCGGTGGTCGTACTCGCGATCAATAGCGTGGCCGGCTTCAGCCAGTACATGCGGTCGTCGGCGATCGAGGAACTCGCTCAGGACTACATGCGCACGGCGCGGGCCAAAGGCCTAAGCGAGCGGATGATCCTGACGCGCCACCTGCTCCGCAACGCGGTGCTGCCGATCATTACCATCCTCGGCCTGTCCCTGCCGAACATCGTGGCCGGGGCCGTAATCGCTGAGGCGATCTTCAACTTCCCCGGCATGGGGTTGCTGTTCTGGCAGTCGGCACTAAGCCATGACTTCCCCGTGATGCTCGGCGCGACGCTGATCATCGGAGTGGCGACCGTCGTCGGCAATCTGGCCGCGGACATCGCCTATGGCGTGCTTGACCCGAGGATCCGTCATGCAGTCTGAGAGCGTGACGGCTGCCGGATCGCCGGGCGTGACGCCGGAAGGTGGCGAGGTCACCACCAGGACTGGTGGCAGGAACCTGGGCCTTGACGACTTCCTGCACAGCAAACGCGCCATGGGCGGCTGTGCGGTCGTCCTGCTGCTGGTTCTGTTCTGCTTCGTGGGGCCGCTCATTTACCGGACGAACACCACTGCCGTCAATCTCAATAACGCGAACTTGCCGCCTGGCGGCGGCCACCCGCTCGGCACCGACGAGTACGGGATCGACATCCTGGGCCGGCTGATGGTGGGCGGTCAGTCGTCGCTGGAACTCGGGTTCGCGGTGGCGATCGCGAGCACTGTGATCGGTGCCTTGTACGGCGCGATCTCCGGCATGCTCGGCGGCATTGCCGACGCTTTCCTGATGCGCATCGTCGACACGCTGCTCGCGGTGCCGACGTTCATCTTGCTGCTGATCGTGTCCAGCATGTTCGTGCTGAACCTGACCACGATCATCCTGCTGCTGACGCTGCTGTCCTGGCCCTATGTCTGCCGGCTGGTCCGCGCCCAGGTGCTGGCCCTGCGGAGCCGCGAGTTCGTGCAGGCATCGACGGTCATGGGATCGACGCGGATGCGCATCCTGTTCCGGCACATGGTGCCGAACACCTTCAATATCTTCATCGTCACGGCTACGTTCGCGGTAGCCGACTCGATCTACGCGCTGTCGGCGCTGAGCTTCCTCGGTCTCGGCCCGCCGCCGCCATTCGCGGACTGGGGCACCATGCTGACGGACGGAGTCAATGACCTGTTCGACGGCTATCCATGGGAGGTGTACCCGGCGCTGGTCGTGCTGGTGATCACCGTGCTGGCATTCCGTCAGATCGGCGACGCACTCAACGACATCGCCTCGTCGCGATCCGCCAGGCGCTAGCCGTGGCAGCAGCGGATCCGATCCGGGACCGGTACGAGGACCTGGTCGACGAGCTGATGGGCATCGACAGGGTGACACCGCCGCGTGGCGGAGGCGGCTTCGGCCGCAGCGCGCTGCGGTACGAGGGCAAGATCTTCGCGATGCTGGTTCGCGGCAGGCTTGTGCTCAAGCTACCCGGGGCACGGGTGACCGCGCTGATCCGATCCGGTAACGGCATCGCCTTCGACGCCAACAAGGGCACGCCGATGCGGGAGTGGCTCAGCCTGGATCCCGGTTCCGAACTGAGCTGGCTGTCGCTCGCTACCGAGGCGCTGGATTTCGCGCGCGCACCGGACCCGCACTCATCAGGTGCGGGCGGCCGGGTGCGTGACCAGCGTTAGGCCGGACTGAGAAAAGCCTTCAGCGCCGCGGCGAGCATCGCGGCATCGGCAGTTCCCGTCAGCTCGCGCGCGGAGTGCATGGCCAGGGTGGGGTTACCCACGTCCACAGTAGGCATGGCCAGGCCAGCGGCGACGATCGGGCCGATCGTCGATCCGCTGCGAACGCCGCTCTTGTTCACGAAGTACTGCACCGGGACGCCGGCCTGCTCGGCTGCGAGCAGGAAGGCCGCCTGAGTGGGCGCAGTCGTGCTGTAGAACACGTTGGCGCTGACCTTCACCACCGGGCCGCCGCCGAGCGCCACCCAGTGCCTGGGCTCGTGCCGGTCGGCATAGTTCGGATGGGTGGCGTGCGTCATGTCCGCGGACACGTGAAGCGACGAGGCGACCGCGCGCAGGAAGTCATCGCGGCCACCGCCGCGGGCAAGCACGGTGCGCTCAAGCTGCCTGCCGAGCCAGGCGCCGTCCGCTCCGGTGGCCGACCGGCTGCCGATCTCCTCGTTGTCGAACAGCACGACCGCGCTGACATGCTGCGGAGCCGGCTGCGCAGCCACGGCGCACAGCGCCGCCACGCACGCGTGGGAGCAGGTCAGGTCATCCTGCCGGCCCGAGCTGACGAACTCCTCGTTCAGGCCGGCCAGCGTGCCGCCCGTGAGGTCGTAGGTCACGATGTCGTAGCTGAGTACGTCGTCGGAGCCAGCGCCCAGTTCGCCGGCCAGGAACCGGCTGAACCCGCCCGGCTCCGGGTCGCCGAGCGACCAGATGGGTACCAGGTGCTGCTGGGCATCCAGCTTGAGGCCGGCGGTGCGGATCTCGGGATCGAGGTGAATGGCGAGTTGCGGCACCCGCAGCAGCGGCCGGTGCACCCGGATCAGCCGCACCTGCGGACCGTCTTCCGCGCGGACGATCACGCGCCCCGCGATGCCGAGGTCGCGGTCCAGCCACGAGTTAAGGAGTGCGCCGCCGTAGATCTCGACGCCAAGCTGGCGGACGCCGGCCTGGCCGGTGTCCGGCCTCGGTTTCACCCGGAGCGTCGGGCTGTCGGTGTGCGCGCCCAGCAGCCGGAACGGCGCGTCGGGAGTAGTGCCGTCCGGCACGATCCAGGCGAACAGCGACCCGCCGTCCACCACGACGTAACGTCCCGGGCCGGACGGCCACACGCCAGCCTGCGGCAGCTCGGTGAAGCCAGCCGCGGTCAGCCGCCGAAGTGCCTCGACGGCGGCGTGGTAGGGCGACGGTGAATCGTCGAGAAAGGCGATCAGGTCTAGCGCGATATCGCGGGGGCTGCTCATCGCTACATCCTGGCATGGCCATCCGGCCACGCCAGGTGACGGCCCGGGTCCCCGCAGCCGGAGTGCATGCCAAGATTCGGGGTACGTCCGGCGCCTGAGATTCCGGTAAAAGGAGCTGAGAGTTGTGCTTGCGCTTATCGCTGCAGTCCTGTTCGCGATCGCGTTCATCATCAATGCTGCGGGCATCGCCACCGATGCGGTGTTCGCGCCGGTCAGCCTGATGCTTGCGGGCCTTGCGCTGCTGGCATTCCATCTCACCGGCAACGGCCCGGCGATGCCGGCCTACAAGCGCCGGCGCTGAGCCGAGACTTCCCAGCCCGAAGGCCGATAGCTAGCGTGTTTCCTGGAGTGCAACGGACGTCCGGCTGCTGACAGGAGTATGCGCATGAAAGTCGACCCGATCGCGGCAGGGCTTGACGAGCGCCGGCTCGAACGCATCACTGAGCACCTGCAGCATCGCTACATCGACGCCGGACGGATTGCCGGCTGCCAGGTCGCCGTCGCTCGTCATGGACAGGTGGGCTATTTCCGGTCGCTCGGCCGCCGCGATCTCGAGCGGTCGCTGCCCGTCGAAGAGGACACCATCTGGCGCATCTACTCGATGACCAAACCGATCACCGGCGTAGCGCTGCTGTCGCTGTACGAACGAGGGATGTTCCAGCTGAACGACCCGGTGACGCGGTTTATCCCGCAGTGGCGCGACCTGAAGGTTCGTGAGCGCATGGCCGATGGCGCGGAGCAGCTTGTCGACCCGCGCCGGCCGATGACAGTGCGCGACCTGATGATGCATATGTCAGGTCTCGGCTTCGGTGGCGGCAGGACCCTGCAGGAGCTGTTCTCGGCCGACAACGCCGAGCGCGGCCAGGGCTTCGCGCCCGGCCTGCGGCGTGGCCCGACCGCCACGCTGGAGTCCATGGTGGATCACTACGCCGGATATCCGCTGGAGTTCCATCCTGGCATGCATTGGCTGTACTCGGTGTCGACAGACATCTGCGGACGGCTCGTCGAAATCATCTCGGGTCAGCGGTTTGACGACTATCTGCGCGAGACGATCTTCGAACCTCTCGGCATGGCCGACACGGCCTTCATGGTTCCCGATCAGAAAGCGGAGCGATTCGCCGCGTGTTACCGCCGGGACGCAGGGAAGCGACTCGTCCTGGTAGACGATCCGCAGCGGAGTGGCTACCGGACGGAGCCGTCGTTCCTGTCCGGCGGCGGTGGCCTGGTCTCGACGACCACCGATTACCTGCGCTTCTGCCAGATGCTGCTGGGAAATGGCGAACTGGACGGCGTGCGCATCCTCGGACGCAAGACCGTCGAGCTGATGACCGCCAACCATCTCCCCGGCGACGGCGACCTTCGGTCAGTCGCGATGCCTGGCGGATACGGCGAGGTGGGATTTGACGGCATGGGCTTCGGGCTTACCGTCGCGGTCGCGAAGGCACCAGCGGCCACTCAGGTGATCGGCTCCGCCGGGGAGTACATGTGGGGCGGTGCCGCGTCAACGATCTTCTGGGTCGATCCCGCCGAAGACATGACAGTGATCTTCATGACGCAGTTCCTGCCGTCGGGTACGTTCAACTTCCGCGGCCAGCTCAAGACGCTCGTCTACCCGGCGATAACCGACTAGCCCCCGGCGCTAGCTGGCCGGGGACTGAGACCGTCCATCAGCAGATCCAGGAGCCGGTCAGCCTGTTCGTGCTGTCCGCGTATGCCGGCCACGGTGAGGACGCCGAGCAGGCTGGCGGCGATGTCCTCGGCGCTGATGTCGGCGCGGAGGTCACCGGCAGCGCTGCCGGCGTCAAGGATCGTCGTGATGGCATCGAGAAGCTCGGCGCGGGTCTGGGCCTGGACAATGTCGCCGGACTCGATCATCGCCAGCAGGGTGTCGAGCATGCCGTGCTTGGTCGCCAGCCAGTCGGCGAACAGGTCCATCCACCGGCGCATCGCCTTCGCGGGCGGCAGCTGATCGAGCAGCTCGCGCGCCCCGAGGGTCAGGCGCTGCACCTGGTCCTGGTAGACGGCATCGACGAGCGACACGCGGGTCGGAAAGTGACGGTAGAGCGTGGCGATACCCACGCCGGCCTCGCGGGCGATGGCGCGCATCGACGGCTCCTCCCCGGCGGCGGCGAAGGCACGCGTGGCCGCCGCGAGCAGCATGTCGCGGTTGCGGGCCGCATCCGCACGAGGGGCACGGGCGTCAGCGTCGGTCAAAACGGATCACGCTCCGGTTATGTTACCGTTGTCTCACGTAACCGGAGCATAGTCCGTTTCCTCCTCCCTGCGGAGACACAGATGACCGAACACGACCTCGCGATCAGCACCATGCGCACTGTGCGCTTCCACGAATACGGCGAACCAGGCGACGTCCTGCGCCTAGAGACTGCGGTTGTGCCGGCGCCGGGGCCCGGCCGCATCCGCGTCCTGGTGCACGCCTGCGGACTGGCCCCGGCGGACTGGGCGCTGTGCCGCGGCCTGTTCGCCGGCAATCTGCCCCGTGGCATCGGAATCGATGTGTCCGGCACGGTCGACGCCCTCGGCGACGGCGTCACCGACGTCGCCGTCGGCGACGTGGTCTTCGGAACTGCGGACTGGCGCGGCGCTCCGGCCGCCGGCGCGGCAGACCGGGCAATCATGGACCACTGGACACCCGTGCCTGCGGGACTCGACTCCAGGCAAGCGGCCGCCCTGC
>Ga0335072_10017850_pt1 | contig 10027 bp, 8 predicted proteins | sample Lox_Sample_21_FD_206725 | JGI IMG/M metagenome (GOLD analysis project Ga0335072, IMG submission 206725) | Soil microbial communities from Loxahatchee National Wildlife Refuge, Florida, United States - Lox_Sample_2.1 | ecosystem: Environmental > Terrestrial > Soil > Wetlands | place: USA: Florida...
GTGCTGATGGTCGGCCCTCCCGGCACCGGCAAGACGCTGCTCGCGCGGGCCGTCGCGGGCGAGGCGAGCGTGCCGTTCTTCTCGGTCTCCGGGTCCGGTTTCGTCGAGCTGTTCGTCGGCGTCGGCGCCGCCCGGGTCCGCGACCTGTTCGCCGAGGCCCGCAAGCGGGCGCCGTCGATCATCTTCATCGACGAGATCGACGCGATCGGGCAGCGCCGGGCCGGGTCGGGCGCGGTCGTCTCCAACGACGAGCGGGAGCAGACCCTCAACCAGCTGCTGGCCGAGATGGACGGCTTCGACCCCGCGGCCGGGGTCGTGGTCCTCGGCGCCACCAACCGGCCCGAGGTCCTCGACCCGGCGCTGCTGCGCCCCGGCCGGTTCGACCGGCAGGTCACGATCCCGCTGCCGAACGTCAGCGAGCGGGCCGCGATCCTCAAGGTCCACGTCCGCGACAAGAAGCTCGCGCCCGACGTCGACCTGACCGTGGTGGCCCGGGGCACCCCCGGGTTCTCCGGCGCGGACCTGGCCAACCTCGCCAACGAGGCCGCGATCTTCGCCGTCCGCGACAACCGCCACGTGGTCACCGCCGACGACTTCTTCGCCGCCCGCGACCGGGTCATCCTCGGCCGCCGGGAGGGATCGAACGTGCTGCTGCCGGAGGAGAAGCACGCGGTCGCGGTCCACGAGTCCGGCCACGCCCTGGTCGCGGCGCTGGCCGAGCACGCCGACCCGGTCGCCAAGGTCACCATCCTGCCGGCCGGGCAGGCGCTCGGCGTCACCGAGCAGCTGCCCCTGGTCGAACGGCACATGTACGGGGAGGACTACCTGTACGACTCGCTCGCGGTCCGGCTCGGCGGGCGGGCGGCGGAGCTGGTCGTCCTCGGCCAGGGCTCGACCGGGGCGGGCAACGACCTGGCCGGCGCGACCGACCTGGCCACCAAGATGGTCCGCGAGTTCGGGATGTCCGCCGTCCTCGGCCCGGTCGGCTACCCCGAGGGCGGCTCGGTGTTCCTCGGCGGCGGCGGCCCCGGCATGTCCAGCCGCCCCTACGCCGAGGCGACCCAGGCCGCGATCGACGGCGAGGTCTCCAAGCTGCTGCGCCAGGCCGAGGCCCGCGCGGTCGAGGAGCTCACCAACCACCGGGCCGAGCTCGACGCCCTCGTCGCCCTGCTCCAGGAGAAGGAGACCGTCGACGGCAAGGACGTCTACCGGCTGGCGGGCCGCCCCGACAAGTCGGCCGGGCTAGCGGCCCCGCCGATGGTGGTCGCCCCCCACCCGGCCGAGGCGCAGGCGGCCGGCAGCGGGATTGCCAGCACCGACGGCTCGTCGTCTGAGTCGTAACCGGAGGCCGGCGTCGGCCTGGGGCGTTCCCGTCGCCAACGTCCCAGCCGACCCCGATGCCGGATAGTCTCGGAGGCATGGCCCAAGGCATCTCTGCGCTCCCAGAGTTCATCCCCAGCCCGCCGATTAACGCCTTCCATATCGGCCCGCTGGAGATTCACTTTTACGCCCTTGGCTACATCATCGGGATCACGCTGGCGATCCTGATCACCCGGCGGCGCTGGCGCGCGCTCGGCGGCAACCCCGACCTGGTCAACGACATTGCGCTCTGGGTGGTGCCGGCCGGCATCATCGGCGGCCGCATTTACTTTGACATCACCACGCCGAACGACATCCCGCACGTCTGGTACGGGGTGTTCGCCGTCTGGACCGGGGGCCTCGGCATCTGGGGCGGCGTCGCCCTCGCGGCCGCGGTCGGCGCCTGGCGGCTGCGCCGGCTCGGCATCACCGTGGGCCCGTTCGCGAACGCCATCGCCCCCGCGCTGCTGGTCGCGCAGGCGGTCGGGCGGATCGGCAACTATTTCAACAAGGAGCTCTTCGGCAAGCCGACAACGCTGCCCTGGGGCCTGGAAATCCCGTACCCGTACCGGGTGGCCGGCGGCATTCCGTCCCAGGACCTGCACTTCTCGACCTTCCAGCCGTCATTTCTTTACGAGTTGATCTGGGATCTGGCGTTGGCGGCGTTCCTCGTCTGGCTCGGGCACCACGCCCGGATGAAGCCGTGGAGCCTCTTCGCGCTGTATGTCGCCGGGTACTCGGGATATCGCATTTTCGAGGAGACGATCAGGATCGACTCCTCCGAGTACTTCCTCGGGCTGCGGCTGAACATGTTCGTCGCGATCGCCCTGACGGTGGTCGGGCTGGCCTGGTTCGCGCTCGCCCAGCGCCGCCCCGAGCGGCCCTTCACCGTGCTCCCGGCCAGCGCCGCGGGCTCGGTTGAAGACGTGAAACCGGACGAGGCGGCCGCCGTCTCGGCCGACCCGGAGGACCACGCCGCCGGCGCGGGCGACGACGGCGACGATCAGGAGCAGTCCGCCGGTCCGCCTGCCCCGGAGCAGGACGGAGCGGACGACGCCACAGTCGCGACGGCCCGTTCGGACGAATGATTTTCTAACGCCGCCGCGATGGCGGCGACCCTCGCCCCCGTCGCCCTGACCAGGTCGGCGGGGGCGAGCTCCATTTGCAGGCCGCGGCGGCCGGCCGAGCAGTACACGGTGCTGAGCTCGAGCGCGGAGGCGTCGACGACGATGGGCAGGCGCCGCTTCTGCCCGACCGGCGAGATGCCGCCCACCACGTAGCCGGTGGCGCGCTCGGCGGCGGCCGCGTCGGCCATGGCCGCCTTCTTGCCGCCGACGGCGGCGGCGAGCGCCTTCAGGTCGAGCTGACGGTTGACCGGCACCACGCCGACCGCGAGGGCGCCGCCGTCCACCGTCGCCACCAGCGTCTTGAACAGCCGCTCGGGCGGGACGCCGAGCGCGGCGCTCGCCTCGAGGCCGAAGGAGTCGGCCCGCGGGTCGTGCGTGTACTCGTGCAGCGCGAACGGGATCTTCGCCCGCTCGAGAGCGATCGTCGCCGTGGTGCCTCGGGTAGCCACGAACGGCCACAGTACCCGGCGGGCGCGGACCGCACCGAACTCGGTAACGTATCCGGTCATGAGCGATGTGCTTGCCGCGGACCGGGTACTGATGGCGCTGGCGCTTGAGCAGGCGCGGGCGAGTCTCGACGCGGGCGGGGTGCCGGTCGGTGCGGTCCTCGCGGCGGGCGGCGAGGTGCTCGCGGCCGGGCACAACGAGCGAGTGCAGCAGGGCGACCCGGTGGCGCACGGCGAGATCGCCTGCCTGCGCAACGCCGGCCGCCGGCCCTCCTACCTCGACACCACGCTCTACACCACCCTGTCCCCGTGCCAGATGTGCACCGGCGCGATCCTGCTGTTCCGGATCCCCCGGGTGGTCGTCGGCGAGGCCAGGATGTTCGAGGGCGACCTCGGCTTCCTCCGCGACCGCGGGGTCGAGGTCACGCTGCTCGACGACCCCGCCTGCATCGCCGCGATGGAGGAGTTCCAGACCCGGTACCCGCAGGTGTGGAGCGAGGACATCGGCGGCCGCTAACCGCGGGGAGACCCGCAGGCCCGGCTCGAGGGCGGTCGCGATGCGCTCGCGGCCGATCCCGGGGGATAAACTCCCACCTTGTGAGCAGCGTTGTCTCGGCAGAGGTGGGCGAGCGGTTTCCTGACGTGCCGGCCTTGGCGGCGGCGCTCGACAAGACCGGCTACATGGCCGGCGATCAGCTCGCGGCGGCGCTCTTCCTGGCGGTGCGGATGGGCCAGCCGATCCTGCTTGAGGGCGAGCCCGGCGTCGGCAAGACGCAGGCGGCCAAGGCGATCGCCGAGACGCTGGACACGCCGCTGATCCGGCTGCAGTGCTACGAGGGCATCTCGTCGGCCGAGGCGCTCTACGAGTGGAACTACCCCCGGCAGCTGCTGGCGATCAGGCTGGCCGAGGCGACCCACGAGCAGCTGCGCGAGACGGACCTGTTCCGCGAGGAGTTCCTGCTCTCCCGGCCGCTGCTGACCGCGCTCGACCACCCCGGGCCACGGCCCGCCGTGCTGCTGATCGACGAGGTGGACCGGGCCGACGACGAGTTCGAGGCGTTCCTGTTCGAGATGCTGGCGGAGTCCTCGGTGACCATTCCCGAGCTGGGGACGCGGCACGCCGTGGTGCCGCCGGTGGTCGTCTTGACCTCGAACAGGACCAGGGACCTGCACGACGCGCTGAAGCGGCGGTGTCTCTACCACTGGATCGGCTTTCCCGACACGGCCCGGGTGGCCGCGATCATCAGGCGCCGGGTGCCGGCCGCCGGCGAGGCGCTCGCGGGCGAGGTGGCCGCCGCCGTGGCGCGGCTGCGGGCGCTCGAGCTGACCAAGTCGCCCGGCATCTCCGAGGCCATCACCTGGGCGGGAGCGCTGACCGTGCTCGGCGCCCCGACCCTGACGGCGGACGCGGCCCTCGCCACGATGAGCGTCGTGACCAAGTACCCGGAGGACGAGCAGGCGGTGCGGGAGGCCGGGCTGGCTTCTGTCATCGGGCATGGCTGACGGGCGCCCGACCGATTACGCGGCGCTGGCCGCCGTCCTGGCGGTTGCGCTGCGGTCGGCCGGGCTGCAGGCCGGACCGGACCGCAGCGGGCGGCTGGCGGGCGCGCTGGCGGTGATGCACGCCACGACGCTGGCGGAGCTGCACGCCTGCGCGCTCGCCACCATGGTGTCGGGGCCCGCCCAGGTTGACGTGTTCGAGCGGGTGTTCAGCGAGCTGTTCGGGCCGGACGGGCCGGACGGGCCGGGCGGCCCGCGGCGGCCCGAGGTGGTCGCCCCGCAGCCGGGCATGGTGGTCGACTCGGTAGAACGGGCGGACGCGGCCGCCGACGGGTCGGACCCGTCGGCCGGCGGGGGCGACGAGCTGCCGGCCGAGCTGCGCGGGCTCGACGAGCTGCTGGCGGGGGCGGAGGCCGCCGAGGCCCCGGCCGACCCGGATCCCGCCGCCGACCCCGAGCAGGGCCGGCCGGCCGCCCGGCGGGTCGCGTCGATGACCGAGCGGCTCCGCCAGCGGGATTTCGCGGAGCTCTCGCCGTCGGAACTGGCGCAGCTGGCGACCCTGATGCGGCAGCTCGTGATCGCGGTGCCGCCGCGTCGCACCCGGCGGTACCGGCCGCGCAAGGACGGTGCCAGGCTCGACATGCGCCGGACCATGCGGCAGGCCATCCGCACCGGCGGCGAGCCGATCGCGATCGCGCGGCAGGCGGTGCGGTTGCGGCAGCGGCGGCTGGTCGTGCTGTGCGACATCTCCGGTTCGATGGAGCCCTACGCCCGGGCGATCCTGCAGCTCATGTACGTCGCCTCCCGCTCCTCGGCCGCGTCGGGCGGGGGCGGCTCCGGGTTCTCCGGCCCGACCAGGGACGCCGCCCGGCCGCGGACGGAGGTCTTCACGTTCGCGACCAGGCTGACCCGGCTGACGCCGTACCTGGCGGCCGCCACCCCGGAGTCGATGCTGGCGCGGGCCGGCCAGGCCGCGCCCGACTGGGCGGGCGGGACCAGGATCGGCGCGGCGCTGCGCGAGTTCAACGACCGGTACGGCACCCGCGGCATGGCGCGCGGCGCGGTCGTGCTGATCATCTCCGACGGCTGGGAGACCGGCGACCCGGCCCTGGTCGGCGCGCAGATGGCACGGCTGCACCGGGTCGCCTACCGGATCGTGTGGGCGAACCCCCGGACGCAGAGCGACCGGTACCGGCCGGAGGTCGGGGGCATGGCCGCCGCCTGGCCCTACTGCGACGCGGTGGTCAGCGCGCACAACTTCGAATCGCTCGACGAGCTGCTGGCCGCGCTGCGCGCGCCTCGGGCGAGAGCGGGCGGAGCTGCGGGCGGCGCTGCGGGCGGAGCCGCGCGAGAAGCTGCAGGAGGAGCTGCAGGAGGAGCTGCAGGAGGAGCTGCGGGCGGCGCTGCCTAGGCCAGCCAGTCGATCCAGGTGGCGAACACGGGAGACGTCGGGGCGGTCCCCGCCCAGCTCGGCGACGGCCTCCACCGGAGATTGACCGATTTATAACTATATAGACGCATTTCCTGGGCATCGTCTACCCAGGGCAATCTATTGATGCTGGGCATCCGGCTGATGTCGTTGGGGCAGGAAGGCGCTATGACGAAGTCCCGTCCGCGGCGGTCACGGCCGTCCGCAGTCGTGCACGATCTGCCCGCCACGATCGACGAAAGGCGCGCCCGCGGCCGGGCGGCGAGGAAGCGGGCCAGGCGGGGCGGGCTCGGGCACTGGGACGAGCGCGACCGCGAGCACGACGCGCTTAGCACGATCCTGGCCCAGAACAAGATCCGGGCCGCCGAGCTCGTTCCGATCCGGCATTACCGGATGGCGGTCTCCCCGTGGAACTACTACCGGGGCGCGGCGGCGGTCATGGCCGCCGACCTGGCCTCGCAGCCCGACAGCGGGCTGATCGTCCAGCTGTGCGGTGACGCGCACGTCCTCAACTTCGGCCTGTGGGCCACCCCGGAGCGGAACCTGTCGTTCGACCTGCGCGACTTCGACGAAACGCTGCCGGGCCCGTTCGAGTGGGACGTCAAGCGCTTTGCCGCCAGCCTCGTGGTCGCGGCGCGGGAGAACGGGATCAGGCCGAAGGTCGCCAAGGCGGCGCTGGCCGCTGGCGTGCAGGCCTACTGCAGTCGCATCCGCCTGTACCGGACGATGCCCGAGCTCGACACCTGGTACGACAACATGCACGTCGACAGCCTGATCGGCTATTTCGAGCCGGCCGACCAGGGCCGGGTCTCCATCCACATTGAGAAGAAGCGAAAACGCCGCACCAGCCGCGGCGCGTTCGCCAAGCTCACCACGATGGTGCACGGGCGCCCGCGGATAACCGAGGAACCCCCGATCCGCGTCAGGATCGACGACGATGAGCAGGACGACCTCACCGACCACCTGCTGGCGGAGTACCGGCTGACCCTCCAGGAGGACCGGCGAAGCCTGTTCGACCGGTTCACGGTGGTCGACGTGGTGCGCCAGGTGGTGGGGGTCGGCAGCGTCGGGATGCGGGTCTACCTGGTGCTGCTCGAGGGCCGCACCGGCGCCGACCCGCTGTTCCTCCAGGTCAAACAGGCCGGACCCGCCGTCTACGAGGAGCACACTCGCCCCAGCCGCCACGAGAATCACGGCGCGCGGGTGATCAACGGGAAGCGGCTGATCCAGAGCGCCACCGACATCTTCGTCGGCTGGGGCTCGCTGCACGGGAAGGACTACTACGTCCGCCAGTTCCGCGACATGAAGATCATCCCGAGCACCGAGCTCATCGCCCCCCGGCTGGCCGAGTTCGCCACCGCCTGCGGCGAGACCCTGGCCCGGGCCCATGCCCGGTCGGGCGACCCCGAGGCCATCGGCAGCTACATCGGGAAGGGACCGAAGTTCGCGGCCGGGATCGGCCGGTTCGCCCGCCAGTACGCGGACCAGAACGAGCGCGACCACGCCCAGCTGGTCCGGGCCATCGCCGACGGCACCGTCGAGAGCCTGCCGGACTCGAGCCCGCTCTAGCCCCGGTTAGCTCAGGCAGATCAAACCCATTTGACCGAACGGACCGTGAGCGACTCTCTCCATCCCAGCGCCCCCTTGGCGGCGGCCGGCGCGGCCCGGTATCAACACACAGTCCTCACTGTCACCACGGACACCAAGCCGGACGGACATGGGCGTCATCGTGGGTACTTCGGGTCGCGGGCTGCCCCCAGCGCCACACGCTGACGCCCGCGGCGGAAAAACGCAGCCCCCAATGAAACACAATCCGGCCAGGACCCGGTCGTCCGCCGCGCCCTCGGAGGCGACTGACGCTCTACGGCTCACACGTCGTGGTGGCGGGCGATGCAGACGGACGCCGAATGCGCCGACATCGCCACAGCGCCGTCTCCCGCTTGCTTTGCGTTGGAAAATGACGGGATGATTGGGGCGGAAACCACCTGGGAGCGCTCATGGTCAGCCGGTACCCGCAGTATCCGCAGCCCGCGCCGTACGGCCCCGGGTCGCTGGCGCCGCCGCCCCTGCCTGACGCGACAAGGCGCGCCACGGGCCTGATGCTCGCGGGGGCCGCGCTCTCGGTCGTTTACGGGGTTGTGGACGGTCTGACCGCGCATAGCACCGAGATCTTCGCTGCTACGTCGACGCAGTCGGGCACCACCGTCCATCCGGTGAACTTCCTCGTCAGCGGGATCATTATCGGGGTCATTGAGTGCCTTCTGTGGCTCTGGATGGCGTGCAAGACCAAGAGCGGCCGGAACTGGGCGCGCGTGCTCTCCAGCGTGTTCTTCGGCTTCATGTGCCTCGGTTTGCTGAGCTCCGCTGTGAATGCGAGCTCACACGACAATGCAATCCTTGCGTTTCTCGTCACGCTTATCGAGTGGTGCGTCGGTCTCGCGGCCATCATCAACCTCTGGCGGCCCCAGTCCAGCCAGTTCTTCGCAGCCGCCCGGCAGGCGAAGCTCGCGACCGCGTTTCTTCCGTCGTACCCGGGCGCCGCAAACCCCGGCGGCCAGGTCCCCTGGTACGCGCCGCCGCCGCCGCAGTATGGTCAGCCCCGGCAGTACGGCCAGCCATCCGAGGACAGCGGTCCGCGGCAGCCCTCCGAGTGATCCACCTCACGGGGACACGGTCGCCCGCGCATTCGCCCGCTCAGCGGGGACTGGCCGCGCGCTCCTGGAGGCGCAGTTGGCGGATCTCAGCCGTCCGGAGCGCGGGCAGCCGCCGGTGCCTGGCCGGGTTCATTCGCAGGAACCCCGCGGAAGATCTGGGCCGTCTGCCTCGCGCGCGAGAAGTCGGACGGGCAGACGATGGTGCCCTTCGGCAGATCGCCGACCTGCGCGGCCTCGAGCGCCTGCGCGCGGCCAGCGCGGTCAAGGCCGGCTTCCGCCGATCCCGGCCGGGTCTGGGCCGATCTCTTCTCCGCACAGCCACGCGATGATCTCGCCGGCCGGCCGGTCAAGGGCCGACCGGTAGCCCTGGCCAGCCCACAGGCTCATCCGTTCCGTGTCGCCCTTGCCAGCGGCGGCGGCCCGCAGCGAGCGGGTGGCATTGTTGATCTCCGGGTAGCCGGCCGGCGCGTCGTCGTGATCGAGCATGAACCGGTTGACCAGCCCGCGCGCCCACCTGCCGCTGAAGGCCCTGGTCATCGCCGTCGTCGTATAGCGCGGATCCACGAGCGCGTCCTTGTACAAGGGGTTCGCGCCGCTCTCCCGGCAGCGCAGGAACGCCGTGCCGCACTGGACCGCGACCGCCCCGGCCGCCAGCGCGACCTCGACCTGTCCCGGCTCCACGATCCCGCCCGCCGCGATCAGCGGGAGGTCGGTGACCGTGGCGACGTGGCCCATCAGGGGAAGGAGTCGGTGGCCTTCCCCGGTAGCGCTGTCATTGGCGAACGTGCCCCGGTGACCTCCTGCCTCCGAGCCCTGGACGCAGATCGCGTCGGCGCCCGCCTCCGCCGCGATCGCCGCCTCGCTCGGGTCGGTCACCGTCACCACTACTAGGCAGCCGGCGTCCGACAGGGCCGCGATCACCCCCGCCGGGGGGCAGCCGAAGGTGAAGCTCACCAGCGCAGGCGGATCCGCCAGCAGGATCGCGACCTTCTCGTCCAGGTGGTCGTCGTCCCACGCCGGCTCGCCAAGGGACGCGCCAACCGCCTCGGCGTGCTCCGCCAGGGAGCTGACGTACCCGGCGATCAACTCGGCCTCCGTGGACGGGAGGCCGGGGACGAACAGATTCACCCCGAACCGGTCGGGGCTGGCGCCCCGGACGGCGGCGATCTCGGCCGCCATGGCCGCCGGCGTCTTGTAGCCAGCGGCCAGGAAGCCCACCGCCCCGGCGTCGGCGGCCGCGATCACCAGCTCGGGGGTTGACGGGCCGCCGGCCATCGGCGCCACCACCACCGGGCGGCGCAGCCAGTCAAGAACGTTTCGTTTCGCCATTGCTGCGCCAGCTTATCCGGCCTCTCGGCCAGGCCCCCGAACCCCCTCACTCCCTCGGCCAGTGGGCGGGCACCCCGAGGTGGCCGGCGAGTTCCTCGTAGCGGTCCTGGGCGAGCACGAGGCGGGCCGCGAGCAGGATCGCCTGCGGGTCGGCGCCGGGCGGGCGGAGCACGCAGACGGTGC
>Ga0335072_10017851_pt1 | contig 10027 bp, 10 predicted proteins | sample Lox_Sample_21_FD_206725 | JGI IMG/M metagenome (GOLD analysis project Ga0335072, IMG submission 206725) | Soil microbial communities from Loxahatchee National Wildlife Refuge, Florida, United States - Lox_Sample_2.1 | ecosystem: Environmental > Terrestrial > Soil > Wetlands | place: USA...
CCTGGAAAGCTGGCCCGTAGACGTCATAGGGACCGATGACCAAGAGCGGCGGCCCTTGCCCCAAGCGGGGCTCGTTGTACCATGACTCGCTTTCCGATGAGTCGTCGTGCTCAGTCCAGAAGCCGGCCCCGAGGGTGTGGGGACCCACCTTGTATTGGAGGTTCAGCATACCGCCGAAGCGCGTCATTTGCGGATTCCATACCTGCTCCGAGAAGGGTGCGCCGGTGAGCGATGGCGTGGTGGGGTCTGACACGGGGGTGGCGGTGGTGTTACCCGCTCCATATAGCCTCACAGTGCCGCTCAGGCTCTCCGAGATGCGAAAGTCATGGGCGACTGCGCCGACGAGGTCGGTGGTATTTTGTCCGCTGTCATAGGGATCGAGGAATGCGAGCTCTCCGCACGTATAGACACCACAGGAGGCGTTGGCGTTCTGCGGCAGTGCGTCCAGATAGGCTTGTCGATAGTTCGGGTACATATAATCGGCGCCGATTCCCTCCCGCTTGATCATGTCGAATGACAGGTCGTCATAGCCCCAGATCTCCGCATGGCTTCCCGAAAGGAACACGGTGAAATCCCCCCAGGGGACATCCTGCTCCACCTTGAGGTCGCCCCGTAGAAAATACTGCGTGCCGCCCGCCTGGTACTTGTCATCCGAGATACGCTGGAATCCCAGCAAAGCCTTGGGGCCGCCATCGAACCACTGGCCCGTTTGGCCCGAAAGAGTTGTCACCAGCGTGTCGTCACTGCCATAAGACTGGCTGATCTTGACGCTCGGCGTGTCCGTGAGGGGCTTGAGCGAATACAGGATCTCACCCCCATCGTCGCTGCTGGAGAACGAGCTTTCCCGGGCCGATCCGGGAGAGACCGTAACCGATCCGATATCGTCCGGCACTCCGATATTGAGGACGGTAGTGCCGGTAAGGCTGAAAGGACTGGTATCGTTCATCGGTATTCCCTCGAAGAGTACCGCAAGCTCATTCATGTGAAATCCCCGCATGAACAAGCTGGCGTCCGATTCATCCAAACCGTAAGAGTCCGTGGCCACATAGGACACGCCGGGCGTGTTCTTGAGCATCGTCATCGCATTGGAGCCGGTCAGTACGTCGCTCCAATCGCTCGGCTTCAGGATGTATTCGTTGGGACCCACTGGCGCGTTGATGGCTGCCACAGACGCCATATTTTTCTTCGCGACGACCGTGACTTCCGGCAACGTGGACTCTTCATCGGCCGGCTGCGCGGGAGTCGATGGAGGGGGATTGTTCGTCTGCGCGAATGTGGTGTTGATAATCACAAATGGAATGCACCACGCGATTGCGTGACCCAATGACGAAAAGAGCGTGCGAGCTGTCCTGCGGAGGGCTGGCTGGGAAATTCGAGTCACGGTAAGGGCCCCTGTTACTTCGCTCCAAAGCGGTATCGCGGTGATTCACGGATGTCGACCGATCGCGGCGGCAGCGCCTCGCAAGCTCCTTGCGCAGCTCACGCACGCAAGATGAACGCGGTCACCCTGTTGTCGGGTGGACGAGGTGCTTTCGAGCGGGTATGTGGATTGGAGGTGAAGGCTCTGTCGAGCCTACGCGCCTCCCGCACTCGGCGGTCTAGCGCGTCCAACAGCGTGCGCTAGTGTTGCGGGTGCGGCCCCTGCGGTGGAGAGGCGAGCCTATAGCCGCTCGTATTATCCGCGCGCGGGCGAGTGCTACTGCTCATCGACTCGACCTCGTGTTGCCAAAGTCGGCGCGAAGCATATCGCGGCGATCTGGCGAACAAACTGAAGATTCATTCAGATGTTCGTTGAGCGGGAATCGTGATCGGCGCCGTCACTGCCATGACCTGCCGGCACCTTGAAGAAGGACGCCTGGTGCGCGTGCTCGAAGCTGGATGGGAATGTTGATAAGAGCATCGCGGTGGCAGGTCAGGTGACCGTCATTCCTCTTTGCCGTCCGATGTCCCAGGACACGTCACTGCCGCGCACCGTGGCGGCAAGCTGTTGGCCTAGCCGCTGTTCGATCACCGGCTTCCACGGAACCAGCGAGAAGCCCATGCCATCGTCGAGCATGGCGTAGCGTCCGCTGGCGAGCATGACGCTGCGCCGGTAGATGCCGGACACGCGCTGCCCGTCGGCCACCGGCCGATGCGCCAGGCCGGTTTCGGCGGCTATGTCCTGCCCGGCCTTTGCTAACTCGCGTCCGCGCAGCGTTGCCAACAGGTTGCGCGCCAGGGCGACTCGCTGCCCGTGCCGCTCCGCCAATCTCTGTTCGATCAGGAAGTCGGCACGCTGGCGTAGTGCGTCCTTGACCTCGGCACCAAAGCCCAAGTCGCCCAGTCCCTTACCGCCGCCGATCAACTGCTGATCGAGCCATGTTGCTCCGATCACGCGGGCCTGCCGCTCGATGGGTAAGTGCGATTTCAGTTCCACGGCCACGCCGCCACCCAGGCGCTGCGTGTCGTACTGGCGGCCCTGTTCGGCCAGGTCGCTCGGCACATACCAGACGCCTTCCGCCACACGCTCCACGATGCCAGCTCGGCGTAGCGCTTCGAGCCGGCGCACGTGGGCGGCCACCACTTCGCGCGGATCACGGTCGGGCGTGGCCTGTCCCTGTGCCACAGCCAGGTGATGATCGGTGCGGTACACGCCATCGACGGCCAGCGCGGCGATGTTCCGGTCGGCGGCACGCACGTCGGCTGACCCCTTCACTTCAACCACGGCGCCGGTCGGGTACTGCTCCAGTTCCGACCGCGGCGGCAGCACGACGTAGTGTGCCTTTCCATCCATGCCATCGATGATCAGGTAGCCCTTGTCGTACAGCTCATCGGCCAGCCCCTTGCCGACGACACGGCCCACGATGGCGCGGCCATCCTCGCCGGGCTGGAACACGGCCAGCTCGCGCTGCTGGCCGCTCATGGCGCGCTGCATTGTGCGGATGATGTCGCCGCGCTCACCCATCGCGCGCAAGGTCCGCTCGGCGTCGGTGTGAACCACCCACACACCGGGCTGCGGGGCGCTCGCGAGTCCCAGGCTCCGCAAGTGCTGGAGGCGGCCCATCAGCAGCTCGCGCTCTCGTCGCAACCGGGGCTCGGCCAGGTGCTCTACGCGTACCAGGCCGTCGATCGCTTCGCGCTGTAACGTCCGATCCAAGCGGGTCCAGCGCTCCTGCTGCACCTCGCGTTCGAGGCTTTGTCGGATCTCCCGCTCGGTTCTCGGCCCCAGCCATTCGGTCGCAAGCTCCGCGGCGCGCTCGCGCATGCCGCGCGTCAGGTACGCCTGCGAGATCACGAGGTCGTGGCCGGTGTCATCCTTGCCGCGCAGGACGACATGCGTGTGGGGATTGTCGGTGTCCCAGTGGTCCACTGCGACCCAGTCGAGCTTGCTGCCAAGGTCGGCCTCCATGCGGGTCATCAGGTGGCGGGTGTAGGTACGCAGGTCGCCCAGCTCAGCGCCATCCTCCGGCGCGATAATGAAGCGGAATTGATGCCGGTCCTCGCGACCGCGTTCCTCGAACGCGGCGAGATCGGCGTCATCAGTCGCCGGGCCGTAGGCTTGGCCCGGCTCTCCATCGCGGCCCACCCCTTCACGCTCGATGTAGCGCAGGTGCGTGGCTGTTGATCGCGCGCCAACTTGCTTCAAGTACACCAATCGGACCTTGACGGTGACGCGCCGCGAATGGGCGGACAGCGACCGGCCGGTGAACCGAGCCGCCACGTGACCGCGCCCCAGTCGGGAGCCCGGCACCTTGCCGCGCCGTCCGCCGGTGGCGTTGGCCGCCCGGCCGGCCTGGCGCAGCACTTGCGAGACAAAGGCATCGCCCCGCTGCCGCGGCGGCCCCGGACGGATACGAAAGCGATTATCGCTGTCCAATTGACGAGACCGGCTCATGTCTCGGCGCCCTCCAAGCCGATCGCAGCAGAGCGTAGCGCGCACGCGATTTCTTCAACGCTCGCAGCGCGTTGGCACCTGTCACGGCACAGTGCCGTGTGTCGGCGCGTGCCGCGCCAACCCCATGTGCAGACTCGCCTTTGGACCGGCCACGTGCCGGTCCCTTCAATCTTGCCCTCCGCCTCCAACCCGCTCCGATGCACGGGTTCTCGGCGGCCCGGCGGCGCACCGCTGCGCTGGGCACGTCCGCCGGCGAGCCGCTGCTCCGTCACCAACGGAGCGCGCTCGGGGCAATCCATCTGCACAGGGGAAGATATCGGGACGGCCGCGCGCGTGGTTTTCTGCTGGCGATCCGGGTGACGATCGAGCGTCACGGCCGTGTCCATAGAGGCTGCGCCAGCCCGATCACGGCCGATGCTTTCACAGGACCGAAATAGCGACTATCGAATGACGCCGGGTTGCTCGTGCTCAGGAGAAACAACTCACCCGCCTGAAGTCGCCGGCATCGGCGCCAAGGCGTCAGTCGTCGCCCCGCTCCATCGACGGGCAATGTGATAGCGACCCGGACGCCATCGATGTGCACGATGCCACCGCGGACACACACCGCTTGTGGCGCCATCGCGCCGATCCGCTTGAGCAGGGGGATACGCCAGGGCAGATAGCCGCGCCGCGCGGCAAGCGTCCTGGGCGCTGCCGGCAAGTGAACCAGCACAAAGCTACCCACGCGCAGCGCCCTGGGCGGCCCGATGCGATACCAGCCGACAGGAACGCTGTCGGAGGCGTTGTAGATCACCCGCGGCATCGGCGTCGCAAACGTCGCCCAGGCCAATGACCCAAGGCCCATGACCGTGAACAGCGGCAACGCGACACGGAAATGCACGCCGCGGCTCACGACAGTCCTCTGACGGTGAGCCAGGCAGCATGCCGCTCAGCGGTGTAGGTTGGCGGCGGCAATCGGGCCGCCACACGGTTGCCGAGTGTTCGCCAATAAGCCGGTGCCACGTCGGCCGGGTCGATGCCCAGTGCTTCGATCGCATCGATCTGCGCGAGGACAAGCCGCACTCGGCGCTCGCCTTCCACGTGCAGCAGGATGTGCGCGCCCGGGCGAATCCCCGGTATCCGCTGCATGCGGTCCTGCGGCGCACAGGCTTGCAGCACCAAAAGCTGCCATCGTGTCGTGCCGTAATCGTTGGCCTGCCAGAGGACGCGCGCAAAGCAGGCGCGGGGTGGGAAGAATGCGTGACGCTGCCAACGATCCACCCGCTGCTCTCGTTGTGGATGACCGAAGCGCAAGTAGAGGTTGATGCGCTGCTCGGCGAAGGCGAGCGAGACGCGCGTGAGCGGCTTGTCAATCGACTGTTCCGGCAGCGCATGCCCGGCCGATAACGTGCTCGGCGACGTCGATGACGGCGGGTTCACGACGTGCTCTCCGGGAATGAGCGCTCCAGCAGTGCGCGCAGAAGTTCCGCGACGGTGATGTTCTGCGTGAAGGCGGCAACCTTGATGCGCGCGCGCAGGGCCGGCGTCACATCGAGCGTCAGGCGTGCGGTGTAGAGATCGGCCTTCTCGACGCCTGTACCGTCGCCCGTGCGCACCCAGGCTTCGGCCTCTGGGCTTGGCGGCGGACGCGCGCCGATGACGATGCGCTTGGCGCTCATGACGGCGCTCCTCTCAGCACCTCGCGAGTCATCGAAGCGACCTCGCGTGCGGCCAGGCAGTCCGCTTCGCGCTCGCCTGCAAGCTGCCCCGCTGCAACGCTCTCTGCAAACACGATGCGTTGCCGAATTTCGGACATAACCACCGGCAGCGGCTGGTCTGCGAGCGCTCGTCGCGCTTCCCGTCCGATGACTGTCGCGCCGACACGCCGATTGATGATGAACGCGGCGCGTAGTGCCGGCCGGAATGCCTGCGCTTCGCGGATGAGTGCCACCATCTCCGCGCTCGCCCACACGTCGTAGGGACTGGGCTGCACCGGGATCAGTGCGAGCTCCGCCGCGAGCAGCGCGGAGCGCGCAAGGGACGTGATCCGGGGCGCTCCATCGATGACGACGTGATCGACGCGCCGCGCGAGCGCGGGCGCCTCCTGATGCAGCGTCTCGCGTGCCAGTCCCACGGCCGTGAACAGTCGCGGCAGGCCGTTCTGGCTGCGGCGCTGTGTCCAGTCGAGCGCCGAGCCCTGCGGGTCGGCATCGATCAGGACGACGGACTGTCCTTGTCGCGCGAGTTCCCCGGCCAGGTGTGTCGCGAGCGTCGTCTTGCCGACGCCGCCTTTCTGGTTGAGCAACGCGATGATCATGGCGCTGCGCCTGTCGCGAGCGCGGGTGCTGCGGCGGTTGTCCACCGGAGCGCGGCGTCTCTACTACTGGTTAGTATTCCAGAGTTAGAGAAGTTAGAGAGCGTGGAAACCCTTGAAGGGACGGGATTTTCTGTCGATCCGCACGCCTGATAGCACGATAGTGACACGTCTAATAGCACGAGCCCGAGCACGCCTGATAGCACGTGTGCTTTCACATCTTGTCCAGGACTTATCCCCGTGCCGTGGACGGCACGGGACGGAAAATGAGGATTTCCAGGCCGGTCGCGCTGTGCTCGATCGAGAGGACGTAGCCGGGCAGCGGTTGCCGCGCGACCAGTGCGCGCAGGTCGCAAGCGAAGTCGTAGGGTCGCGCGAGACTTCCGGACTTCCTGTACAGGTGCCGGAAATCGAATTGCCAGCCGCGCACCTGGCGGCCTCCATGCTTTCGTACCAGCCTGTACAGCCAGCGCTCGATGCCACCCGTGAGGCGAAAGTACGCCGGATCGATGGTCAGCACGAGTGCCGCATCCAGCACGCCGGCATAGAACCAGTCGGGCAGGATCAGCTCGATGCCGAGCGGCTGGCCGTGGCGGTCGGTGCGCTCTTTCCACTCGTTGATCCAGGAGAAGCGGTGTAGGCGTCTCCCGGTGATCTGGCGGATCGAGGTCGCGACGCTGGTGGATTGCAAGCGGTCGAGCGCGGCCTTCAAGCGCTGGTAGTCGCGGATTGAGGTGCCGCGGCCTACGTATCGCAGAATCTCGTAGGGCCTGGCCTGCATCAACCGCGAGGTTGGAATGCCGGCATCGCGCGCCGCGACGATCTGGCTCGCGGCCCATATCAACACATCGGCATCCCAGATGGTCGCAAGGCCGTGCTCGGCCGTGCCCTCGACGCGCACCGTGACGTTCCCTAAGTGAAAGTCGATCGGCACCGTCCGCTTGCGCTTGGCAAGGGAGAAGAAGGGATAGGCCATCAAGTCCTGGGCGTCGCGCGGCGCTAGGTCGCCTGGCAGCGCGCGAAACAGGTCGAGCTGTTCGCGCTCCTGCGATCGAGGGGCGGAGGACGGGAGAGTCACCAGGGACAGGCTCAGCGTCCACGAGAGGCGATTCCGGCACGGTGGGCCGCGTACTCGGGGTCGAAGGTGGCCTCGAAGCTGCGGGCGTCGGCCCAGGCTTCGAGATCGACGAGCGAGTACATGACGCGCCGGCCGAACTTGCGAAAGCGCGGACCGCCGCCGATCACGCGCATTTTTTCGAGCGTGCGCGGCGAGAGCCGCAGGAACGCAGCCGCCTCGTCGTTTGTCAGGTAACGCACCGGGGGTGCCGAAGAAGTAGCCGCTGGCGCCGTCGCGGGTACGGCGGGCGGACGTAGCGATACAGGGTTCATGCGATGGGCCTCCGTGGAAGCAGGGCGTCGGCGAGGTCATCGCCGCCGGGTGGAGGCAGTTTCGGCAGAGGTCATCGTCCCGAGCAGGGACGTTCTGGCGCTCAGTGAGAACGTACTTTCCCTGGCGTTCCGGGGTGGAGTAGGCGGCGATAGCCGCCCCGCATGAGAGTCTTCCCGCGTCGGACCAGCCGGCGGACTTGCGCTCGCAGGTCGCCGCCCTCGGACCAGCGTTCCGCGACAATGGACGGGTCGAACAGCACTTCCGCGACTTCCCGCTGGGAAGCGCCGGCCAATATGCCATCGAGGGCTTGCAGGACACGCAGATGCCCGAGCGCCGCCCGTCCGGGCCGCTGGCGGGCCACGGTCGCGAGCTCGGCTCCAGCGGCTTCCCAGAGCGCGAAGTCCCTCTCAACCGCCCGCCAGCGCTCGCCAAGGCGGTTCCCGGCGCGCACGGCGTAGGCGTAGGCCATGCCGTCCCCAAGCGCCTTGGGAATAGCCGCGCGCAGGACATGGCCGGCGAGTTCGCAGGTCAGGACCAGCCGCTCCCCATCGTGCGCTAGGCGCTTGTGGCCCGGAAACTGCCAGAGATCGAAGGCATCGGGTCCGGCCGAGTCGCCTGTGACCGGGCAGAGCTGCACCAGACGATCGGGGTCGGTCAGCCAGTTGGGCTGCGCGTCACGCGCGTCGCCTGCGGGATCTTCCAGTAGTCGCAGCCCCCAGCGCTGCGCGACCTGGGGGATATCGCCGCGGAGCAACCAGTCGCGCCGGTATTCGGGGTTGCGCCGCAGGTATTCCCACGCAAGCGCCGGGCCGTCCAGGTGCAGGACGTAGAGGTACGCGGCCATCGGATACCAGTGCGTGCCGATCGACTCGGCCATCGCACAACCCCCTGTCGTGCAGGAGCCCGATGGCCGCGGCATTCTCGGCCGCTAAGCCCGTGTGCGGAGAGAGATCGCTCAGCCCGCGCCCGGTGCCGTCAAGACCGATCGGCTCCGAACCATTGCATCATCGCGAACAATCGCGGGCGCCAAACTGCGCCGGAATTTGCGCGCACCGTAGAGAATGCCCGTGCATCGGCGAGAGATTGATTCCGTTTCGGTCTACGCCGCGCCATGCCGAGATGCGATGGCGATTGATGCGACGGCGGTCTGAACTCCGACCGAAACGGATGCGATATGTAGCCTATCAAAGTCCTGAAATGTACAGACTGGCGCACTGATGGGGAGCAGTTTCCTAAGCCGCGACCCATCGATTTCTGGGCTCGCAAGCAAAAAGGCCCGAACACGCGCCGCAACTTCGTAGACTGAGGATTAGTCAGTAGCGGTCAGAAATAAGCTGGTTTTCGGACGAGCAGCCCCACCTCCGATGTCCTATGCGTCGCCGCGCCTTATTCCGAGTCGGACTCGGAATCATCTTTCGGGAGTGAATCGCCCATCATTACGAACTCAGCCAATTCCTCGTACTGCGCGGCCAAACGCAGGAGTTCCCGTTGCGCCTCGGGGCTCCGCCCCGTTACCGCCCTCTGTCGGCATTCGACGGCGGCTTTCAGGTACGCAGCCCTCCGAGCCTCGCGCGATTGTCCGTTCGGCAACGCCACAGTAGTGCCTGTTACGGCCCGATCAGTCCGTGATCGACCCGTTGTCCTGAGCGAGTCGAACGTACTCCGACAATGGCCGCTGCGCGGTGAAGTACAGGTCGCGTTCGATCGGCCGGTCCAACGGACCGCGGATTGCGGCAAGGTTTGAGAGTCGCACGTGGTCCAGCGTCGGCATGCCGATACCCACGTCACAGAGACCAAAAGCCCTATCACCGTCGTCGGGGTCAAGCTCGGTGAGTAGCCACGTCGCATGAGCATCCGGGGTAAAGAGCCTGACGACTGGCAGCGGGTCGAGCTTGCGGCCCTCGGCCCGTGCGCGGCCATTGGCGAGAAGCTGCGCCCGCTGCTCGTCAGTGATGAGTGTTCTGATCGTCGTGTTCTCTAAATGATTGGTTCCACAGTGACGAGCGACGACGGGCGTAGGGCGACGGAGATTGACCGCGAGCCGCCCGGACCAGGCTCGCCGTTCTTCCTACAGCGTGCCTCGGAGGCAACTGCGACGCCTGAACAGACCGCGATACGCACAGATCATCAAACCTACGGACTCGACTCCGTGGAACTGCGCAAATGAGCGAAAGCGGATTTGCGTCATTACCCGATTCCGCCGAGCCGAGGAACTGTAATCCTGTGCCTTTACGGATCAGCGACAAAGCACAGAAGCGGAAATGAGGTTTTCCCATATGAGTTAAGTTTAACGTGGTTTACATTGGGCTGAACATGGACGCTTTTGTCCATGCGAAAGCGCGCGATCCAGCGAGGCCGGCCGCCCGGCACAACCACCTTCGAGGCGGTGCCGGCGCGCGCTTTCGGCGCCGCAGTGCGTGCAGCAAGAACTGAGCAGGGTGTCGCGCAGGAGACGCTGGCCCATTTGGCC
>Ga0335072_10017852_pt1 | contig 10027 bp, 9 predicted proteins | sample Lox_Sample_21_FD_206725 | JGI IMG/M metagenome (GOLD analysis project Ga0335072, IMG submission 206725) | Soil microbial communities from Loxahatchee National Wildlife Refuge, Florida, United States - Lox_Sample_2.1 | ecosystem: Environmental > Terrestrial > Soil > Wetlands | place: USA: Florida...
AGCGACCACGCGCCCGTGATCGTCGACCTCAGCCTGGACTGACCTCGCCCAGGAGCGCGGTGGGCGCGCCGGATCTGCGGTCAGCCGACGTCGATGTAGACCGTGCCGTTCTCGACCCGGACCGGGTAGGTGCGCAGGTCGACGAGCACGGGCGCGCCGAGTGCCTTGCCGCTGGCGTAGTCGAAGCGGCCGTTGTGCTTGGCGCACTCGATGACGCGGCCGTCGACCAGCCCGTCGCACAGCAAAGTCTGCTCGTGGGTGCAGTGACCATCGGTCGCGTAGTAGCTGTCGTCAGGAGACCGGTAGATCGCGTACGCCCGTCCGTCGTGGTCGAAGCCGATGACGTCCTCGGGGTCGATGTCTTCGGCGGCGCAGGCGGCTATCCATGCGGCCATCGCGGTCAGGCCGCGGCTTGGGCGCTGAGCGGGAGGCCGCGGCCGTCGTTCACCGGCCCGGGTACGTACAACGGCGTTGCGCCGGGCAGCAGCTCGCGGCGCACGTAGTACTCCTCGTCCCTGAGCTGGCGGATGATCGCCGGGATGATCTCCCGGTAGGCCGCCCAGATCGACGGGTAGACCGGCGCGCAGTCGCGGGAGATCTCCTCGTGCAGCTCGGGCAGCCGGTAGTACGGCACGAGCGGGAACATGTGGTGCTCGACGTGGTAGTTCATGTTCCAGTAGAGGAACCGGTTGACCGCGCACATCTTCACCGTGCGGGTGTTGAGCCGGTGGTCGAGCACGTTCTCGCCCAGGCCGGCATGCTGGGTGAGGGCGTACACGTTGAGCAGCCAGGCGCCGTACAGGCGCGGCCCGCCGATCAGCAGCAACGGCAGCCAGGAGCGCGTCGCGATCGCCAGCGCGATCGTGGCGGCGTAGACGGCCAGGTCGATGCGGGCGGTCCGGTACACCTTGTGCCGCTCCGGCTCGGGGACGAAGTCGGCCTCGTCGCCGGTGAGCCGTCCGGACGCGTGCACGAACAGCAACCGGAAGGCGATCGGCACGTCGACGAGACCGGCGAAGTTGGCGATCAGCCGGGCCAGGCGGGCCGGGCGCATGGCCGCGATCTCCGGGTCGCGGCCCAGCACGAGCGTGTCGGTGTGGTGCCGGGCGTGACTCCAGCGCCAGACGGTCGGGTCACGCATGATCATGAACGAGGCGAGCTGGTAGAGGCCCTCATCCAGCCAGCGGGTCTTGAAGGCGGTGCCGTGCCCGGTCTCATGCCAGCGCGAGTCCGACGTCGAGCCGACGCTGTCCGGTCTTGACGCATGGACAAGAACGGGCAGACCATAAGCATTGGCCATTAGCTGCCGACGGGGGCAAAGCGATCTCCTGGCATGGCGTGGCGATTTCATATACCCGGGGGGGTAGAAGTGTCGGGCGACATCGAAACGGGTGAAACGCACACAGCATCCGAAACACAGCTACCGGGCGAGGCAGGCACTGAAGAGACGACAAGCGCGGCTAGCGCGACGCGCCCGGACGGGATCAGGGTACGTCGATTCAGCTTCTGGATCTGGCCGGCGATTGTCGGCCTGAGCTTAACCACGGCGGTCGCGATGACCCTCGGGTTTCAGGACGTGGTGTGGCCGGTCTCGCTTTCCGCGCAAATCCTGGGCCTGTTCTTCCTGATCGCCGCGCTGTTCGGTTTGATCGGCATCTGGCTCCTGGCCATCAGGGGGCTGCCGTTGCGGCGACGGCCGCCTCCGGCCGGAGCGGCGCTGGCCTTTATTTCCGCCGGCGCCGTGGCCTGTCTGTACGTCGACTTGACCGTCGTGGCTTACTCGTTCCGGTACCAGCCCCGCGTGGCGATCCCGTTCTGCGTGCTGGGCCTGTTCTGTCTCAGCCTGGCCTGGCGCACATTGCCGGCATCGTGGAGTTCGCTGAGCAAAACGGTCAAGAGCGCTGGCATCACGTTGGCAATCCTCGGCACGCTGGTTAATTTCTGGTACCAGAGCATCTACCTGCCTGAGAACGCCCAGGTAGGGATCGAATACGGGGTGTCGCTGGGCCCGGTGGTCAACTCGGGCGGCGGCAGCAGGCTCGTCACTATCGACTTGACGATGGACAACGAATCCCCCGTTACCGCGCTCACGCTGGGCTCGATGGTCGTGGTGAGCGGTCTGGAATACTCGAACTCCGGCCACAAGGCTGGCATTTCAAGCAAGGTGGCCCAGGAGCGCGCGTCCGCATACGCAGCCAGCCTGGCCCAGCGTCCCAGCAAGTCGGCCGCCATACCGAACCCGAACATCCAGTTCGGCGGAAACCTCAAGACGACGACCCTCACCATCCTGCGGCCGATTGATAACGACAGCTACCTGTTTCCCGACGACGAGTACGCCCGTGAGTTCGACGTAGTGATACCCAACCGGCAGATCGTGGCGCTCCAGGTCAAGCTGTACGTCCTTTCTGCCCGGACCACGCGGCTTTCGCTCGGGTCCCGCCTCGTTTCCGAGCCGAACAAGCTGGATACGTGCGCGAACAATGAGCAGTCTGGCTGGTTCATCAACGAGAGTGCCCTGGTCCGCTTTACCCGCGGCGCCCAGATCCTCTATTCGGACTGGTGCGCCGACCTCGGCGATCCGTTCATAACCTGGGACGTCGCGACGCCTCCGGGGACGCATGACTCGCCGGGCGCCGAGGTCAGCATCGAAGACAACATCGATGTGATCAACAGCAGCCGCGATGACATATTCGTGCTGAACTGACGCGGTCGCGGCACCGGAGGCGGCCGTGCCGGAGGCGGCCGCCCCGGTACCGGCTATCGCAAGCGCTCTGCTCCCGGCCAAGGCCAGCGCCACGGTCACTAATCCGGCCGCCGCCGACCTCACCGTCGTGCGGGCGGACCCGTTCTCCTCGTTGCGTCGCATGGGAGCCTCCGCGCGGGCAGCTACCCGCCCGCGCGGAGGCTGTGCGGCGTCCCGGCCGGAGGGGATCAGTCGGTGACCGGGACGCCGCCGATCGTGACGTCGTTCAGCACCAGGTCGTTGATGTACTGCGCCGAGTTGGCAACGGTCGACGTGGTGACGGTGAGGTCGGTCAGCGCGATCGTGCCGACCGGGTCGCTGGCGTCGGCGCCGAGGATGGACCAGACACCCTCGCAGTCGGCCACGGTCCAGTCGGTCAGGTTGATGTCGGTGAGGTCCGGCGGGAAGTCGCCGGTCTGGTCGTCGTACTGGGCGTCGATCAGCAGCACCGGTCCGCCGATCGTGCCGGCCGTGATCCGGTACACGTTGGAGTTCTCGACAAAGCCGCCGCGCAGCGTGTTGGTCTTCACCCGGTGCCCGGCCTGCAGGTTCGCGCTGTTCATGGTGAGGTCCCGAGCGTAAATATTCCTCACTCCGCCCGTCATCTCACTGCCTATGGTTATCCCGCCATGCCCGTCGGCGAAGTTGCTGTTCTGGATCACCACGTTCTGGCACGGCACGTTGACCCGGCGCCCGTCAGCGTCGCGGCCTGACTTGATCGCGATGCAGTCGTCGCCGGTGTTGAACGTGACGTCGTCGATGACCACGCCCTCGCAGGACTCGGGGTCGCAGCCATCGGTGTTCGGCCCCGACGACGAAATCGACAGGCCGCGCACGGTCACATCGCGGCACAGGTTCGGGTTGAGGTGCCAGAACGGCGAGTTCTCGACGGTGACTCCCTCGAGCAGCACGGTGTCACTGGCGAACGGCTGGATCATCTGCGGCGGCAGGAAGTGGCCGGTGCCGAACACCCGCTGCGCGACCGGGACGTTGTCGTCGGCCATGGTCTCGAGCAGGTCGAAGTCGTTGGTCTCCAGGTTCTTCCAGTTCCACCAGTGGTTGTCGTCGGCCTGGCCGTTGAGCGTCCCCCGGCCGGTGACCGCGACGTTCCGCTGGCCGTAGCAGTAGACGAACGGCGAGTAGTTCATCAGCTCGATGCCCTGCCAGCGCGTGAACACCACCGGCAGGTACGCCGCCGGATCCTGGCTGAACAGGATCGTCGCGCCGTCGGCCAGGTGCAGGTCGACGTTGCTGAGCAGGTGAATCGCGCCGGTGAAGAAGTTACCCTCGGGAACGATCACATGGCCGCCGCCGCGGGCGTTACAGGCGGCGATCGCGGCCTTGAACGCGGCCGTGCAGTCGGTTACCCCGTCGCCGACGGCGCCGAACCGGGTGACGGGGAAGAAGCGGTCGGGAAAGCGTGGCAGCCGGACCGAGGCGACGATCCGGTCGGCGGCGGCGTCGGCAGGCAGCCAGTTGCGGTGCGCGGCTAAGCCGACCGGGGCGGCGGAGGCCGTGGTGGCGGTCCTGGCCGTCGTGGCCGCGCTGGCCCGGCCGGCCAGGAGCGGGGCCGCGGCGGCGGTGGCGCCGGCGAACGCGGACAGGCGAAGCATGCTGCGGCGGTCAATCGGGCGGGGCATGGCGGTCCTCCTGAACCTAGCGGGGGTCGGGCTCGGCGGTGGCGCCGGGCCGGGAGAGGAAGTCGAAGTCACATCCCTGGTCGGCCTGGGTGACGTGATCGCTGTAAAGGGCCCCGTACCCCCGCTGGTACTTCGGCGCCGGCGGATGCCACTGCGCCCGTCTGCGGTCAAGCTCCGCGCCCGGGATCTCCAGCCGCAGCGACCGGGCGGCGACGTCGAGCGTGATCAGGTCGCCGGTCCGGACCAGCGCCAGCGGTCCTCCCGCGAATGACTCCGGCGAGACGTGCAGCACGCAGGCCCCGTAGCTGGTCCCGCTCATCCGCGCATCGGAGATCCGCACCATGTCGCGCACGCCCTGAGCGAGCAGGTACTTGGGGATGGGCAGCATCCCGTACTCGGGCATGCCCGGGCCGCCCATCGGGCCCGCGCCGCGCAGCACCAGCACCGAGTCGGCGGTGATCTGCAACGACGGATCGTCGATGCGCTCGCGGATCTGGTGATAGCTGTCGAACACGACCGCGGGACCGGTGTGCTCGAGCAGCCGCGGCTCCGCGGCGATGTGCTTGATGACCGCGCCGCCCGGCGCGAGGTTGCCGCGCAGCACCGCGACGCCGCCCTCGGCGGACAGCGCCCGGTCCGGGGACCGGATCACGTCATCGTTGTGCACGGCGCCGCCGCCGGGCGCGCCAGCGCCGTAGCTGGCACCGAAGCTCCCGCCGGACACGGTGGGGCGATCAGGGTGCAGCGCGCCGGGCACCGTGGCTAGCTGGCCGAGCAGCGCGGGCAGGCCGCCCGCGTAGTAGAAGTCCTCCATCAGGTACGCCCCGCCCGGCCGGACGTTGGCCAGCACCGGGATGCGCCGGGCCAGGGTGTCGAAGTCGTCCAGGGTCAGCGGCACAGCGCAGCGCCCGGCCATCGCGATCAGGTGGATCAGCGCGTTGGTCGAGCCGCCGAGCGCGAGCACGGTCGCGACCGCGTCCTCGAACGCCTCCCTGGTGAGGACCTGGCCGGGTGTCAGGCCCTCCCAGGCCATCTCGACGATCCGGCGGCCGCTGGCCGAGGCCATCCGGTAGTGCGCCGAGTCGACAGCGGGGATCGACGCGGCCCCGGGCAGGGTCATGCCGAGCGCCTCGGCCGCCGAGGTCATGGTCGATGCGGTGCCCATCGTCATGCAGTGACCGGGCGAGCGGGCGATCCCGGCCTCGAGCTCGCTCAGCTCGCACTCGCCGATCAGCCCGGCCCGGTAGTCGTCCCAGTACTTCCACAGGTCGGTGCCGCTGCCGAGCGGCGTGCCGCGGAAGTTCCCGCGCAGCATCGGCCCGGCCGGGACGAAGATGGCCGGGACGCCCGCGCTCGCGGCCCCCATGAGCAGCGCCGGCGTCGTCTTGTCGCAGCCGCCCATGAGCACCGCGCCATCGACCGGGTAGGAGCGCAGCAGTTCCTCGGCCTCCATGGCCAGCAGGTTGCGGTAGAGCATCGGGGTCGGCTTCTGGAACGTCTCCGACAGCGTGGACACCGGGAACTCCAGCGGGAACCCGCCCGCCTGCCAGACCCCCTGCTTGACATGCTCGGCCCGCTCCCGCAGGTGCATGTGGCAGGGGTTGATGTCGGACCAGGTGTTCAGGATGGCGATGACCGGCTTGCCGAGGTGGTCCTCGCCCGAGTATCCGAGCTGCCGCATCCGCGACCGGTGGCTGACCGCCCGCATCCCCGCCTGCCCGGCCGGCTCATCGCCGCCGAACCACCGGTAGCTGCGCAGTTGCTCGGGCGTCTTGCGCCCGCCCGTCGGCTCGGTCACGCCGTCACCTCCGTCCGGTCCAGGCCCCACGCGGCGAGGATCGCGGCGACCTGTTCGCGGGCCGGCCCGGGCAGCAGCCGGCTCGGCGGCCGGACCGCCCGCCCGCACACGCCGATCTGGGCCAGCGCCTCCTTGACGACGCTCACGTTGTCGGCCGAGGAATCCGCGCCTCGCAATTCTTCGAACGCCCTGATCGCATCCCATGTGGTCATCGCGGCCTCGAAGTCTCCCCTGCGCAAAGCGCCCAGCATGGCGGCCGGGATCGCCGGAGCCACATTGACCAGGCCCGAGGTGAACCCCTGCGCCCCGACGGCCCACAGCCCCGGCGCGGTCAGCTCGGCCAGGCCCGCCAGCCAGGTGAACCGGCCCGCGCCCGCATCCCTGGCCGCGGCCGCGAAGAGCACCGGGTCGCGCACGCCGTACTTGACGCCGATCACGTTCGGGCAGCTCTCGCCGAGCCTGCCGATCAGCTCGCCGCCGATCCGGGTGTCCCTCACGTACAGCACCACGCCGGTGTCGGGCACGGCTCCCGCGATCGCCCGGTGGTACTCCAGCCAGCCCTCGGCGGACAGGTAAGGATGAACCGGCTGATGGATCATGATCATGCTCGCGCCGACGTTGGCCGCGTGCCGGGCCGCGTCGATCGCGGTGACGGTGTCGAGGCCGACACCGGCCAGGACCTCGGCGCGGCTCTCGGCCGCCTCGGCCGCCTCGGTCGCTTTGACCGCCTTGACCGCGGACTCGGTCACCCGCCGCGCCTCGTCCGGGGTCAGCGTGTAGAACTCCCCGGTGTTGCCGTTCGGCGTGACGACCGTGACGCCGCCCTCGACCAGTCGCCCGACCACGCGGGCGTGCGCGTCCCAGTCGACCTGGCCGACGTCATCGAACGGCGTGACCGGAATGGCCACGACCGTGCCGAGTACGTTCTTCAGCCGTTCGGCGGTGACGGGGTCAAGACTCACTCGCGCTCCCAGTTGGTTGGACTCCTTCGGTGCCCGGCGCCCGAGCCATCGCGTTAGGACGGCCTGCTCCGGGAAAATGGCCCGCACCAGGGAAATGGCGGGCGGCAAAGCTTCCTATGTGCGCGGCGACCAGCCGGGCCGCATGATCGGCATCGCCCGCGGCCGCCGCGGCCAGGATGGCCCGGTGCTCGCCGGCCTCCTGCCGCCAGGACGGCTCGTGCTGCCATGCCGCCGCGGATACCAGCGCGGTCTGATCGCGCAGATCGTCCAGCACGCCCACCAGCAACGGGTTGCCGCAGTCCAGGTACAGGGCGCGGTGAAAGTCGCGGTTGGCCAGGCTTCGCTCCGCCTCATCGGCCGCGGCGTCGGCGCGATCCAGCGCCACCCGCGCCGCCCCCAGCCCCGCTTGCGCGCCCCCCGGCCCGGCTTGCGCTGCCGCAAGCCCTGCCTGCCCCGCTCCCGCCGCTTGCGCGACCGCATGCCCCGCCTCCCCCACGTGCGCGACCGCATGCCCCGCTCGCGCGACCGGCAGCCCCGTCGCGCCTCCCGTTGCGTCGAACTCCCCCGCCGCGGACGCTTCCACCACGTCGCCCGCCGCAGCGCCGAGGCCGGCACCCGCACGCCCGGCGGCTCGGATCACGGCGCGCCGGACCGCCTCGGGCTCGAGCAGCAGCCGCATGTCGTAAATGGAACGCGCCGTGTCTGCGTCGATGGCCCGCACGGTGGCTCCTCGGTAGGGACTCATCGTCACCAGGCCGGCCCCGGCGAGGGTTTTCAGCGCCTCGCGCACAGGGGTCTTGGAAACGCCAAGCCGCTGGGCGAGGTCCGCCTCGACCAGGCTCTGTCCCGGCCGCAGCTCCCCGGCGAGAATCGCCAGCTTGATCGCATCGAGCACCGCCGCCGTCCGCAACGGGATCGCCCCGACGGATCCAGTGAGGAATGCCTCGGCCGTGCTCATTCGTACATCATATCTCAGATCATATCTGATATACGATCTTCCTGGCTTACCTCACAGCACACCGCCGAGCCGAAAAACCCGGAGCTGGAAAGGCGCACCACGCGCCACCGGCCTAGCCTCATGATGCCTCCGGGGCAGGGGATACGCTTGCCGGATCGCTCACCCGGATCGTTCCATCAATGGCATCCGGTTCGCCCCTTTTGCGGAGCAGCACCCGGCACCGTTGCCGGGCCACAAGCGGGCGGGGTCACTTTCCCGGTCCGCCCAGATGGTCAACAGTTCTCTCGGCCTGCCCAGACGCTCACGCCCTTTTGGTTGTGGGCAAGCTAAGGTCTGGAAATGTTCAAGAAGTCGCTCGTAGTATCCAGGCATGGGACCCCGCATCCTGCGCAGGCGCAAGCCTGAACGGAAAACCGGCGATGAACGTCGCAGTGGTCGTCACCGCGACACGGCCAAGGGGGAGGCGACGTCAGCCGGCGGCCGGGGCGATCACGAACGCAAAGCACCGTCTCAGGTAACGCACCGCAGCCCCGCCCCCGACGACACCCTTCTGCCGTGCTGCGGCCGACCGTTGTCCCAGGTTCAGGGCAAGGACCGGATCACCACCGATCCCTCTCAGGTCACCTGCATCGCCTGAACCCTGGCCGGACCCGCCGCCCGATCGCCCCTGCGCCCGTGCCGAGACTCGCCGCCCGGGCCGAGACTCGCCGCCCGGCCGCCCGCACGCCTACATGAATCCGGCGAATTATGCCGAAACCGAACAAAGCACCGAGAACTCTGGCACTGCCCGCGCAAGACCCGATGCCAGAACCTTGGCTCACACCCCGCACACGCCGACCCAACAGCGGACAAAACCCCGCTCACAGCCGCACCACTGTCGGCTATTGAATCAGTAGCGAAACCAACCTCCGTCTGCGGAATCAGTTGACAGAAACGCCGAACGTGGCAGGATTGCCATGCGGAGGAGGCAATCGGATGGCGCATTCGCCAGGGACCCCCCTGGCCACGGGCGGTCGACGGCGCACAGACGGCGGGCCGCAGCGCGGCAACAGCGCCAGCCCCATGCGGTTTCCTCTCGACGATATCTCAAAGGAGATCATCGAGCAGTTGCAGCAGGACGGCCGACGTTCGTACGCGGCGATCGGCAAGGCCGTCGGCCTGTCCGAGGCCGCCGTGCGGCAGCGGGTGCAGCGGCTGATCGATGCCGGCGCGATGCAGATCGTCGCGGTGACCGACCCGATGACCCTGGGGTTCCGCCGCCAGACCATGATCGGGATCAGGTGCAGCGGCCAGCTCGAGCAGGTCGCTGACCAACTGGCCAACATGCACGAAATCGACTACGTCGTGATCACAGCCGGTTCTTTTGACCTGCTGATCGAGGTCGTCTGCGAGGACGACGACGAGTTGCTCGAGATCCTCGGCCGGGTCCGCTCGATCCCGAGCGTGACCATGACCGAGACCTTTGTATATCTGAAGCTGCGCAAGCAGACCTATAGCTGGGGGACCAGATGACCTCTGCACCGGGCCAGCCAGACCAGCCGGGCCAGCCAGACCAGCCGGGCCAGATCGAGCACGGCGAGCCGAAGGTGAGGCTCGCCGAACAGCAGGCAGCGGCCAAGCGGAACCTGTGGATGCACTTCACCCGGATGTCGTCCTATACCGACAGCGACGTGCCCGTCATCGTGCGCGGCGAGGGCCAGTACGTCTACGACCAGCACGGCAAGCGCTACCTCGACGGGCTCGCCGGGCTGTTCGTCAGCCAGATCGGGCACGGGCGCAAGGAGGTCGCCGAGGCCTCCTCCCGCCAGGCCAGCGAGCTGGCGTACTTTCCGTTGTGGTCGTACGCGAACCCGCGAGCGATCGAACTCGCCGAGCGCCTCGCCGACCTCGCGCCGGGCGACCTGAACCGCGTCTTCTTCACCACCA
>Ga0335072_10017853_pt1 | contig 10027 bp, 6 predicted proteins | sample Lox_Sample_21_FD_206725 | JGI IMG/M metagenome (GOLD analysis project Ga0335072, IMG submission 206725) | Soil microbial communities from Loxahatchee National Wildlife Refuge, Florida, United States - Lox_Sample_2.1 | ecosystem: Environmental > Terrestrial > Soil > Wetlands | place: USA: Florida...
CAGGAAGAGGAGACCCAGGGCAATGGTGGAAAGGCTTATATGTATCGCCTGTTCGCCGGACCGGCACGCATCCTTGGAATCCGTGATCGGCGCCGCAACTGCAAGGGCTTCGATGGCGACTCCGGAACCGTGGAGCGCGGCACGCCGGGCTGGATGCCGAATCTGGCGGCAGGCCGCGACGTGGAGATCAGTTCCCTCGAAGCTGAGCTTCGTCATGCTCTGGAACCTTATGGTTTGTCCATTGCCGACCTCCCGGCCCCCCTTCGCACCGCGATCATGGCGCGCAAGAGCTTCACTTTGGTTGAGGGCGAAACCCCGCTCATGACCTATAAGGGGCAGATTGAGGCGGACGAATTCATCGGCAAGGTCGTGAGGCACGAGCAATCGACTCTCTGTCTCGAACAGGTGGACGTGTTTGCGATTCACAACGGCCGGGTGCTGAATGACGGCAAAAAGCTGGAGTTGCCTCCGATCCTTCCGTACCCCGGAATCGACTCGCCGATGGTCCATGAAATTCCCGACCAACTCGCACTCGACAATGGCCAAGCGGTGCCTACGACGGAGGGAGGAACGAAGCCGAAGGGCCGGTTGATTCTGCACACCTCTCTCGAAAACATGCCCAATGCTTATCGCAATCTTCGCCCGCGGTGGCAGATCATGTACCGTACCCGCCACCAGATGATTGGGGCAAAACCGATTTCCGAACTCGCTCCTGCAACCCCCGGCGTCCAATTCATCTACGGGACCGTCGAACTCCCGGCACTTGAACCGGCTTATGTTGAGCATGGCCGGCGGCGTCCCAAGGACGGTCCTCTGGTCGAGGCAGTTGACCGCTTCATTACGGAGAAGATTCGGCTGCTTGCGCACGAGATCAACGCGCGTCGCCGCCAGGAGCTCGATGACAAAGCTCTCGACCAGGTGCATGAGGAAAACCAGAAGCTCGACGAATTCAAGAACCGGTTTCTGCCGAGCTTTGGCGAAGGCGATGGAGGCGATGGCGATGGAAAAGGAGAAGGACGCCGGAAGCGCACGCACGAAGGTCCGGGACCCGTGGATTGGGGTACTCAACCTGAAGTGCTCAACTACGAGGTTCCCGAACACGGCCTGCAGGTTGGCAAGGGGATTTCGCTCGGACTCCGCGCGTTCCTTGGTGCTAGTGTTCGTGACCGCAAGGGACGTCCGGTTCGCTCCACGATCGAATGGGTGAGCAGCGATCCTCATGTCGCGATCTTTTCGAAGGGCGACAAGCTGGATGCCCATGCAAAGGGAACATGCCAGGTCTGGGCGCGAGTAAAAGGAACGAAAATTGAAGGACCACGCATTCCAGTCCAGGTGTGGGGCGTGGACCACATTCTGCTTACTCCGCGTACCCTCGACATTCCCCTTGGAAAGCGGGAGCAGATTACTGCGGAAGTAACAGACGACGAAGGACGCCGCTCGACGGAGGTCCTGCTTGAATGGCTACATGATGCAGAAGATCAGATGACTGTTCTGATCGACCGCGCTGGGGTGATAACCGGGAACCGGCTTGGCCGTACGGCAGTTACCGCCGGTGCTGGAGGAGTCTGGGCTCGTATTCCGGTCGAGGTCCGCGTTATTGCCAATCCCGAAGAACAAGGGCGTGGCACTGGTTTTCCGGAACTGCTCATCACCGGGCGTGACGAAGACCCCGCCACCGGGCAAATCCGCGAAGGAGACCCGGATCAACCGGCACTCTGGCAGGAAGCTTCCGACTTTATCCACAACATTTGGTGGCTGAACTTGCAGAGTCCGGAGGCGGCGTTTGTGTTCCAGCAGCGCGGAGCACAGCCCACACTCTGGCGCACATACCATGCGGAAAAGTTGATTGAGATGGTCGTCCAAGTGTGGATGACGGATGAGTTCAGCCGCAAAGGTGAAAGTCAGCGGCCTGAATTTTGGGCCGCGCACCAGGCTGCACTGGACCGGCACCGTGTGCGCACGGTGGGGCAGATGTGGAAGAAACTTGAAACCTATGTCGCGAGTGGCGCCTTTGGCGCCACTGGCGACGAGGAGACCGAACAGCAGGTCCAGGGGAGGGCGGCATGACGAGCTCCGGAATGAGGAAGGAGACGCCGCGTCGCGCCAGCCTGCGGGAGCAAGTGCTGCTCGCCGCTCTGGATTGCTCCGGCGGTGAACTGGAAAAGGCCTTCACCTCCGAAGACTTGCTGGTCGCAGCATGGAAAAGAGACCGCCTTGCTTGGGGACTTCGAGGGTATGAACGAGAGCATCCCGATGTCGATAAGCTTCGCAAAGAAATCGATAGCCGTGGCGCCCGAGAAGGAAGTCCATCGACGGGGCTTGTTTCTGCCGGGTTGTTGCTACGGGTTCGAGAACGGATGTATCGGCTTACGCCTGCCGGCCTTGCGGCGGCATCGGAAGTCGTTGGCGCCGAACCGGAAACCCGTGGCAAGGCCACCCGCGCACTTGCCGATGCCGTGAACGCGATTCTCTCTCATCCCGTTTTCCGCGCGTGGTTGAAAGATCCAGGTTCCCCGAAACACTTCCGCGACGCCGGTCATTTTTGGGCTATCGCGCCGGGAACGCCGGCGAAGGTGATCCAGGCCCGCATTCTGGATGTGGACCACAACCTCGAAAGTGCGCTGAGTATTCTTGACACCGAGCAAGTTGACGAAGTTACGGCACGACACGGGAAAGCGTTATTCGACCGTGCCGACATTGAGCGAGCCATGAAGTTCCAGGCAGTGCTGAAGGAGCGTTTCGCGAAAGATCTCAGCACTCTTCAGGTGAAGTTGGGCTAGTGCCGGGCCCTTTCGGACAGCATGGGAAAGATTCTGGCGATGCACAAGGTCGTCGTGGTCTTGCGTGAGCACTACGCTGACCTTTGGGAAAACGGCAAGTTTCTCGGATCCGCTAGACTCCCGGAACGCGGCATCGTGGAGGAGCTGTTCATCGACAGTTTTAAGGAGACCATCGGGGCCTCGCACGTCGAGCGCACTGTCACGATTACGCTGGTCTTCACAAGATGGAAATGGGAGCACACGGAATGACGCTGCGTGCCAAGAAGGCTTCCTCGATTTGCCCGCGCAGTAACAACCGGCCTTGGGAATCTGACGGGATAGGATCCCGGTAAGACATTTCACGACAGGAGCACGGAGCCAATGAAAAACGAAACAAAAGGTACTGACAACGGCGGGGCCGGCAACAACACAGCAGGACCGGCACCTCGGCGCCCGGGCAAAGCTCAACGGGAGGCGCGGCTTGAGATTCCACCCGGCGAAGCTGATCTGGCCGCGCTGCGGTCGGTCATGCGCGAGTGGCTGGTTCCTCGGCTTGTCGAGGATTTCCTTCGTGAACGCGGGATAGAACTTAAGTACTCGCGCGGGCGTATCCCGAACAGTTTCAAGGTCTAGGTGTTCGCACGTTCGGCGATCACAAGTGTTCCACGAATAAATCATCTACGGACCTTATTAGTAGAAGGAGGCTGCGGAAGTCGTCGCAGGTGTTACCACGCAGGATCGTTCATCCAATTCGCCTACGCCGTCGGTGCAAGCGCAGCTTGTTCGCTGCGCTGTTTACACGCGCTACAGCTCCGACCTTCAGCGTCCCGCTTCCACTGAAGACCAGATTCGCAATTGCCAAGACGCTGCGGATCGTGAGGGCTGGACGATCGTGGGCAAGTATATTTTCTCAGACGAAGAAATCACAGGACAAACCCTCGTCGGCAGAAACGTGGACGAACTCATTCGCCTAGCCAAAACATGTCCGAAACCCTTCGACGGAATCATCATTGACGACACTTCACGACTGGGTCGTTACGTGCCAGACGTGTTGAGGGTGACGGACATTCTGGAAAGTTACGGTGTATTTGTCTACTTTGCGGCGCAGCGGCTTGATTCCCGTGCGCCAGGCTTTCGTCAGGTCTTCACGATTTTCGCAATGATGGACGAGCAGTATGTAGCACAGCTTGCCGACAAGGTGCGCCGTGGGCAGCGTGGGCGAGTGCTGAAGGGCTGTGTTCCAGGCGGAAAGTGTTACGGATACCAAAACATCCCGATTGAAGACCCGACTCGAAGGGGTGAGTATGGGCGCCCAGCGGTGATCGGTGTGTGGCAGCGACCATTGCCACAGCAGGCTGCCGTTGTTCTCCGCATTTTTCAGATGTATGCAGCGGGGCTCAGTTACGCTCGAATTGCCAAGTCTCTGAACCGAGAAGGCGTTCTTTCGCCGCAGCCGCCACGCAAGGGCAAGGTGCGTGGGTGGAGCCATAATGGCATTCGTGAAATGCTCCGCAATGAGAAGTATCACGGCGTGTTGGTTTACGATCGCACGAAGACCATCCGAAACCGTGAAACTGGACGGTGTGAACAACGCCCACGACCCGAGTCAGAGTGGATGCGAATTGACGTTCCCGAGATGCGGATTGTTTCCGAAGAACTCTGGAACGCCGTCCGTGAGCAGAATCGGCGTGTGCGGGACAAGCACGGTGCGAAGACACTTGGTGGAATGAATCGAACCGCTGCAAGCCGTGGTTATTTGTTCAGCGGGTTGCTGGAATGCGGATGGTGCGACAGGAACATAACTATTACGAGCGGCAAGGCGCCGTATTCCCGCTATGGCTGCCCGAACAACCGTTTCAAAGACCTTTGCAGCAACCAAGTTACAATTCTCCAGACCAGACTGGAACAACAGTTGATTTCGTGGCTGGTCAAGAATCTGCTTCGCCCAGAGTTAGCAGAAGAGCTGTTCCAGTTGTTTCACGATGCTGTGACCGCCACCATAGAAAATGAGGCGAGGCTCGCCCAGGAAGCGGCGAATAGAAATAGCGAACTCCATCAAGAGCTGGCGAAGCATCAGAAGGAAGCTCAGAACCTTGCCGAAGCCATCGCCCAGCAACGTATCTCCCCCACCCTGTCGAAACGGCTTGCAACAACTGAGGCACGCATCAGCGAAATCGAAGACTTGCTGAACGCACCCAAGGAAGTGAAGATTCCGAGGTTCTCTCCCAACGAAATCCGAGATGCTCTTCGAGAACAGACTCAACGGCTAGCGGAAATTCTCACTGGCGATAGAGCCATCGCCAGGCAAGAGCTCCAGAAGCGGATCGACAAGTTGATACTGACACCCAGAGAGACGGCGGCAGGCTGGGTCTTGGATGTGTCTGGCAGCATTGGGCTCTTTGCGGGCGCCAGCGATGTAATGCTGACCAATTCCTTCCAAGGAATTGGTCAGCATTACACTCTGCCTCGGATTCCGATCTCGATGTTGCTTGACCCCAGCCTGACTCTTGCTGCTTGATCGGACTGCCGCGGCTTTGTTCAGCGAAGAAGACAAGATCCGGCTCATTCATGAGTGTCCCACCGCGTTCCTCAACCGTATGTTCGATGACTTTAGCCGGCTGTCCGATTTCGGCGCCGAGGAACTCTCGGATGAAATAGTGGCTACAGCCCAGGCTATCCGGAGCGCGCTCTGGGAGTCCGACGCGATTGGCAGCGGCTGGGACTTGAGTGACTATCACCCGCTTGAATGTTAGGATGCACGTACAGATTCGATAACCAAAGCCATCAAGAGCCGTCCGGGACCGATGAAGCTCAGCGACAACGAAATCCGCGACATCATTCGCCACCTCGAAGCCGGAAAGCCCCTCCCCGACGCCTACCGCTTTCTCCTCTTCGAAGACAAACGCGAAGTCGAGCTCGTCTGGAACGGCAAGACCAACGAAGTTTGCAACATCGTCCTCCCCTTCCAGGTCATCGAGCAGGTGGACGAGCCCCGCGCCGAAAAGCCGGAAGACACCAAGCTCCAGACCGAACTTTTCTCCACCGATTCCCGCGGCCGTCAGCTCAAAGGCTGGACCAACAAGCTCATTTGGGGTGACAACAAGCTCATCCTCTCGTCCCTCAAAAATGGCCCTCTCCGCGACGAAATCGAAAAGCAGGGCGGCATCAAGCTCATCTATATCGATCCGCCCTTCGATGTGGGCGCCGATTTCTCGATGGACATCGAAATCGGCGACGAAACCTTCACCAAAAAGCCCAACATCCTCGAAGAAATCGCCTATCGCGACACCTGGGGAAACGGATCGGATTCTTTTATTTCCATGATTTATGAGCGTTTGGCACTGATGCGCGGTTTGATGCACAGCGAGGGCACGATTTACATCCACATGGGACCAACAGTGAATCATCTTGTTAGGACAATCGCCGACGAAATTTTTGGCCGCTCCTCATTCATCAATGAGATCGTTTGGAAACGACGCTCTGGCTATATGGGCACTTACAACAAATTTGGAAACATAACCGACTCCATCTTCATCTACTCCAACAGCGACAAATATACCTTTCATGAGCAGACTGGCGCTGATGATCCAGAATACTTAGCCAGATTTACAAAGAAGGACGCTAAAGGTCGTCTTTACACAACTGATAATCTCACGAGCCCGAATCCTCGCCCAAATCTCAAATACGTTTACAAGGGGTACCAGCCCCCTGAAAACGGATGGGCAGTTTCGGTTGAGAAGATGCAAAAGATGGAAGAGGAAGGGCGCTTGGAGTTTCCAGACGACAAGTCGAAAAGAATTCGTCGCCGAGTCTTTCTTGAAGAACTGAAAGGTAAGCCCGTGCAGAGCCTCTGGGACGATATTGCCGCCGTCAACAGTCAGGCTAGCGAAGACACGAGATATGCAACGCAAAAACCTGAAGCCTTACTTGAGCGCATAATCAAGACTGGCAGCAACGAACGCGACCTGGTTGGGGATTTCTTCGGTGGGTCTGGAACAACCGCAAGCGTGGCAGAAAAGCTAGGCCGCAAGTGGATTGTTAGCGACCTGGGTAAGTTTGCTGTACACACGACCCGAAAGCGGCTCATCGGAGTCCAACGCCAGCTCAAAGCCGAAGGCAAAGACTACCGCGCCTTTGAAATCCTCAACCTAGGCAAGTACGAGCGCCAGCACTACATTGGGGTCAATCCGAATCTTCGTGCGGCTGAGCAGCAGAAACAACTGGCCGAGAGGGAAGCTCAATTTGTCGCTCTCATCCTCCGCGCCTATCGCGCCGAGAAAACCGAAGGATTCAACTGCTTCCACGGAAAGAAAGCGGGCCGCCTCGTCTCCGTTGGCCCCGTCAATCTCCCCGTCACCCGTCTGTTCATCGAAGAAATCATCCTCGAATGCCGTCAGAAGCACATCACCCGCGTGGACGTGCTCGGCTTCGAATTCGAAATGGGCCTTTTTCCCAATCTGCTCGACGAAGCCCGCGCGAAAGGCATTGATGTCGCCCCCAAATACATCCCCGCCGAAGTCTTCGACAAGCGCGCAGTCGAAAAGAATCAAGTCGTCTTTCACGACGTAGCCGCCATCGAAGTGAAGCCTCACATTAAGAAAAACACCGTCGCGGTCGAATTGACAGACTTTTCCGTCTTCTACTCCCAGGACGCTGCCAAAAACCTCGAAGGCGAATTAAAAGATAAATCCAGCAAGATCATTGTGGACAAAGGCCAGATCATAAAAATATCCAAAGACGCCAAAGGGATCATCACTCGTGAACGTCTCACAAAAAAATGGACGGACTGGGTCGACTATTGGTCGGTGGACTTCAACTTTGAAAGCAAACGGGAAATCATTCGCGTTGCCAGGGGCCCGGCAAAGCAAACCCAAATGCCCGGCATGGAAAAGCCGGAACAGCTCGATCTTCCCGAATACGAAGAAGTCTGGACCGGCGACTACATCTTTGAGAACGAATGGCAATCCTTCCGCACCAAAAAAGACCGCTCCCTCGAATTAATCAGCGTTTTCCACGAATGCACACCCGGCCGCCGCAAAATTGCCGTCAAAGTCGTGGATATCTTCGGCAACGACACCATGACCATCCTCGACGTCAACATCCCAGGAACCAAATAATGGCCCTCCATCCAGACTTCCCCGAATCACCTTTCGTCATTCTGGACCCCGCCATCCGTTGGTTTCCCGCTGACGAAGCCCTGCGCGAGACCACGTCCGACAAATTGATGCCACCCCTCGTTCCTGAATTGAGAAAAAAGGTAAAAGAGTGGCGCAACAGCGGATACGCGGGAGCCAAGGATACCAGCAAGAGCCTGTTGAACTGGTGGTTCAACACCCCGCATCTAATGCCTCAAGCCGACGGCGAAATGGCCGAGTTTCAATACTACTTTGCCCAGCGTGAGGCCCTAGAAACTGTCATTTACCTCTACGATGTGATCGGAGCGAAGGACAAGTACGACTTGATGCGCTTCGATAGTTCGGGCTTGGTTTCCGCGGGCATGTTCGACGAAACCTGGCGGCGCTTTGTAGTCAAAATGGCTACCGGCTCAGGTAAAACGAAAGTGCTCAGCCTTGTCCTCGCCTGGAGCTTCTTCCACAAGCTCTACGAGCCAGGCTCCCAGCTTGCTCGCAACTTCCTTGTCATCGCTCCGAACATCATCGTCCTCGACCGCATCTACAAAGATTTCCAAGGCCTTCGCATTTTTTTGAAAGATGACCCCACCCTTCCCGAGGATGGCTTCGACGGCCACAACTGGCGTGACGATTTTCAACTAACCCTTCACGTCCAGGACGACGTGCGGGTCACTCGAAACACAGGAAACATCTTCTTAACGAACATTCACCGCGTCTACGCTGGCGACGACACGCCGCCATCTCCAGAAGACGAAGACACGATGGATTATTTCCTGGGCAAGCGCCCCACGGGGGCCACAACCGAGTCCAAAGTCGACCTTGGCATGATCGTTCGCGACATCGAGGAACTCGCTGTTCTCAACGATGAGGCTCACCACATCCATGACCCAAACATGGCGTGGTTTAAATCCATCCAGGATATTCATAATCGCCTTTTGCAAAAAGATTCTGCCCTCTCTCTTCAGGTGGATGTCACTGCAACCCCGCGCCACAATAACGGCGCCATTTTCGTTCAAACCGTCGCTGACTATCCTCTTGTCGAAGCCATTTCCCAAAACGTGGTCAAGCATCCTGTTCTCCCCGATGCTCCGAGCCGCGCCAAGTTAGTAGAAAGGCAGAGCTCCAAGTACACCGAGAAGTATGGCGACTACCTACACCTTGGCGTTATCGAATGGCGCAAAGCCTATGCCGAGCACGAAAGGATGAACAAGAAAGCCATTCTCTTTGTTATGACCGACGACACGAAAAACTGTGACGATGTAGCCGAATACCTCGATCGTACCTATCCCGACCTGAAAGACGCGGTTCTCGTGATTCACACCAAAGCGAACGGCGAAATCTCTGAATCAACTTCCGGCAAGAGTAAGGAAGAACTCGATAGACTGCGAGACCAAGCCAATTCTATCGACAGCCTTGCGAGTCCCTATAAAGCCATCATCTCCGTGATGGTGCTAAAGGAAGGCTGGGACGTCCGGAACGTCACTACCATCGTCGGCCTTAGGCCCTATGCAGCTAAGAGCCAAATCCTTCCCGAGCAGACCCTCGGGCGGGGGCTTCGCAAGATGTATCCCGGAGGGGCCGAGGAATATGTAAGCGTAGTCGGTACCGATGCATTCATGGACTTCGTCGAGTCCATTCAAGCCGAGGGCGTCGTCCTCGAACGCAAGCCAATGGGCGAAGGTGCGCAGGCAAAGACGCCACTCGTTGTCGAGATCGACGCAGAAAACGAAAAGAAGGACTTAGACGCGCTAGATATTGAAATTCCAGTCCTTACGCCCCGTGTCTACCGGGAGTACAAAGACCTTTCATCTCTCGACGTTCGCAATCTGCCCCATCAACGCGTGGCCTACCTTCAGTTCAGTGAAGAACAGCAGCGAGAAATTGTCTTTAAAGATGTCACGACCGGCGAAATTACCCACATCACGGTCCTGGACACGGCCGGAATTGCCGATTACAGCAGCGCGATTGGCTATTTTGCCCAGGCCATCATGAAAGACCTGCGCTTGGTCAGTGGTTACGACGCGCTCTACCCCAAAGTGAAACAATTCGTGAAGGACGAGCTATTTGAGCGGCCCGTCGACCTCGAAAGCCCAAACACACTCCGCAACCTCTCCGAGCCTGTAGCCACCAGAACCG
>Ga0335072_10017857_pt1 | contig 10026 bp, 6 predicted proteins | sample Lox_Sample_21_FD_206725 | JGI IMG/M metagenome (GOLD analysis project Ga0335072, IMG submission 206725) | Soil microbial communities from Loxahatchee National Wildlife Refuge, Florida, United States - Lox_Sample_2.1 | ecosystem: Environmental > Terrestrial > Soil > Wetlands | place: USA: Florida...
GCTACCTCAAAGCCATCCCTGCCGGGCAGCATGACGTCGAGCAGGACAGCGTCAAAGCCGGCGCCATCGCTCGTCAATGCAGCTAGAGCGGTCTCGCCGTCGCCGGCAATTTCTACCTCGAAACCTTCAGCCTGGAGGTTAAAGAGCAAGCCCTGGGCCAGGTGCGTCTCATCTTCGACGATTAGGATACGGGCTGTCTTCTGCGGCATGGTTACTCAGTTCGTATGTACTCGCGCTACCGGACTCAGCAGGCGCGGCAGCTGCAATCGGATCGTAGTGCCGTGGCCTTCGCCAGCGCTCTGGGCCGTCGCATCGCCGCCATGCTGGCGTGCAATTGTACGAACAAGGAACAGACCCAGGCCGGTGCCTTTGGTTTTGAGTACGTTGCGATGCGGTACCCGGTAAAAGCGTTTGAAGATCCGTTTCAGGTGGGCGGACGGAATTCCGATGCCTTCATCAGAGACGCTCAACACAATCCAGGCGTCACTCTCGATCGCGAGTTGGACCTTTGCATGTACTCCATTCGGAGAATACTTCACTGCATTATTCAGGATATTCTGCACTGCCGTTTGCAAATCATCTGGATTGCCTCGGACAAATAGCGGTCCTGCGTCTTTGTCAAAGCGAATTGCATCGGGCGACAAGTGATGGCGCAGTCGCGTTGTTTCAATGCATTCATCCACTAATGCCTGCATATCAATCTCGGTTTGAATCTGATTTTGTGTCCGCTGCCCAACTTCACCTGCCTTCAGGACTTGCTCCACCGTCGCCAGAAGCCGGTCGCTGTCCGCCAGCATGATGCCGTAAAACTGCTGGCGCTGTTCTTCGCTCAATGCGCGACGCTGCAGAGTTTCAAGATAGAGCCGGATCGATGCAAGCGGAGTTTTCAGTTCATGAGTGACGGCGTTCAGAAAGCTGTCGTGCCGCTCATTGCGGCGTACTTCGCGCACCAGAAAGATCGTGTTCAGCACCAGGCCTGCAATCAGCAGGATAAAGAAGGGAATTCCCACAACCATTGGCCATACGCGGCGCCAGTTCAGGATGATCCAACCGACGTTCAGCGTGACGGCAGCGCCCACCGTGCACACGCCAAGCGTGATGAAGAGAATCATGGCCGGCCTGCGTCGTGTGATGCGCATATAGCACGGAAAAGCCCGCTCAATCTATCATGAGCGGGCGAAATTCCTGGTTCAGCTTCTATTTTATGCTGCGCCGGCAGGGCGGGGGTTTTGAGGATCGTATTGCGCGACCTTGATATCGTGGGCAAGCCCGAGCTTCTTGAGAAGCCAGATGCCGTAATAGTTGGGATCGAATTCGTACCACTTCAGGCCGTGGCGTGCCGATACGGGGTGGGCATGGTGATTGTTGTGCCATCCTTCGCCGCCGGTCAGCAGGGCCACCCACCAGTTATTGCGCGATTCATCGCGGGTGGGGAAGCGGCGTGAGCCCCACATGTGTGTCGCCGAGTTTACCAGCCAGGTCGAGTGCAGGCCCAGTGTCACGCGGAAGAAGATGCCCCACAAAACCCAGGTCCAGCCGCCGATAGCCAACAGGCCGAGGCCGACGAGCGTCAGCGGAACCCAGTGGTATTTGCTCAGCCACACATGGAAGCGGTCCTTGGACAGATCGGGAGCGTAGCGCGCCAGCATCACGGTCTGCGCATGCAGCGATTCGCCGCTTAGAATCCAGCCTACGTGCGCCCACCATCCGCCTTCGGTGGGCGTGTGGGGGTCGCCGGTTTTGTCGGAGAGCTGGTGGTGCACGCGATGCGTGGCGACCCAGAAGATCGGTCCGCCTTCAAGCGACAGTGTGGCGCATACTGTGAGGAAGTACTCCACCCACTTTGGCGTCTTGTAGCCGCGATGCGTCAACAACCGATGGTAGCCCATGCCGATGCCCATGTTGATGGCGAAGACGTAGAGGATTGCGGCGGTGATGACGGCTCCCCATGAGAAGAAGAAGAGCGCCGCGATTGCGCCGATGTGGAAGGCAACCATGAAGGCGGCTGTTATCCAACTCAGTTTGCCTCCTTGCGCAGCGCGTCCGAGGGTTGGCAGATCGTGTTTCGGCGTGTAGCGCTGACGTGGTTTCTCGGTTTCTGCTATGAGCGGTTTTTCCAGCAGTTCAACGGGCATTCGGAGACAACTTCCTTTGCGGGGGAATTGGGTCTAACTAGACCGTATCAGCGCACTCACGCAGCACTTGTAAGACTTTTGTAATGTCGTCGTGATAAGTTTCGTGCTAACTACTATGAACCGCTCCCTGACAGTGCTCTTCACGCTGGCTGCTTCGATGACTCTGCAATCAGCCGGTTCAGCTCAGACAATTTCGCTGCCTACCAGCAAGCAGATCATCCAGCCTGTTCCCGGATCGCCGCAGCGGCTCAACAGCCTGCCCATGGCGGTGGCATGGTCTCCGGATCATCGCTATCTGGCGATTGTGAATGCCGGCTTCAGCACCGTCGAGTCGAACTATCAGCAGTCGATTGCGGTGCTCGACACACAGACCGGCAAGCTGGCCGACTTTCCTGATTCCCGCACGGACATTGGCGCGGCGCAGACGCTTTACAACGGGGTTGCGTTCGGCGCTGATGGCTCGCACGTATATGCGAGCATCGATTCGCTGGCTCAGCCTGAAGGCGGCGATGCGACACATACCGGCAATGTGATTGCCGTCTACCGCTTTACCGGCAGCACGCTTGCGCCTGAGCGGTTGATCCCGATACCGTTGCAGAAGCTTGCGCCGGGACGGATGCAGAACCAGATCGGCAAGCCGATTCCGGAAGGGATGGCAATTCCCGCGCCGACCGGACTGGCTGTGGTCAAGGGCAAGTCGGGAGCCGAGCAGATTCTTGTGGCCGACGAATTCTCCGACGATGTGCTGCTGGTCGATGCTGCATCGGGAAAAATCGTCCTCCGTTTCGATCTGGCAAATCATCCGATCGTTCCTTCGCAGTATCCGATTGCCGTGATTGCCAGCCGCGATAACCGGCGCGCGTTCGTTGCGCTGTGGAATGGCTCCGCCGTTGCGGAACTCGATCTTGAATCGGGCAAGGTTGTGCAGACCTTGCCGCTGCTTCCTCCGGATATTGCTACTTCTCCCGGCTCTCATCCGACGGCGTTTGTCTTCAGCCATGATGAGAAGACTCTGTATGTGCCACTGGCGAACCGCGATGCGGTTGCGGCGATCCGCGTCAGCGGCGAGCGCATGCAGCTGGCCGGGATGTTTAACGCGCAGCTTCCGGGCCAGCACTACTTTGGCGCTATGCCGGATGCGGTTGCGCTCTCGCCGGATGATGCGACTCTCTATGCGGCCAACTCCGGCACGGATGCGGTTGCTGTCTTCTCGACACACGACCTCAAGCCGAATGCCGCAGTCAAGCCGAAGGGGTTCATTCCGACCGAGTGGTATCCGACGGCGCTGGCCGTGAAGGGCAATCAGCTTTACGTCGCCACCGCCAAGGGCAAGGGAACTGGCCCCAATGTTGCGCCGCAGCCGCAGCCTGCGCATCCGTCGCCGAACCAGTCGCGGCGGATCAAGCGGCCGCACACCTATATCGGGACGATGCTTTACGGCTCGCTGGCGACCGTCGATATGACCGCGGCAGAGCGTGAACTGCCGCAGCTTACTGCTGAAGTGGTGGCGAGCAACATGATGCAGGCCGCGCAGAAGCATCTGGAATTCAAGGGCGGCACGAACCCGATCCATCATGTGATCTACATCATTAAGGAGAACCGAACCTACGACCAGATCTTCGGCGATCTGGGCGCTGGCAACGGCGACTCGTCGCTGACGATGTACGGGCGCGACATTACTCCCAACCTGCACAAGCTGGCGCTGCAGTTTGGCGTGCTCGACAACTTCTACGACTCGGGCGAAGTCTCAGGCGACGGCCATGTGTGGTCGAATGCGGCGATTACCAGTGACTACACGGAGAAGACGTGGCAGCAGTCGTATCGCGGCAGCGGACGTGTGTATGACTTCGAGGGCGTTGTCGAGCAGGGTTATCCGCTGCTCGAGGGCATTCCTGATGTGAACGAGCCGGCGAGCAGCTATATCTGGACCGACCTTGCGCGTCACGGCAAGACTCTTTACCACTTCGGTGAATACATCTCGACCAAGTTCTGCGACGACTCGGGCGAAGCGCCCAAGGACAGGTCGCCGCTGGCGGGAACGCCTGAGCCTAAACCGGAGCACTGCAAGGTCGGCGCAATTCACAAAGGCGAAGCGATTCCGGCGAATTACGGCGGAGGGACGAGTCCATATCCGTGGGCGATTCCTCTCGTCTACCAAAACGTTGCTACCAAGCCGGAACTGGAGGGGCATTTCGACCCGCAGTATCCGGACTTCAATCTCAAATTTCCTGATCAGCTGCGCGTTAACGAGTTTCTGACACACTTCCGTAAATGGGTCGCGGAGCGTGAGCAGGGACACGACCCCATGGCGCAGTTCGTCATGCTGCGGCTGCCGAACGACCACACGGCGGGGACGACGCCGGGTTCGCCGACGCCGAAGGCTTCCGTTTCGGACAACGACCTGGCGGTGGGGCGCGCGGTCGAGGCTGTCTCGCACAGTCCTTATTGGGACGATACGGCGTTCTTCATCCTGGAGGACGATGCTCAGGATGGCGCGGACCACGTCGATGCTCACCGCAGCATTGCGCTGGTGATCAGCAAATACTCACCAAAGGCGGCGGAGCCGACGGTCGATTCGACGTTCTACACGACGGTGAGCTTTCTACGCACGATGGAAGATCTGCTCAGTGTTCCTCCGATGAACAACAACGATGCCCTTGCGCCGCTGATTGCGCCGCTCTTTACCGGAGCGGGCGACCAGCCGGCGTTCGACGCTGACTACTCGAATCGGGACAACGGGCTGATCTATACAGCCAATACGCCCAAGTCTCCGGGCGCGAAGGAGTCGAGCAAGATGGACTTCAGCCATGAGGACCGCGCCGATGCCCGCAAGTTGAACGTTATTCTGTGGCGCGATGCGATGGGGAACAAGCCGGTTCCCTGGATGCTGCTGCATCCGCATGCCTCGCGCAAGGATGACAATGACGACGGGGACTGACCTACCCCCACTCCCCCAGGGTGGCTAAATCTTTAAGTTGATTCAGTTTCGGTTGTGAAGTGCGCTAAAGTATTGCTATTACGCTGGTTGCAGGTAAAGTATCTGGAATCAATAGAAAAGGCCGCCTTGTTCGGGGCGGCTTTTTTTGTTTCCCTACTTCTATTTTAGCTGGTTTGATCAGGAAACATGCCAATTTCCCTATTGTTTTTGATGTTTGGAATCAGTGGGTTAGAAGGAAAGTTTGGTCCTAGGGGCTTGACATTATTTCTTCAGCCCTGAGGGTGCGCCATCGCGCCTGAAATCTGGTGAGAGTCGCGGAATCATGAACATCGCATGGATTCTTCGCTTCGCTCAGAATGGCAGCTCCGGTGGTTTGGATTCGTGCTTTCCCACCCCTTCGGCTTCGCTCAGGGCAGGCTCTATCGCAAAGTACGCGATAGGATGGGGCACCCTTTTTCGTGCCTCCGCGGCAAAACTGCAGGTCCATTCGACTGCGCTCCCTTCGTCGCTCCGCTCAGGATGACAATTCTTATGGATCTTATGGAAGCAAACGAGGATCGTTCAGGAGGGGGAGATTGCCTGATCGGATTCGGAGGGGTCGTTTGACGGGACCAGGGGTGTGGGTTCGATTGGCTCGCCGAAGGAGCGGACGCAGTTTCGTCCGGCCAGTTTGGCGTTGCCGAGGGCGCGCTCGGCTTCGCGCAAGACGATGAGGGGCGAGCGACCGCGGCTGGTGGCGAGGCCGATGCTGGAGGTTACACTCAGAACGTCGCGGTGGATGTGGTAGGGCTTTTCGAGCACGGTGTTTTGCAGGCGTTCGGCCATGATGATGGCCTGGTCGGCCATGCAGCCGGGCAGGCCAACGAGGAACTCGTCTTCACCGCAGCGGCCCAGGATGTCATAACTACGCAGGTAGCGGCGGAGGCGGTGAGCGAATTCGCGCAGGACGGCGTCGCCGGTGCCGTAGCCGAATTCGATGTTGATTTCCGAGAACCGATCGAGATCGATGAGCATGAGCGTCAGCGGGGTGCGCATGCGCTGGACGCGGTCGGTTTCCTGAAAGAGCAGGCGCATCATGGCTTCGCGGTTGAGCAGGCCGGTGAGGCTATCGTGCGAGGCGTGAAATCGGACGGCCTCCATCTGCTCCTGCAGTTCCTGATAGAGATGCTGCACCCGCTCCGCAGTGCGGAGCCGGACGAGGAGGTCCATTTCATTGACCGGCTTGAGCAGAAAATCGTCGACGCCGGCTTTGTTGGCCAACTCGACCTTTTCCAGGTCCGGAGCGCCGCTCATCAGCATGAGCCAGGGGGCGCGGCGGCGGGCGCGGCGGCGGACTTCGGCGATGACCTCAAACCCTTTCATGGAGGGCAAATCGTAGTCGACGATAGCCATGGCGGGGGGCTCGGCGCCGTTCAGGCGCTTGTAGGCTGCGGCTCCATCGGAGAGCACCTCGACCTGGTAGTTCCAGGATTCGAGGAGCGCGCTCAGGACGGACGCTGACTCGGCATCGGCATCGGCGAGGAGGATGGTGGAAGGTTTTTCCGGAATCACGGACATGAAGGAAGCGTCTCCCAAGTGAGGTTATCGGGAGATTTCATGAAGGAATTAGGCCAACAAGCTCAGATATTCAGAAATTTCTTAGAGAAACGATAAAAACTTGTTGACCTTTGAAGGAAATAGGCCAAAGATTTACCTATACGTGCAACCGGTACGTCATACCGGACATCAAACTCCAATAAGTAAAGCTATATAACTGGCGTAATCCCCGGCCGGTAGTAACTCGTCTCACAGGCCTGAGACGATGCATAAGTCACTTAGCGGGGTAGTACATCCAGTCAACCCCTATAACGCTGGAGTGAGCTATGATTTCCACTATTACCACAACTCATGCGATCCCGCAGAAGCTGCTCCCTGCCCGAGTTCAAGTCGCGCGGGCCCGGTTGACGATCTGCCATCATTGTTTTCAAGTCCTCGGTGCAGCCAAGAGCCCGGCCGAAGCGCAGGCTCTGCATGCAGCGCACATCTGTAAAGAGAAACTCAGCGATCGGCAGCCCGCTGCCGCCCTCCCGTACTCCTAAGACGGAGAGAGTTACCAAAATGCTAAACGCGCCTTCGGGCGCGTTTTTTGTTTGCGTGCAGAAATACGGCACATGGTAGGCTTCACGCGGGGAGAAAGCTCTGGTGCGCTTTGTTTTGCCTGCTCTTGCCTTGATGACATTCGCTGTTTCGATTCCCGCTCAAACCATCCCGCAGACCGATACGGGACTGCCGCAAGATCCCAAGGCGCAAAAGACGTATGCCGAGGGCATGAGCTGGCTGAAAGAACATAAGCAGTCAGCCGCGCTCGGTTCATTCAGGAAAGCCGATAAGCAGGATGGCGGGCGCTGCTCAGCCTGCCGGAAGAAGATCATTGAACTGGGAGAGAAGACGGGCGACTTCAAGAGCGCCGATGCTGCGGCCCAGGAGGAGATTGCGCAGGCGCAGACGGCGGCTGCGCAGGCCGACGCGCATATGGACCGCGGCATCGTACTGCTGCGCGAGGGCCTGGCGAAGAACAAGGACGAGATCTTTACGGAGGCGGACAAGGAGTTCAAGGCGGTTGTGGCCAGCAACGCCAAATATTCTTCGGCATATTTTGCCGATGGGCTGGCACTGGGGCATCTGAATCAGGATGATGCGGCGAAGGCGGAGTTTGAGCAGTTTATGCAACTGGAGCCGAAGACGGGAGTGGAACGCGCGAGGGCGGCGCGCTATATCGAGCGCCCGGAACTTGTGCGCGCACGCATGGCTCCTGCGTTTGCAGTCACGACGATCGATGGCAGGCATGTTTCGCTCGAGGAGCTTGCCGGGAAGGTAGTGCTGATAGACTTCTGGGCGACATGGTGCGGTCCGTGCCGCGAAGCTCTGCCGCATATACGGAGGATTGCGCAGAAATTTGTGGGTGAGCCGCTGGTGATTTTGAGCGTGAGCCTGGATTCCGACGACGGGAAATGGCGGGCGTTTGTGGCGCAGAATCAGATGACCTGGCTGCAGACACGCGATGGAGGCTTTACCGGGTCGTTATCGGGCTTGTTTGGAGTGCATGCGATTCCTCATACATTCACGATTGATGCTGATGGAGTGCTGCAGGATGAACATATCGGCGATGGGTCGATTGAGGGAAAGCTGAAGAAACTTTGTGAAGAGGCGCGCAAGTTGCAGGAGGCGCCGAAAGAGGCGGTTGTCGCTGCGGGGCAGTGATTGGGTTCTTGCCCTCCCACCCTTCACTTCGTTCAGGATGGGGCACCCTTTTTCGTGCTGGTGCTTTGGAAAGCAGATCCTTCCCCTTCACTGCGTTCAGGGTCAGGATAACAGCGTTGAAATGAGGATCAGTAGTCGACGTGCATGCGGACGCTGGGGACCCAGACGGGGCCGCGGTCCCGGTTGTAGCCGGGGTTGTCGATGTGGCTGAGGCCGAGGGCGAAGAAGACGCCGCGCCAGGTGTGCCAGTTGTAGTAGCTCTCGACGATGTTCTCGCGACCGTAGTTCAGGCGGCCGTCACCTAAGATGAAGCCGAGGCCGCCGTATTTGAGGTAGTTCTGGTGGTCGCGCTTGATGGCGTTGGAGACGAAGGCGACGCCGATCTTGTCAACGGAGCGATGCCAACGCATGCCGGCAAGATCGCCGCCGAATTCGACGGTCTGGTCGTCTTCGGTGTAGGCAAAGGATTCGTGCTGACCTTCGTTCCAGCCGACGCGGCTGAAGATGCGGAAGTCTTCGGTGATCTCCTGCTCGTTGTTCCAGCCAAAGCCGTATTTCACAGCGCCGAAGTGGGCGTGGGCGGTGATGTCGGGCATGGGGTCGGTGCCGTTGAGGTAGGCGTCAACGGCTTCGCGGTAAGTGCCCATGTGCGCGTGGTTGACAAAGCTGAGTATGCGGGTGACCCCTTTGCGTCCGTGGATGACCGATTTACGCAGCTCGAATTCCCAATTCTGGCCGTTGGCGCGGGATAATGCCCAGTCGAGATCGATGCCATTGGCGACGGTTGGCATAGCGAAGATGCCATAGCGTGCGCTCCAGATACGGTCGTCATACTCGAAGACTCCACCGACCGTATAGCCTCGGGTATCGGCGGCATAATCCCATGCTCCGTCGTTGTCGATGGTCCAGTTGGTGAACTGGAGGTGGCTGTCGCTGCCGACCGAGTTGATGTCGAAGACGTCGGGCAGGCTCATTTTGCCGATGCGGAACTCAAAGCGGCGGACGGGGACCTGGGTGGCCAGCGAGAACGGACCGCGGTCGGACTCGGTCATTTCGCTGGTGAGGCCGATGGTCTGGTGAATCTGGCCGCGCGCGAGGTAGGGTTTGGAGCCGAGGTTGGGGTTGCGGACTACGTCGAGGTTGGTGAAGCCGGCGAGCCCAAGGGCCTGGCTGAGGCCGCGTCCTCCGGTGCTTTCGAAGTCGACGATGAAGTCGGTGTTGTAGCGGGTGTCGCGGTGCGGCTGGTAGCCCAGGAAGAGCGTGCCGACGAGAGAGGTTTTGTATTCGCCTGCGCCGTGGAAGCTGTTTGTGCCTTGATAGGGTGAGTGGAAGGGCGGGTGCGCCTGGAAGATGATGTTGGTCTGGCCGGAGACCCACCAGGGGGCGGTATCGCTGTGCGGGAACATGGTGAGGGGAGGCGCGTTGGGCACTTCGCGCTCTTCCGGGGAGATTCCGGCGGCGCTGGATGGACTTCTCTGTGCATCCTTGTCCAAGCCGAGGATGGGCAGAGTGAATTGCGGCGCGGGAGCAGTGGGCAGGGAAGCCGACAACTGGGCGCGGCCGTAGAGAGAGCACAGCGTCAGGCCCATGATTGTCAGCAACTTGCGCAAAACAGCCTCCGCGGTGCGACAGGCGAATATCAGAACTGATCTTGACTTGTGAATATTGCAGCTGTGTTACAAGGAAATACGGCGTTCTTTGTGGTTGTACCAT
>Ga0335072_10017858_pt1 | contig 10025 bp, 11 predicted proteins | sample Lox_Sample_21_FD_206725 | JGI IMG/M metagenome (GOLD analysis project Ga0335072, IMG submission 206725) | Soil microbial communities from Loxahatchee National Wildlife Refuge, Florida, United States - Lox_Sample_2.1 | ecosystem: Environmental > Terrestrial > Soil > Wetlands | place: USA...
CGTCGCCTAAACCATGATCAGGCCGGCGTCGGCGCGGATGTTCTGGCCCGTGATCGCCTCGCCCTCCGGCGAGACCAACAGCGCGAGGAGCGCCTCGTAGTCGGTGGGCACGAGCGAGCGCCTCAGGACCTGGGCGCCCATGACCTGCTCGAAGGCCGCCTCGGGGATCTGTGCGCGCGAGGACGGCGTGACGGTGAGGCCGGGGGAGATCGCATTGACGGTGATCCCCAAAGGACCCAACTCGACGGCCAGCGTTCGGGTGAGCCCGATGAGGGCGCCCTTCGCAGTGACGTAGGGGACGAACCCGGCTGCGGGAGGACGATCGAACGTGTCGGATGCGATGTTCACGATGCGGCCGAAGCCGCGCTCGGCCATCCCCGGAACCACGCGCTGGGCGAGCATCGCCGCCGCGACAACGTTGACTGCCAGGACCCGCTGCATCGTCGCCGAGTTGGTCTCGGCCAGCGTCCCCATCGTGAGATCGGCCGCGCAATTCACGAGGACCGAGGTCGTATCGCCGAGCTCGGCCTCGAGCGCGTCCACCGCGGGCGCGATCGTCGAGTGATCGGCGAGGTCGACGACGCCCGACGCGACACGGTGGCCCGCTTCAGTCAGCCCTTGCACGAGATCATCGCTGGGCTGGCGGTCAAGCACGCCGACTGCGTGGCCACGCTTCGCAAGGGCTCGGACGCACGCCGCGCCGATGCCGCCTGGAGCAGCCGCCCCGGTGACGATGGACACTGGCGCGATGGTCATGGAACTCCTTGGGGTCGGATCGAGAAAGTTACGGTCGGGCGGTGCGCCCAGTTGAGGCGACTATACGCCCCGCGTATAATCACCTACCTGTTATCGACGATGACGGCCTCTGCACACATTTATTCCTGGGAGACTTTCCTCTAGGCCGACGGCGCGTGGGCGAGGAGACGGCATGGCGACCTACAAGGTGCATGTGTTCATCAACCCGTTCGAAGGACGGGAGGCGGAGTTCAACGAGTGGTATGACGCGGAGCACGTTCCTGATGTCCTGGCTCTCCCCGGCTTCCTGCGCGCCGAGCGCTTCGCCGTCCATCCGCTGGGCGACGAGTCCATGCGCTACCTGACCGTCTACGAGGTCGATGCGGACAATCCGGGCGAAGTGCTCGAACGCATCCGTGCCGGGCAGCCCACGTTCCGGCACTCCGATTCCGTGGACTTCTCGACGGCCGTGATCGTGGCGACCTCGCCGATCGGACCGGTCGTGGAAGCGACCGCCGACTGAACGGTGAATATGGAGATCGCGGGCTCGGTCGTGTTGGTCACCGGAGCCAATCGTGGCATCGGTGCCGAATTCGTTCGTCAGATCCGTGAGCGCGGCGCGGCCAGGCTCTACGCGGGCGTCCGTGACCTCGGCTCCGTCACCACGACGGACGTCATCGAGCCGCTGGCACTCGACGTGACCGACCAGGAGCAGATAGCGGCGGCCGCCGCACGCGCCACCGACGTGCAGATCCTCATCAACAACGCAGGCATTGTCAGAGTCCAGCGCCTGGTCGGCGGTGACCTTTCGCTGATCCGCGGCGAATTCGAAACCAACGTGTTCGGCATGCTCCGCGTGTCCTCCGCGTTCGCGCCGGTCCTGGCCGCCAACGGTGGCGGCGCTATCCTCAACGTCCTCTCCGCTGTCTCGTGGTTCTCGGCCCCCGGAACAGCGTCCTACAGCGCGACCAAGGCGGCCGCGTGGAGCCTGACCGATGCGCTGCGAATCGAGCTCGCCGGCCAAGGCACCCAGGTCCTGGGGCTGCACATGGGACCCGTCGACACCGACATGGGCGCGCAGGTGCAGTCCGACCTGGACAAACTCAGTCCTGCCGAGCTCGTCAATGCTGCCCTTGATGGCATCGAGGCCGGCGCCGTGGAGGTACTCGCGGACGACCTCACTCACGAGCTCAAGGCCAACCTCACCTCTGATCCGGCCGACCGGTACGCCGCGCTCATGGCTTGACCGACCGTCGGGGCGGCGTCGCTCGTAGGGTCGTCGCGTTGGCCCGGGCCCCGATATATTTTGGGTTCCATGATCCTCAACGATGACGTATTGACACGATGAGTTCCGAGATATACGATCGCAGAGCCCGCGCCCTCTCGGTCGACCAAAGGGTTGTCGCATGAAGACAGTGTTCTCTCCAGAAGCTCTCGCCGGCAAGGCCGGCATCGTTACCGGTGCCGCGTCCGGGATAGGCCGGGCGACGGTCGCGTCTTTGGTCGCTGCTGGGGCCTTGGTCGTAGTCGCCGACGTGGACGAGGACGGCGGTCGTGAGACCGTCGAGTTCGCGCAAGGACCCGGGACGGCAACGTTCGTGCGAGCCGATGTGAGAGATCCCGCGAGCGTGGCGGCCATGGTCGACGCGTCGCTCCAACTCCACGGGCGACTGGACTTCGCCCACAACAACGCGGGCGTGAACAGCGCCGGCCCGCTCATGGTCGACGTCACCGATGATCAGTGGAACATGCTCATCGCCGTCGATCTGACCGGCGTCTTCAATTGCTTGAGGGCGGAGCTTAGACCGATGCTTCAAGCAGGCTCTGGATCGATCGTTAACACCGCATCTGTGCTGGGCCTGATGGGCACCACGGGTCAGTCTGCATATATCGCCGCGAAGCACGGAGTCGTCGGACTCACACGAGCGGCGGCGGTCGAGTACGCGAGCCACGGGATCCGGGTGAACGCCGTCTGCCCTGGTGGAATCGAGACGCCGATGTTCGCAGAGGCGGCAGATGCCGATCCGACCATGCGTCCGACCGCCGAAGCGGCCCACGCCCTCGGTCGCCTGGGCCAGCCACAGGAGATCGCCGATGCGGTGGTGTGGTTGGTCTCCGACGCATCGGCCTTCGTCACCGGGCAGCCGTTCGCCGTCGACGGTGGCGCGACGCTGTAGTCGACGACCCCAGCAGCGCACAGGTTCTCGTAGGCAATTGCAAGAGAAGAGGTAGTTATGGCATCGGAAAGCAGCAACAACGGGAAGCGCCTGGAGGGACGGACTGCAGTGGTCACCGGCTCGAGCACCGGGAACGGCCGCTCGATCGCCCTCGCCCTGGCAGCCGAGGGCGCGAACGTGGTGTGCTCTGACCTTCGGGAAGAGGTCCATCCGGATGCCCTCGACGAGCACGGCCCCGGTAACACCCACGTCCTCATCGAGGAGCGCGGCGGCAAGGCAACGTTCGTGAAGGCCGATGTCACGAGCGCCGAGGACATGAAGGCGCTGGCCGAGACGGCGGTCGAGACCTTCGGTGGTCTCGACATCTGGGTGAATAACGCTGGGATCGGGGTGGGCGGCACCATCTTCGAAGAGACTCAGGAGCAGTTCGAGCAGACGTATCGCGTCAACGTCACCGGCACTTGGCTCGGCGCTCAGGCTGCTGCGCGGGTGATGAAGACAGGCGAGCGCACCGGCCGGTCGCGTGGCCGCATCATCAACATGGGCTCCGTCGCTGCCGAGATCGGTCAGGGCCCCGGGATCGCGGCTTATGCGAGCTCAAAGGGTGCCGTGCACGCACTCACACGGGAGCTGGCAATCGAGCTCGCCCCCGAGTTCATCAACGTGAACGCGATCGCACCGGGGTACTTCCTGAACACCGCCATGAACCGTGCCGTTCGAGAGAGCGCCGAGTTCACCGAGCTCGCCCTCTCGAAGCACCCTTGGCCGGAGATGGCTCCCACCACCGACCTCGGGCGTGCCGTCGCGTTCTTGGCATCCGACGATGCGGCGTGGATCACGGGTGTCATCCTCCCGGTCGACGGTGGTCTGCTCGCGACGTAGGGACCATCGAGGCGCGAAGCGACAACCGGGACGCGATCGGAGGCAACGTCAGATGACCACAGACGCGCGAAACACCGCCCGGTTCTTTGGCTTGCAGCACAACGCTGAGCGGTGGGGATTCGTGGATCCGCACGGGCACCCGTTCTTCAGCCTCGGGCTCAACCATGCCGACGAGAGCAACTTAAAGTACCCCAGCAACATCGATATCTGGCGCCGGCGGTACGGGTCGCGAGCAGCGTGGATCACGGACGGTGTCAGACGCGACTTCGAGGATTGGGGCTTCAACACCATCGGCTGGACCCAAGAGTGCGTGTTCGCGGGGGTGGTTGAGGTCCCCGACTGGGATACGCCGTTCAACGCTGGGCACTCGAAGCAGTGGGAGCGCGCCGACTTCGATCTCGCCGGGATTCCGTACTGCGTCGCGTTGCCCGTCGCCCCATTCGAGGGTTGGAACATCAACCCCAGATTCCCAGACGTGTTCTCCGCCGAGTGGGAGGACTCGTGTGCGTACATCGCCCGATCCCTCGTCGCCGATCACGCCGACAGCCCCAACTTGATCGGCTACTTCCTCACAGACGTCCCAGCCTGGTCAGGACACCCGACAGGGGCGTTCTTCCCGGGCCTCGAACAGGCCGACGAGGCGGGGCTCGCGAAGGTAGCTCGAAAGTTCTACCGAACGGTCCATGACGCGATCCGGACCTATGACGAGAACCATCTGATTCTCGGCGATCGCTACAACGGCAACGTCGGCATCCCCGACGGCGTTCTCGATGCGATCGCCGAGTATGTGGACGTCCTCTCGGTCCAGTATTTCCCGGACCCGTCGGCAGAGGGCCGTCGGAAGATGCGCGACGATCTCGCTGGGTGGCAACAGCGCTGTGACAAGCCGGTCCTCATCGCCGACGTCGGCAACTGGTGTGCCACGGCGCACAACCCACACCGAGCCAGTGCCCTCTCGAATCAAAGCGCACGAGCCGCAGACTACGTCGCCGCGTTCGAAGCCGTCGTGGATGAACCGTGGCTCATCGGATGGCACTGGTGCTCCTACCTTGAGAACTACGCTCGCGGCTGGGGGCTCAAGAGCCCAGAGGACGACGCGTACGACGATCTCGTGCGCCCAGTCAAGGCGTTCAACAGAGCAGTTCCAGCACGGAAGGCATGCCGCCCCGTCTTAGACCGCTGACATGCTCGCCGTTGCCCCACCAGCAAGGTATAAGTCTGAGCCCAAGAATATGCATGCCGTAAATGTGCACTTCGTTGATCTGGTCCCATGGGCCGATCGTGGAGGACAGGAGGCCGGTCGATGAAGGGTCTGGTGCTGACGGCGGAGTGGCAGCCGAAGGACGGCTACGAGGTCACGCCCGCTGAAGAGCAGTCGCGCAAGGCGCGGCTGGGCAACATGGTGTGGAAGAACCCGACGGTCGCGGTCGGGGAGCGCCCGGACCCAACCGTCGCGGGCGACCACGGCATTGTCGTCCGCAACCGCGCCTGCGGCGTCTGCGGGTCGGACGTCCACCTGTTCACCCCGACGGCGGACGGCTACCTCAACCTACCCTACTTCGCCCGCCTGCCGATCGCGATGGGCCACGAGTACGCCGGCGAGGTGGTCGAGGTCGGTGCCGCGGTGACGCGGGTCAAGCCGGGAGACCTGGTGGCGATCGAGGGGCAGGTCAACTGCGGGAGCTGCCGGGCGTGCCTACGTGGGCACCCGGCCAACTGCGCGTTCATCGAGGATCGAGGCTTCACCCTGGACGGCGGCGCGGCGACCCTGTCGGCGACGCACGAGCGGCACTGCTGGCCGCTGTCCGAGATCGCCGAGCGCTACGGGGAGGCCCATGCGCTCGACGTCGGAGCCCTCGTCGAGCCGGCGGCAGTGGTCTACAACGGCATGATCAAGCTCGCGAACGGGTTCGTGCCCGGTGACACCGTCGCCGTGTTCGGCTGCGGTCCGATCGGGCTCGCCGCCGTCGGGATGGCGAGCGCGCTCGGCGCGGGCCGCATCCTGGCCATCGAGCCAAGGGCATCCAAGCGCGAGCTCGCCTCCGCTCTCGGCGCGACGGCGACCTTCGACCCGACCTCCGGGGACCCCGCACAATGGCTGCTCGAAGAGACAAAGGCGATCGGCGTCGACATGGCCGTCGACGCCAGCGGAGCAGGCCGGGTCGTGGTCCCCTCGATCCTCGCGTCGCTCGCGGTCGGCGGCAAGATTGTGTTCTTGGGTATCAACAGCGAGCCGGTCGAGATGGACATGGTCGCGCTCACAGTGCGCTCGGCGTCGACCTTCAGCCCCATCGCACACCTCGGCGGCGGGTTCCCCGCCGTCATCGCTCTCCACGCGGCCGGGCGGCTCGACCTGACACCGATGATCACGGCGCGGTTTACACTCGACGATGGGGTCGCGGCGCTCGAACGGGCCGCGAGGGGCCTGGACGCCAAGGTCATGATCCATCCGCAAGGCTTGTACTAGCTGCGCGGCTCTGACCATGGAAGGGGGTCGGGGGCCATGCGGGTCCGGATCGCGACCGAAATACGATCTGGCCATTCGTATCCGGGGGGTGCCCTCGGTATCCTTCAGTCGGTTGATACTCCTCCGCGACGATGGAGCTGCCCCGGGTGGCCGCAACACAAGCAGCCGATGAACGATCATTAAGCGTTGGCGATGTCCGGAATCTGCTCCGGCGCGTCGTGCTCCGGGCCGAGCTGCGGCCTGGATCGGAGCACTCGCAGGACGACCTCAGAAGCTCGCTCGATGTCGGTCGCACACCGTTTCGAGAAGCGCTTCGGATGGTCCAAGCGGAGGGCCTCATCGAGATCTTGCCGAACGGCCGGCTGAAGATCCCGGAGGTCTCGGTAGACGATTACACGCAGATTCAGATCGCTCGGATCGCGCTGGAATCCGCCGGCGCGCGATTGTCCGTACCGCAGCTCGGACCCGATGACCTCGCCCGGCTCGAAGGCTTGATGGGGCAGATGTCGCACTACCTCAGCACCGACTACCTCGATCGGATCGAGACGCCGCACCGCGAATTCCATCGAGGTCTCGTCGCGGGGGCCGGACCAGCGATCCTCGAGCGGATCGACGATCTCAGCGACCGGGCCAGCCGCTACCGCTGGGCGTTCCCCGATGTCCTGAAGGATTACTGGCCGCTCCGCATGGAAGAGCACCGCGCGATGCTGGACGCCGCCATCGCGGGCGACGAGGAGGCGGTCGCGGCCCGGCTGGCGGCGCACTATCTCGATGCGGGTCTGCTCCTCCCCGAGGCGATGAACGATCCCGACGGTCGAAAGCGACTCGAGCAGACGACGCTTCGCAGCCTCGCGCCAGCCATGCGCAGCGTTGTCGAGGGCTTGAAGCCGAAGGCCCGGCGTTCAGCTCGTACTAAGGGCTGAGGATCGGGCCACCGCTGTATCCCGCCGGTTCGACTCGTGGGCGAAAGTCGAACTAGCCGTAAACCCCGCTGGAGCGTCCGTCATGCGGGGCGCTTCCGACTCGCCTCCAGACGTGGGTGAACCAGCCCGGTCCTTTCGTCAGCGCGTCGGGTGGTCACCGCCAGCAAGGAAAAACGGCGGCGTGGGGAGTCAAGGACCGCCGCCGTTTTCCGCTGGCCACCCAGCCGACGAGGAAGCGTTGGGCTGGGACCGCGGCAGGCTCGCACGGGGTCCGGCACACGCCTAACCCAGTTGTCAGCATACGGACACCTTTATTGCCGCTCGGTTGCAAACCAACGCTCGGGTCAAGCTCGATGTCGAGCGGTGTCGGCCGGCGTTTCGTGCGCGACGAGACCGAGCTGGAGCCCCGCGCCCGCCAGATACACAAACGTGCCGACGAACGATCCCAGGGGCCACGCGGCCCAATCGTGGATCCTCCCCAGAAGCGCGACGGCTCCGACCGCTGCTCCGACGGCGGCCCAGTCCAGCGCGCCGGCGATGACCCGGTCCCGGCGGCTATCGATCGAACGACGGTTGGCGAGTGGGCCTTGTGCGAGCATGCCGAGCGCGCTGAACCCGAGCACCGCGCCGGCGAGGAACAGGAACACATCGGCGACGCTGGGCTTCCCTCGATAGTCGATCAACACCGCCCCTGAGCTCCAGATCGTGAGCGTGTAACCGTACGGCGCTGCGCTGGCGGCTACGACTGTTCCCATGCCGGCCCTGAGGGCCGACCCGGGCTGACGCCCTGCCGCCGTGGGGCCGTCCGGTGACCGGGCCGCCGTCATGCAAACAACTTGTGTCGAGCGGAGCGGCGAGCGACGAGGCTCGATAGCAACAGCCCCGCACCGACAACCGCGGGACAACCGGCCAGCGCCACTACCGCGATCCCAATTCCCATCGCGACACCGTCGGTGAAGACCAGGAGCGCGATGCCGGGTAGTGCCATTACCACTCCCAATACCAAGAAGCGCCAGCCGGAAGCACCAAGTACACGTCCCTGGCGCTCGAGGTCGGGCTCCTCGACGGCCGCGACTCGGGCGGCGGTCAACTCGTGCGATCCAGCCTGTCGCTCCCCCGCCACCGGGGCTTCGGACCGGCGCGACGCCTGGCGGGAGTTGCGGTGCACTTGGCCGCCGCCTCCGCGCCGTGGCGGTGACTTCTCGGTCCTGTTGTGATGCCGATGTGAGCGCATGATGTCTCCTCCTCCCCGAGCAGCGATGAGGTCTTTACACATGTCTACTCCAGGGCGGGACATATGAATCTGCACTTGTTTGCGCGCTAACAAGGCTTGGTTCGACCACGCGCTAGACGTGGCCGTGAACGGGGTCAGATCAGGGCGCTGCCGGGCGGCTTCTATGGCGTACGTCACGGACATGAATCGCGCCGGCTTGGCCAGCCCGGTCGTCGCTTCGAATCGACTCCCCCCAGGACGCTCGGCGAGGCTACGAATCTGTGTCGGTCCAGCTGTTCCAGTCCGCCGGATCGCCGATCAGTAGATAGCCGCCGTCGCGAGTCCGCTTTACCTGTCCGCGTTGCTGGAGCCGCTGCATGGCGATAGTTACCGACGGGCGCTGGGCGCCGAGTATCTCTCCCAGCACCTCGTGTGTCAGGCGGAACGGGACCGTGACGCCCTCCGGTGTAACGCGTCCCCAGCTGCTGGCGATGTGCCACAGCGTGGCGATCAGGCGGCCTTCGACGCGGGTGAGATGACTGATCGCCATCAGGTAGGCGATGGAGCGGGCTCGTCGGAGGAGGCGTCCCGAAAAAGTGATCACAAGCTCGCGACGTCGACCGATCAGCCCGGTGATTCGCTCGTCGAGCACGGCCAGACGCGTAGGCCGGAAAATTCGCCAATCCAGTTCGGGGGGGATCATGCCCCACAGGGTCGGCTCATCCCAGGGCCGCAGGATGTCCCCGGCTCCGAGCAGCTCTGTGGCCACCGCATTGCCGACTCGAACCCGCCGGCCCATCAGCCCCTCGAGCACCAGCAGCCCGTAAGTCGTGGCTGGGTCGTAGTCTGGGGGCTGCCACCGCGGGCGCTTCACCGAAATGACCTCCGCGCGAAACAACTCAGCCGCGACGCTGCGGTCTTCGCGCGAGAGCCCTTGAGCGAGTTCCGGGTCCTCCAGCAGTATGAACGCAACCTCGCCTACAGCCGCATCGCCGGTCGAGCGCGCCGACGGTCCGACGGGGGGTCGGAGCTGACCGCTGTTTTCGTAGGCGCCGCTCGATCGAGCGGTATCCGCCCGCGCGGTCGAGCCGTCAGCACTGCTGCCGCTGCCGCCAAGACGATTCACTCGGCGCGCCTCAGCCCGTCCCAACGTTCATGTTCACCGCATCGAACTGCACTGAGGTGGGCGCAGCCAGGCGGCTCCCGTTGACCGGATCGGCCCGTATGAACCTGGGCGGTTCGACCTCGATACGAAGCGAATGCAGGCCGCTCGCTGAGATCTTCCAGTTGGATCCGTAGTGATGGAGCATCGGATGCCACAGCATCGGATGCTCGTGGGTACCCAGAGCGCGTCCCCGCGGATCGATCAAAGTGACGAGCACCCGCAGACCCGGAACGAAGCGGCCGTCGCCGGCGTCTCGCACGGTCACCGCGACGTGAAGATTCTCGTTTCGAGGCTCAAGCCAGACGAGCTCCGATGCAGACCACTCATATGCCCCCTCAGCCGGGCCGACGGCGTAACCGATCTGGTAATCACCGCAATAGCGCTCGCCACTATCGGACGCGATGCTGGCGCGAAGATGCTCGAAGGCCTCCCCGTAAGCATCGCCCTGAGCGCGCGCGAGATG
>Ga0335072_10017860_pt1 | contig 10025 bp, 9 predicted proteins | sample Lox_Sample_21_FD_206725 | JGI IMG/M metagenome (GOLD analysis project Ga0335072, IMG submission 206725) | Soil microbial communities from Loxahatchee National Wildlife Refuge, Florida, United States - Lox_Sample_2.1 | ecosystem: Environmental > Terrestrial > Soil > Wetlands | place: USA: Florida...
CGCGATCGTCGGACTGGCGCTGGCATTTCCGCTCGCGATCCTCTTGGCGCTCGGACGGCGCTCGGAGCTGCCGGCGCTGCGCGCGCTCTCGGTCGCCTATATCGAGCTCATCCGCGGCGTGCCGCTCATCACCGTGCTGTTCATGGCTTCGGTCATGCTGCCGCTGTTCTTGCCGGAAGGCACGGTGATCGACAAGCTGCTCCGCGCGCAGGCCGGATTCATCCTGTTCTACGCGGCCTATCTCGCCGAGGTCGTGCGCGGCGGGCTTCAGGCGATCGAGCGCGGCCAGTACGAGGCGGCGGACGCATTGGGTCTTTCGTACTGGCGCAAGATGCGGCTCGTGATCCTGCCGCAGGCGCTGGTGATCGCGATCCCGGCGCTCGTCAATATCTTCATCGCCGGGTTCAAGGACACGACGCTGGTCACCATCATCGGGCTCTTCGACCTCATCTCGACCGCGTCGAACGCCATCACCGATCCCGAATGGCGGGGCTTCTATGTCGAGGCCTATGGCTTCATCGCGGTGATCTATTTCGGCTTCTGCTTCTTCATGTCGCGCTATGGCCGGATGCTCGAGAAGAGCCTCGCGCGGAGCCGGCGATGATCGAATTGAGCCATGTCCACAAGAAGTACGGCGATTTCGAGGCGCTGAAGGATGTGAGCCTTACGGTCGAACGCGGCCAGAAAGTGGTGGTGTGCGGCCCGTCGGGGTCGGGCAAATCGACCATGATCCGCTGCATCAACGGGCTCGAGCAGCATCAATCGGGGCGGATCGTGGTCGACGGCAAAATCCTGACCGGCGATCCCAAGCAGATCGAGGCGATCCGCCGCGAGGTCGGCATGGTGTTTCAGCAGTTCAACCTGTTCCCGCACCTGACGGTGCTGGAGAACCTGACCCTCGCGCCGATCTGGGTCCGCCGCATGAAGCGGGCCGAGGCCGAAGACCTCGCGCGTCAGCTCTTGGAGCGCGTGCGCATCCCCGAACAGGCCGACAAATATCCGGGTGAGCTGTCAGGCGGTCAGCAGCAGCGCGTCGCCATCGCGCGCTCGCTTTGCATGCGCCCGCAAGTGATGCTGTTCGACGAGCCGACCTCGGCGCTCGATCCCGAGATGATCAAGGAGGTGCTCGACGTGATGGTGGAGCTGGCGCGCGACGGGATGACGATGATCTGCGTCACCCACGAGATGGGCTTCGCCCGCACCGTCGCCGACACCATGGTCTTCATGGATGAAGGCCGCATCGTCGAGCAGGCGCCGCCCGAGCGGTTCTTCGCCGCGCCGGAAAGCGAGCGGGCAAGGCTGTTCCTGAGCCGCATCCTGTCGCATTAGCTGGGTACTCTTGCTGTCTTGGCCGGGCTTGTCCCGGCCATCCACGATTTGATGCTGCGCGAACGAAACCGTGGATGCCCGGCACGAGGCCGGGCATGACGACGTTATGAGGATGGGCCTACTTGCTGCCGGTCGCGATCGGCGTGTCGCCTTCGAGGCCCCATTCGGACCACGAGCCGTCATAGACGGCGGCTTCCTTCCAGCCGGCGAGGTGCAGCGCGAAGGCAACCACACAGGCGCTGACGCCGGAGCCGCAGCTCGCCACGACGTCGCCGTCTGGCGTGAGCCCCGCCACGCGCAGGCGCGCCTCGAGTGCGGCGGGCGGCAGGAACGTGCCGTCCTTGGGATCGTTCAGTTGCTCCCACGGCAGGTTGACGGCGCCCGGGATATGACCCGCGCGCAGGCCCGGACGCGGCTCGGGCGCCGAACCGGCAAAGCGGGGGGCGGAGCGCGCATCGACGACCTGCTCGCGCCGCGACGAGAGATTGGCAAGAAGCTGCGCCTTGTCGCGCACCATCGCCGGCGAAAAATGCGGCGTGAAGGGGCGCCGAGGCGGGTGCGGCACAACATCGGTAACGGGCCGGCCTTCGGTGCGCCATTTGCGCAAGCTGCCATCGAGGACGGCGACATCGGGATGGCCCATGATGCGCAGCATCCACCACGCCCGCGTCGCGGCGATGCCGGCGCCGTCATAGATCACGATCTTCTGGCCGTCGCCGATGCCGAGCGCGCCCATCATGCGCGCGAACGTCTCCGGCTGCGGCAGCATGTGGGGCAGGGGGTTGGCGTGGTCGGCGATCGCGTCCACGTCGAAGAACACGGCGCCCGGGATGTGCGCGCGCGCATAGTCCTCGGCGGCCGTGGGCATGATCCCCGGCAGCTTGAACGAGGCATCGACGATCGTGATGCCGGGATCGCTCAGATGCGCCGCAAGCCATTCGGTCGATACGAGCGCTTCGCGATGCGGCGCCATGGCTCTATTCCGCCTTGAAGTCGCCACGCGCATAGGCCCGGTCATAGCGGCCGGTGCCGTCGAGCTGCCCATCGCCGACGTATTGGAACTCCCACCAGTTGCTGTCGCGGTCGAGGAAATAGAACGAGTAGGTGCCGTGATGCGTGGTGATGCGCGAGATGCGCTGCAGCTCGTATTTGTCTTTGAGCTCATGCGCCAGCGCGAAGGCCCTGTCGACGGCCTCTTTCGATTCGAGGTCGAGGCCCCAATGATTGAGGCGGCTGATGCCTTGTGCCCGCTCGCCGCGCTCGATGCACACGATCACGCAATAGCCGCCCTTCCTCAGCAACACGCCATTCTCGGTATGCTGCACAACGTCGAGGCCGAGGAAATCCTCGTAAAAAGGCCGCGATTTCTCGAGGCTGCGGCATTGGATCGTACCGTGCGAGAGAATCCGCGTCCGGTTGAGCGGCTCGCGGACATCCGTCGCGGTGTCGGGCATCCTCGTCCTCCTTAAAGCCATTTCGGCGCTGGCAGCTTGTGCTCGCGCAGGAATTCGGGATTGAACAGCTTCGATTGATAGCGCGTGCCATAGTCGGCAAGGATGGTGACGATGGTGTGGCCGGGTCCCAGCTCCTTCGCCGCTTTGATCGCGCCGAGGAGATTGATCCCGGTCGACCCGCCCAGGATCAGCCCTTCCTCTTGCACCAGGTCGAACAGGACCGGCAGCATTTCCTCGTCGGTGACCTGGAACCAGCCATCGATCGGCGCGCCTTCGAGGTTCTTGGTGATGCGGCCCTGGCCGATCCCCTCGGTGATCGAGTTGCCCTCGGCCTTCAATTCGCCGCGCGCGTAATAGCTATAGATCGCCGAGCCCATCGGGTCCGCGAGATTGCAGGCCGGCTTGCGCTCTTTGAGCGCCATGGCGGTTCCCGCGAGCGTGCCGCCGGTCCCGACCGACGCGACGAAGGCGTCGACCGTGCCGTTGGTATCGTCCCAGATTTCGGGTCCCGTCGTTTCGTAATGCGCGCGGCGGTTGGCGAGATTGTCGAACTGATTGGCCCAGATCGCGCCGTTCGGCTCCTTGGCCGCGACCTCGCCCGCAAGCTTCTCGGAATAGCGGACATAGTTCATCGGGTTCGCATAAGGCACCGCCGGCACGAGCCGCAAATCCGCGCCGCAGAGGCGCAGCATGTCCTTCTTTTCCTGGCTTTGCGTCTCGGGCATCACGATGACACTGCGATATCCGAGCGCATTCCCGACGAGCGCGAGGCCGATGCCGGTATTGCCGGCGGTGCCTTCGACGATGACGCCGCCCGGTCGCAGCAATCCGCGCTCCTCGGCGTCCTTCACGATGAAGAGCGCCGCGCGGTCCTTCACCGAGCCGCCGGGATTGAGGAACTCGGCCTTGCCGAGGATGGTGCAGCCGGTCTCTTCCGAGGCGCGGCGCATGCGGATGAGCGGCGTCTTGCCGACAGTGTCGATGAACCCGGTCCTGATCGTCATGGCCCGACTATAGGGATGGAGCCGGGCCGATCAAGGCGTCAGCACGACTCTTGCGTAGCGCGGCGAATGCGGGCGATCATTGGGCCCGTGCCCACTGTCCTGAGCCTCCAGCGCCTTTCCAAGAGCTTCGGCGCCCTCAAAGTCATCGACGACCTCTCGCTCGAGGTGGCCGAAGGGGAGGCGCTTGGCATCATCGGCCCGAACGGCGCCGGCAAGACCACGCTCTTCAACCTCGTCGCGGGCGAGCTGCGCCCCGATGCCGGCACCATCCATTTCGCGGGAAGCGACATCACGTCGCTGTCGATGCATGCGCGCTGCCGGCGCGGCATCGGCCGCACCTATCAGATCCCGCATCCCTTCTCGGGCATGACGGTGTTCGAGAATCTGCTGGTGGCGGCGGCCTTCGGCACCGGCCGCGCGGAATCCGCCTGCTATGCCTCCTGCGTCGACATTCTCGAACGCACCGGGCTCGCGGGAAAAGCGAACCGGCCCTCGGGCAGCCTGACCCTGTTGGAGCGCAAGCGGCTCGAGCTGGCGCGCGCGCTTGCGGTCGAGCCCAAGCTTCTGCTGCTCGACGAGATCGCCGGCGGCCTCACCGAAAGCGAGTGTACATCGCTCATCGAGACGATCCGCGATCTCCACCGCTCGGGCGTCTCGATCGTGTGGATCGAGCATGTCGTGCATGCGCTGCTGGCGGCGGTCGAGCGGCTCGTCGTGCTGAATTTCGGCCAGCGCATCGCCGAGGGCGATCCCGCCGAGGTGATCCGTGGGCGCGCGGTTCAGGAAGTCTATATGGGGCTCGAGCAGGAATGAGCCTGCTCGAGATTTCCGGCCTCGCCGCATTCTATGGCGATTTCCAGGCCTTGTTCGGCGTCGATCTCCGGGTCGAGGTGGGCGAGACGGTCGCCATCATCGGTGCCAATGGCGCCGGCAAGTCGACGTTGCTGCGCACCGTCACCGGCCTGCTCCCGGCGCGCCCGGACGCGATCCGCTTCGAGGGCCAGCCGATCGGGTCCGAGGCCCCCAACCGCATCATCGCCCGCGGCATCGCCATGACGCCCGAAGGGCGGCGGCTCTTTCCCTCGCTCACGGTCGAGGAGAATTTGCTCATGGGCGCGCAATGCGGCCGGCGCGGCAGATGGGACCTCGAACGCGTCATCGCGCTCTTCCCGATGCTGGGCGCGCGGCGGGCGACCGGCGCGACGGCGCTATCGGGCGGCCAGCAGCAGATGGTGGCGATCGGCCGCGCGCTGATGGCGAACCCGGTGCTTCTTCTCTGCGACGAGATCAGCCTCGGGCTCGCGCCCGTGGTGATCCGCGACCTGTACGCGGCACTTGCCGGCATCCGCGCCGAAGGCACCACGATCGTGGTGGTGGAGCAGGACGTGAACCGCGCGCTGTCGCTTGCCGACCGCGTCTATTGCCTTCAGGAAGGGCGGGTGACGCTCGAGGGCAGGCCCGCAGACCTGACGCGCGAGCGCATCCGCCTCGCCTATTTCGGCGCCTGACATGATCGAATGGCTCAACATCGTGCTCCAAGGCGCGCTGTTGGGCGGGCTTTATGCCCTCTTCGCGGCCGGCCTCTCGCTCATGTTCGGCGTCATGCGCATCGTCAACATCGCGCACGGCGATTTGATCGTGCTCGCGGCCTATATCGCGCTGGTGGTGGTGCGGTGGTCGGGCTTCGGCGCGCTCGAGAGCCTGCCGGTGGTGGCGGTCCTCATGTTCGCGCTGGGATACGCGTTGCAGCGCGGGCTCCTCAATTTCACGCTGGGCGCCGACGTGCTGCCGCCGCTGCTCGTGACCTTCGGCCTTTCCGTCATCATCGAGAACGGGCTTCAGGAGATTTTCAGCGCCGATCCGCAGCGGCTCCAGGCCGGGCGGCTCGACATCGCGAGCCTGTCGCTCGGCGGCGGGCTCGCGGTCGGCTGGCTCGAAGTGATCGTGTTCGCGACCGCGGTCGTGGTGATTGCGGCGCTCGAGGCGCTGCTGTACCGGACCGCGATCGGCCGCGCCTTCCGCGCGACGTCGGACGACGCCGACACGGCGCGGCTATACGGCGTCGACACGCGCCACGTCTTCGCGCTCGCCACCGCGATCAGCCTTGCCGTCGTGTCCGTGGCGGGCGTGCTGCTCGCGATCCGCACCACGTTCGAGCCCTCGATCGGGCCGGCGCGGCTCATCTATGCCTTCGAGGCGGTGATCATCGGCGGGCTGGGCAGCCTTTGGGGCACGCTCGTGGGCGGCGTGATCCTGGGGGTCGCGCAGTCGATCGGCATCGTGCTCAATCCGGCCTGGGATTTGCTCGCGGGCCATGTCGTGTTCCTGCTCGTGCTGGTGCTGCGCCCGCGCGGGCTCTTCCCGAAGACCGCGGACTGAGCGCCGATGGCCTCCTTCCGCATCGAGCGCCTGACGCGGGCGAGCCGGATCGGGGTCGCGCTCATCGCCGCGGCGATCGCGGTGCTGGCGAGCCTGCCGCTTTGGGCCGGCAGCGGCACCATCCGTCTCGCGGTCGAGATATTCTATTACCTGGCGCTCGCCGAATGCTGGAACCTGCTGGCGGGCTATGCCGGATTGGTATCGATCGGGCAGCAGGCCTTCGTGGGATTCGGCGGCTATGTGCTGGCGTTCCTCACCATCCTGCTGGGCGTGCCGCCGCTGGTGGCGCTCGCCGTGGCGGGACCGGCGGCGGCGATCGTGGCGGTGCCGACGGCGCTGTTGCTGTTCCGGCTGCGCGGCGCCTATTTCGCGATCGGGACGTGGGTCGCGGCCGAAGTGTTCCGGCTCATCGCGCTCCAGATCTTCTCGCTGGGCGGCGGCACCGGGATCAGCCTGCCGGTCTCGGTGGTGCTGGCGATAAGCGACAGCCGCGCCGTGCGCGACCTGATCTTCTATTACATCGGGCTCGCGGTGGGGCTTGGCGGCATTCTCATGGTGTTCTTCTGGCTGCGCTCGCGTCAGGGCCTTGCCCTGACCGCGATCCGCGACAGCGAGACCGCGGCCGCGAGCGTCGGCATCGACAAGGAGCGCTCGAAGCTCGCGGTCTATGTGATCGCCGCGGCGCTCACCGGATTCGTGGGCGCATTGGCCTATCTCGAGAAGGTGCGCATCTCGCCCGACGCCGCCTTCAGCGTCGTCGACTGGTCGGCCGACGTGATCTTCATCGTGGTGATCGGCGGCATCGGCAGCATCGAAGGTCCGATCCTCGGCACCGTCATCTTCTTCGTGCTGCGCGGGCTCCTCGCCGATTATGGCGTGGCCTATTTGATCCTGCTGGGCCTCGTCGCGGTGGTGGTGATGCTGCTGGCGCCGCGCGGGTTGTGGGGGATCGCGGAGAAATTCGACATCCACCTGTTCCCGGTGCAGCGCCGCCTGCGCTTCACCGAAGCCGGTTCCGCGACCCCCGGGCTTGATCCGAAGATCCATGGAGTGCCGGGTCGCGCCCGGCAATGACGACAAGACAAGTCAGAGCGGCAGCTCCGGCGCCGTCGTCTTGACGATCGGGTTTTCCTTCACGTTGACGATCTTCAGCTCCATCTGGCCGTTGGCGGCCTCTTGCCATTGGCCGCGCGCAGACATTGGGGACGGGCCCTTTCTTGAAGTTGATGCGGCCGATGATCGAGTCGTAATCGGTGTCGGCGAGCGCCGCGCGGATCGCGTCGGGCTCGGCCGATTTGGCGCGCTTCAGCGTGTCGAGCGCGATCTCGAAGATCGCATGCTTGTAGCCCAAGGCCATGGTCCAGGGCTTGCCGGTCTTCTGCACGTAGTCGTCCGCCAGTTGCTTCGAGGTCTGACCCGTCATGTGCGAGGTGAAGGGATGATCGGGCGACCACCAGACGCCGACGCAGATATTCTTGGCCAGGGGACCGAGCGCCTTGACTGCCGGCGGGAACTCGACCGACTTGCCCGGCGCCATGATTTTCGGGCGCCAGCCTTGCTGCGCGCATTGGGTCCAGAAATTGATGAAGACCGGCGGGTCCAGCACCGAGGTGAAACATTCGACGTTGGCCGCGCGCAGCGCCGCGATCTGCGACGAGAAATTCTCGATCGAGGGATCGAACCGGCCGACATCGACAAGCTTGTAGCCGCCTTTGGCGATGAAGGGCGGCATGCCGTTCCGGGGATCGGCGAAGGCATTGCCGTCCGTATCGTTGGGCCACAGGACGCCCACGACCTTGTTGGTCGGGACGCCGTCGAACAGGTCCATGAACACCGCCGAGATGTTCTCGAGCCCGAAGAAGAAATGATAGGTCCATTTGAACCCTTTGGCGGGGTCGCCGTGGCGCGGGAAGAACCAGGATTGCCACGGCGCGTCCGTCGTGAGGCAGGGCACCTCGTTGATCTCGGACAGGTCGCTCACCGGATTGATGGTCTCGGGCGTGTGCGCCGCGAGCATGAAATCCACTTTTTCCGAGAGGATCAGGTCGCTCGCCACTTCGGCCGCGCGGTTGGGGTTGGACTGGCTGTCCTTCGCGATGAGCTCGACCTCATAGGTCGTGCCGCCGATCGTGACGCCCTTCGCCACCGCCTGGCGGAATTGAGGCACCACATAGACGTCGGCCTCCGCGAAGAAGGCGAGCTGCCCCGTCACCGGCGTCACATAGCCGATCTTGATCTTCTTCGCCTCGGCGCGCGCGATCATCGGCGCGGCCGGCAGCGCCGCCGCGCCGATCAATGCCGATCCCGCCTTCAGCACATGCCGCCGCGTCGGAGTCTTCATGTCGTCCCTTCCTCCCATGGGTTGTTTCAACCCTAATCCGACCGCTGCACCCTGGCAACGGCATCGATTGAGGGCGCTCGAGAATCAGCGCTTTCCTGGTATCGTCGTCCCCGCGAAAGCGGTGACCCAGAGCGAGCAACGGGTGAATGAACGAAAAACGAGCTTGCGTCCGCATCTTGGCCGGCGGGCGCTGCCGACGGTCTTGGAAGCTGGAACGACGAGAGACATGGGCCCGCGCGGCCGCTTTTGGCTTTTTCGCGATGGCGTTTGCCATGCCCGCGCGCGCCGAGATACCAAAGGATGTCGTGGTGATGGCGAAGCTCATCGACGACATCGTCTCGCTCGACCCGGCCGAGGCCTATGAATTCTCCGACGAAGAGGCGATCGCCAATCTCTACGACCATCTCCTCGATTACGACCCGGCGCATCCCGAGGCGATCCGCGGCGTGCTGGCGAAGTCGTGGAGCGTCGATCCGGACGGGATGACCTATCGCTTCGTGCTGCGGCCCGAGGCGCATTTCGCCTCTGGCCGCCCCGTCACGGCCGAGGACGCGGCCTTCTCGCTGCGCCGCGTCGTGCTGTTGGACCTGACGCCGGCCTTCGTGCTGCGGCAATTCGGCTTCACGCGCGAGAACGTGGCATCACGCATCCGCGCCGAGGGTTCGTCGACCCTCGTGATCGACACCGCGGTCCGGGTGGCGCCGAGCCTTCTCTACTATGTGCTGACTTCCTCGATCGCCTCGGTGGTGGACGAGACCGAGGCGATGGCGCATCAGCGATCGGGCGATCTCGGCCATCAATGGCTTGCCGATCACTCGGCCGGATCGGGGCCCTATCGTCTGCGCGCGTGGCGGCCCGGCGAGCGCTATGTGCTCGACGCGGTGCCTGACGCGTGGGACGGTCCTGCGAAGAACCGCGAGGTGATCGTGCTCGACGTGCCCGAGCCCGCGACGCAGCGGCTGATGCTGGTGCGCGGCGATGCGGACTATGCCCGCGATCTCGACAAGGATGAGCTTGCGGCGCTCGAGCGCGATCCCGACATGCGCTTTGATCGCGCGCTCCAATCGATGCAGACCTATTTCGCGCTGAACCAACGGAACCCCGATCTGCGCAAGCCCGAGGTGATCGAGGCGATGAAATATCTCGTCGATTACGACGCGATCGCGAAGGGCCTTTTGGGCGGCACGCGGGTCGTGCATCAAAGCATCGTGCCGGACGGTATCCTGGGCGCGCTCGACGGCGAGCCCTATCACTATGATCTGGCGCGCGCCCGCTCGCTTCTCGCCGAGGCGGGATTGAGCGCGGGCTTCGATGTCGGCGTCGATGTGACGGCATCCTCGCCCTGGATCGACATCGCCGAGGCGCTGCAGGCGAGCTTCGCGCCGGCGGGTGTGCGGCTGTCCATCCTGCCCGGCGACGAGAAAGAGACCCTGACCAAATACCGGGCGCGCAAGCACGACATCTATCTCGGCGAATGGGGCTCCGACTATCCCGATCCGCACAGCAACGCGCAGGCCT
>Ga0335072_10017861_pt1 | contig 10024 bp, 7 predicted proteins | sample Lox_Sample_21_FD_206725 | JGI IMG/M metagenome (GOLD analysis project Ga0335072, IMG submission 206725) | Soil microbial communities from Loxahatchee National Wildlife Refuge, Florida, United States - Lox_Sample_2.1 | ecosystem: Environmental > Terrestrial > Soil > Wetlands | place: USA: Florida...
CGCAAAGAAGCCGGCGCTCGTTTCAGTAACACGCACATGCGCCGCCTGCGCGGTGAGCCGGAGATTCATGTCCGTTGAGATATAGGTGGCGGTGTCAAACCCCAGATTCCCTGGAAGGTCCAGCGATGCCGGTCCGTTAGGCTGAAGCCGGATGCCCAGGTTCGGAATCTCCATCAGCCGGTCCGGCTCGCGGAACGGCAGGCCGCGAATCAGCAGCGCATTCACCACGCTGAAAACGCCCGTCGTAACGCCGATCGCCAGCGCCAGCGCCGAGATCGCCAGCGTGGTCAGCCACAAGCGCCGCCGGTAAACGCGCGCGGCATATTTCAGATCCTGCCGCAGTTCGCGCCCGAATTCGACGGGGATCGACGTGGCCAGATCCGCGACCGCCCGCAGCCAGAAGATCGCTCTGGCGCCCACACCGCGCGTCTCCCGGTATTCGTCCGCAAACTGGCGTTCCAGCGGCGCCGCGTATTCTTCGCGGAAGCGCGCCGGATAGAGCCGCAACAGCCAGCGGTAGAGTTTCATAACGCCTCCGGCAATCCCCAGCGATCCTCGGCCAGGCGCACCAGTTCCCGCAGCCGCACGGCTTCGCCTTGCGCCACCCGGCGGCCCAGCGTGGTGATCCGGTAGTAGCGGCGGCGTTCATCGTCCAGGTGCGGATCGGGGCGCTCGTCGGATTCCTCGATCAGCCCCTGCTCCAGCATCTTGTTGATCGAGCCGTACAGCGCGCCCGATCCCAGGTTCACCTTGCCGCCCGTGCGCCGCATGATCTCGCGCTTCAGCGCGTACCCGTGCCGTTCGCCTTCACCCAACGCCAGCAGCATATGGAAAACGGTCGGCGTCAGGGGCAGGAACCCGTCGATATGCGATTTGGCTGTCTTGGACATACTGTATCTATAATTGACATAGTATGCCGCGAGTCCGTCCACTGTCAAGAGGTGTACGATAGGTAAACCATGATTGCCGCTGGCGTCCGCACCGTGCCGTTTTATACCAATGGAACCTGGGAATGCCCGCCCGGCCGCGATTTCCATCCCATCACCAACCCAGCCACCGGTCAGGTAATCGCGCAGGTGCCTTACGCCAATGCCGACGATGTCGACCGCACCGCCCGCGCCGCACACGCCGCCTTCCTCGAGTGGCGCGAAGTCCCGGTTGTCGAGCGTGTGCAGGTCTTCTACCGCTACAAAGCCCTGCTCGAAAAGCACACTGACGAGATCGCCCGCATCCTGTCTTCGGAGAACGGCAAGACACTCGACGATGCCCGCGGCTCTGTCCGCCGCGCTATCCAGATGGTGGAAGTCGCTTGCGGCATGCCCAGCCTGATGACGGGCTACTCGCTCGAAAACGTGGCCAAGGGCATCGACTGCCAGACCATCCGCCAGCCGTTGGGTGTCTGCGCCGGCATCACACCGTTCAACTTTCCCGCCATGGTGCCCATGTGGATGTTTCCCTTCGCCATCGCCTGCGGCAACACGTTCATCCTGAAGCCGTCTGAAAAAGTGCCGCTCACGCCCACGCGTACTGCCGAGCTGCTGCACGATGCCGGGCTGCCCGCCGGTGTCTACAATCTGCTGCACGGCGCGCGCGAGGCGGTCGACGCGCTGCTGGCGCATCCGCTGGTGCGCGCCATTTCGTTCGTCGGGTCGAGCCCCGTGGCGAAGTACGTCTACCAGACCGCCGCCGCGCACGGCAAGCGCGTGCAGGCGCTGGGCGGCGCCAAGAATCACCTGGTGGTCATGCCCGATGCCAATATCGAGAAGAGCGTCGAAGCCATCATGGGATCGGCCTTCGGCGCGGCCGGCGAGCGATGCCTGGCGGGCAGCGTCCTGGTGGCAGTCGGCGATTCCCGACCGCTGCTCGATGCATTGCTCACAAAGGTCCATGCGCTGCGCATCGGCGATGGCGCCGCGCCGGATACCGACATGGGGCCGCTGGTCACGGCCGACCATCGCCGCCGCGTCGTCGGTTACATCGAAAAAGGTGTAGCGGAAGGCGCGCAATTGCTGGTCGACGGACGCACGCGCATGGACGGCGACGGCTTTTTCCTGGGCCCTACCGTCTTCGATCGAGTCACGCCCGATATGACCATCGCCCGCGAAGAGATCTTCGGTCCGGTGCTGAGCGTCATCCACGTGAAGGATCTTGATGAAGCCATTGCCCTGGTGAACAGCTCCGCGTTCGGCAACACCACCTCCATCTTCACCGCCGACGGCAAGTCCGCACGCGAGTATGCCTCGCGCATCGAAGTGGGGATGGTTGGAGTGAACATCGGGGTGGCCGCGCCCATGGCCTTCTTCCCGTTCTCCGGCTGGAAGAATTCCTTCTTCGGCGACCTGCACGCGCACGGCCGCGACGCGGTCGCGTTCTACACCGAGCAGAAGGTCATTATGACCCGCTGGGTTTAGTGGTTCGTCTGCTCGGTGAGCGTTACGGGCGCCTTCAACCGGAACGTCAATTTGGCTTCGGATGGCAAATTTAGAGCTTTGGCATGCGTGACCGCGACCCCGCCAACTCCAGCCGCGCCGCCCGCGCCGGCCCCGATCGCCGCGCCTTTACCACCGCCTGCGATGGCGCCGATGATCGCTCCGATCCCGGCCGCGGCCCCCACAATACCCACGTCGTCGCCAGTGGACCTCGCGCTCTCCCTGCGGAGCGTCTCGGTTTGAATGATGACGTGTTGCCCGTCGGATGTATTCAGTTTCGTGAGTTCCAGAGCCAGCACGGATTGACCCTTCAAGTGCCCGGATTTCTGCGCCTCCACCACGCGGCCTTCCACGCGCGCGCCCTTCTCCGCGATCACGAATCCATCGGCGGTCAGGGGCGCATCGAGCGTTGCCGTGAAGGTGTCGCCCGCCTGATTGCTGTCGCTCGACAGGCTCTCGCCCAGACGCACGGGCATCGCCAAACCGGCTTTCAATGTGACCGAAGGCGCGGGCTCTGGGGCCGGCTGGTCCGCGGGCTCGGGCGCCGCGGGCTGCGCAGGAGTGGGCGGCTCAGCGTCAGCCGGAGGCGGGGCGACCGGCGCCGGCTCGACGGGTGCGGGAGCAGGCGGCTGCGGTTCTACAGCCGGCGCTGCGGGCGGCATGTTCTGCGCTACCATTACAGGCTGACGCGTCGCTTTGGCCGGCTTCTCGCGATGAATCGGCTGAGCGGGCTCGACGGGCTTCGGCGGCGCGGGAACCGGGCCCGGCTCGGCCTTCGCGACCGGTACCGCCGGTGCCGGTGCAACCGGAGCGGGCGCCACGGGAGCAGGTGCGGCATTCACGATCGGCGCCGGGGCGGGTTTCGTTCGCTGGGTAAACTTCATGATCACAGCGCCACCCAGCGCTCCAACCAGCACAAGAAGCCCGATTTGAAGTGGTTTCATGTGGTCGTGGCCTTTCTATCGAGTCGGACGAGCCGGCTCGCACTTTCGTTTCCAGTGTAACGCCGGGTAAAATAGGGATACCAGTCGATGACTCATTTCCCCGGCCAATTCGCCATCGGACCCGTGCGCATCGCTCCCGCCACGGTGCTCGCGCCTATGGCCGGTGTAACAGATACCGTATTCCGCCGCTTCATCCGCAACTTAGGTGGATGCGGTCTGCTGATGACGGAATTTACAAGTTCGCACGGCGTGAGCGCCTCGCTGCGCGCCCGCAAGCCGACCCGCACCCTGAAGTATCTGGCGTTCGAGCCCGAAGAACGGCCGATTACAGCCCAGTTATTCGGCGCCGATCCGGCGGTGATGGCCGATGCCGCGCGCGTCTGCCAGGACCTGGGCTTCGATATCGTCGACCTGAACTTCGGCTGCCCGGTAAATAAGGTTGTGAAATGCAACGGCGGTTCCGGCCTCTTGCGCGATCTGCCGCTAATCGAACGCCTGCTGCGCGAGGTGCGTGCCGCGCTCACCATTCCGCTGACCATCAAATTCCGCGCGGGCTGGAACGATCAGGAACTGGTCGGCGTGCAGGTGGCGCGCCTCGCGGAAGATTGCGGCGTGGCAGCAGTCGCGCTGCATCCCCGTACACGCGAACAAGGCTATAGCGGCCGGGCCGACTGGACCCGCATCGCCGAAGTCAAAAACGCCGTGCGCATCCCGGTAATCGGTAACGGCGACATCAACTCGCCCGAAGACGCGTTGCGCATGGTGGCCGACACGAACTGCGATGCGGTGATGATCGGCCGCGCGGCTTCCTCCAATCCGTGGATCTTCCGCCAGATCGAACAGTATCTCGCGACCGGCACTTATGACCAACCTACCGATCACGACCGCTACCATATGATGCGTACTTACTACAGCATGTTAGTGGAGCGCGAAGAGCCGGATAGTGTCGGCAAGATGAAGCAGTTTGCCACTTACTTCACGCACGGTGTGCGGCACGGAGCCCAGTTGCGCGCGGCCATCTATCATGCCTCCGAAGGGCCGCAGATCCTGGAGCTGGTGGACGAGTTCTTTCACCGCGAGGTCGTGGCCGCCTGACCCCGGTGAAGAAGGTCAAGATCATCACGGATGGCTCCTGCCTGGGTAATCCCGGCCGCGGCGGTTGGGCCTGCGTCTTGCGCTACAACGAACACGCGCGCGAGTTATACGGCTATTCGCCGCAGACCACGAACAATCGCATGGAACTGACCGCCGCCATCGAGGGGTTGAATGCGCTCAAGGAGCCGTGCGAGGTGGAAGTGGTCACGGACTCCGAGTATCTGAAGAACGGCATCACCACGTGGGTACCGAATTGGAAGCGTCGCAATTGGATGACGAGCCAGAAGAAGCCGGTGATCAATCGCGATCTGTGGGAAGCCTTGGATGACGCCGTGGCCCGGCACAAGACTACGTGGTCCTGGACCAAGGGGCACGCTTCGCACGCCGACAACAATCGCTGCGACGAACTGGCGCAAATGGCCGCGCGCGAGCAACGCCGCAGCAGTTAGACTATGTGAATGTCCTACGGTCGTTCGCTCCTGATAGCCGCCTGGGCCTCCCTCGCCGCCGCGCAGCCCGCCGCCCACAAACAGATTGAAGCGCTGGTCGATCAACACACCGCCACGTTTATCCAGACTTCCAAAACCATCTGGGGATACGCCGAGCTCGGCTATCACGAAGACAAAAGCTCCGCGCTACTGCAGCACGCGCTCGAACAGGCGGGCTTTCGCGTACAAGCCGGCGTGGCGGACGAGCCTACGGCATTCGTGGCGAGTTACGGCGAGGGCAAGCCTGTGATCGGCATCCTCGGTGAGTTCGATGCTTTGCCCGGACTCTCGCAGGCCGCGGTGCCCGATCACAGTCCCGTGGTGGATGGCGCGCCGGGGCATGGCTGCGGCCATAACCTGCTGGGGTCGGGAGCCGCGCTGGCGGCTGTCGCGTTGAAGGACTACATGGCTGCTCATCACGTCGCCGGCACGCTGCGCTACTACGGCACGCCCGCCGAGGAAGGCGGTGACGGCAAAGTCTATATGATCCGCGCCGGCCTCTTCCGCGACGTGGACGTGGTGATGCACTGGCATCCCGCCGACCGCAACTCCGTAACCAACGGCGGCGCGCTGGCGATCACCTCGGCCAAGTTCCGTTTTCACGGCGTGGCGGCACATGCTGCATTTGCGCCCGACCGCGGCCGCTCGGCGCTCGACGCGGTGATGTTGATGGGCACGGGCATCGAGTACATGCGCGAGCACGTCCCCAGCAACACCCGCATTCACTACATCATCAGCAACGGCGGCGGCGCGCCCAACGTAGTGCCCGCCACGGCGGAATTGTTTCTGTACGCGCGCAGCCCGTCGGCCGAGACGCTCGCCGGAATCTGGGGCCGTATCGTCAAGATCGGACAGGGAGCCGCGCTCATGACCGAGACGACCATGGAAGTGCGCGAGATCGGCGGCGATAACAACATCGTGGCCAACGATACGCTCGCTCACCTGGCGCAGAAGAACCTGGAGTCGGTGGGCGGCTTCAGTTACAGCGCCCAGGAAAAGCATTTCGCCGAAGAGCTGCAGAAAACCTTGCCGCCGGGAGGCGCCGGCGATCTGGGCTTGGCGTCGGCCATTCAGCCGCTCGTCCCGTTCGACCCCAACGAGCCGGCTGCATCCACGGACGTCGGCGACGTGAGTTGGAACGTCCCCACCATCGGCTTCACCGGCGCGACGTTCGTGCCGGGCGTGGTGCCGCACACCTGGCAGGCAGCCGCCTGCGCCGGCATGAGCATTGGCCAAAAGGGTATGCTGGTGGCGGCCAAAGCGCTGGCCCTGACGGGCGCGGATCTGTTCGCCAATCCGCAATTGGTAGCGGATGCGCACAAGGATTTTGAGCGGCAGTTAGCCGGGAAGACGTACAAGTCGGAAATTCCGGAAGGCCAGAAGCCGCCGCTCGACTATCGCAAGCAGTAGGCCTCTCGGCCGGCTGATCACGTTTTCGGGATTATCGTTTGCAGGCCGGGAGCTGAGCCGTGGAAGGTCGCCGAGGAGCGTATCGCACACCGAGTCCACGTCGAGCTCGGTCAGAGCGTCCAATTACACCATTTGTGTTTGCAGCTGACACACACGGAAAGGGTTTATCGCTCTTTTCGCCGGTTCATACCGTTCATTTATGCTTGCTCACGCAGAAATGTCATAGCCAGTTCACCGATGGCGACGGGGCAACTCCTCTTTCCTTGTTCGGCCGTTCTGCTTGTCTATGAGTTGGCTGCGTCGCCCGGTGAGGCGATATCCTTCGGGAATAAATCCGTTCTTCCTGATTTCCTGAATCTTCGCCCTAGCCGAGGCTACCAGTTCAGCATCAACCTTGGGGTTTGCACGGATTAGATCTTCCAACGATGGCGTAGCTTTCATCTTATTCCTCAATTTCCATTGCCTTGTAAGTTTGTCTAGTATGAACGACAAGATTGTGATGACGCACGCCGAGGTAATCACTCAGGAGACCCTCGTATGCCCTGACAGCATCGTTCAGATTCTTGTCCTTCGAAAAATCATCAACCTTGAGATTCAGCTTGTTGATCAGGATGTCCATCGAAATTCCGCGCCCGTGTGAATGCCACAGCTTTGGATCGTTGAGTTGCTCTGCGATTTCTTCGGCCCGCTTTTCCTTTAGCTGCTGAGTTACTGGGGCTTGCTGCGTTTCCGTCACCGCCCAGTCTTTAAATTTATAGTTTGCTAACCACTCTTTTAGAAGCGCCTTCGATAGCTCGCGCTCCTGGTCATACCGAAATAACTCAGCCGGATCAAATTTCTCTACAAGAAAGGTCAACTCAGCACTCGTAAGCTGTCCAGCGCTAGATTTGACAATTAGTTCGTCATATTTCTCCAAATAGCCGATCGCTGGAATCCAGCGACCCTTAAGTTGAATTTGAGGATCTATCGGGCCGAGCAGGGAATAATAATCCATCCGAATCACGTCACCAGACATCACCAATACGGTGCCAGCAGAAAATGCGTAGTTAGGAACGATAAAACTCACGTGGTGATAATGGTGTCGAAGTAACCGAACGATCCGCTCCACAACCTCTACGTATCCGCCATCGGTCTGCAAGATCATGGTAATCTTTTGTGTTTTGGGGGACAGGCTTTCGACCGCGTCGCGAAGAAAATCATCAATGCCGTAGGCTATTGGCCCACGGTAGACGAGCACGTCTTCCTGTAGGGCACCTTCGAGAGATATGAGGCGCTCCGTCAGTAGACGCCTCACTACGTCATCTGCGTTATGTGGAAGAGTCGGAGACGACATTAATCATTCCTGTTCCAACGCGCCCGCGCAGCCTTCTTGGCGATCATCTTTCGCTTTCGATCCGAAAGGGCAGCGGCGCGCGCGAATCCGCCCTTCGATGCTCCCAGTTTCGAGAGCGCAACAGCAGCCGGATTTTTCTCCCTTTCAGGTGGCAATGGAGAGTCGTCCATCCGCTCGCCGATCAAATCCTCCACGACCGAACGGGCTAGCAGATTCGGGTCTTTCGGCCCTTTTGTCTTGCTTGCTCGTGAATGCATGGTATTCATACTATCACGGATGCCAGCCCGTAGGTATCCGTTGCACCCCGGAGGCGGATCCGTTCAGGCCGTGTACGTCCGCTCACGGTTGTGCTTGCCAGTGCATGTATTTGTGCTTGCACGAGGAAGCATGGTAGACTCTGTGTATGAGACCTCTGAAATTTCTTCTCGTTACGGCGGTTTTGGAGATCGCCTCCGTCTCCGCCCAACAACAACCCGTAGCCGAGGCGACTGAATTCCGGAAGCCAGGCGATGTCATCCGGTTCGACATCAAGTTCAGTGGGCCGGACGCCGACAAGATCAGGACCGCATCGCTTTACCTAGGCCTTGCCGGAGGCGGGGCTTCGACCGACCAACCAGGTTTTTCCCAAGGATTCGGGGGTCCCCCTTCCAGACAAACCGCCCCTAGGGTTTTCTCGGTTAACGCCCCCGTTCCAGACGTCATAGCCAGTGGCAATTACACCGTGTATATTAATGTGCAGACTGACACTGGAACCGGCTTTCAATACGCTTCCGGCAATCAGTTTGAGACTCCCCTCATACACATCCGTAACGACAGGACATTCAGGCCACCACAAATCACCGTCTCCGAATTGGGGGAGCGTTAGGCTGCGACGCCCCACATCCTGCAACGGAGAAAATCCTGCCGCTCTCGTCGGGGGTCAGACTTGCCCCTAAATTCGCATAATTCTCTTTCTCTCTCACTGGAAATCTGGTTTAGCATCGAGAAGCCGCGGTCAAACTGATCCACACTCAATTTTCGAGGCAGGCATTGACGAAGCGGTTGCGCATCCTGATTATGTTAGCCCAGGGGGATATAGTGATAGCACTCGAACCTGAGTCGCCGCTTCGCGTGCCGCATCCAACGTATGGGGCAAGAGGACGATGTCACGCGCCTCATATTGATGGAGAGCTATTCTCAGGACTTCGTCGCGAAAGTACCGATCGAGTTCCATGGGTGTCCGTAGGTCAACTCTGCGGCCGCCGAACAGCGGAGAGAGCTCACGTGCGAGCTCAGCCATTCGAAGATATCCAACCCGCTCACCGGGCTGGAACTCGACGAGTACGCCCACGTCGCCCTCATCAGAAAAGCGCGGCGTCAATACCGAGCCAAGGATCGCCAACTTTCGGACGCCGTTCCGCCGGCAGACGCTTGCGAGCTCCGCTCGATCCACGTCGATTCGGCCAACAGTGACGGTGTACGCTCACTCGCCGTTGATAGGCTGCGCTTGCGGCGCCAGCGTGCTGTGCTTCCGCCCGAACGGAAAGTAGATCGCCAGTCCCACGATCAGCCAGGCAAAGAAGCGGAACCAGGTGCGCAGCGGCAGTCCCATCATCAGTACCACGCAGCAGACGATCGAAATCAGCGGGAACAGTGGAACGAACGGCACGCGGAAGGCGCGCGGGCGATCTGGCTGCTTTTGCCGCAGCACGATCACGCTCGCCGAGACCAGCGCGAAGGCGAACAGCGTGCCGATATTCGAGAGTTCCGCGAACGTGTCGATATCCCAAATGCCCGCCGGTATGCCGACCAGAAATCCGGCGATCCAGGTAGAGATGTGCGGCGTCTGAAAGCGGCGATGCACGGCCGAGAAAAAGCTCGGCAGCAGCCGGTCGCGCGACATGGCAAACCAGATGCGCGCCTGCCCGTATTGATAGACGAGCAGAGACGAGATCATCCCGGCTAGCGCGCCCGCGGTAACGATGACGCGCAGCCGGTTGTATCCCAGCGCTTTCAGCGCATCGGCCACCGGAGATGCCGAGGTCAGCGTCGAATATTTCGCGATACCGGTGAGGACCAGCGCGACCGAACTGTACAGAATCGTGCAGACGATTAAGGTGGTGATGATGCCAAACGGCAAGTCGCGCTGCGGATTCCGGCATTCTTCCGCCGCGGTCGAGACCGAATCAAAACCGATATAAGTGAAAAACAGGATCGATGCGCCTGTCAGAATGCCGGGGAATCCGTGCGGCGCGAAGGGATGCCAGTTGGCGCTGTTGATCGCCCGCGCCGATCCAAAACAAAAAAGCAGAATCGCGCCGATCTTGATCAACACCATGGTGGTGT
>Ga0335072_10017862_pt1 | contig 10024 bp, 9 predicted proteins | sample Lox_Sample_21_FD_206725 | JGI IMG/M metagenome (GOLD analysis project Ga0335072, IMG submission 206725) | Soil microbial communities from Loxahatchee National Wildlife Refuge, Florida, United States - Lox_Sample_2.1 | ecosystem: Environmental > Terrestrial > Soil > Wetlands | place: USA: Florida...
TGCTGGATGTTCTGCCAGATGAAGCATCGCTCGCCATGGTGCTGGCTCATGAACTGAGCCACATCGTGCTCGGACATCGCCTCGACACCGGACTCGCCTTCAACGACAAACTCTTCTTCCCTGATCAGGATTCGTTTCAGCGTCTCGATTTCAAGCGAAATCCCGCGGATGAGGAAGCCGCCGACAAGAAAGCCCTGGAGTTACTTCAGAATTCGCCCTACAAAGACAAACTGGGCAATGCAGGGCTCTTTCTCAAGGCATTGCAGGAAAAAGCGCCCGAGTTACCGAATCTGATCCGGCCTCACTTAGGAAACAGCATCGCGGAAGGTAAGAGCGTGCGCATGTCGACTTTACTGGGGTCCGCACCAGCGCTCGACGAGAAGCGCCTGGACCAGATCGCAGCACTGCCGCTCGGCGGCCGCATCAAGCTCGATCCCTGGAGCGATCAGGTGGAGCTTTCCAAGTCCAAGCCGGTGGCGCTAACGTCGGCCAGTGAGAAGATGGAGTTTGAAGTTACTCCCTTCTTTCCTTACTTGACCCGACTGCCGGCTGGAGGCACCGAGAAGGTCGCCCTGACAACGTCGCAGCCCTCCGCCCCCGCACAGAAACCCTAGCAGAATCGAGCGGCGGAGATGGATCGCTGGGCGGCGAGCTAAGACATCTCTAGGCGGAGAAGGACCCGAGAGCCAGCGGACGTTATGTGCAGGGAAGGTCTATCTGGCCGTCAACTGTTCCCGAAGCTGCCGACCTGTTACTGGATGCTGCTGCCAACTTGCGAAAACACGTTGTTGGCATTGGATCCGATCAGCCGGATCGTACCGACAACGATGACCAGAATGACAGCCAGCATTACCGCGTACTCTGCGATGTCCTGACCAGATTCATCGTGCCACAGGTTGTGTAAAAGTTCTGTCACAGGGCTCCTTAGTTTGCAAGCTCTCCGCACCCCACCACGCGAAACCAGGGAATGGCTGACGGCACACAAGCAGTCTTTCCCCAAGGAAGACGAATCGCTAAGCAAATGTTAGCCGCCCACTACCGATGACGCCAATGGCACGAAAGTGCCACGGTTCCGGTCTCTAGCTGACGGCAAACAAAGAGCTTTCCCTCAAGCGATGCTCTTCAACGGCAACGCCTGATTCACGGCGAACAGCGCCAGTTCCAGGCGTGTGGAGACGCCCAGCTTGTCGAAAATGTTGCTCAAGTGGTGCTTGACGGTATCTTCGCTGATTTTGAAGTACTCGGCAATTTCCTTGTTTGAGTACCCGGCAACCACCGCCGAAACAATCTCCAGTTCGCGCGGCGTCAGTCCAAATTTTCTCTGTCTCGCCTCGTCATTCGAAGATTGCATGAGTGTCCGCAGGTATTGAACCAGGTTGGAAACGCTCTCGCGCCCTACCCAGTATTCGCCCGACATGACGGTGTGGATTGCCTTGAGGAGCAGTTGCGTAGCCGAGTCCTTGAGCACAACACCGCGGGCGCCGAGTTGCAAAGCTTCCACGATCTGGCTCTTCTCCGCCGCCGCCGTCAGCAAGATGACCCGCACGGGAGTAGCGTTCGGTGTAACGCTGAGATCGCGCAACGCCTCCAGTCCGGGATGTTTGGGCATGGCCAGATCGAGGAGCAGCACGTCGGGTCTTAATTGACGCGCCAGCTTGACTGCTTCTGCGCCATCCGATGCTTCACCCAGGACTTTCAAATCCGATTCGGCTTCCAGCAATCGCCTCAACCCATCTCTGAAAATCGGGTGATCGTCGGCGATGACGATTCGCACGCCTTGCTTCTTAAAATTCATGAGAGATTTCCCCGCCTCGCGCCAGAGTGATCTCCAGTCGCGCTCCTTGTCCGGGATTTGATTCTACAGTGAGTTGTCCGCCAATTAAACGCACCCGCTCTTTAATGATCGTCGGCCCTTTCCCGGCTTCCTCCATCTCTTGCAGACTCAAGCGGCCTTCAAACGGATACCCTTTCCCATCGTCTTCAATCGTGAGATGCCATTGGTCCGCACTCGAACTGAGGCGAACCAGCGCATGTCGCGCCTTGCTGTGCTTCCTCACGTTCACCAGGCTCTCTTGAACGATGTGCAGGAATTCCCGGCAGACGCGTTGCGGCATATCGAGTTCCTCGATGTCTGTGACAAACCGCGCACTGATGCCGGTCTCGCGCTGAAAGCGTTCGACGGCATCGTTCAAAACGCCCAGCAGCCTCTGGGAGTCCACGTCGATGGCCTTCATTTGCTGCATCAGTTCGCGCAGCTTCAATACCTCTTCGCGCAGCAGGCCCTGGATCCGGCCGAGTTCTGATGTAATGGGTTTGTTGGCTTCCGCCTGTCTCCGGATCACATCCACCTGCATTTCTACGGCAATCAGCGACTGTACGGCCCCATCATGCAATTCGCGGGCAAAGCGGGCGCGCTCGGCGGCACTGGCGCGTCGCCGCAGCCGGTGCAAAAGGTAAACGTTGTAGATTGCCGGTCCGACCTGCTGCACCAGGCTCAGCAAGAATCGTAACTCCTCCTGCTTCTCGCCGCGCCAGGAAGGATCCAACAGGAAAACCCGGCCTCGCCACTCACTTCCAAACAGAAATGAAACAACGATCAGCGAGCTGAAAGTCTGCACTTCGCGCAGGTGAGAAATTGCAATTCGGTCGGATCCGGAGATCTGGTTCCCCTCGTGATCCAGCGCGAGAACCGACCAACCGGCGCCGTCATTCGTGGCATAGCATACATCCCCGGGGAAGCTGCTGAGATAAATCCGCACATCCCCCGGCCTCGAATCTAACCAGCGGAATTCTGAAGTAGCCCCGTCTTTGGGAGCATCCAACTCCCCGACAAAAACCCGGTGGCTATGGGTTTCCTGCGAAGCAACGATCAGGCGCGACGCGCCGTACATGGAAATCGTCTCGTTGAAGATCTGTTGCATCGTCCCGGTGAGGCCTGCCTCCACTCGGACTCTTGACAGGATGCCGGTAACCAGGGCCTTCTCTGCACGCAGGTGCTTCTGCTGCTCAGCAAGGTACCCCAGGAGCAATCCCATCACGATGAGGTACACCGACTGCATGAAGAGCCGGTTAGGCTCGAATTCCGCCGCATTCACTCGCAGGCCGGTTAGAGCGTGAAGCCGAAGCGCGCTTCCGGGCCCGAGGTGGACGTGGAACAGAAAGAAACTTTCGATCCATAGCAGCGCTACTTCGGAGGCCGCAGTGGCAAGTGTCTCCCAAAGCCCCCAGCGATAAGCGGCAGCCGCCAGGACGAAGACGAAGAACAGGAAGAAGGGGCTTCTCGGTCCTTCCGCAAAAATCGAAATCAGCGCCGGCCACAAGATATCGCCGGCATGAACCAGCAACCGGAAGGCCGCTGTGGACTGCTGCCGCCGGCGCAGCAACATCAGAAGATAAACACTGTTGGCGAAGTAAAACGCGAACAGCCCGTAGGCCGCCCAGGAATGCCCCAGTTCGGTGGGATCCAGGCGGATTGCCACTAAGGTTGCGACGGCGAGAAAGACCCGGGCAGTCGCCAGCCACCGCTCAATCCGGCGAGTCTCGCCCGGATCGGGTGGGATTCGGAGTCTCCAGGAATTCTGATAGCGCTCAGCGCGAGAATACACTCAAACCCATCTCCACGAGCGTGGCGGCTGTGCTGCACATTATTGAATAAGAAAGTCTTACGGGCAAGCGCCCGCCGCCCCCAACTCGACCATTCCGCTGTTTTGGAACAGCCTAGGTTACTACAGTAACCACGGCTACTTCACGTTCCCTCTTAAAATGATCCCCGGGTGTTGCGTTGAGCTTCCATTGCAAACTCTGGCTGGCGTTGGTCATTGCCGCCCTGGCGATATTGACGGGCTGTGCGTTGACTCTACCGCGCTCTTTCCGCCTCGCGGAGGTCAGCGATCTCGTCCAGTGTTTCCTGCTGGCCTCAGGCAGTGTTTCATTCCTGCCGCTGGCGGTGCGCTCGCGTGGCCGCATGCGGCTCTTCTGGTCGCTCATTAGTCTGGGCATTGCCTTTTGGTTTTCATATCAGTTGCTATGGACGTATTACGAAGTCCTGTTGCGCAGGGACGTGCCCGAGGTCTTCGCCGGCGACATGGTGCTGTTTTTACATTTTGTTCCGTTGATGGCGGCCTTAGCGCTGCGCCCGCACGTTCCTCCAGATCAATACGCCACTCGTCTGGGCCGGCTCGATTTTCTGCTTCTCTTGGTGTGGTGGCTTTATCTGTACGTGCTGATCGTCATTCCGTGGCAGTACGTCATTGGAGATTCCGAAAGCTACATCCGCAATCTGAACGCCCTGTACCTGTCGGAGCAATTCGCCGTGGTTGCCGCCCTCGCGGTGTTTTGGATCAGAGCCAAAGGGCCCTGGAGGCGCCTCTACGCCAGCTTGTTCGGCGCCGCCCTTGGATATGCCGCCAGTTCTTATCTGGCAAACTGGGCCATCACACGAAATTCCTACTACAGCGGCAGCTTGTACGACATTCCTCTCGCCCTTGCGATGGCCGGGCTGACGTGGATTGGATTGCACACAGGAATCGAAAGCCCGCAGTCCGATGCGCGACCCACACCGGCTGTCTACGGAGTCTGGATCGCGCGGTGCGGCATGATCGCCGTTTTTTCTCTGCCCATTTTTGCCGCCTGGTCCATAGCAGATGCAACCATCCCAGCTCCTATCCGGACTTTCCGCATTGTCTTGACCCTTGGCGCCGCTTTCATCATGGGTGTGATGGTCTTCTTCCGTCAGCGTCTTCTCGACCGTGAACTTACCAACCTGCTGCAGCAATCACAGGACTCGTTCCAAACTCTGAAGCGGCTCCAGGCTCAATTGCTGCAATCGGAGAAAAGAGCATCCCAGGGTCAGTTGGTGGGAGGCGCTGCGCATGAGTTGAACAATCCAATCACCGCCATGCTGGGCTATTCCGATCTGCTGTTGAGCACGTCGCTTACGCCGGAGCAGCATCCTCTGGCAGCCAAGATCGGTCAGTGCGTCCGGCGAACCAAGTCTCTGGTGGCGAGTCTGCTCAGCTTCGCGCGTCAGACACCGGCACCCAAGCGTTCCATCGATCTCAATACCCTGGTTCGCACCGCGGTGAAGCTGACCCAGCCACACTGGGAATCGCTGAAGGTCGAAGTACGCACATCGATCGATCCGGCGTTGCCCAAGGTGCTGGGGGATTCCAATCAGCTGCTGCAGGTGTGCTTACAATTACTGGGAAACTGTCTGCACGTCATCGGTGAGCGTGGCTGCACCACCCTCGAGGCAAGCACCTCGCACGCCGCTGCACTCTGCACGCTGAAAATCAGTACCGGGCCCATGAACTCCGGCATCAATTCAGATTCTCAAACGGCGAGTTCCGGAAACTCGGATAACAATATCGCCCTGAGCGCCTGTCAGGGGATCGCGCAGGAACATGGGGGACAGGTTAGCTGTGAAATAAGGGACGATGGCGGTATCGGGTTGCTTATACAGCTGCCGGCGTCTGAGTGCGGTTCCCCAGCGAAGACCCAGGAAACTACCGCACCGGTGCTGTGGGAGTCTCGAGCGTCCGTTTAAGCTGGCCACACGCGGCGTAGATATCGCGTCCACGAGGTCGCCGGACGAAGGTCGGGATTCCTGCTTTGATCAAGACCTGCTGAAAATCTTTTACCTGCTCTTCGGCGGGGATCGCGAAATCAATGCCCGGTCCGGGATTCAAGGCGATCAGATTGACTTTCGCCTGGATGCCACGGAGCAATTGCACGACTTCTTTTGCGTTCTCGACTGCGTCATTGACCCCGCTCAACAACACATATTCAAAGGTAATCCGCTCCCGGTTGCGGAGAGGAAACTCTCGTGCGGCTGCCAGCAACTTCTCAAGATTCCATTTGCGATTTAACGGCATGAGCTGGGCCCGCAGAATGTCGTTCGATGCATTCAGCGAGATCGCCAGCTTGGGACGAATTTGTTCCAAACCAAAATCGTAGATTCGCGGCACGATCCCGGCCGTCGAGACCGTCATTCGCGACTCGGGGATTCCGACCTCCTCCGCCAGCAACCGCACCGCCTTGACGAAACTGTCGTAATTCAGGAACGGCTCTCCCATTCCCATGAAAACCAGGTTGATGCGGTCCTGCGGGGGCGCCCCCCCCTGATCCCGAAGAACGACACAGACCTGTCCCACCATCTCACCCGAACTCAAATTTCGCTTTACTCCCAGCCGTGCGGTCAGGCAAAACTGGCAGTCGACGGCGCAACCGACCTGACTTGAGACGCAGATGGTGGCGCGTTCCCGGGGCTGAGCGTCGCCGGCGGTGTCACCAGCCTCACTGCCGTCCCCGGCTTCTCCGCCGTCACCTTCCGGCATCCACACGGTTTCGACGCTCTGCCCGTCGGAAAATCCGACCAGATATCGGACCGTGCCGTCCTGGGACACGAAGCGTTTCTCGATCTTCGGCATGCCGATTGAAACGCCTTCGTCCGCCAGCTTGCGGCGGAACGCCTGCGGCAGGGTTGAGATCGCCTCAACGGTTTCGACGCGCTCGCGATATATCGCGTCTGCCAGTTGCTGCGCACGATAAGACGGCTCGCCGGCGCATTGCACCAGGTCGGTCAATTCGGCGCGATTTGACCCTAACAGGGCGATTTTTAGCGGATTTTCCATCTCATTGGCGGATTTGCCCGACAGTTCAGACTCTGCTCAGCAGGAGGGCAATAACTCTATGATTCTAAACCAGTAAACTATTCTCCACCAGCGACGCCGGGCTTGTGTCAGAATAGTAAAGAGCCTTCCGCCGGCAAGCATCACTGGGGTCCAGCAGGTTACTTTTCATAGCAGGAAGTCATTCATGGCGCAGGAAGTCCGTAACATTCGTCGGAACGTTTTGCCAAATGGTCTGACCGTTATCAGCGAGCAGATGGCGCACATCCGTTCGGCTTCGATCGGGATCTGGCTGGAAACCGGTTCTCGCGACGAAGAACCGGAGTGGAATGGCATCTCGCATTTCATCGAGCACATGGTCTTCAAAGGGACCAGGAACCGTACCGCCGAGGAAATCGCCCGTCAAGTCGATTCGATCGGCGGCAATATGGACGCCTTTACCGCCAAGGAATGCATCTGCTTCAACGTCAAGGTCCTCGACGAGCATGTTCCGACCGCGCTCGACATTTTGAGCGACCTGGTCCTTCACCCCGTTTTCGACGCCGCGGATATCACGCGGGAGCGTGGCGTCATCATGGAAGAAATCAAGATGGACGAAGACAATCCGGATTACCTCGTCCACGAGATCTTCACGCAGAATTTCTGGAAAGATCATCCCTTGGGCAAGCCGATCCTGGGCACGAAAGAAACGGTGAAGAGGTTCGAGCGCCAGCCCGTGGTGGATGCCTACACGCATCGATTTGCTCCCGGGAACATCATCGTGTCGGCGGCCGGCAACCTCGACCACGAGCGCTTTGTCGAACTGGTAAGCCGGTATTTCGCGGCCATGAAGCCGATGAGCAACGGTTTCCATTCGTCGGCTCCGAATGTGGTTTCACGCATCATCCTGCGCAACAAAAAGGCGCTCGAGCAGGTGCAGCTCTGCCTGGGCGTGCCCTGTCATCCGATTGCGCATGAAAAGCGCCACGCTGGTTACATTCTCAACACGCTGCTCGGCGGAGGCATGAGCTCGCGCCTGTTCCAGAATATTCGCGAACGTCAGGGCCTGGCGTACTCGATTTACAGCGATCTCAACCCTTATCGCGATACCGGATGCATGGCCGTTTATGCGGGAACCTCCCTGGCCTCTGCGTCGAAAGTCGTGCAGTCGGTGGTCGGGGAATTTCGCAAACTGAAGACCGAACCGGTATCGGAAGAGGAATTGCGCCGCTCCAAGGACCAGCTCAAGGGAAGCCTGATGTTGTCGCTCGAATCGAGCACAGCCCGCATGTCCAACCTGGCGCGGCAGGAGATGTATTTCGACCGCTACTACGATCTTGACGAACTCATCGAGAAAATCGAAGCCGTGACTGCCGACGACTTGAAGAATCTGGCAAATGAATTCTTCAAGACCGAATCGGTGGCAGTCACCGCACTGGGCAATCTCAACGGCCTGAAGCTGACGCGCGATCAGTTGGCCTGTTAGCCCCACCTTGGGCGTTTCGGGCGTGGGCTGAACCCTCCGCGCGTGTGCAGTCCTGCCGCTTCCACAGGATTTTTCGGGGGACCGTAACTTCATACACTGCCGCGCATCCCATGTTCGCATGCAGGTGAAGACCTGCCGCGACCGACCGAGATCACCGAAGGAGAACACATGAAAAGGACTTTGGGCAGTTTGATGCTGTCGTGTTTCTTGACCCTTTCAATGGCTGCGCTCTCGCAGGACCAGATGAAACAAGACAACATGAAGAATGACAACGCACAGCAGAACGCGATGCAGCACGATCAGATGAAGAAAGACAACAAGAAAGGCAAGAAAACCAACAAGAAAGACTCTATGAAGAAAGACAACATGAAAAAGGACGACATAAAGAAAGACGATGGCATGAAGAAAGACAACATGAAGGACAACTAACCCGCCATCCCGCAACCCGGGCGCGGGCATGCAACCCGCGCCAGCTTTTCTCCCTCCTGCAGCCTCATTCCCACGCCGCGTTCATTCCGCCGTGAGCTATTGCCCCTGGCTGTCCGGGACATCATCGGCATCGGCATCAGCGTCCGCATCCGCCGCGGGTCCTGATTTGCCTAGCGATGCCGTGTCCAGATATTTCCGCATGCAGCGCAGGCAGGGCACGTAGCCTTCCCGGATCGCTTCTTGCGCCGTCATCATCCGCTCCGTGTCTTTGTTGTGAATGAACGGGCAGGTTGCCACATGAAAAACTTTGGCGTGCGCAGTAACGACCACCATCATGTCGGGAGGGATGGCATGTCCCGGCTGCGCGTGGGCCGATTTCAAGGAATGAGCCGTTGTGAGAGAGTTCGCCAGCCGAACCCCGCCCGCAATGAGCAGCAGCGCTGCAACCGGCACCAGCCACGCTGACCAGGTCGACCATCCTCGGCTGCACTCTTTCGTGGCCTCGGCCAGTCTTCTTTCGAGCCTCTTGCCGAATCCGGCCGGCACTTCCATCATTCTTTCGTCGCCATACAACCGGATCACATTCTGCATCCCTTCAAGCAAAGACCTACAACGCCTGCATTGCTGAAAATGTGCATCCATCGCCGCGCGCAGCGATGCATCGACCTCGCCATCCAGGTAATTCGAAATCTCATGCCACATCTGCTCGCAGCTAATGCCGTCACCGTTTACCATGGCTTGTTTCCCTTCTCGAATGGCAGGCGGCTGAACCAGCCCTGCTCCCACCCGGCCGCAAGCAAGTCGCGCAGCATGAGCCTTGCCCGCAGCAGCCGCGTCTTGACCGACGCGACCGAGATTCCCAATGCTTCCGCCGTCTCCTGAATATTCAACTGCTCCATATCCCGCAAGACGAAGACTTCGCGATATTTCCGGTCCAGAGTCGCCAGCGCTTCCGCCAGCTTCTGCCGCACTTCCTTGCGCTCCAGCGCTTCGGAGGGAATCTCGCGCCAATCCGCGAATTCTCTGGGCACATAGTCGGCGCCGTCGTCCCGGCGGTCGTCGATTCCCTCCATGGTCACCGTCTTCTCCCTCCGCCGGCGCATCAACGCTTCATTCACTGTGATCTGGATCAGCCAGGTGCTGAAGCGCGCTTCGGCCCGAAACTGCCGGATGTTGGCGAAAGCCTTGAGCACGGATTCTTGAGCGACATCTTCCGCATCGCTTTCATTGCGCAGAATCGCGAATGCCGCGGCATATACACGCCGCTCGTAGGGCCGCACCAGTTCGTAGAACAGCTCGTTCTGGCCGCGCTGCACGCGCGCGATGAGATCCTGTTCGCGCGTCGTATCGGCCAGGGCCGGATTGTTCAGGACAACATTCGGTTCGGCCATCTTTTTCCCAGCGCTCGCGCGTCAGTACTCGTCGTTCTCCCGGTCCGTACGCTTCCAGCCCGTCAGCATCGAAAGGAAATTGTTCCAGCCATGCAGAATCACCATAATCA
>Ga0335072_10017863_pt1 | contig 10024 bp, 7 predicted proteins | sample Lox_Sample_21_FD_206725 | JGI IMG/M metagenome (GOLD analysis project Ga0335072, IMG submission 206725) | Soil microbial communities from Loxahatchee National Wildlife Refuge, Florida, United States - Lox_Sample_2.1 | ecosystem: Environmental > Terrestrial > Soil > Wetlands | place: USA: Florida...
AAATGCCACAGCTTGCGGCCCGTCGCGGCGTCGAGCGCCCACAGGATGCCGACCCCGCCGCCGCCGTAGAACTTCTGGTTGTTGCCGGGAACCGTCGACACGTAGACCACCCCGTCGTGGTAGCCCGGCGCCATGTCGATGCCCTCGTGTTCGTTGCGCACCAGCGGCACCTCCCACAGCTGCCTTCCGGTCTTCTCCTCCAGCGCGAACGCCGCCGTCGCCGTCGTCCCGAACACCCGTCCGCCTGCGACGACGAGTCCGTTGGGCCCCTGGTCGGGAGATTCGTAGGAATGACTCCACAGCACCCGGCCGCTCTCCAGGTCTATCGCCTGGACGTTGGAGGAGAGGTCCTGGGAGTAGATCACCCCGTCGCTGACGATCGGCGTCGAGGCGTAGCTGCCGTACTCGCTTTTCGTCGTGATCGGCAACGTCCACGCCTGACGCAGCCGCGACACCGTCGAGCTGTCGATCGGGCCGCCCAGGTCGCGGGTGTTGGCGAGGTTGAAGTTCGAGTCTCCCGAGCCCGTGAAGTTCGGCGGCGACTCGCCCGATCCGGAGGTCGCGATGACGGCGACCACCACCGCCACGATCACCAGCGCGGCGGCGCCCACCAGCCACGCCGTCCGGCGGGAGACGGCGGGCATCCGCACGCCACCTCGACCACGTCGGCCCGGCGCCGGCTTGCGCCGCCGTTGACGCCGCGGCGGCTTGGGCCCCTGTGTCGAGGGACCGCCGCGGGTCGGAGCGCGCTTGGCCACCCTAGGCCACCGCCTCCCGCTCGCCCGTGAACAGCCACGGATTGCGCTGCCCGATGACCTCGCCCCGGAAGCGCTTGCGCGAGCCGTAGACGACCCATGTCGTGTCGACCGCCCCGTAGCGCTCCACGAGCCGCAGCTCCCCGGGGTGTTCCTCGGCGTGGTGGGCATGTGTGAGACCCGCGTCGTAGGCGCCCTCCAGCAGGTGACGAGCCACGACCGGCTTGGACGGCTCGTCGACCACCTCCTCAAAGCGCCCCACGTCGAGGTAGCCGCGCGTCGCCGACACAATCCCCAGGCTGCGCGGCTCGGACACCTCGGCGCGCACCAGCAGCGCCAGCTCCTTCGTCGGATACAGGAAGGTGTCGATCACGAAGACCTCCTCGTGATGGCGCTCGGTGACGAGGTGGACGTGCAGATGCGCGCTGCACTGCACGAGAAACGTCTTCGGCTCCTCCCGCACCCGCCCGATCGCTCCAAGGAGATCTTCCACCAGCACAAGATCGAATGAGTCTATACCCTGGAACTCCAAATAGTGCAACAGTGCGTTCTCGTGGCACGTACCGGACGGCCCGAGCGTGATGAACGTCGGGCGTCTCATCGCCGCGCCGTCTCCCGCCCGGCGATCAACTCGTCCTCGAGCTTGCACGTCGCGCCGATCATCAGCTCGAAGAGCGCCGCCGTGAAATCGGCCGGCAGCTTCACCTGCTCGCCCCGCGCGAGATACCGCGCCCGCACCTCCGCGACCCGGTCCGGCTGCATCATCGGGATCTCGTGCGCCGACTTGTACAGAGCGATCTCGCGGCAGATGTCGAAGCGCTCGCCCAGGAGCCGCGCGATCTGCTCGTCGATGCCGTCCAGGCGCCGGCGATACGGCTCCAGGCCATTCATGCCGCCAGCTCCCGCACAGGCGCCTCCCCGGCGTCCACCCCGACCCGGCCGGGCGAGCGGTACGCGGCGACGCCACCGGCGAGCAGCCCGTCGGCGAAGGCGTGGCCGCACTCCGCCAGCGTCCCCAGGTCATAGCCCCCCTCCTGGACCACGCACACCGGAAGTCCCGTCGCCGCCACCAGTCGCCCGATCTGCGCGAACACCGCCGGCGACAGACTCCAGCTGCCGTGCGGGTCCCCCCGCACAGTGTCGTATCCGAGCGATAGCACCAACACCGCCACCGAGCGAGCCAGCGCGGCGAGCGACGCCGCGACCGCCGTCAGATACTGCTCCTCGCACGGAGCCTCGCCGAACTCGACCAGCCGCTCGCGCGGGGTGTGGGCTTGCGCCGTCTGACCCGGGCAGTTGGTCACCGGCCATGCGTGCAGCGAATCCAGCCAGACGTCGGGCATCCGCTGCACGATCGCCGCCGTCCCGTTTGGATAGTGCAGATCGAGGTCGAGGACCCCGACCGGGCCCGCCCCGGCCTCGCGCAGCGTCTGCACGGCCGCCGCGGCCGTGTTCAGGTAGCAGTAGCCCGCCAACCAGCCCGGACCCGCGTGGTGGCCGGGTGGACGACACAGGGCATAGCTCGAGCGTGCTCCCGCCGCGACGTGGCGGGCGGCCGAGATGGCGGTCCTCACGCCCTCCCGGGCCGCCGCCACCAGCGCCGTCCCGACGGGAATGTCGACCTCCATCCCCGGCGGCGCCAGCTCGGGGATCAGCACCGGCTCGGTCGTCCGCACGGCCCTCAGCGTCCGCAGATAGCCGGGCTCGTGCAGCTCCGCCAGGACGCGCTCGACACGGGCGTCGTCGGCGTCGGCGTTGAGCGTGCGCACGTCGGGGTGGCGGCGAAGACCGGCTTCGAGCTCCGCCAGACGCTCGTTGTGGTCGTGTCCGCGCACCCGGCGCCCCCCGTCCACGATCCACGGCGCGCCGTCGTGATGGCCACGGCGCTGGCGGACCAGCAGCAGCTCGCTCACCCCAGCCCCCTGCGCATCCGCACCCCGAGCGCCGTGAAGCCGTTGGCCTCGTAGAATGCGCTCGTCGCCGCCAGCGCCGGGTAGTCCGGCCGCGGCAGGCCGACCTCCACCCGCGCCAGTCCCAGCTCGCGGGCGAGCCGGCAGAGGCTCGCGATCAGCTCCCCTCCGACGCCCTCGCCCCGCCGCGCCGGGTCCACCCACAGATCCTGAATCAGGGCGTAGCGGCCCGCGCAGTGCAGCGCCAGCTGCCAGCTCGCCGCCAGCACCCCCGCCAGCTCCCCCTCGACCTCGGCCACGAGCAACGCCCCCGCATCCGGGTCTGAGATCAACTCCCGCGCCGCCTGCCGCATAGCCGCCGCCGCCGGAGGATTCCCACCGAGCTCGACCAACAGCGCCCGGATCGCCGTCGTCGCGGACGGCACATCGTCAAACCTCGCAGCCCTGGTGTGCGCGCGCGCCTGCGCGCCCGCGCGCACACCCCGCCGAAATCGATCCCCAGACCCGCCGTCGCCAACGGCGCGCCCAACAACCACGCGCGCCTCCGGCGCGCACCCCTCCCCCATCCCCAACCCCCCCACGACACCGGCCCTCATGCGGCGGCTGCCATCTCTCGCGCCGGCTCCAGCTCGACCGTCCACGCCTCCGGCCCGGAGCTGCCAGTCACGGCCCGCGCGATCGCCGCCATCGGCGCCCGCGCCTTCAGCAGCAGCTCCTCGAACTCCTCGGCCGGATCCGACTGCATCACGATCGCCCCGCCCGCGCCGATCGTCGTGCGGCCCGGCCGCAGCACGACCGTCCGGATCACGATGCTCAGGTCGACGCTGCCGTCCAGGCCGAAATAGCCCAGACCGCCCGAGTACACCCCCCGCGCCTCCCGCTCGATGCCGTCGATGATGCCCATCGTGCGCAGCTTCGGCGCGCCCGTCATCGAGCCCCCCGGGAAGCACGCCCGCACGCACTCCACCGGGCTGCGCCCCGATTCGAGCACGCCCGTCACCGTCGAGATCAGCTGGTGCACCGTCGGGTAGGACTCGACGATCATCAGCTCCGGCACCCGCACGCTGTCCACCTCGCACACCCGCCCCAGGTCGTTGCGCAGGAGATCGACGATCATCAGATGCTCCGCGAACGTCTTCTCGTCACGCGGCAGCTCCTCCCGGCGCAGCGCGTCCAGCAGCGGCTCCGGCGCACGCCCCACAGTGCCCTTGATCGGGCGCGCCTGCACCCGGCGATCGCGGTCGACCGAGAGAAAGCGCTCCGGCGAGGAGCTCACCACAGCGAGCTCGCCGTGGCGGATATAGGCCGCGAACGGAGCCGGGTTGCTCCGCCGCAGCGTCCGGTACAGCGTGAACGGATCCGGGCTCGCCTCGGTCGAGATCTGGTCCGTCAGGCACACCTCGTAGGACTCCCCCGCCGCCAGCGCCGCCTGGCAGCGGGCGATGTCGGCCAGGTACTGCTCGCGGCCGCGTCCGCAGCGGAAGACCACCGGGGCCGCAGCCGGGTCGACGCCCGGCGCCTGAGCCGGGTCCACGCCGGGCGACTCGCCCGAGACGCCGGACGCCTGAGCGATCGGCGCCCGCTCGCCGCCGCCGGCCGACACCGACTCGCCCGCGGCGTCCCACGCCTCGCTCCCCTGCGACGGCTCGCTCGCCCGCAACGACTCGCTCGCCCGCAACGACTCGCGGTCGGCGTCCAACAGCTCGCGCACCACACCCTCGGCCTCCTCCAGCCAGCGCTCCGCCGCCTCCCCCTCGCCGCCAGCGGCGCTCAGCGCCATGAGGTGCGTGCAACCCCGCACGTGATCCACCGCGACCACGCGGTTGGCGAGCATCAGGACAGCGTCAGGCACGTCCGAGCTGTGCCCGTTGGGCGAGCCGCAGTCGGCCTTGCACTCGTAGCCGAGATAGCCGACGAAGCCGCCGATCAGGCCCCGCGCGGCGCCCCGCGGCGGCGTCAGGGCGCGGGCGGCCAGCTCGCCATCGAGCACCTCGAAGATCGAGCCCGACTCGATCCGCTCCCCCGCGGCGTCGCTGCGCCGGACGACCCCGTCCTCGACGTCGTACTCGAGCACGCAGCGCTCGGCGCCGGCGCTCGTCCCGAGGTAGGAGCACTGGGCCAGGCGCGTCGGCGCGTCCACGCTGTCGAGCCAGAAGGCGTCACGAGCGTCGCCGAAGAGCCGTTCGAACAGCGACTCCGTGTTCGGCTGCCCCTCGACTACGCGCATCTCCAGCCGCATGCCGGCGGTGTGCTGCTCGCGCGCCCGAGCCAGGCGCTCCCGGCGCACCTCCCGGGCCTGGCGCACAGGCGGCACAGGCCTGCCGGCCGGCCGCCTTCCCGGGCCACGGCCGTGGGCCCGCGCCAGCGCATAGAAGTTCTCGATCAGCCGGTGCCCGTGCTCGGTGGCGATCGACTCCGGGTGAAACTGCACCCCCCACAGCGGGCGCCGCGTGTGCTCGATGCCCATCACCACCCCGTCCTCCGTCCACGCGCTGACCCGACCCTCGGGGCCGAGCGGCCCCGTGACCGCCAGCGAGTGGTAGCGAACCACCGAGAAGTCCTCCGGTATGCCCGCGAACAGTCCCTCGCCGCGATGGTGGACGTGACTCACACGCCCGTGCATCGCCTGCGGCGCGCTCGCCACCACCCCGCTGAGCACGCGCCCGAGGCCCTGGTGCCCGAGACAGATGCCGAGCACCGGGATCTCGCTGCAGCGCAGGATGTCCGAGCAGACCCCGAAGTCATGCCAGCGCACCGGGCTGCCGGGCCCCGGGGACAATACGATCGCCTCGAAGTCCCAGCGCGAGAGCGCCCGCCACGACACCATGTCGTTGTGGACCACGACCGGCTCCTCCCCGCTTACGGCCGCCAGCAGGTGAAAGACGTTGTACGTGTAGGAGTCGTAGTTGTCGACCAGCAGCGTGCTCACCGCGCCGCCTCCCCTCCCGCGACCACCGCGCCGCCGCTCACCGCGCCGCCTCCCGTCCGCCGATCGCCGCCGCGGCGTTCACCGCGCCGCCTCCAGTCCAAGCCCCCGGGCGCTGCGGTCCAGCAGCGTCTGCACAACCCGCTCCACGTGTTCGCTGCGCGGCCGCTCCAGGTACCAGCGCGCAAGGTGCTTGAGATAGAGCGCCAGCGGCGCCACCTCCAGGCGCTCCACGGCGAGGCGCACGTAGCGACGGTAGAGCTCGGCCTGAACCACCGCAAAGCGGTAGTCGGGGTCCTCCGCCGGCGGGCCGCCGCGGCCGTCCACGCGGCTGCGGTGAGCGCGCGCCCGCACCAGGTCCCAGCCGAGGCTTTCGTTCTCCCGCAACAGCGTCGTGCCGTCGAAGTCGACGTGCGGCGCGAACGGATATGACAGGAAGTAGCCGAGCGCGACCTGCGCCGTCACCCTTTCCGGGCACGGATGACTCATGCGCACCGCCCGGCGGGCCGGATCGGCGTCGATCTCGGCGTCCAGCCACTGCTCGAGGTCGTCGATCAGCAGCGCCCCCTCCTCGCTCGAGGCGACCGCCCGCTTCTGACGGGAGACCATGCCGTTGAAGATGTCGTGGCGGGGGTGCATGTTGCCGTTGAGGTTCGGCACCAGCTCATGCATCAGCTTGCGCCGGCACGTGACGTGCGAGACCCACTCGGTGCCACAGACCTGCATCGAGATCATGTCCTCCAGTTCCGGGGCCGCCGTCCAGTAGGCCAGGGCGCGCATGTGCTGCGTCGGCAGGCCATCGGCGCGCACCAGCGGGAACTCCTCCATGTCCTCCAGGCCGGTCGCGTACACGACCACACCGTCCTCCCGGCGGCGCAGGCGTCCGTCGCGCAGACCCGCCTGCGTCAGCTCGGCGGCGTCGGCCAGGAAGTCCGACTCGAAGAACACCCGATCGAAGGCGATGCCGAGCTGTGCCAGCGTCTTGCGCTGGCCCGATATGACCCAGGCGCGCGTCTTGTACCAGAGCTCCAGCGCCTCCCGTTCGCCGGCAAGCACCCGTTTGAGCATCTCGTCGGCCGCGTCGTCCCGCTGAGCCAGCTCGCGCGTCAGCGAGTCCTCGGGGTACTCGATCTCCCCGCCCGGGAACGAGCTCGACGCGGCGACGTAGTCGGCATAGCAGAGGCCGACGAAGTGGTCGCTCTTCTCATCCCCGTCGGGCCACGCCTGCGCGTGGCGACCGCTCCTCATAACCCCGGCCATCGCCTCTCCCATGCTGCGCCCGGCGTCGGAGATCAGGCTGCGCCGCTCGACCTGGGCGCCGGCCTGCGTCAGGGCGGCCGCGATCGCGTTGCCGATCGCCAGGTTGCGCAGGTGCCCGATGTGCAGCGCCTTGGTCGCGTTAGCGTCCCAGAACTGCACCGAGTAGCGCCCGCCGCGGGCGAGATCGGCGAGCGTCGCCTCGGCGCCCGCCCCGGCCTCCAACGCGGCCCCGGCGGTTTCGATCCAGGCGTCGTCGAGGCGCAGCCGCACACCCTCGCCGTTGGGGATGACCTCCGCCACCCACGGCTCGCGCTCGATGCGGGCGAGCGCCGCCTGCGAGTCGACGTCGGTCTTCCAGTCGCCGCAGCGCGCCGTCAGCCGCAGGTCGAAGCCGTCGTGCGGGCGCCGCGGCGCCCGCGCCGCCCATGGCGCGGCGGCCTCCTCCGCGCGTGGCATTTCTTCGAAGTAGTCAAAGAGATTGTCGGTCATGGCGCTGGCGACTCTCGATGCTCTCGCCATGCACCAGCCGGGGCTCGAACCCGGATCAACGGCGTTTAAGGCCGCCCCTTTCACCGATTAAGGTACTGGTGCCAGCATTCGCTCCAGCGGCCTCGCCCGATCTCGCGATTCACTCTCAGAGCGCGTCGCCGGGCGTGGGCTACGCTGGTGGGCAACACCATAACTCCGCCGGGATCGGCCAGCTAAGAAAATACCGGGAACTCGACAGATGGACACCGCGAATGCCGCCAAAATGGCTTGTACAAGCGGAACCGAGGCGATAGAAACATGAATCGGGAACAGCGAGACGGAAACACGAACACAAAAACAGGGTGAGAGACATGAGACGCAAACTGAGTCCGCCCGGGCGCCCAGCCTCCACTCCCGCGCTACCCCCAGGGCCAGACTGGCACAGCGCACGACAGGCCTGGGAGTGGGCACGACGGCCGCTGCCCTTCATGGAGCGCTGTCGCAGACAATACGGTGACATCTTCACCCTGCGCATCCGTCACGGCGGGACCTGGGTACTGCTCTCCGACCCCGACGACGTCAAGCGCATCTTCACCGCCGCCCCCGCCGACCTCGGCGTCAGCGAAGCCAACGTCCTGCTCGGACCACTGCTGGGCCGCCGTTCGGTGATGCTGCTCGAGGAGCCCGAGCACATGACCCGCCGGCGACTGATGCTGCCGCCCTTTCACGGCCGGCGCATGGAGGGCTACGGCGCCATGATGGCCGCCATCGCCCGCGCCGAGGCGCGCAGCTGGCCGCTGGAGCAGCCGATCGCGCTGTGGCCGCGGATGCAAGCGCTCACGCTCGAGGTCATCCTCCACGTCGTCTTCGGCGGGAGCAGCCCCGAGCGTCTGCCCGGCCTGCGCGAGCGGCTGCGCGAGCTGACAGACTGGCTCAACAGCCCCCGCCGCCTCGCCCTGCTGAGCGTTCTCGGCCCCCGCTGGATCGAGCGCGACCGGGGCTTCCGCGCGGTGCGAGGCCGCGTCGAGCAGGCCGTGCTGGCCGAGGTCCGCCGCCGCCGGCACGCCGCGGACCGCGCAGGCGAGACCTCCGGCTATGGTGACGGGGAGACCGGCGCCGGCAACGGTCGGGAGCGCCAAGGCGAGCACACCAACGACGAGCACGGGGACGGCGAGCACGGGGACGACGTGCTCTCACTGCTGCTGCAGGCCCGCCGCGAGGACGGCACCCCGCTGAGCGACGTCGACCTGCGCGACGAACTCATCACGCTCCTCTCCGACGGGCCGACCTCCACCTCGCTGGCGTGGGCCTTCGAGCGGCTGCTGCGCCATCCCGAGAAGCTCGCCCGCCTGCGCGAGGAGGTGCACAGCGACGACGGCGACGCCTATCTGGAGGCCGTCATCCAGGAGACCATGCGCCTCTGCCCACCCGTCCCGACGGTGGCCCGCCGGCTGCGCGAGCCGATGGAGCTCGGCGGCTACGAGATCCCGGCGGGCACCACGGTAGCGCCCTGCGTCCACCTCCTGCATCGCCGGGCCGACGTGTACCCCGAACCCGACAGCTTCCAGCCCGAGCGCTTCCTGGAGCGGCCGCCGGGGACCTACACCTGGATCCCCTTCGGCGGCGGCGTCCGCCGCTGCCTGGCGGCGAGCTTCGCGATGCAGGAGATGAAGCGCACCATCGCCGCCGTGCTCGCCGAGGTCGAGCTGCGTCCAGCCGCGGCGGGCTCCGAGCGGGTCGCGCGCAGCTCGATCGCCTTCGCGCCCGACCGTCACGCCGTCGCGATCGTAACCCGGCGCAGCGCCCTGCCAGCTCCCGGAGGACGTTCATGCCTCCCGGCGTAGCCGACCTGCTCTCGGTCGGCGCCGGCGCCAAGGCCGCCGCACTGGCGGCGAAGATCCACGTGCTCAACGAGCTGGGACTGGCGCCGGTGCGGATGACAATCGTCGAGGCCAACGAACCGGCGGCTTCGTGGACAGGGCGCAACGGCATGACGACAGGCGAGGAGCCGCTGGCGATCCCGCCGATCAAGGACGTCGGCTTCCCCTACCGCAGCCGCGTCGACCTCGGCCCAGCAGGCGACGAGATCGACGCCGCCATGCTGGCGTTCTCCTGGCAGCGATACATGACCGAGAAAGGCGATTACTCGCGCTGGGTCAACGCCGGGTCGCCGCCGATCCAGCACGGCGACTACGGTCGCTACCTGGCCTGGGTCCTATCGCGGGCCACCGCCGGCGTCGAGCTCGTCAGCGGACGCGTCACCCAGGTGGCGCTGCAGGGAGACCAGCGGGGCTGGGTGGCGGAGACCGCCGAGCCCTCCGAACCCCGGCGCTACGCCTCGCGGGCACTGCTGCTGACCGGACCGGGCGTGCACCGGGCCATCCCCCACGACGCCGAGGCCACGCAGCTGATCTTCCACTGCGACAGCCGCCGCAGCGAGCTGGCGCGCATACCCGACGAGCACGCCGCCGACATCGCGATCGTCGGCGGCGGCGAGAGCGCACTGAGCTGCGTGGCGTTCCTGCGCGGCTTCCGTCCCCAGGCACGGCTCACGGTGTACACCCCGCTGCTGCCGATGAGCCGCGGCGAGAGCTTCCTGGAGAACCGTGTCTTCTCCGACCCCGACTCCGTGGCCTGGGAGACGCTCGACGACCGGACCCGGCGCGACTTCGTGCGCCACTGCGATCGCGGCGTGTTCGACCCCG
>Ga0335072_10017864_pt1 | contig 10023 bp, 10 predicted proteins | sample Lox_Sample_21_FD_206725 | JGI IMG/M metagenome (GOLD analysis project Ga0335072, IMG submission 206725) | Soil microbial communities from Loxahatchee National Wildlife Refuge, Florida, United States - Lox_Sample_2.1 | ecosystem: Environmental > Terrestrial > Soil > Wetlands | place: USA...
GCGGCCGATGCGCTTATGCGCATGCAGACCCTCGAGAACGAATTCCGCGGCCGAAACCTGCTGCTCCGGACTCTCTTTCTGGGAAACTCCCAGCGGGCCTAGCTTTTCGGTCAGGCCTTGAATTTCTTTGAGATTCTCCAGCGCTTCCGTTGCCGCGATCGAATCCGAAAGTTGAATCTCGCCGCCCAGATCAAACCACTGCACGATCTGCTGCACGTTCGCGCCAGTGAAGTATTCATCGTACGTCTTGGCGATGGCAGCGCGAATCAGTTCGCGGCTTACCGTATCGGCGCCCTTCATCTCGCCTTCGTACTCGAGTTCAAGCTTGCCGGTGATAGCGGGCAGGGCCGCATAGATGTCGCTGATTCGCGGGACGACGAGCTTTTCCTGATTACGAATCGCCCGCCGCTCTGCATTGGAGATCACATTTTCCATGGCACTGATTGGCAGGCGCTGGCTGACGCCCGAGCGCTTGTCGATCTTCTTGTCTTCGCGCGCTGCGAACGCCACGCGCTCGATCACTTCCTGCACGTAATTGGGCAGATGCATGGGATGTCCGTTGCGGCGCGTCCAGGCTTCCTGCGCCGTAATCGCAATGCCTTCCTCTACCGTTGCCGGATAATGCGTGCGGATCTCCGATCCGATGCGATCTTTCAACGGAGTGATGATTTTGCCGCGAGCGGTGTAATCCTCGGGATTGGCGCTGAAGACGAGCGCCACGTCAAGCGGCAGCCGAATCGGATATCCCTTAATCTGCACATCGCCTTCCTGCATGATGTTGAATAGGCCAACCTGAATTTTCCCCGCCAGATCGGGCAGTTCGTTGATCGCGAAGATGCCGCGATTGGCGCGGGGAAGCAGGCCGTAGTGAACCGTCAACTCGCTGGAGAGTTCATGTCCGCCACGCGCCGCCTTGATGGGATCGATGTCACCAATCAGATCCGCAATGGTGACGTCCGGCGTTGCAAGTTTTTCCACGTAGCGATCGTCTGGCGAAAGATACGCGATTGGTGCATTATCGCCCACCCCGGTAACCTCCTCACGGCAGCGACGGCAAATTGGCGCGTAGGGATTGTCGTGAATCTCGCATCCCGCCAGGTAAGGCATATGAGGATCGAGCAGCGACGTCAGCGCCCGCAGAATGCGGCTTTTCGCCTGTCCGCGCAGGCCTAGCAAAATAAAATTATGGCGCGAGAGGATTGCGTTGACGATCTGAGGTACGACCGTGTCGTCGTAACCGACAATGCCTGCGAACACTGGCTCATCGCCCTGTTTGCACAGGCGGGTTATTAAATTCTCGCGCAGCTCATCTTTGACGCGGCGCGTACGCAAACGCTCTTCGGAAAAAACGCTTCGGCGCAGATCTCCGAGTGTGCGCGGAAGACTCATGAGAGGAACCCCCACAAAACGAACCAATGTTGTGACGATTATACTCGCGCCGCAACCAACGTGTTTTCCCGGCACGAGGACGAGTTTCAGCGAACGTGGCCGTTGCCTCCGGCCTTCTCCCTGGCCCGCGCTGCGCGGCGCAGACCGGGAAGAATTTCTTCCAGATAGTTGGCGAGTTCGCCGATTCGTTCGCGCTCCGACAAGGTCGACAGCAACTTCTGTTTGAAATCGAGATCAAGCGGCAGCGAAGCGGCCAGTTGAAAAGAAAGCGAGGCTTCGGCCGAAAATGCGTCTGGACTCGTTCCCGCCAGGGCGAGTATTTCTTTGTGCGCTCGGATCGCGCGTTCTTTATCTTGTTCCGTGGCCTCGCCCGGATCATCAGGAACCATGAGCACTTCGCCGCGCAGGAATGATCGTTCGCGATCGAGTTGGAGCACTTCGAACCGCTGTTGCCCGCGAGTCACGATGTCGAGCCGTCCATCTGCGTAGTGTTTTGTGACGTCTGTGATTTCTGCGGTGCAGCCGATCTCGGTAATCCCCTGCTCGACCGCCCGCACCACGCCGAACGCTGCTTTGCTCGCGAGGCACTCTCCGATCATTTCCTTGTAGCGCGGCTCGAAGATGTGCAACGGCAGGGCCGTGCCGGGGAATAGAACCAGGTCGAGCGGGAACAGAGGCAGCAGTGGCACTTTACCTCCAGCGGCGCTTCATGCCTCTAGAAAATCGCGCCGTTTCCCTTGCAGAGTCAACGCGGAGCCTCGATTGTACGCTAGGGAGTGCTCGCTATCTTGACTTGCGGCGTGACAGCGAATACAACGCCAACATGGAATTGCAGGGAAAGGTGGTAGTTGTGACGGGAGCATCCATGGGCATTGGCGAGGCCATCGCCAAGATTTTCGCGGAGCAGGGCGCGAGCATCGTGCTGCTCTCGCGCGATGCCGCCCGCGCCGAGGCCGCTCGTACCCGCGTTGGCCACCCGGAGCGCACCATCGCTCTTGCCTGCGATGTGCGCTATGTGGAAGAAATCGATCGCGTGGTCGCGCTGACTCTGCATCATTTCCAGCGCATCGACGTCTGGGTCAACAACGCCGGCCACGGCCTGCTTGATTCGGTCTCTCAAATGGATATGGCGGCCTGTCACGACCTGTTCGAAACTAATTTCTTTGGCGCAGTCTCGGCCATGCAGGCGGCGATTCGCGTCATGCAGCAGCAGGGGGGCGGAACGATCATCAATATTTCAAGCGTTGCGGGGCACATTCCGCTGCCCTTTCATGCCGCGTACAGCGCCACCAAGTTTGCGCTGAATGCGGTCGGAAAAGGCGCAAACGTCGAACTGAAGAATACCGGCATTAATGTTCTTACGGTCTGTCCGGGATACGTGCAGACGGCATTCGGACAAAATGCAGTTCGCGGAAAGGAATTGAAGCAGGTGCGTCCCGCTTCGGTTCGCGGGGTCACCGCGGAACGTGTTGCCCGCGCCACATTGAATGGATACCGCAAGCAAAAGCGGGAAGTGATCGTCCCCTGGACCATGCACATTCCGGTGAAGCTTTATCAGCTATTTCCCGGACTTGTGGAATGGGCGATGAGAAGGATGGCAGCCTGATCAGCTTCCGCCCAACTCCGCCAGCAACGCTTCCATCTCTGACTGGGCGTGGAGATTTCCTGTGCGTCGCGCCGAAGTGATCCCGTCCTGCAGCATTTTCCTGGCATCATCGCCGCGCTCGGCGCGAACCAAGGTCTGCGCAGCCATGAAATATCCGGCAGTGTAATCCGGATTGTTTTCGATCAAGATGGCGAACTCCGCGAGCGCCCGGTCGAAATCACCCTGCTTGGAATATTCCATGGCAAGCCCGTAACGCGCAAACGCGTCCTTGGGATGTTCGGTCAAAATTTCGTTCAGCGCGGCGATGCGATCCATTCGGCGTCCTCGCCTCGGATTATACAAATTCATCGAGAAACTGGTCACAGCCCGCGCCCAGTGGTTACAATTGCCCGTCCCGGTAAATCTGAGTCCTGCGGAGAAGAAACTTGGCCTGTCCCTATTTCATGCCGATTGAACGACTGGAAAACGGATGCTGGCCGCATCCTACGCGTCTGCCGTTGGGTGCTGGATGGACTGGCTGCTGTACCGCTCCGCAACACGAAAATGAAACTCCGCCGCAGCATATCGTCGAAGCATTCTGCAATCTGGGCTATGCCAGCGGCTGCGCGTGGGCGCCGCCAGACCGCAAGTGGGACGCCGTGCGCTTCGCGCTGTCTGCGCCGCGAGATCGGCAAAATCCTGAAAAAGACAATGTTTCTCGACTGATTCACATTTCTTATGTTGGCGAACGGGATCATCGGCCGGTAGAGCGGGGCGATCTTGAATTTGATGTGCAGCAACTCGCATGGACCAAGCCGCACCACGATCCGTGCGTGCAGAAAATGGCTGAATGCTTTCTGAAATCGCGCACGAGCAAGAGTGACTGAAAGGAAGCACCAACCGGCCCGACAAACCATGACTCACGATCCGCTCGCTCCTCGTCCGGTACGCGATTCGCAGTCTGAAATGGACGAAATTGTGCTGCCCAACGATGCCAATCCCCTGGGCGCGCTGCTCGGCGGCCGTCTCATGCACTGGATCGATCTCGCTGGCGCCCTCGCGGCTCATCGCCACTCGCGCAACCACGTGGTCACAGCTTCGGTGGACCACATTGACTTTCTGGTCCCGGTGCGCGTCGGGGATCTTCTCATTCTCCGCTCTTCCGTGAATCGTGTGTTCACCACGTCGATGGAAGTCGGCGTCAAGGTTTTCGTGGAAAACTACATTTCCGATTCGGCTCAGCACGTGGCCTCGGCCTATCTGACTTTTGTGGCCATCGACCGCGAAGGCAACCGCCTGAAGGTTCCCGCCGTCATTCCAGAATCAGACGAACAAAAGCGCCGCTACGACGATGCCGGCCGGCGCCGCGAATTCCGCCATTCGGAACTCGACAGGCGCAAATTACGGTAGAGTACAACCGAAACAATTTCAGATGCCGAACGCATGCGAAAACCTATTCGGACAACCCACTGGCAATTTTTCTAGGTCGAAAGAATCGTTCCACGGAAATGCAGAACCCTGAAAACATATAGATTCCCGCCAATATGTAGAGGCCTGAGAACCCTGCAGAAACTGCAAATGTGGTAGCTACGCCCATCAACATCGTGGACGCGAATGCTTTCATCATGGAAGGATCGGGGGTCGCCAAGGCGACTTTTACGTCGATATCGACCCGCCGCAACACGATTCCCAGCATGAGCCCGATCGCGATTGCGCCGGGCAACCCGAAGTTAAAAAAGCCTTCCCCAAAAACTCCCGGGCGCAGGCCGGGATGCACGTCCGGATCAAAACCCGCCGTCGCCGCTGTCATCGCCCCTAATCCCCAGGTATCGCGAAAATGCGAGGCAAAGCGCGGAACGAAAGAAAGAACAGCCGCCAGATAGGTTCTGCCTCCCCAGAAAATGTGGTTCCATGCGGAATAAACCCAGGCAAAGTCGCGCAAGTCCGAAAATGTATTTCCGTAGAAAACCATGTCAATGAAACTTCCGAAGAAGCCGCCGAGAGAATAGGATCCCGCCCGTAAACTGCCCAGATAAAATCCGACGATGAGAATCGCTCCCGTGACCGTTGCGATCCGCAAAAGGCTGATCTTGTTGCGCAACCAGACGAAGTAGCAGAGAAGGACACTGAAGTAAATTGCCAGCAGATTTCCTCGCGCTCCGAAAAAGACCAAGCCAAATGTCAGACTGAGCGTGCACAGCAAAAGGATCCTTTCTCTGGTGTCGATATAGCGCGCAAGACAGTGAGATGCGATCACGATCGAATAATTGGAAATGATGAGAGCGATCGGGCGTAATGTCGGATTCTCGAAGGTATAGGCGCGAAGATCGAAAGCGAGTCCGTTCGCGGAAAAATAGAGAGCCAGCATGAAGAACTGCAATACCAGACAAATCGCCGCCTGAAATACGAGAACCGCGCGCGATGACATCAGCATCATCGAACAACGCGGGACAATATCGAGTAGTTCCGCCGTCGCCTTGCGCAGTCCCAGGCCAGCGTTCAGTTGCCAAAGTTTCCCGCCCAGCAGAAGCGCGAAATATCCGAGCAGCGTAATCAGGAAAACCGTTGGCACCACGGCGACGACCGCATCGAGATCTCTTCCCAGAACAATGATGTTGAGATCGCTTTTGGCGAACGGGAGCATGATCATGTTGGGGAAGACGCAGAGCAGGAACAACTCCGCGTGCCAGAAATCGATGCGATATCCGCGGCGATAGCAGTTGCGATAATAGGAAATCGCGAATAGCACGATCGCCGTAACATCGAATCCGTATAAGACATTCCCGGACATACGCGATCCATCACGTCACCGTATCTGCGGTGCTCCTGTATGCTTTTGCTGATATTCCTGAATGCCTTGCCACACGCTCCGGCAACGCGAAAACTCCAACCGGAGCAGCCGGCGAGTGAAGCGAATGCACAAGAAGATGAACGAAGCCAGAGTCGGAGCCGGGGAGTGCAATCGGAGCATGCGCAACTCTGAGGCGGTTTCCAAGCGGTCCGTCCAGTTTTTATTTCCTCGCGTGCTGGCGCTTACTTTATGAAGCACGCGCGAATCGGGAGCCGCGGCGATCCGCCATCCATGCTTGCGCAGCCGCACGCAGAACTCTGTGTCCTCCCAGTACAGGAAGAAGCCCTCGTCTAATAGACCAACATGTTCCAGCGCGGCGCGGGAGATCAGCATGCTGGCGGCGTTCAGACTGTCGAACCAGTCATCAGCGCGGGGCACTCGACTAAGGCCCGAGTAGCCGATCCAGAGATTGACGCGCGAGCCGGCCCACGCCTGCACCCTCGAGGGAGCGTCAGCGTAATAACAGATCGATGCGACAGCTCCGAGCCGATGGTCAGACTCCGCCTTAGCCACAAGGGCAGTCAGCGCGTTCGGATCCGGTTGGGTGTCATTGTTCAACAACCAGATAAAATCCGCTCCCTGGGCGAGCGCATAGCGGATTCCGAGGTTGTTGCCGCCCGCAAAGCCCAGATTCTCTCCGCTCTCTAACGAAAGAATGTCAGGATGGGCAACTTTTATCCGTCCAACGGAATCATCTGTTGAACCGTTGTCGACGAGCATCACGGTCAGGTTTCTATAAGTGCAGGATCTCAATGCGGTGAGGCATTCGATCGTGTCATCAGCGTTGTTCCAATTCAACACGACGCACCAAACCTGCGGACCGGATCTCATGCGAGACATGTCTCCCTCGCTGACAATGCGGTGGGTGGATATAAAGAGCTGGCGCCCGAGTGCATATCTAAAGTAGCGATCTTGCCGAAATGATGCCGCTCACCATCTCGGTTGCGATGTGTACATTCAATGGGGAACCTTTCCTCATTGCGCAACTCGAGAGCATTGCCAGGCAGGACCGCCTGCCGAACGAACTCGTTGTGTGCGATGACGGATCCTCGGACCGAACGCTCGAAATTCTGGGGCAATTCGCCAAACGATGTTCGTTCCCCGTGCGCATTGAGGTCAACTCGGAAAATCTCGGCTCGACCAGGAATTTCGAAAAGTGCATTTCGCGCTGCCAAGGGAGTATCGTCGCCCTGACCGATCAGGATGACGTGTGGTACCCACATAAACTGCGAAGGCTCGAAGCCGCCCTTCGCGATTCTCGCGATATCGTCGCGGCTTTCAGCGACGCCGAAGTGATCGACGATGATTCGCGACCCGTGGGTTTGCGTCTTTGGGAGAGCTTCGGGTTGGATTATGCCAGTCAAACAAAATTCCTGCGCGGCCGGGCTCTGGAAGTTTTGTGCAACCATCCGGTCATCACCGGCGCGACGCTTGCCTTTCGCCGGGATCGATTCCACCCGATGCTTCCGATTCCGCCGAATCAATTCCACGATGCCTGGATATCGTTTCTGTTGGCGGCTTCTGGTCGGTTTGTGCTGATTCCCGAGCCCCTGATGCATTACCGCCGGCACCATCGGCAACAAGTCGGACCGGGAGCGAGTGTGTTGAGTGTCGCTGCGCAAATGGCTGAAGCCAAGAAAAGGGGCAGAACGCGCCGCTGTGAAGAACGCGGGAGATTTCAGCAACTGTACGATTTCTTGAGCGAACGCTCGGAGAGCTTTCCCCATGCCGAAGCTGCCATGAGAGAAGTCGAGGGCAAGCTTTCTCATCTCGCGCGACGAGAGCGGCTGCCGGAGCCCAGAATTGCACGTGTTTTTGGAGTTCTGCATGAAGTTCTCGCCGGCGCCTACTGGCGTTATTCCAGCGGCTGGAAAAGCGTTGCAAAGGATCTGCTCCTGCCATGAATCATGCCGCCCGGCTGCCTTGAGATGTCTGGCCTTTCACCAGGATTCCCAATCCGTAGCTTTCGCGGAAATTGTAAAAACGCTTGCCGGTTTGACGCGCGATGTCGATCACTGCTCTTCGGACCGCCGGAAAACTCAATGTGTCATGAAAAATAACGCACGGCGCGTGCATGGCGCTCCACATCCCGCACTTGAAGGTATCGGTGTAGGTGTGGACGATGTCGACGTGGATGAGATCGTACGATCCGCTATCTTTCGCGATCCATTCCCGGTAATCGCTGCGCACCAGTTCGATGTTCCTGAATTCCGCCAGGCGCCGGCTCGTGTGTGCAAAGACATCGCTTTTGTTGAGCGTGTGTCGATCGCCCATAAAGGTATCGACTCCAACGACAGAGTCGAAAAAGCAGGAGAGAGCGGCGGTCGAATAGCCATATTCGACGCCGAATTCCAGGCAACGCTTCGTTCCGAGCTGAAATCTCTGGATCAGATCGCCCAACACGCTCTCGATTCCTTTCCATGCCGTCGCGGGCTCGAGCACGCGCGCAGGCAATTCGCGACGGCGCGGAACATAGGGCAAGACCGGAACCCGCGCAGAGATCAATTCGCGAAAAACAGATTTCCAATATTCCCGTTCCGCGATTGCGTAGTGCATTTCGGGCTCATGCACAAATTGCGATATGCGATTTCGTATGCTCACAACTTTGCCGTTAGCAATCGACACCGTCCCACAAGTTGCATCACGTCGCTGCGCTCGCTCTTTCCGAGAGCTCCAAACCACGCGAGGGCGAGAGTGCTCGCCGCCCAGACAAAGACGACCGCAGGCTGAAGACTCGGCGAGTGGCTCGCCCGCCACAGCAATAGAAGCAGCACGGAAGGAAGCACGACCACGGCCGGATGCAACAATCCGCGGTGAAACAGTCGCGAACGAGAGATGGCAAGCGTCCGGTGCGTGAAGCGCATGGTGATGGCGAAATGCAATCCGACGCTAACGAATGAGCCGATCAGCGTTCCAATCGCTACTCCAATCGCTCCAAAGCGGCTCGCCAGATAAATGCTGCTGCCGAGATTCACCACCGCCTCAGAAATCGCTGTCGCCGTCGCGGCCGCCTGCTGGCCGGTTGCGGAAATCATCGTCGCGTAGGGCGCACAGAGATTCCGAATAACGTTCGCCGCAATGAGAATTCGCAGATACGTCACCGTGTGTGTCGCGTACGAAGGTCCCACCCACAGCCGTAGTACAGGCAACCCCCACACCATGAGAGGAAGCGCCGTCAACAGGAGGATTACTGTGGAATATCGTGTAATTCGTGCCAGGAAATCTCCCATGGAAGACGGCGATTCTCGCGTGCTCAAGGCGGACGAGGCGGGCATCAAAGGCCCGAGCATCGAGGAGACAATCAGCAGGACAAAGTTCGTCGGCAATGTCGCGATCGAGTAATACGCGGTCTGCCCATAGTCGTAATGACCGACGATGGTGATGTCGAGTCCCGTAACGCATAGCATGCCGATCGTCCAGATCGACTGGAGAGAACAAAAATGCGCGACGTTTTTCAGCACTCGAAACTCGACTAACCTGATTGAAAGCGGCACGTGCCAGGCTTTTTGCCACCACGCGGCGACTTGCAAAAGTCCGGTCGATACGTTGACAACCGCGACGGCAAGACCCATAGCCGCGAGATTTCCGTGCAGCGCGACTACCGCGACGACAACGGCCACAAATGCGGTGCGGTTCAGGATCGTGACGGTGGTGGGAATCCAGTAGCGCTGCAGTCCTAGAAAAACTGCGGAGTAAACGGCGCACACCAGGCCGAACGAGAGCGACGATCCAACCAGAAGCAAGCCCATGCGAACCTGGTGATAAAGATTGGCCGGCATGGACGCGAACAAGTGCGGCACCTGCCATGCCAGAAAACCAGTGAGACCGAGGCCGAGGGTTCCCGCCAGCATCATCAGAGCGAAGCCCGCGCTGGCGTGACGTCCGGCGCTGGTGTGATCACCGAGCGCATCATATTCCGCAACGAACTTGGAAATACCAGTCTGGATTCCTAAGTCGAGATAAGACACATATGCGCCGAGTTGAAGAATCAATACCCATGCGGCATACATCGCTACGGGCAGGCGATGTGTCAAATAGGCAGGCAGCAGCAAAGTGACCAATGACACGGCTGCGGCGCGAGCCAGATTGGCGAGAATGTTGCTGAATATCGTCGAGGCGAATGCACCCCTGCCTTCCGGCGCTGGAGATGTCAACTTGCCGACGATGGTAGGGGACTCGCTCACGCTCTGCTCTCACG
>Ga0335072_10017866_pt1 | contig 10023 bp, 8 predicted proteins | sample Lox_Sample_21_FD_206725 | JGI IMG/M metagenome (GOLD analysis project Ga0335072, IMG submission 206725) | Soil microbial communities from Loxahatchee National Wildlife Refuge, Florida, United States - Lox_Sample_2.1 | ecosystem: Environmental > Terrestrial > Soil > Wetlands | place: USA: Florida...
TCTACCTCAAGCGAGAAACTGAGGAACGTCCTGATCAGCACGATCACCCCCAGGACCAGGACATTCTTGACACTCGGCGCAACGGCAACGGTCCTGAGCAAGTCGGCGGCGACGAGAATCTCCAGGCTAAGGAGCAAGCTACCGCCGAACGCCTGCCGCAGCGCGGCATAGGCACGCTGCGGCGAGCCTGACCGGCGCCATGCCACGACGGCCAGGACCACCGACCACACCACTCCGATCACCAGTATCAGCGCGCCAAGGGCCTCGAATCCCCGCGCCACCTGATCCATTGCCGTGCTGAACGAGCCCGCGCCGACAGAGTGTGCCGACTCCAGCGCCGTCACCGCCCTCAGCGCCCTCAGCGCCGTCAGCGCCGTCAGCGTCATCAGCCCGATCCGGCCCGGCTACTCATCGATGATGAGGACCGTCTTGCCGATCACCTTGCCGCCCTCAACCGCGCGGTGCGCGCTGGCCGCTTCTGCCAGACCGAACGTGGCGCCGACGACAACCCGAAGGTCGCCCGCGTCGAACTGGTCTGAGGCTTGTTCCAGGATCCGCCGCTGCCTCTCCCGGTGGTCGATCCAGCCGAACACCGCGGGCGCAGGCATCCAGGTGAAGGACACCCGCAGGTTCCGGTCGTGCATCGCGGCGATGGCCTCGTCCTCCCACGGGCTCTCGACATTGGACACCAGGTCGCCATACGGCCGCACCAGCGAGAAGCTCCCGGTGAACGTCCGGCCGCCAACGGTGTCGTGGACGATGTCAGCCCCGTCCATCCCGGCCCACGCGCGCAGTTTCGCTGCGACGTCCTCGCGCGCGTAGTCGATACACAGCTCAGCGCCTAGTGACGCGGCCAGCTCGGTCTTAGGTCCGGGTGTCACCGTGGTTGCCACCCGGGCTCCGGCGATCCTGCCGATCTGGACCGACATGTGGCCGACCCCGCCGGCCCCCGCCTGAACGAGTGCCCGCTGGCCGTTGCTGACACGCGCACGTTCCCGCATCGCTTCCCAGGCCGTAAGGGTGACCAGCGGCGCCGCGGCCGCCTCCGCGAACGACAACCGCTCCGGCTTGCGCGCGACAAAGCGCTCGTCGATGACCTTGACTTCCTGATAGGTGCCTGGCGTCGCGCCGAAGCCGCCCTCGCACAGGTAGACCTCATCGCCGGGCCGGAACCGCGTCACCGCCGCGCCCGTCGCCTCGACAATCCCGGCGCCGTCCCAGCCGAGTACGGCCGGGGGAGTTCCGCGGATGAGTCCGTTCGCGCGGATCTTGCAGTCGACCGGGTTGATACCCGCTGCCTTGATGCGCACCCGCACGTCGTGGTCGCTGCTCAGCTCGGGCTCGGGCAGGTCGGCCAGCTGCAGCACGTCCGGGCCGCCAGGCGCCGTCATCACAACCGCACGCATTCGCCGACCTCCGATTCAGCCCAGATGCAGGATCCCGACGGGACGATGCCCACGCGGCAGGCTGATGACACACCCAGGCCGCACCCTGCTAGTTTCCCGGCCTCCGAAGGCCGATATGAGAAATTTGCCCCAGGCAAACCAGCAGGCTGTCGTGCGACCTTTCAGTGGTCACCGTCACGCCGGCCGCCTTACACCCGCCGGTCCCTGCCCACCCAGAACGGCGCCCGCAGCGATGCGCGCGACAGTTTCCCGGCGGCGTTCCTGGGGAGCGAGGGAACGAGGGTCACGCCGGTCGGGCACTTGAACCCGGCCAGGCGCTGCCGGGCATACCCGATCAGCTCGGCCGTGAACTGGTCACCGGTGTACGGGCCCGTGCGTGGCACCACTACCGCGTGCACGGTCTCGCCCCAGCGGTCGTCGGGGACGCCGATGATGGCCACATCGGCAACGGCGGCGTGACCGGCCAGTACCGCTTCTACCTCGCCAGGGAACACGTTCTCGCCGCCCGTAATGATCACGTCACGCAGCCGGTCGATGATCGTCAGGTAACCCCGGGAGTCGATGGTCCCGACATCGCCAGTCCGGTAGAACCCGTCGGTCGTCAGCGCCGCATTCGTGGCCCCCGGATCACCCCAGTAACGGGGTAGCGGTGCCCCGCCGCGGACCTGGATCTCGTCTCGCTCGCCGAGCCTCACCTCCCAGCCAAGCGCCGGCCGGCCAGCGGTGCCCAGCAGCCCGCGTGCGGGATCATGGTCGGCGGGCGACAGTGCGCTGATCGGCAGCGGCCCGGTCTCCGTGCTGGCATAGACCTGCCGGAACCGGCAGCGAAGCACACTGACTGCCTGCGCCAGGACATCGGGCCTGATGGGCGACGCGCCGTAAATGATCTCGGCGAGGCTGGACAGGTTCGGCTGCAGCGCGCGCGAGCTGACCTCGCCCGCCAGCACCTGGATCAGCGTCGGCACCAGCAGCGTCAGCTGAATCCGGCGGGCGGCCAGTTCATCCACGAAGCTGGCGGGTTCGAAGCTGCGCAGAAGGTGCAGATGACCACCGGTCAGCAGAACGCAGGCGACATGCGCGATCGTGCCGGGATGGTACAGCGGCAAGGGGCACAGGTGCCGTGCGCCAGGCTGGGCCTCTGGCACCTCCAGCTTCATGAAAGTCGCAGCCGTGATCAGCTGCTGATGGGTCTGCGGCACTAACTTGGGCGCGCCAGTGGTGCCGCTGGTGTGTACCAGCACGGCGGGCTCCGATCCCCGGAGCCGGCCGGCGGGCCATGGCGGGAGAATGCTGGTGCCAGACGTCCCGGCGATGTCCGCACCGGTCATCAGCACGGGAACGGGGTAGTCGAGCCTCGCGGCAGCCTGCTTGGCCGCGGCCTCGCTATCCTCATCGGCGACGATCGCGACCGGCTCCATCGCTCTCAGCAACGCGGTCATCTCCGGCGGAGCGAGCCGCCAGTTGACCGCGGCGGGGAGCGCGCCGGCCCGGAGCAGGCCAGTCATCGCGGTCAGCCAGCCAACCTGGTTGCGGGCGATGATAGGGACCACATCGCCGGCTCCGATGCGCGCCGCGGCGAACTCCGCAGCACGCCGGTCCGTCGCTGCGGCCAGATCCGCATAGCTCAGTTCGCCGCCGGCGTGATCGCTGATGGCGACGGTGTCCGGCGTGACAGCAGCACGCCACTCCAGTACATGGATGAGAGACAGCACTGTCGGTCAGACCCGAGCGCCTGCGTGTTCCGCGGCAGTCTTGATCAGCCGCATGTCCAGGACCGGGGTAGGGAACTCCATGGTCCACCTCATGTCAGAGCAGGCCAGCGCTAGGTGGCTAACACGGCCGAACTCGAACGCCTCGTTGCGCCACTCCATGCAGCACCGTCCCAAAGTCTTGGGTCTTGGAGACCATTCCGGGTGACTATGTACCTGTCTTCCTTCCCGACATGCCTCCGGTGTTTGGAGTCGGCCCGTCCCCGCAGCTAAATCTAGGCTTCCGTGCCGCTATCCGCCAGATACCCCGCCTGCAGCAACTTGTGAGCCAGATTGTCACGGAGTTCGACGGGCACACTCAAGTTCCACCGCTTCGTTGCCCGGGTGTCGGCGCGCAGTTGCCGTTCGGTTCCTGTGCTTCGGCAGACTCGCCTGCGGATCACAAACCCGATGGGCACCGGAGGAGTTCAGATGGCCGAAGGGCTACCCGAACCGGCGTTACCTCCTGGCGGCGACCTCGATCGGGCAGATAGACGACACCACTCCGGCGCTCACGGACTACCCGGCCAACGGCACGATCTTCGACGAACTCGACGCGCACGGGATTACCTGGAAGAACTACTTCAGCACCACGCTACTTCAGCACCACGTCCTCGACCGAGCTGTTCCCCCCGTTCGCGCTGATCTCGCCCTGGGCACGATACAGCCGCATCAGCTCACCCGCCCGACGAACTCGAGCACGCGCTGCGTTAGGAGGGTAGCCGCTGCCTCGTCGTAGGAGGGGAGGCTGCTGTCGGCGAACAGGTGCCGATCGCCTGGGTACAGGAACAGTTCGGCGTCCTTCGCGGTCGCGACGAGGTCCTTCGCCGCATCCAGGTCACCCTCCCCGGCGAAGAACGCATCGGAGTCCATCCCGTGGATCTGGACCGGCACATCAGGCGGCCACTCGCTGCCGAACTCTGAGATTGGCACGCACGCCTCGAATAGCAGGGCTCCTTTCGCGCCGGCCCGCGTCTGGGCGAGCATCTGCGCGGGCAGCACGCCCAGCGAGAAGCCCGCGTAGACCAGGCCGGCCGGCAGCGCCTCGGCGGCAGCCCGGCCGCGCTCGATGATGGTGTCGAACCCAGTCTCCTCGGCGTAGCCGACGCCGTCCTCGATGCTCGCGAACGTCCTGCCTTCGAACAGGTCAGGGACCGTCACTTGATGGCCAGCGCTGCGCAACCGCTCAGCGAACTGGACGATGCCATCAGTGCGGCCCTGGGCGTGGTGGAACAGGACGACGTCACTCACAACTACTCCTTAGCGGACTTGGCAACCCCGGCAGCACAGAAGGTTAGCGCCAGATCCGGACGATCTTCGTCCGGGTTTAGCGCGCAGCGAGGCAAGTTTTCTTGCTGTCTTCGCCGGGTGCGGCCGGGGCGCCTGTCAGTCTTGGAGTAACCAGGTATTCAGTCTTGGAATAACCAGGTATGAGGTCCCAGGGAGGAGCGTGCCATGCCCACCGTCAGCGTGCGGTACATCGTCAACGACGTTGACGAGGCAATAGCCTTCTACAGTCAGCATCTGGGCTTCAGGGAGGACATGCACCCTGCGCCGACCTTCGCCATGATGTCGCGCGGAGACTTGCGGCTTGTCCTGAGCGCTCCCGGTGGCGGACCTGGCGGCGGCCAGGCGATGCCCGACGGCACCCTTCCGACACCGGGCGGCTGGAACAGGTTCTCGATCGAAGTCAGTGACCTGGAAGGCCTTGTCGAGCGTCTCAGGCAAGGCGGTGCGCGCTTCCGCAATGACATCGTGGCCGGGGTCGGCGGCAAGCAGATCCTGGTAGAGGACCCGTCGGGCAACCCGGTGGAACTATTCGAACCGACCATCAGCGAGGCACGACTGTCGCCTGGCTCGTCCTGACATCTGGGCCGGACTACAGCTGGGCCGGACTATGGCTGGCGGCCCATGCTCATGCCGCTACAAACGTGTGCCGCATCTCGCCGATGCCTTCGATGCAGCTGGTGAGCACGTCGCCCGGCGCCAGCCAACGCTGCGGATTACGGCCCATGCCGACGCCGCTCGGCGTGCCGGTGAAGATCAGGTCACCAGGCAGCAGCGGAGTAACGGCGGACAGTTGCTCGATCAGTTCGCGGACGCTAAAGATCAGTTCGCTGGTGCGGCCCTTCTGCATCTGGACGTCATTGACCGCACAGCCGAGTTCTAGGTCGTCCGGGTCGTTGAACTCGTCTGGCGTGACCAGCCATGGCCCGACCGGGCCGAAGCCCGGGTACGACTTGCCGAGGCTGAACTGCGGCGGATTGCCGGCCATCTGGGTGATCCGTTCGGATACGTCCTGGCCGACTGACAGCCCGGCCACATAATCCCAGGCCGAACTTGCCGGTACGTGGCCGGCTATCCGCCCGATGATGACAACAAGCTCGACTTCCCAGTCAGTGTGACCACCGGGCGGCAGGGTTATCTCGCCACGCGGACCGGTGATGCAGGACGGGAATTTCGTGAACACCGGGGGAGCAGTCTCCGGATGAGCGAGGCCCGACTCGGCCACGTGCTCGCTGTAGTTCAGCCCGACCCCGAAAACCTGCCGCGGGGCCGGCGATGGTGAGCCTAGCGACTCGGCAGCGAACGGTACCGGCTCCGGCAGAGTCGCTGACGCCGCCCAGCCCGCGAACTCCTCCCAGCGTGGGTAGACCGCCGCCGGGTCAGGCCCGAACCGGCCGTCGCTCGCCGTATGCACGTCGACGGCGCCATCACCGGAGATCAGGCAAAGTCGCTGGCCAATGGTCGCTATGCGCATGAATCCCTACTTCCTCGTCCGAGCGGGCTCGCGTCCGCTTCCCTGGCTCAATCGTGCCCCCGTCGCCCGAGCCGAAGTACATTGCGGGCAGCTAACTAGCCAGAAGCGGCCGTCGCAGCCTCGGCAACCCCCGCTGGAAATGCCATACTTCCAGCCGGCCGGCCAGCCGTAGTTTCATTGACTGAACAACGAGGAGTCCGCCATGACTGGCTGCGCCTGCATCATCGATCGGCCAGGCAACCCGCCCAGCACCAGCAGCGGAAGCTGACCGATGCCTTCCGGGCACGCATTGCCGCTCTACGCGCTGGTGAGCTGGCTGCTGACCGAGTTTCTGGGCGCACTGATGGTCAGGAGCTGGATCGCTGGTGGCGGCATGCGCGCGTCGCGGCAGCGGCCCGCGCGACCGGACGCGATGTCCTTGCCGGTACTGGCCGGGCATGCCGGGCTGAACCTGGCGGGACTCGTTTGCTGGATCTGCTTCGTGCTGTCCGGAGCAGGCGCGCTGGCATGGCTAGCGCTTGCCTTCATGGCTCCCGCGATTGGCCTTGGCATCTCGACAGTCACGATCTGGACTCCCTATCCCGGCGGCCGGCCCGACACGAGCGGATCTGCAGAACCCGTCCCGGCAGCGTCCGGCTCAGCCGAACCCGGATCGGCGGATTCCAGCGCAGCAGAATCGCGCTCAGCGACACCCCCCGCGCCGCGACGCGTGACGCCGGAGGGCGAGCTCAGGCGGAGGCTGGCTGACGACAAGCTCGCCGCTCAGCTCGTTGACGAGCTGCTGAGCCGCGACTTCGCTCAGCCCTCGGCCAGGACAGTGAACCTAAGCCTGCGCCCGCTTATCCCGCTCGGCCACGGCGTGCTGGCGATCGCCACGTTTCTGCTTGCCGTGCTAGCCGCGATCGCCACCGTCTGACACTCGTCCCCGGCGGTCGCGAAACTAGGTGCCGACCCCAGCTAGCGCACCAGCGCGGATCGCAGCGCCGCGAGGTCGGGCGCACCGACGCCGTGCGCCGTGAGGTACGCGGACACCGATCCGCCGCCTGCAGCCCTGGCCCAGGCCAGCACATTCAGGATCAGCCCAGCCGGGCTGGAGAGCAGTTCAGCGGTCACGTTGTCGCCCGGGCCGGTGGCCTTCAGCCTGCCGATCACCGCAGCGCTGTCCGGGTCGAGGTACACCGAGCTCAGCGAGTAGTCCGCCCCGATCAGCTCGTCGGGAACGCCGAGGACGGCCAGTACCAGCGCGATCACAATGCCGGTCCGGTCCTGTCCCGCAGCGCAGTGCACCAGCGCGGGAAGCGCGCCAGGCGCGCACAGTGCCCTGACCGCCGGGCCGATCGAGTCGCCGCATTCGCCGATCATGTAGCGGTACTCCGCGGCCAGGTCGGTCATCGGGGGCAGCCCTGCTGGATCGCGGACAATCGGGGCGCGCACGAGCCGGGCTGGTAGCCCCGCTACGGCGCTCGGCCTCTGCTGCACCTCGATGTCCGCGCGCAGGTCCACGATCGTGCGCAGGTCAAGCCCGGCCAGCCCCGCGACGCTATGGCGGTCGAGCCTGTGCAGGCTGTCAGACCGGAACAGGGTCCGCCAGGCCACGCTACCGCCCGCCTGCGTTGGGTAACCGCCGACATCACGCAGGTTGTAAGTGCCGTCCACCCGGAGGTGCCGCCCGTCGGCCAGTGCGATGTCTTGGATCTCGCGTTCCGTGCGCCCGGCAGTCCGCCTCAACTACCCGTTCCTCTCCGGTCGTCGATCCCGTATGGCACCGTCTCATACCCGGGGTCGCACGGCATGCGGCACGAACGCCCTGCTCTGCTGCCGGGCGGTCGATCGGTTCGGGAAGGGATCGTGGTCGGAGCGGCGCACCCGGCCATTCGAGGATCACGGACCAGATTCAGTGACACAGCCGAACCGAAAACGTGCTCAGCGACCAGAATCAGCGAGACGGGACACTCGGCGGATCCCGGCTGGGTCCCGGTGGGCCCGAAAATGTCAGTGGCCCTCGATACTATGAGCGAAAGCTAGTCAGGAGCGGGACCGACGGTATCGGAGGGCGGTGACACGGATGAGCGAGTTCGAGATGACAGGATCTGGCGAGCTGGATCTGGGGCTGCCCGAATCCACGGCTTTCGAGCCGACGGCCGTGCCGCGGCGGTCCGCACTGCCACCGGATGCTGACGAGACCGGCGCCGACCCCGAGTGGTCCGCCGACGAGTGGGTGGATGCCGGCTGGGTGCCTGGAGACTACGGGGACCCGGAAAGCGATCCAGACGATGAGCAGGCATGGCTGGCGAGCATGCCAGCGGATGTGCGGGACGAGTTCCTGGCTGGCGCGTGGACCGGTGACGATGAGCCCATCCCGGCCGCGTTCGTGCACCATCTGCGGGTCGGGCCGAGCGGTGCCGGGTTCGCGTCCGGCGGAGCGCTGGACACGCTGGCACCCGGTCCCTGGCTGAGCGAGGCGGTGGCTGCGGCTGACGCCGACGGGCACTGTCAGCTGGGTGAATCAGAACTGATTGGCGTGTTGTGCGCGTGGCGGCGGATGTCATCATGGGCGGCAGCCGGGGAGGCCGCCGCGGTCCTGGCGCTGGACCATCGGCGAGCCATTCAAGCCGACGAGACCGGCAGAGCTTACCTCAGCGGGCATGTCGGCGATGAACTGGCCGCGGCGCTGACGTTGACCGGCCGTTCCGCTGACCGGCTGCTGTCACTCTCGCGCGGACTCGGGCGGCTGGAGGAGGTGCATGCCGCTCTCAAGCGTGGCGGGATCGACTGGGCGAAGGCGTGCGTGTTCGTCGACGAGCTCGGAGTGCTGGCCAGCGATGAGGCCGCGCAAGAGATCGCGGGCCGGCTGCTGGGCCGGGCCGGCGCAGGCGGGTGGACCACCGGTCAGTTGCGCGCACGGCTACGCCAGGCAGTGCTGGCCGCCGACCCAGATGCCGCGGTCCGCCGTCGGCGCGACGCCCGCGCGGACGCCGACGTTGAGTCCTGGGATGAGTCGTCGGGTAACGCCGCGCTGGCCGGCCGGGAGCTACCGCCCGCCCAAGTCATCGCCGCGATGGCGCGGCTCACCGCGCTGGCCCGCTGGCTCCACGACAACGGCGCCACGGGCACTATCGGACAGCTGCGAGCCGCCGCCTATGCCGCGCTGCTCGCCGGCCGGCCGGTCGAATCGCTCCTGCCCGGATTAACCCGCGACCGCCGCGCACCAGCTGCCGCTGACGGCACGACCGGTGAGGATGAGCGCGCGTACCGTCCAGGTGCCAGCAGCCCGCTACCGGATGAAGGCAGCGAGTTCGCCAGCGCGGACAGTAACAACCCGACCCGCGGCAGCGGGCCGGCCAGCGCCGGTGAGTCCGCCAGCGCCGGTGAGTCCGCCAGCGCCGGTGAGTCCGCCAGCGCCGGTGAGTCCGCCAGCGCCGGTGAGTCCGCCAGCGCCGGTGAGTCCGCCAGCGCCGGTGGGTCCGCCGGTACTGACCCGGAGCCCCACGGGCGGCCCGCCGACCTGCGGCCTTCCGGAACGCTGTCCTCCGATGCGCTGAACACCGACCCGCTGCTTGGCGGCAGCTCGTCGGGATGGCCGGTGATCTCGGGAACGGTGCACCTGACGATGCCGATGTCCGCGTTGCTTGGCGGCGGGCAGCCCGGCGAGGTGGCCGGTCACGGCCCGGTCGACGCGGCGGTCAGCCGCGAGCTTGCGGCGATGCTAGCTGCCAGCCCGGGCACGCGGTGGTGCCTGACGGTGACCGGTCCGGATGGCCGGGCCGCCGGTCACGCCTGCGTCAGCAAAGGCCCGGCGGCCGGCGAGCCAGTGCTGCGCTGGGCTGCCGGACTGCGGGCCCGGCTCGGGCTGCTGGAGACCGGCGAGTGCAGCCACGCCAGCCAGTCGCCCGCCTACCGGCCGCCCGCCCGGTTGCGGCACCTCGTCTGCCTCCGGCAGCGAACCTGCTGCTATCCCGGATGCCGCCGCCCCGCGGTCCGCTGCGACCTAGACCACACCATCCCGTACGACCAGGGCGGGCGAACTTGTAGCTGCAACCTGGCGCCGTGCTGCCGTCGTCATCATCGCGCGAAGCAAGCACCCGGCTGGCAGCTACTGCAACTGTCG
>Ga0335072_10017868_pt1 | contig 10023 bp, 8 predicted proteins | sample Lox_Sample_21_FD_206725 | JGI IMG/M metagenome (GOLD analysis project Ga0335072, IMG submission 206725) | Soil microbial communities from Loxahatchee National Wildlife Refuge, Florida, United States - Lox_Sample_2.1 | ecosystem: Environmental > Terrestrial > Soil > Wetlands | place: USA: Florida...
GGCGGTGATTTCGTCTGAAGGGTGTTAAGTTTAGAAGTACTAGAGTATGACGTTTAACAGCTGATGAGATGTTAAGCGTTGGGAACGGAAATGAAGATAGTTTCGTCTGAAGTTATTCCAATGGAAAGTTGTGCATTGGGAAGTATGGAGGTCGGCATTGAACAGTTAATGAGATAGAGAGACGCAGTAGTAGTGGAAATAGTGGTTGTGGCGGAGGATCGTAAGTTGAGGCAGAACAAGTGCCGTCATGAGTGCAGAAATTGACGTGGAACAGTCCTGGATATGTGTAGGCGTGGTAGTGCAAGGGGGAGATGATGATTGTGCCTGAAGAGAGTAAGATCAGCTAAAAAGAATAGTAGTGGCGGAGGGTATGTGTATGTTCTTGGACAGCAAGTTGAGCCGTAAAAGGGTCGATAAAATTAAGTGAATGAGGGAAGGTTTGATTCGAAGCGAGTGACTTACTTAGAGGCGATTCGTAGAGGAAGGAGTAGTTGCACGCCTAATATAATTAGATATAGCCTTGAAGAATACTCCAACTGCCCTAGAGACGCTATTCCTCATATATGAAATCGTCGTTCTTTGAAAAGTTTCCCGACCGAGCCCATTTGAAAAAATTAGGCTTCAAAAGTCGACTGACAACACTGAGTAGGTTGCTCGATGATTGAGTGTTGTGGAGGTCTGGCTTGAAGGTCAGGAGATGTCTTACCTGTGTGGAAGTCGATCGTTGAATTTTACGAAATTACCAAGGGAATGTTAGCTTAGAGGTTGTGCAATAGTGAGGACGCTCAATATGGTGAATTTGAGAAGAGTTCTTGATGTGATCGACTGATTGGGTACGGGGCATGTCGTTTGTAAGGAGACAGGGGTAAATACCAGCTTCTGAGAAGAATCTTTCGAGAAGCGGGAACGAGGGTGCACACTACCTACACTAGAATATCGGAAAGCCCTTGTTTTCAACTTTTAATGTGCTAAAATATTAATGAGTGAACATCAAAAGAACTAGGAGTCAAATCTCGAGTGAGGGCAAAGATTCGACGAGTTACAACAATCGTCTCGTAGTAGCAAAGGAAAGTGTAAGGAGGCGATGAAAACAAGGACTTTATTTACTATCAAACAATCAACGATACCATAAAGTCAAGGTTTAATCTAAATAGCATCCAAAGCATCGTGTAGCAGCAAATCTGAACAACGAATCCAGAACAAAGCGCGGCCAAATATACGTCTTCCATAAATGACTTTTGCAACTTTGTAAATAGTCATATATGATATTGCTATCTTGAACAGGTTTGAAAATGAAAAGCGTCCAGTGACAGAAGACTGGTTTTAATATAAAGCGTGGTTCAAAGATCAGGAGTCAAGGGGAGGGAGAACGTCAGCATCATAAACTTTTGAGATGAGAGAAAGGATATTATTGACAGTGCATAAAATAATATTTTTCGTCAAGGGTTCATCAAAAAAGAAGGAAAGCATATAGATAAAGGGACAGCTGTCAGTATTCGGGCAAAGGGAGCGTACTTCACAAATGCCATCAGGCCTGTCGAATCTCGGGACATCTATCACTCATATCACACCAAGATAGCCCGCCAATGATATCTTCGCTCCGTGGAAAGCAGTATTATTTCTTATTTTCGTGGTGTCACTTTGAATGTCTTCAAAGGGTCTGAATTCCGTCCACCAGCTCTCTTGCCTCTGCCTTTCACTTTATTGAGCATCCGTGCCCTCCTAATCCTATTCTCGCTGGTCTTGCGGATCCCGACAAACCCAATATCGCTCGTGATAGCCTTCTTACCATCCCTAGGCAACAAATACTCTGGGACGTGCTTCATATGTGGTTGTACCCTCGCCGGTCGGAGATCTCCGTCATGTCGCAGATGATGCAGATCACTAGGATTCTCCTCGAAATGTCTCTTCAACTTCTCACTCTTCATCAGCTCCTCTCTGAGCTCCCTTGTCCTAGCTTCACGGATGGCGACTTTTGTGACAGCTCTGAGAGCATCGTCCATTCTATATCGAAACGCTTCAACTTGTTTCATATCAAAATTGTATGGCTTCACCTCCTTTCCCTTCTTGGCCTGCTGCCTGATTATTTTCGCAAGAATCGCCTCATCATTCTTGGCAGACTCGATAGTGGTTGGCTTATGCTTCCGGTACAACTCCGAAGGAACGGCAAATGACAATGCCATGCCAGTTTGACCAGCACGTGCTGTTCTGCCGATTCGGTGTGTATATGACTTTGATGATGTTGGAAGATCGAAGTTGAGCACGCAAGCGACGTTCTTGAAATCAATTCCTCGTGATATGCCGTATTCCTTATCTCTTTTTGGCGCTTTCCTCTTCTTCTTCGGCGGCTGCGCCGAATTCGAGGCCTCACTATCAGCTGCGGTTTTTGATCCGTGGGGGGGCTTTTCTGGTGTGCTTTCCTCAGGACGTTCTTCCCCACCTTCGTCGCCTAATATTTCGTGCTCATCACTAGCGATGATGATGTCATAAACGTTCTTGTTGAACTCCTCTACCACGTGGATCCGGGAGTTGACGGGCAATTCAGAGTTCAAAATGCAGCTCTTTGTACCAAATTGTTCAAGATAGAGCTTCAAACGATAACATCTATCGACATCTCCAACAAAAACAATGCATTTACCTTTTATGAGTTTCAACTTGAATATGACATATATGAGAAGGAACTTCTCGTCTTCGCCGCACCTAGTCCCAAGTCAGTATGCGTAAGCAAGCAGAGCAGCCACAACGTACTTTACAATGTATTGGCTTACACCATCTCCTTCCTCTTCCGTCTCGTCGAGTTCCAAAACCACAGGATCACGACAGAATAGTCCTTTCAACGTGTCCACTTCACTCGTCAGTGTGGCACTCATCAGAATGGTTTGAACGCCCTTTGGCATAATCTTCGCAACATTCTGCAGGTCTTCATCGTAACCGTATGACAAAACTAAGTCCGCCTCATCAATGACAAGATGTACGAGGTTCTCAAGAGACAGCGCAGAAGATTTGAGGTTTGCATATGCTCGTGCAGGTGTGGCAATGACGATATCGGGGGAGTCGGCGAGAAGGGAACGCTGAACAGCATCCGAGACCTTCTGTGTGAGATTGACAGCCCGCACATCCTTAGCGCAGAAGGCAGCGAAGCTTTCGACTACTTTGTAGACTTGATCAGCAAGCTCGCGAGTGGGAACGAGGATCAGCGCGGAGGTGCATGGTGGGGAAGAAGTCTTCACAAGTGTTAGTGCTATACACAGCTTAAAATTGAGAACCGACCTCCTTGCGCTTCAGTATCAATTGCAGAGTGGGCAAAAGATACGCCGCAGTCTTTCCAGTGCCAGTTTTAGCTCTGGCTAAGACATCTCGTCCTTGAAGGGCGAGTGGGATCGCTTTCATTTGAACTGGGGTAGGCTTTTCGAATTTCTGCTTCGCGATGCCCTGCAGCAATCGGCTGTCAAGACCGAGGCTAGCGAATGATCCTTCTTCAACACCTTTCCGGGTCTCAGATATAGGCACTGGGATATCGTTGGAGTCCAATTTCCGTTTCATTGTTGCGGTTTGTGGGAAAATATCATTGATCTTCCTCCCAAAATTTCCTTGGTTTTGGGGAACTTTTCAGTCGCGCTTAAACTTTGCCGATCCAACGACGCTAACAGAGGGGCAACACGTGATCATTGCCTGTGTCACCATATGATAAGCTCTATGGTTGGAATAGTTGCAACCCTCCACTTTCAAGAGTAGCCGAGAAATCATTAATAGAAGCACTTTGTTACTTTTCAGAACTGGTGTTCAAATCCTCTTTGCCGTGACTAACGAAGTTGCGACGATTTGCTGTGAAATTGCATTGAAGAAAAGGAATGCTATCAAACTACTACGTAAATGAGGAAGCTAAGAAGCTTAAGATCATCTACGATCGCAAATGATGTTGAGAAGCACTAACCACGTTTTCTGCCTCAAAGCTGATGGCCTAATTCCTTCACTACCAAAGAACAAAGAGCGCACAAGTTTACTCCCAAACGGTTTCTCCCATACTTGACAATGAATTACTTCAACGTTTCTGCCCCACAACATCTGCATTATCAGGCTAACTTTCATCCAATGGAACTTTCGGGCTCTCTAAGTACAAGAAGAGCAGCGCTTGCTGGGATCCTAGCATCTCATCCCCACAAGTCGGAAAACATTTCCCAGAGCAGCTGCTGAGTCAGGGAATTGGCTTGAACAGAAGTTCCGTGAAGTCAATGTGTTTACGATCTGCATGACGCCAAGTGAGAGGTTACGCGCCAGTTTTGAACAAACAACAAAAGCGAAAGTTATTTCACGTGATATCAGACATTCTCTATTTCCAGTAGTTTTTGCGAGCTAGACTTTTGAGTTGAGCGTAAAACATGGTGATATGCGTAACACGAAGTAAAAATTGCGCGGAAAATGTAGTACACACACACTAAGGTTTTTAAGCACAACATCGGAGATAACCCCCGCTATGGTTTCAGAATAGTTATATCGACTAAGAAATCCCGGTCACGCATGGCCTCGGGCATATTTGCAGAATGGATGGCACGTCCTGTTTATTAGTCACTTCCGCTTTCAAATTAGCCTGACATATCAGGCTCAAAAATCACATCTTGACGATATCTCGAGATTAGGCAACCACAAAGATCAGGAATCACCATTTCGAACCTCGCCGGCTCAAGCCTTTGATCGCAAAAATGGAGTATCCAATACGTGCTCGTAAAATCATAGGTAAGGAGCAGTACTTAGTCCATGAATCCTCACGAGATTTTGATAGTCCTTAGGAGGGCATGTACCCACGGCTCAAGTTCATCCCGGGTTTCCAATCAGAAATGTTACCCACGATGTCGAGCCTACTCCAGAAGAGAAGAGAACGAAGATAGTGGCAAGTCTATGCAGCGTGAATGACGTTCTCTAGAATAGGGGCTAATACCATTAAAGAAAGAGATCCTGTTCCTAAGACTCAGGCTGCAAAAAGGCCTCTTAACCCAAGACGAAGAACCAAACGAAGAGGAGATGGATCAGATGTCGCAGTTCATCAGCAGGCTAGAAGGATATCCTGATCTGGAATACAGCATCATTCGTACCACTAAAATCAACAAGGTACTCAAATGCATCCTCAAACTCCCCGAAATTCCTAAGGACGGCGAGTTACAGATCAGAAACCGCTCTAAGGTTCTGCTGGAAATATGGGGGAAAACCCTGGAGAGCGCTGAGCAGCCCGCTAATTTGCCCTTTGTGCATGAGAGTTCTATAAAGACTCCTTCACTTCCCATTGAGTTTGTTGATGATTGGGTACTTGTGATTCACGCAGAAGAAGGGAATGTCGTTATGGAGGAGGCCAACGTGAATTTTCTGTAGCTTTTGAATTCGGCGTAGCAAGGTTTAAGCAGGCTATACCAAATTGTTCTTTAGATTCGTTTATTTAACCATCTCGATGACTTGCATCAAGATCTAAATCACAGTCTACCTTGTCACATGCAATCTTTTCAAGATCTCACTGCAATACAAGATGCATTTTCAAAATCATGCAATGAAGGTACATAGAACTATTTCATAGGGGCTGGTTGGCGATCGCCCAAACCTCACTCCTTAGCGGGCTGTTCCGATTCGATAATTCTGTCGACGGTATATCTATATTCTAGAGCTTATTCCCTAAAGCTCTGCTCTACTCTAGGACAAAGAACAAGTAATAGCTAGCATTTCCTTTTTGTAGATCTTGTAGTTGCACTTTGCTAGGGCTATAGTTTTAGAGAAATAGGCTATAAAGTGCTACTCCCTATTAGGGTAGAGCTAGGAGAGTACGCCTGCTATAACGCTATTGGACGCATTAGTCCCAATTTGGGACTTCAAATTGGGGTTGTAGTGTGTAACGAAATAGAAAGGAAGGTTGATATATTGTATTTTGATGATGAAGATGATAACTATCCTACGCTACAGAAGACGGTATATATAAGGGAAATAGGTCAGGTGACGGACCCAAGCGGGCTATGCCCGCTGGAGGTCCTAGGGTGCCGTCGAGACTGGCTTACACCCGAATTACACCCGAATCACCACCGCTACCGCCATCGTCACGTAACGTAGTGTTAGAGAATTAAGGAGTTCATTAGTTGCTACTTAAGCTCTTTAAATGTGACGGCACGTACCAAATGCTATTCAATAAAAGATGAAGGGAGCTCTGTAGATTGCACTAATCGAAGATACTAAGCTAAGGAGAGAAGAAAAGGGAGGAGGGGGGAAGAGCAGTTCAAATACAGAAGCTGTCCAACTGCCCTCGAAACTGCCCTCAATTAGGGATCCTTAGCTGATACAGCTGGGGGTTTCGTTGCTAGCTTGAGACGGTAGTTGTTGCATGCATGTGACGAACCGTCACAGTTGGACAGCTTGTGTATATAAAGAACTACTCTTCCCCTCCTCCTCCTTTTTCTTCCTTCCTTAGCTTAGTATCTTCAATAATTGCAATCTACAAAGCGGATTACTCTTGCATTTTGTACGTGCTGTGACACAACGTCTCCGATTAGCAAGGGTAACACTAGGGGCGAGCAGTATATAAGGGGCAACCGCCCTCCCAAAAGCTCTTTTCGTCTCTTCTTAGCTTAGTGTCTTCGATAGTTGCAATCTACAAAGCGGATCTACTCTCGCATTTTGTATGTGCCCTTACAGTCACCAGCCGATGAAGCCGAGTTTTGCAAGATTATAAAAGTCTAAATACCTAACGATTGTAAGTTCTGTAGTTGCACAAGTCGTCTTAATATTGCATATTTAGTAGTTGAGTATAATGTGAAGTAGACAGAAGCTGTTTATTAGTTAGTAGCCAAGAAATTAGAGCAGTATTTATCCCTAGCTCTATGCTAATAGCCTGACCAACCCCTCTATTTTAGGGGCTAAAGAGTAGTCTCTAGTGATTCCCTAGCTAAGCTCCAGCAAACCTCTACACCTCATGCCCTTTCTATCGTAGCGATTGTGAACCCTAACTGTGAATCTATAATCTAGCCTCACACATTTGCTGCTTAACTCCACGAAGGCGCTTGGTATTGTAGAGCTTCTATGAACAAGCCAGATAGAAGCTTATGTCTCTAAAGTAATTGCAGGAGAATATGATTCTCTTATAAACCAGCAAAATACCTAACGCTAGTGTGACATTGAAATTCCCAGGCTAAGCTTGAGATTGCAGGTAATTTGTTAGCAGGGAATGTGAGACTAAGCCTAGAATAACCTTGAACTACCTCTTGCTATGTCTTATTATCATATACAACGCATTCTTATACACGTCCGCCATTTTGGACGCTTCGTCAGCCCAGTCCTCCATGAAATCTTGGATGATGCACAGACTATCGATCCAAAGATAAGGTGCCTTCTCTACAGCTAATAGGTAGCGGTGAGGCTACACTGATTAGTACTACAGACTGTGAGTGATTACAGACTAGAAAGACTAGCAGGCAAGGTTTTCATCCCGCTCTTAGTGGGGTTTCCTTAATTCTTACAGATAGAAGTACTGCGTAGCTTAGGTAGCTAGAACAGTGTAAGAGTAAATAACAATAATATATAAGACACCTTCTAATATTAAATAACATTTTTAACTGGTGATTATATCTCTTAAGAAGCACGAAATAACGTACCTTCTTCTTTAAACTACATATCTGCAGCCTCTTCCTCTTTTGCCTTCTTCAGGTGATTCTTAACTTTACTAGACCCACCCCTATCATGCTCAGCATTCTTTTCAACATCTTCCATGAAAGCTCGGATGTCCTTGTCAAAATGGCTATTCGAATAAACCCACCAGGACCGCCACGCGAGCATGACGAGCAGTGTCAGAGGAATCGCGACGACCCAGTACACCCAAAAGTACTTTGAGATCATACCGCTACTGGAGGCAGAAGCATCGCCCGATCCCTGCCAGTCGAACATACTCATGCTGAAAAGTGTCTGCGGGGAAATATTCAGTCATTTGAGAGGAAATTGGGTGAAGAAATATTAGACTTACAGCGATGAATGTACCTGGGAGAAAGAGGCTAGCAATGGCGGCTAATATCCTCATTGATGTGCTGTCACGGACGGCAGATGCGGCCATTTTGGCGTTCAATTGGTTGTTCAACTACCTCAGCATGTTAAGGGAAGACCATAGTGTGCATGGCTAGCTGGATTAACTTACAACATCAAGTTGTTTTTCAAGCCTAGAACGTAGCTGTTTGAGCAAAGATTCAATACTCTCAGACTCAGAAGCCATATGCTTGACTTCCTGGCGGAGCTGCAAAGTCACAAGAGCTTGATCGTCATCCAGATAGCTTGACAAACTCTCCTTCGATTCTGGATCTAGATTCTCAAGCAAGAAATCCGCATATCGCCGCTGCCAATTAGAGCAATGCAACAAAAAGAGCAGGTTCGTTAGAACAGTATACATATGCATTGACTGTTCTCGAACATTCGCAACTCTTTGCGGCACGTGATTCCCACGATTTCTTCCAGACCTTGCTACCCCAAGCTGGCCCTCGATACGGATAACGCTATCTTCATATTCAGCGGCGACAGGATGCATTCGGGAGATGTGGTCGCCATAAAGAATAGTAGGGAGAAGCATCGGGTGACCGCCCCAAGAAGAGATGGATATTTTGATCAGCTTGCAAAGATGGTCATAAGACTTGGGATCGTAGACATCATTTCCGTGTAATAGGGCACAAGTCGTCTTACTTTTAATGTCGTAGGACAATGAGAGCCCGTAATTTGCAACGGCAGAATTTTGCCATGCTTTGACTAAGATTCCTAGAGAAGTAATGAGCAGGAATCCACTTCAAAATGTATGGAGATCAACCAATTCTATTTGGTGTAGGGCTCTGGGCCTCATTTGTGGAGCTGGGCGCATTTGGCGACTGGTAGCTTATGTGTGCAGAGAACAACCCCGCCATTGTTGCACAAAGATTGAAATGTTGCCTTAGGGAGATCGAAAGAGCTTTCCACGTTCAGATAAGACTCTTTGCTTAGTGGAAAATCAATGGGTTTGTAGTGTTCCCGTTTGCAGAAGAGTACCCGCATGACACCGGACCGCGCCAACGTGTCATTGTTGCTGAACTTGTTACGCTGAGCGAGCCAATCGTTAAGCTCCGAGCTACTGATACTGGATTTTGGTTTGGACGGGTCATGACCTTCGTATATTAGCAAGAGATCAAAATTAAATTCGTACCTGGAACAAAGAGACATGTACGGGGTTATGCCTACTCTGGGCCTCCAATCTCCAGCTATCAAAGATGCGCAGACCCGGCTTCTTAGTTTCGCCATCCAGCCACTTCACTTTGTCTGAATCTAACAGAGACTCACGTGGTGCACTAAACATGTCCAAGAGTTATAAGATGAGAACAAGAGGATTAGGAAATGTCGTTGATAGTGTTCTTGCGAATTATTTGTCTGTGCTTGTTAAAGTATAAACCACAGTACGATATTTCGTCAGCCGCCTTTGACATGTCTACTTTAGGTAAGTGTACAAATTTTCTTCCGGAAACGCCTTGCGGAGTCCTCGCTATCTCTTTAAAGACCGCGTAGGCAAGGCGAGGCCGAACATTCCAGAATGGCGTTATTCATGTGAGGGACGAGGGCGCTTATGGTTGGCCGACATCACTACATACCGAACCAGTTAAAGGTCACCCAATTAACGCCGCGAATTTATCAAGGCTGTCCGGAAGGATCATTTGGGATTGGGCTTTAATGCGACTGGCTTACTTATGGGCCGTCCAGCATGTTGTGCTCTAAACGCATTTATCAACGAACTGCCCCGCTTCAGTCGCTTTTTGCTGGGTGCGGCTCTCTTAGACAGGCCTATCGTGTACCATCCTCATAGAATTGAGGACTTAATACCTCCAAGTACTGTGGTGAGTTTTGTGGCACGACCCGGCGAATCACCTGATCTGGGCTTGGCAATCGTTGTTCCTGTACCGAGAGCTTTGATGTATTTAGCCAGCTCAAGGACCTCGTTCTCACAGACATCTACAGATAGGCAGTTGCGCACATACGGACAGGACCAAAGATTAG
>Ga0335072_10017869_pt1 | contig 10022 bp, 7 predicted proteins | sample Lox_Sample_21_FD_206725 | JGI IMG/M metagenome (GOLD analysis project Ga0335072, IMG submission 206725) | Soil microbial communities from Loxahatchee National Wildlife Refuge, Florida, United States - Lox_Sample_2.1 | ecosystem: Environmental > Terrestrial > Soil > Wetlands | place: USA: Florida...
ACGAAGTGCTGCTTACCGGAGAGATCTCGCGAATCGGCTCGCAGTACTTGTTAACTCTCGAAGCCACAAGTTGCGCGACCGGTAAGACCGTTGCAGCAGAGAAGCAGACCATCGCCGGACCAACGAAGGTATTGACGGCGATGGACGATATTACTCGCCGCATGCGCCATGCGCTGGGCGAGCCGCGCCGCCAGGTCGCAGCCTACGATGTGCCGATTGCTGAAGCCACCACAGGTTCACTGCCGGCGCTGAGAGCTTACTCGCAGGCGCTCTCGGCCTCCGATCGTGGCGATACAGCCACCGCACAATCGCTGCTGCGTAAAGCAATCTCGCTCGATCCGAATTTTGCGTCAGCCTATTGGCAGTTGAGCGCCAATTACAATAACCTTTTCGACCTGGTGCAGGCCAAGGATCTTATCCAGAAGGCATACGACCTGCGCGCGCATACTACCGAGCGGGAGCGGCTGGCAATCGAGATCGCTTGGAATTTCTACGGCACCAACGACTGGGAAGCAGCCGTCGCCAGCATGAATCTCTACAATCAGATCTATCCGAACGATGCTTTAGTATGGTCGCGGCTGGCGCTGGCTTACACCGCGCTGGGCTTGCACCCGCAAGCGGTTGAAGCGGCAGAACGCGCGTACATGCTGGAGCCTCATTCTGGAGTTGTGGCCGATAATCTTGCGCGGATTTACAGGCGTGCGGGCCGGTTGGCAGACGCGAAGCGCATCGCCGAAGCGGCAATCGCCGAGGGGAAAGAACGATGGGGATTGCACAGCACGCTCTTTCAGGTAGCCTTTGTGGCACACGACGAAGCGACCATGCAGCATGAAGCCCAATGGGGCTTGGCGCATCGGCAACCGAGCGTGGCATACAACGACCTGGGCCTTGCGGCGTCGAGCGAGGGCAAACTGCGCGAGGCCGAGGCAAACTTTGCCCACGCCCGCGAAGAAGCCATGCGCAACGGCGACAATGAGGTCGCCGATCTCTCGTGGATCTATGAAACCGGAGTTCAGATCGATTTCGGAGATATGGAAGGCGCCAGAGCTTCACTTAAGATGCTCCACAGCGATGCAATTGATCCGGGCACAACCGCTTATTTCCGGGCGGTACTTGGAGACACGGCGCCGGCAAAGCGGCTCATCGCGCACATTGTCGACAGCCACACCAGCAGCACACTGAGTCTTTATTTCGATTTGACGGAGTTGCGGGCCATAGTCGACATGCAGGAGCATAGGCCGGAACAGGCGATCGCGGATCTCGAACCGGGCCGCAGGTATCAGTCGCGCGATATCGGCTTGCCATATCAGCGCGGGCATTACGAGGAAGCAGCGGGCCGGCTCGCCGATGCCGAAGCCGACTACCGGCTGGTACTGGCTAACCCCGGACTCGACCCCATCTGGCCCGAATATTGCCTGAGCCATTTGCGACTGGCGCGTGTTCTGGTGAAGGAGAAAAAAAACGATCAGGCTCGAATTGAATACAGAGCATTTCTTGACTCTTGGAAAAATGCCGACCCAGGCCAGCCGCTCTTTCAGGATGCAAGGCGGGAACTGGCGGCCCTGCATTGATAGCCGCGCTTGCGGCCCTGCCACACTCGCGCGTGTTCAGAATTCCAGCCGTGACCTGAGCGACTTCAGCCGTTCGCGCGCCACCGGCAACTGCGTTCCTCGATCGTCGTTGAGCAGGATCGTGACTTTCCCTGCGAAAGAGACCTTCGCCTGCTTGATGCAATCGAGATTCAGTAGTACCGCGCGGTGGATGCGCAAAAACTTCGCCGGATCCAGCTTCCGCTCCAGATCGGCAATCGTCTGATCGACGCAATGCTCGCGGCCGTTGGCAACGGCGAAAGTCAATTTGTCGCGCGCCACGAAGTGCGAGATCGCACTCACATCGAGAAACGAAATCCGATCGCCGACCCGCGAAGCAATCCGGCCGGGATACGCTGCCTTTTGCGCGACGAGCGATGAAGCCAGTTCGCTCAACACTACACTCAGTTCGGGATTCTGTTGCCAGTCTGGCTTCACGACCGGGCGCACGCGGCCGAGCTTGTTGAGCGCGCGCTCCAGGTGCTCTTCGTCGATGGGCTTGAGCAAATAATCAATGGAATTTACTTCGAATGCGCGCAGCGCGTATTGATCGTAGGCAGTGGTAAAGATGACAAAGGGCTGAATCGAGAGCCGCGAAAGAAGCTCGAATCCATTCATCCCCGGCATCTGTATGTCGAGGAACAGGACATCGATGTCTTTCCTCTCATTCAAAGCTGTGACAGCCTGCTGTGGATCGGTCGCGCTGCCGCAGACGCGCAGAGAGTTGTGCCTAGCCAATAGCCGCGAAAGCCGCTCTATCGCGAGCGGTTCGTCATCGACCAAAAATGCACAAAGCTGAGCAGCTTCCATATAGACTCACGATTCCGCCGGGAACGAAATTCGGACGCGGGTCTTCTCCGGCTCGCGAATCACGTCGAGCGACCCATCTTCGCCAAACAAAAGCTTGAGACGCCCGATAAGATTATCGAGCCCATGCCCGGGCGATAGGCCATCGAGCGAAAACCCCGGCCCGTTGTCTGCGACTTCGAGTCGAATGCGGCCATCCTCCATTGATCCCGAAACCTCGATCGACGCGCCCTCAATCCGCTGTGCAGCCACATGCTTCACCGCATTCTCAACCAGCGTCTGCAGCGACAAAGGAGGCACCTTGATTGAGTCGAGCGATGCTGGCGCGGCGATGTGGTAGCGCAGGCGCGGGCCGAAGCGCGTGGATTCAATTTCGATATAATCGCGCACGACTTTCAGCTCCTGCGCAAAGGGCACGAGTCCGCCGTGCTGCGCATTAAGAGAGAATCGCAACAGCGACGCGAGTTTGCCAACAGTATCCTCAGCCAATTGCGGGTTCGAAGGAATCAGCGCCGCAATCGTGTTGAGCGTGTTGAATAGAAAGTGTGGATGAATGCTCGATTCGAGCGAGGAAAGCCGGGCCTCGGCCAGAAGCTTGTTGGCACGCTCCTGTTCCACCTGCCGGGTCCGCAATTCAAGCTCGGTGGTCTTCAGTTTCCCCTGCAGGGTCTCATAAGTTGAAAATGCAAGCCCGATCGCAAGCGAAATGAAAACGCTGAAGGGCGCGGACGTGCGAAACTCAGCCCAATAATCTCGCGGCCCAATTCCTATGATCCAGATGATGAGATCGGCCAGAAGGCTGCCGCCGGTCGCCGTGCAAACCAGGCAAACGGCCTGAACCAGAACAATTGCACGTGGAATTCGCGCCGTGTAACGAACTGAGACAAATGTCACCAGCACCATTGAGGGAATCGCAATGCACGCCGAGTAGACGAAGATAGCCAGTATGTGCTGCGCAGCACGGGATAAGTTGAGATGGCCCAGCAAATAGAAAAGCAGAGCAATCGCCACTGTGGCGGCGGGAACAATCCACAGCATGCGAAGTAAATACGATCGGAATCCTGCCAGCGAATTGGATTCGATGGCGGTGTCGCATTTGTCGCTCGCTTCGCTCCGATTCATAACTGAAAACGGACTCCAGCCGACGTCGCGGTCGAGTATGGCGCAGAACCAAACTCTGAAGTCTTGCTGCCCACCGGCGCCTCAATGTGCACATATGAAGTAAAGTGGTTGCCAAACCACCGGCTGGCATCAAAGACGCCCGCGTAACTCTGGTCGTTGAGGTTCGAGACAATGGATCCAGAGACGCTCCACTGCTTCCATCCTGAGCGCTCGCGCAGACGCGCCTTGCCCATGCTGAAGAATGCATAGTGCTGCCGGCCCGCCGTCGCAGAAACTCCAGGATCGCGATAATAAGCAGTGTCCGGCGGCGTGTAAAACTCCCCAATACAGGTGACTCCCGAAAAAGTGTACTTGGCTCCCAGCAGCACCGCCGCCTGCTCGCGCCACACGGCTTCGCCGTGCACCTCCCACGCCTGCCCCACCACGCCCGTGAACGTCAGCGCCCCAAACGAGTCTCCGCCGCGATCGTGACCCGCAATTAAAGAAGTGTCGAATCCACGCACCAGTACGTTATACCGGAATGCAGCAGTATCGTGCAGATTTGTGTTGGCCGGCGCCAGTGCCGCAGTCGACCACGCCGCCGAAACGGCCTGCGAACCATGCACCCAGTCGGCCTTTATCATGTCGCGTCCTTCGTTCACGTTCAGCCGGTCGGTAGGATTGGTGGGCATGCGCGGCGGATCGAGAACGCCCGCGGCACTGAACGCATATCCCGTGCCCCATAACACCATCTTGCGACCGGCGGTAAGATCGAAGTCGCCCGCCGAAAGCCCGCCGTACATCTCACGCACACGAAGCTGCGTGCTGGTGTCGGTGTATGTCGAAGTTAAACCGATGAGACTCGATGAAAAATTCCAGCGCTCGCGTTCGCGAATGCCAAATGAAGGCTCGACCAACACCTGATTCAATACCCTGGGCAATGGCGCATTCAGATTGCCGTAAAAAGTGGCGTCGTCGATCACTCCGACTGAATATCTGAAGTCGTAGCGCCCCTCATCCTGTGCGGCGCACGCAACGCTTGCGGCGAGTAGAACCGGAATGAAGAAGATGCGGCGCATTGCGAAATCTCCGCTGTCAATCAAACCGCTATCTTTAGAACTTGTCGGCGCGGCCCTGGTAAAAGAGTTTGTCGGGCAGTGTACGCGCGCTGGCGCCGGAGTATTCAAGCACGCTGTGCGAGTTATGCAGAATCTCGTCATAGAGCGTGAGCCTCTTGAGCAGCATCTGCCCGCCGACAGCGCCGTATTCGTCGAAAGTGGCCGACTTGATGTGCTTGCCCGATGTCAGATAGAACTCGGCTTTAACCGGCCGCGCATCCTCCGCGCGCACCCAGTAGAGAATCCGCTGGTAAGTTGCACCCTTACGCTTGGCTGTGAGTTCGAGGACGTAGCACTCCACCTCCCCAACCTTTTCAGTGCGCCGGTAGGCCGCCGAATAGTCCGCGGCGTAATTGGTGCGGGCAACGTCGCCATTTGAGGCGTCGCCACTCAGCCGCTCCAATGGCGTAATGCGCACCGGGCGGCTGGTATCGGGTAGATAAACCCACATATCGTCGCCCAGCATCAACAGGTGTTCGCCCTTTTCGCGCGGGCTCATGAACTCGACATAGGTTTTGTCGGTTCCTTTCTGCGACACTTCGTAAAGGTGCTCCTCGTCAGATCTGTCCGCCGCAAAGTCAGTGATTTTGACGTGCACTACATACGATGGCCAGCCGTTGCGAAAGCGGTCAGATTGCTTGAGCAGCGCTTCGGCATCGGGAGCGGCCGGAGCCGCTGCGCGGCATACCACCGCGCAGGCCACGAGCAGCCCGGAGAAGAAGACAATCAGATACCAGCGAAGAAAGCAGTTGACATTAGACATGGGCCAATGCCTCTGTGATTTGCAGCCGCGATGCGCGGATTGATGGAAGAATGGCTGCCAGCACCAGCGAGACGATCACCAGTATCGACGAGCCAATCATGATGCCGGGAACGTGCCGGATGTGGAAGAGAATGCCCACTGTGTATCCCGGCGGAGGCGGCAGCCGCAGATTGAGTGCGTTCAACATCACGCCGAAAATATTGCCGGCCGCAACTCCCAACACAGCCCCGAGCAGGCCCAGGACCGCTGCCTCAGTCATGAACAGGCCGATGATCCAGAAGTGAGGTGTGCCCATCGCCAGCATCGTGCCGATTTCGCGCGTACGCTCAAACATCGACATGAGCAGCGTGTTGATGCTCGACATGAGCACCATGAAGAACACAATCGCGCCCATGAACAGGAAAATCCCGTCGAACAGGTTGCGAACCTGCTTGTAGTAAGTGGCCAGGTCGATCCACTTCTTCATCGTCATCTGCTGTTTCACGCTTCCCGACCCACGATTGAGGCGGGGAAGAAGTTCGTCGTAGACGCGATCGGTATTCGCCGTTGCATCCAGGCCGACGACGAGGTTGGTCACGCGGTCGCTTTGCAAAAGCCGTTGCGCGGCGCTCAACGGAATGCGCAGATAGCGCGCATCCAAATCCGCAATGCCGGTTTGCACAATGCCCGCCACGTCAACATCGATGCCGTTGAGCGCACCATCTGAGGTGACCGCGAGCAGCGTCAGTCCGTCGCCGACTTTCACGTTCATTGATTTGGCCAGGCCCGCGCCCACCAGCGCCTCCACTTCAGAGCCGGGCTTCGCGTCCAGGTCACCACCGGAGATGAAGTTCTGTGAGAATCCCAAGTTCCTTTCGACATCCGGCTCAACCGCATTGCCCATGAAGACCGAGGACTTTTGCCCGTTTGACACCATGCCGTAAAACTCGATGCGCGGCGCCACTCCGCGAACGTGCTGGGCGCTCGAGACGGTTGCGGCCACCTGCCGCCAGTTTTCGATACCAGTGTCGAGAACTCGAACCTCGTCGCGCTGAAAGTGCTCGGCTGTGAAGATCTGGATGTGTCCAAGCCCGTTCCGGATGGTGCTTTCGCGAAGGCCATTCGTCATGAAAGCAAAATAGCCGCCGGCAAGTAACAATCCGGCTACGCCGCCGCCCACCATCATCAATGTCATCGCGGTGCGCCGCCGGTTGCGGAAGATGTTACGAAACGCGAGCAGCAGAAACTTGCCCATGACGATCTCCTTCCAATGGAATTTCGAAGCGAACCGGCGTCGAGGCATGCGTGTCAGAAACAACGCGCCCATCGCACAGCCTCACGATTCGCGGCGTATGCTCCAGCAGGCGTTGGTCATGAGTTGAAAAAATGAAGGTGAGGCCGAGATTCCGATTGAGCTCGCGCATCAGTTCGATGAGCTGAGTGGCATTGTGTGTGTCGAGGTTGGCGGTGGGCTCGTCGGCCAGCACCAGTGCCGGCTTGTGAACAATGGCCCGCGCCACTGCCACACGCTGGCGCTCGCCTCCCGACAACAGGTCTGGCCGTTGCGCAGCTCGCGAAGCCAGTCCCACGCTCTCGAGCGCTGCCTTGGCCCTTCTGCGCCTTTCCCCCGCCGCTACTCCCTGCACCAGCAGCGGAAACTCCACGTTCTCGCTGGCTGTGAAGACGGGAATCAAGTTGAATGTCTGAAATACGAATCCAATCTTTTTCCGGCGCAGCGCCGTCGTCTGCGCGGTCGTGAGTCTTGTCGTGTCTTCGCCGTCTATCAGGATGCGCCCTGAAGTCGGTGTGTCTATGCAGCCAATCAGGTTGAGAAGCGTTGTTTTGCCGCTGCCGCTCGGACCGGCAATGGCGAGGAACTCGCCCGCCTCGACGTGCAGGCTCACATCGTCTAACGCGCGCACATCGTTATGGTCGAGCGGAAAACTGCGGCTCACCGTTTCTGCCGTCACCAGGTCTTTCACGCTGTGCCTCCCAAAATCGGATTTCCGGCTCAGGGAAACAATACGGCGTTTCGAGCCTGTGCAATCCGGCGCAATAGACCAAAGCTCAGATAAAAGGATGAACGGTGGGAATTTGCGGATGAGTTGCAGCGGCGAAAAAGGGGCGCGTTATCCCAGGGCGACAGAAATGCAGAGAATGAGATCTATGCCTCACTCTCCGCCTTCGTCGAACGGTTTCCTGGGTGGATCGGGTTACTTCTTGCCTTCAAGTTCGTCCGCCAGCGCGCCGGCGTCGTAGATCTTTCTCAGCGCCTCGATCATGCCGGCCGTATGAACTGCGACGGCGCGGTTCTTGGTTCCGTCGTAAACAAAATCGCCGGCCAAAGATTCAATGTTGCCGTCGAAGATCAATCCCACGATGTCACCGTTACGATCGACAACCGGCGAGCCTGAGTTGCCGCCGATGATATCGGCGGTGCAGACGAAATCGAGCGGAGTAGCAAGGTCGAGCTTGCCGAGTGCCGCGGCCTCTTTGCCTGTCAGGTTGAATGGCTCCTTGTTGCTGAAGCCGGCAGCGCGGTCAAACAGTCCATAGTAGGTAGTGAACGGCGGCGCGACGGTTCCGTTGTAGGGGTAGCCGTCGACGGTGCCGTAGCTCAGGCGCAGAGTAAACGTCGCGTCGGGATATGCGTTTTTGCCGTAGACTGCAAATCGCGCCTTGCCCAGCTTCTCCTCGGCCGGAACCAGCACGCTGGCCTCGGTGTCGCGCATGTGCACGTAGTTGGCGCGCCACATGGGATCGAAGCGGCGCGCAGCCATGATCATGGGATCTGTTGACGCGTCAACCGCGGCCTCCCCGCCCTCAATCAGTGACTGCCGGAACTTCGGATCGGCAAGTTTGGTGCCGTCGATCAAGGTGTCTACCGTCTGATCCACGCTGTTGCCCTGCATGATGGCCTTGACGAAGTCATCGTTGGCCCCGAGCTGTTGAACAGCCAAGTTGAGGCTGGTGCGCATAAACATTTTTTCCACGTCGGTATAGACAGGCGCCGGCGAAAGCAACTGGTAGCGCAACGACTCCAGGCCCGCCTCGTGATATTGCGGCAGGCGATCGCCGTCGGGCTTTTTGACTTCGGCCACGTACTGCACAATCTCAAGCGCGTAGGAGAACAACTGGCTGCCGGTTCGGCGAAAGAGCTGGTGCTTGATCTCGGTCTTCGCATCTTCTTCAACGCGCGCAATCGTGCTCCACGCGTCGCCGTACTCGGCTTTCCACTGCGGATTGGCATCGACTTTGGAACGCAGATCGTCTTCATCGGCCTGCTTTTTGGCGATCACGGCCTTATCGAGCAGCGCGTCGTAGCGGCCCTTATAAGCCTTCAGGCTGTTCTGCAACCCGAAGATCGTGCTGCCCACTTCGCGCGCCTGATTGGGGCCTTGTTTGGCAAAATCCTGCGCAGCCGAAATGCGTCCCTGAAGATAGGCAATCACCGCCGGCTCAATGGTGTCACGCTCCACGAGCAACTGCGCCATGGTGTCCTGGCGCTGCGTTGAGCCCGGATTTCCCGAGACAAAGATCAGATCGCCGGGCGCCGCGCCTTTCGTGTTCCACTTCAGATAGTTGTCTGAGTGGATCGGCTTGCCGTTCTCGTAGACGCGATAGATGGCCATATCGATGTCGTAGCGCGGGTAGGTGAAATTGTCGGGGTCGCCGCCGAAGAACGCCGCCTGCTGTTCGGGCGCGAAGACCAGGCGTACATCGGTATATGCCTTGTAGGTGTAGAGCCAGTACTCGCTGCCGTTGTAGAGCGAGACCACGTCGGAGCGCAGCCCGGTAGCCTTCTTGCTCTCTTCTTCAATGGCTGCGATCTCGGCATCCTGCTTTTTGAGCGCCTGGGCCTTGTCGGCAATGCCCTTGGCCGAGTTCTGCACGCGGTCGGTTACGTCTTTCATGCCGACCAGCACGTTGATCTCGAGGTCGGGAGACTTGAGCTCCTGGTCCTCGGTTGAGGCGAAGAAACCGTCGCGGATGTAGTCGTGCTCGGCGGTTGAGTTCTTCTGCAACTGGTCGCGGGCTACGTGGTGATTGGTGAGCAGCAGGCCGTCGGGGCTGACGAACGAGCCGGAGCCGCCGTCGTTGAGCCGCACGCTCGACAGGCGCACATGATCGAGCCACTCCTGGGTGGCTTTGAATCCATATTTCGCTTCTAACTGTTTTACCGGAACATTGTCGAAGGTCCACATCCCCTCTTCGGCGGGGATTGAGATTGAAGCACTGACAAGCAAAGCAGCCGGCAACAGTGGCAGGCAGCGGGAGAGTCGGATATGCATGGTTTTCCTCATTAAGGCGCGGGGAGGCGAGCTCCGCTTGTGCGCAAGGGATAAGCTTACAGCGTGATACGCGGGAAGGGGAATTGGGGGAGCGGGGAGCGCTAGCTGCCAAAGATCAAGCAAGTGAGGCTTCAGATTCTGGAATTACAGGCTTCGGTCGAAAGGGATCGATAGCGCGGAGCGTTGACGGGGATTATGTTCGTCGCGGCCCTACGGGGCGCGCGGACCGTTGATGGCAGCTTTCCCAGGGTTTCCCCCTCGCATTCGCTCGGGGTTCACCCTGATTACATGACAGCGCCGGCTCCGACGGCCTGAGTACACTGGTTGCTGCGAAACGACCAAGGGCTCGGGAGAAGGAGCCGGGCATGATGAT
>Ga0335072_10017870_pt1 | contig 10022 bp, 7 predicted proteins | sample Lox_Sample_21_FD_206725 | JGI IMG/M metagenome (GOLD analysis project Ga0335072, IMG submission 206725) | Soil microbial communities from Loxahatchee National Wildlife Refuge, Florida, United States - Lox_Sample_2.1 | ecosystem: Environmental > Terrestrial > Soil > Wetlands | place: USA: Florida...
CTATCACTTCCGATCAAAAGTTTGAGGGACGAAGGAGTCTATTCCTTATAATCTCCCATGACTTTCGTGACACTGACTGACTCATAGGCTGTCCCAGCCGCCTTCGCTCTGAGGAGACCTGCTTCTTCACCAAACCTTTCTACGCTTTGTGGAGTTTTTTGGTTCTCAATTCTGCCTCCTCGTTTGCCCTTTTCCTCTTTGCCTTCTCCTTGCTAGCTTCCTGTTTTTGTGCCTTTTCCTTTCGTGCCTTTTCCGCCTTCTCCTTGTTAGCTGTCCTCCTTTGTGCCTTCGCTTCTCTCGCTTTCTCCGCCTTTTCCTTGTTTGCTTTCTTTCTTTGCGCCTTCTCCTCTCGTGCCTTTTCTGCCTTCTCCTTGTTGGCTTTCTTCCTTTGTGCCTTCTCTCTTGTGTGCTTCCTCGCCTTCTCCTCCTTCTCCCTCGCCTCCTCCGCCTTGTCCTCCTCCGCCTTTTCCTTCTCTTCCAAAGTGTGCGACGTATCTCGCGATTGAAACACTGCCGGTTTCAGGTCCTATAGCGCATCAATGTATACGTACGCACTTGTCTGAGTATCTACTTGCCTTTTGCTTCCCTTTGATAGATGCTCCCAGAGGCGGCGCCTTTCTCGAGTATCAACCCACTTTGTCAACAGCATTGTGCTCCAATAAACAATGACGACGTGCAAAAGCCGGGAAATACGTCGACTCTCGCAGATACAGGTGACATCACATGCCCTTGTGAAGACTGCAACCTCCTTTTTGAGACGGAACTTGATACGATGGAACATAAAGTTAACCATCCACGACCCGTCGTCACACAAGCTGGCTACAAATGCGAGCAGATCGACCCAAGGACTGGCATACCCTGTAATCGTAGCTTCGGTCGGCCATATGAACTCACGCGACATAAAGAGGACATCCATGGGAAGCTAAAGTTCCGTTGTGCGTTATGTGTCAAGAAGAAGATGTACAGTCGAAAAGATAACCTTAAGAGGCACTGGCAGAAAGCGCATCCGCAAGTCAGCTTCTCTGGCGTTACTCCTACGACAGAAGAAGTGCCTATGCCGCCTCCCATACCGCCTCCCGCAGGCAACATCGACCCGTTGTTCTGGCCGCTATGCTACAACTACACTTTTTGCAACGACCCGAGCTGCGACATACCTGCAACCGATTGTTACTTGTATAGAACTCAAGGCCTATACGGCTCTAATTCGATAGAACCACCGAACTATTTACCCTCGCACAGTTCGTGTGGGACGCACCCCGTGAACAATCCAACTCAGCAGGTGGTACCGCTTAGCATCGGGGATCCGAGCAGCGTCCGAGCAGTCGCGGTACGACCGAAACCTCAATGTTGGGAGCACGGCTGCAACGGCAGGCAATTCTCCACGTCCAGCAACTTGCAAAGACACCAACGCCAGAAGTCAGGTAACGCGGTCAGGCATGAATGCCCAAAATGTGGCGCCAGTTTCACCAGAAAAATGGCAAGAAACGACCACCGTGATGGTGGCAAGTGCAAGCAGCCAGCGCGTCGGAGCCGGAGCGGCGAATGACGATTGATGATCGAAAGTATACTTGCTTACCGAGAGATGCTGTCTAAGCACCCTTATGAGATCGGGAGATTGGAAAGTTGGAGACCCGACTGGGTGGAGGATGGCCATTAACGCAGGACTGAACAGCAAATCGACATCTTCGTTTAACAACTGGCACTACCAGGGACAACCGGTTCTGATACTCCAAGGAAATGGCGAAAGAGGACGGGTACAGGAATTTGAGGGCGGAAATAAAGAATGTCGCGGGCATTGAAAATATACCTCTCCTTCCAATTCGGAAGCAATAATCTGCAACTGTCCACAACAAAAACTTAATCTTTCTCATCGCCCTGGGCTTTTGTGTTCGGCACTTCCAGCTATCCCAATATCCACACTATAGAGAGTTTTGCAAGCGGGAATCCTAGTATTAAAGTGTTCGTTGATTTGGAATGGCATCTTCCAGTTTCACATTCCTCTACACAGAGTACTTAACGAATCTCCAGGCCGTCATTTAGTTATCCATAGCTTAGGTAATCGGCAGGTCACACCTTCTGGCTTAGGGTACCGGCCTCCTGATGGATCAATCAATTATGCCGCAGTGACTAGCCCCCGAATTGTCTGACACTACTCCCCGCCGGAGTCTCGGTTCCCATAGTCAACACCGAGATACAAAAGATCAAATGAGTCAGCTTCGCAGCCCAAACCTGGCGCTACAACAAGGCATTGGTTGCCACGCCGGGTTGCCCCCGCAGGATTAGGGCCCACCCCGCATAAGACTGGCCGACAACGGATCTTCCCGCTATGTCTGCCGGATTTCACTTATTAACGATCAGGGGCACAAAATCCGGCCAGTAAATGTTTTGAACGTATGTGGGGCCTGAATGAGGAGATAAAGCAAGTGGTGAGTTGTTAGCCGCCCCGTATCTCCCTTCCTCAACTTGGTGACAAGTCCGAGAAGAGGTTGGAGCGAGTTGTAAAGTTTGACGGAACCGTATTGCCCTGGGCCTGATACTGAACTACGCCATGGACCCGCAGAACACGTCGACAACGCCCTGCATGGATTGCTCAAAAGCAAGCAGAGCAATTAGCGGCTGGAAACCGAGCGGCGAGCCCGGTGAACAGTGAACTGCAGCAGATTACGTTCAGTCTATGCGTTCAGTCGTCCATTGAGACACTGTCAATCTGTTTCCCGGCTGCGGCTCTGGGCGAGGTGAACTTCTCCTTCATATTCCTTTAACGGTCCTTTAGATCATCTATGCCCTATTAAAGTTGAAAATACTTCAGCCTCGTGACCCGGAGTGCGCCAGTCTACGTTGAGGCTCCGTAGCTGTTTCCCGAAGCTGGACCTTGAGACGCTATTATCAGCATAACTACCAGGACCAATTTATTGCAATCGGATATACCCTAGCTTCCGTACTTCAAAGCTAGTTGGGGGCGTTTTCGACCAGTGGTTGGAATGATAATCACCGTCTCTACAGGCTTGGGCTGTCATCACAAGCATGCATTTTCACACCGGCAGCCTTACCACACGGGAAAGGCGGCCAATAAGGCAAGTTTCTCTCCTGACGAGACGATGAGTTGGCTATTAGGTGCCCTCGCTTGGTTTGTACGCGTGAATCCTATTGGCATTTCGGATTCTGGAAAGTGCTGCGTCCAACATCGATAGGTGAAAAATATAGGCAGACATAACAGGGGATCCCGCTTTTGCCAAGGCTTTCATGCAATAAAGGGATGTTGAATCAGTCCCGCGTCCGACAGCCACCGGGCGTCTGCGAGCCTGTTGTCAAATTCCTCTCCCAACTTGGTGAGAAGCCCGAAAAGTCTTTCAGCTGAAGGCATTGGGGCAGCAACCCTCACGAATAGAATCAAGTTGATCTTCTCGCAGGCGCCATGCAATTCCGGTGTGGAACCGGAGGATATGTGCAGACCCGCATTGATTGCCGCAGAGCAGTTAGCAGGCCGAAATTGAGTGGTCATTATTTGCTGAATCAATGTATTGGAGGGACATCGCCTTGCATGAGACGGCAATGCAGTTGCCTTCATGGCCGAGTGATGTCTTTCTCATTTGAACCGCTGGTTCCGGCCAAAGTGACCTTGGTCAGCACCTTTCTTCGCCCCGAGAAGTTCGTATCAAACTATTCGATGTTGTGCGTGATACTAACAATAATTTAGCGACTTCACTGAGCCGAAACTAAGCAATGGCTCCCATACCGCACCTCACGTTCGAACAATTCAAGTCCGGTTTTGAGTTTGGTCTGGAGGTGCTTGGCCTTTCGGGGGCTCTGGTCACGGCATGGTATCGATATGATCTCCTCGTTTCTATCTGGCATGTGATAACGGGACGCGCGAGCCGAGAGGAACAAGCGGCGGCCAGAAGAGGAATTGAGGCAGGTGGCGAACCGGCGCGACGAGCAATGGATCATCTTTCACAACACCTGGCACAGCATAATCACCCCGAAATGGCTGATAGGGCAAGAGGGCTGACTCCACAGCCTCAACAATTAGTCGACGTGGGCACCCAGTACGAGTTAATGCCGCTGGCTGGCGCCAGCGGTCAACGTTGAAAGGATGGCTATAACATTCCTAGCCACGGCACGCGAAATTCGGAGTTTATATGAAAAATTGTGTTCGCTACCATGTTCGCGAATCTTAGACAATGAAACCTCGTAGCGGAGAGCAGTAGACTTGAAACCTTTCTGTAAACGCTCAGTTGACATGACGCTGACCACACGTGATGGTGGGCAGGCCACGATAACTAGCACTTATTAATTGTTCGCTGAGCTTATTGCTTATGTAATCCCCATCTGGCACGTGAATCTGAGTTGACCTTTCTTGCTTGTCTGTGTTGGCCTCGTCTCTCATTCTTTCTACAAAATCATGGCGAACCTCCGCGAAACCGCACTTCGTCGGATTCTCGGCTTCACTTTTCTCTTGCATCAAAATCCTACCCCTCTTCTGCAAGAACAGCTCTCCCATGCCATAGTCTTACATACGCGGGCTCTTGACAATACCGAATTCAGCAACAAATCCATCTGTGATGATCTGGATACCGCGTATAAACTGGTTGAAGAGCACTGGACAAGACTACATGCGAACATGGGCATATTAACAACTTTGTTGTGGGATATAAATCTGCTTGAGCAGTTTTTACGATCGAAACTCCTTGAAGACTATGCGAATGAGCCCTACGAAGTCCGGGGTCGCATGCTCTCTCTAGCTGAATGCACAGCAAGGCCAACTCAGCAGCGTCTTTCTCCGCATACAGAAGAAGATGATTATTCGGACAAATATTATCAAGAACACATCATTTTTCCACTTGAGGAATCGAAACTCGAAAGAGCTCACGTTGAGGACAAGTTGCGCGCCGTCGCAGCAAGACATGGTCGTCCCGGGAATGATATTCAACCTTTGATCGAGGCACGCGAATGGAAAGCATTGGCTGTCGTTCTCACAAATGACCGAAAACTCACAATTACGCTTATTCAAAGATCAGCATTGTCAAGACAAGGGTCGGACAGAATCCTTGCAGGCATTAATCAAATTCAAAATGCACATTTTGAATCCATTTCCAGCGCCTCAGAGTTCACCCTTAGAAATAAGAGTCAATCGTCTACAATTCGCGGCTTCATATTCGGCATCTGTGATGCGGTCACAAGCCACTTCACGGAGAGCTCGCCAGGCCCCGGCGTTGGAAACTCTTCTGATCGTAGGCCATTATTGGAAGACGTCTTGACTCAGACTCAGAATCTACCTTTGTCAACTTCGAAGGTCAATTTGAAGAAATTGGAATGAGCATCTAAGGAAACTCTAAGCAAAGTGGTGTGGGAGGCACAGGAGGAGAATGGGAGAAATTTCGAGTGATAAACATTTCATGTATTACTCCAGCGGTCCAAATTGAGCAAATTCCAACTTCGTTTCGTTATCATGCTGCATACATCGCGAGAAGCGTGCACAGCTTATCATAGAAGCGTTTGATGTCACGCCAACCGAGCTGCTCAACCCATGTTCCGCCCACCCTAAATCTCCAGAGTTCGGCTTAATGTCTGTCTAGCTGGACTCAAGTGCTAACATTGCCCATCACTGCTCTGTCGTCTTCTTTGGGGGAGCGCAATCTGTAATTAATTTCTGCGACCACTTGCGCTTTACGGCTGTACCCTTATCGCTTGGAAACGCACCAGGAATTCGAGGCTGGATGAATGCTTCTAGCGGCTGGGCTTGAGGGATACGGGCTTTGTCAACGCGATGCTGAGCAGCGGCTGCAACCCTCTTTGGTGCCGTCCTAGTTCTTGGGGTAGGAGGAGTTGGTGCTGCATCTTTGGTGACAATGCTAGTCGGACTGGCGATAAGAGCTGGGATCTGGTTCCGGGGAGTGCTGAGTCCCTCTCCATTGAAGCACTTGACAAGCATTTGAGCCGCAGACGCACGCTTCTCCGGATCTAGGATCGCCATCTCTCGAATCTGTGACATAGCCTGCTCTTTCGATGCGACAACCACAAATTCGCGTACTTCATCAGTGGTCCTGAGCGACCAAACATCTACTTTGTGGGTCTGCTTCCCTCGCAACATCTCTGGAGCCGCATAAAGTGGAGTGCCAACACGTGTGTGGGCGTCGACAGTACGGTTGCTCTGGCCGAAATCCCCGAGTTGGAATTGATATTCGCCGTCCGGTCGCGTTATGTAGAGAATGTTCTCTGGCTTTACATCTCGATGTACGATGCCGTTGAAATCAAGACAATCAAGCGCTCCGAGCATCTGACGAAAGACGATATCGGGGAGTCCATTGCTCCCACTCTCGATTAATGATTCCAAGGTCCCTTCTTTTAGACCCATAAATATCTCCACCTTGGGTCCATCCCAGCCTTGTGATGCGATATAATCAACAATGTGTGGCTAGGACTTGTTAGGTCATCAGGATAAGATCGAAAGTTGCTTTTACTCACGTGGTTGATTTTGGCAAGATTTTCTACTTCACGCTTTAATGCATAATACACAGATTCTCTCCAGTGGTCTCGTTGTTTTTTTGTTGCATCATCAGGCAATTTTAACATCTTAACGGCCATAAGCTTGCCTGAATCCACATCGCGTGCCTTGTACACTCGTCCAAACTGCCCAGCTCCTAGCATATCACCTATTGTCGCATATCTCATCTTCAGTTGCAGGTTTCCCGGTGTGTGGATTCTAGTCCCTCGCTGAGACGGCAAGATGGTATCCGCCTCATCGATAGTCCGAGCGAGGCGAGGGTGCTCCTCATAATGGCTAGCAATACTTTCTCGGCTCTTAATTTTCGTCGCCGTTACATTAGGATCTTGATGCCATCTCAGCCTAAACAGAACAAGGTTCCGCCCTTCACCGCCCATTCCAATTATTTCATTGAGCATGTCCTCCACGACAACCTTTCGAGGGCGTCCGTACTCGAATGGCGTCGGGTGTTCACCGAAGACTTGAGTCGTCTGGCCGTGCGACCTGTCGTAGAACATAACGACGTTGGTATCTAAGATCTCAAATGAGCATTGAATCTTCGCGATGCTGCAACCTTCCACAAAGATATCGCCATCACGTCCTAGTGTTGCAAGAGTAGTCTTGTACGACTTCGAGCGGATGTGGCCGATGTCCAGGGCAAGTGTACCATCGTCCAACGTTGAGACGAAGGAACTGTTCTCCGTATGGGTGACCACGTCTTTGGCCCGGTCGTTGATGGGCTGGAGGGAGAACAATGCGAGAGGATGGGGGTGAGCACGAGGCATATTAGGTGAAGAACGATGGCAGGATGCTAGAATAAAGAAGGTAGATAAAAACTAGGAGAAGATAGAGTTCCCGGTGCGACCGAAAATACACGAAGGAGTTATCTTGAACAGAACGATTGCCTTCGCGGTGTTATAATTGAGCGTTTAGCTGGGCGCTTAGGTGGGCGCTTAGCAGTTCCCGACAAAGTTCTTAGCGGAAAATCGCTTCACATCCTCACTCCATCTCCACTCTTGCATGATCAACGACCTCGTTCTCACCGCGAGAAAGACTACTTCCCCATGGCTACAGGCACTCTTCGAGGGGATGGGCTGGTCAGGGCTCACGCAGCTCTAGCAGCACTACAGGAAGAACCGCAACAACTTGATCGGGCAAGAATGCGGTTTAGCGATTCTCCACCACCATATACATCCCATCAATCACACAACTCAACTCTCTCTCAGAGTCCCAATCCTCCTAGCGAAACGCAGCGACGCCACGAGGAGCGTCGATGGCAGCTAATAATGGAACGCGAGGCATCGCTTCCTTACTGCCAACTCCAAGCTCAAAAGACCGAAGAGGAACAACGACTCCTCGAAGCACACGAAAATGGAACACGCCGTCTACTCGTCGGATCCAACTACAAAACACTTGCGCGCGAAAACGTCAAGAAGCGTTGGGTCGAACAGGGTATCTGGAACGACAAGTGGACTGATACGGCTTCAACGGGAGTGTGGAAACATGAACAACCGCTCGAGCTCGAGCTCGAGCCGGAATTGGAGGCAGAGACAAATGACCAACCTTCTCTCTTCTCCTTTTCAAAGCCGAAACCCAGAAGACCAAAAAGCGATGAAGAGGTTCGAAAGATGGCGGAGCTACGAGCCAGACGGGAGCGCGAACGTGAGGCCTCGCGCCCATTTCATCAATTCTTTTATCAGGTGTTGAAAGAGAGTGAGCGAATCAAAGACGAATCGGGAAGCTGGGAAGCCGTTGCTGCTCCCGCCGACATAAATACACGGGCCTACGAAAATATCAAGAATACCTGGATTAAACGAAAGATTTGGAATAGCAAATGGGGTATTCTCCCCGGGATGTCCTGGAGGCATGAAGACCCTCTTGAAGAGGAACTTGCTGATGGTCCTGTTCCTATTCAAACGAACACCCTTAGGAATGGAAACAATGGCGGAGCGGTAGAAGCACCTCAAGCACGTATTTTTGGATCATCTGCTCCTGCTGAATCAAATCGTCACCAAGGACAGTCTGCGAATACTCAGTCAGCCAGATTAGCTAATGGCGACGTCGAGCATTCTACACTGGAGCTGAATTCAGCCTCCCAAACCGCGGTTCGGACGGCACGGGCAAGTAGGAGAAGGCCACCATCGCAGGCTCCCGCAAGGGAAGGCCCCGGAGCTCGACGACGACCAAACGCCACCGTATCTAGACCGGGTACTGCTGAACCACTACTCCAGACTGCTAGTCAACCAGCAGTTCCGGCTAGGATGCCACGCAGAAGTGCGCGGATAGCTGATCTTCCACAAAGGCAAGGAGTATCTGAGCGAGAGCCTAAGCCAAAGGTGATGCCCAAACGCAAACGCAGCGGCACGACATCCGACGAGGTAAAGGAACGGCAGATGTCGAAACGCCGCAAGCTAGTGCAGGAGATTTAGCCAAATAATAATGAATTGGAATTGATTGCACCATTACTTCATCATTCGCGAAGCAGCATGGTGTTTCAGTTTTCAGAAGAGTCTTGAATTTCAAAGCTGGCCTTGTCGATTAGGACGAAGACATTGCACCATGTAAATTACCTGTAAGTCTGGCGGTAAATCTTAAATGAGAGCACAAGAGCAAAAGCAGCAACGGAAGGAGTGCTGCTGGATAAACTGGCACAACGTCTACCCAGCAGACCGACGCCAGTTCTACAACATCTGCCAAACAGACCTGTGAAAGCATAATGCTGCCGAGAGAGATTACATAGAAATCACTAAAAGACAAAGCTGGCCACTCCCACCTTAAAGGTTCCGTCTCCTACCACCGCGGCTTCTGCCGGTGTTGCCTTGCATCTCCAGCCACTTCTCCCATGCCTCGGCGCCGTGATCCCGCTTCACCAATTCCTCTGCTCGCTCAAGTAGCGCCCGTTTGAGGCTGCTGACCGGTACGGTGGTAGGTGCCCACAGCAACTCGCAGCTCAAAGAGCCGCCGTCTTCCACGGATACGCGACCGAGATCTGTGACGTCCCACAGCTTGTCCTGGCGGCGCCGTAGCCCTTCGTGCGAATTGAACCGCGCCGACGACTCTTCCGCCTCCACCTCTCTTCTCGCCTGCAGCGCTGTCCGCCTGGAGGGGCCGCAAGCGCGCTTACGAGATGGTCTCTGGGGTCGTGCAGGCAGGCAAGATCGTTTCCGAGGAAGCGGATTGGGTGCGGTGGGAACGCTTAGGGGTGCCTCGTTCTGCTGGCGGCAGCCGTCTTCCGTCCGCGAGGAAGGCTCATCGCAGTCGCTCTTAGTATTGGTGGCATAGCCGGCATCAAGACCACCATTCCCGAGGAATGAAGTGATCGTACAGTCAGGGTCTTGCGGTTCGTGCTCAACAAGAGCCGATCCCTCGCTTTGGGCGCTGAGTGCGAGAGACTCATCCCCCCCGGGCTTGGTACCGTGTAGAGAGGATGGGCTGCTTCCTTTTCGCTGTCCAGATTTTCGCGTCGATGAATCAGAACCAAATCGTATCTCGTATTCAGCGAAAATATCGTGAATATGGCCTGCGGCAGCCGGCGCCT
>Ga0335072_10017871_pt1 | contig 10022 bp, 3 predicted proteins | sample Lox_Sample_21_FD_206725 | JGI IMG/M metagenome (GOLD analysis project Ga0335072, IMG submission 206725) | Soil microbial communities from Loxahatchee National Wildlife Refuge, Florida, United States - Lox_Sample_2.1 | ecosystem: Environmental > Terrestrial > Soil > Wetlands | place: USA: Florida...
TGATCGAGAGCTTGTGGAACGTCCGGGTAGATCCGCAGTATGCCGCATCTTACTCCTGGAATTCACTACAAAAATGGTTTCCATTTTAAGCACCTAAAGGTGGTGGAGTTGGTAATAGGGTGTGCTTGACGCGCGGCAAAAATCCGACCGGTGCTACAACCGATGAGCAGTCACCGTCTCCTTCGAGTGCATTTTCCTGATGACCAATTGCTTCCTACCGTCTGCGCCTTGCTGCAACTTGAGGTTAAGCATTGTTCGCAGTTCAAACTGGTTGTCTCCGATCGGCGTAATCAGCTGTTCCTTCCTGGGATCGGTATTGCTTAGGAGCGGAAGGCCGGTTGCGAACAGTAAATTTCCCTCGAATTCGAGATGCACCAAGGCCCCGTCGGGTAGTCGCCAGTCGCCCACAATCGCACTACGCTGACTGGGCGTCAGTTCAACGAAGGGAGGACCATAAAGGAAGTTGATCACCTGCGGCATCCCGGCGATAGGCAGCGTTCCATGATCTTCATTCGCGAGCACAATGGTCTGCCATGTCAAGTGTAGGTAATGGCGCGACTTGACCTTGTCCATCATGGCGAACAGCGGCTCGCGCATGAACGTCTTGCTCTCCTGTCCGCCAACGTCAGCGATCACGCGGGCATTCAGGTCCTTATGAGTGGCAGCATACTGCGCCTCGTCCTTGAACAGGACTGAGTTGTCCCAGCGCAGACTTGGGCTACCGATCCAGTACTTGTCGAACGTGTCGCCGGCGTGGAACAGTGCATAGGCCGCGAACAGCCCCCCGAGAGAATGGCCGCCAAGACCGCGGTTGGAAGGGTCAGTTCGGTAGTGACTATCGATGTAGGGAATGATTTCCTGCTCAATCACTTTGAGAAAAACCGGGGCACCTTTGTCCTTCGGTGGGCTCCACGGTTCAGTTGTGTTGTACAGAGCATAGTCGGCCGATCGCTGTGCCGGAGCCACGGCGGGTTTACCCGGCAGGGGAATCGGAGGTCCTGCCAGCGGCTCGGGATAACCGATGCCTACGAAGATGATCTCGGGCATATCCGAGTGCTGACGCGACCGCGTTAGCCACGCGATTGTTGCCGTGTCGTTGCCATCCAGCAGATAGAGAACCGGATAGCGCTTGTCCGAGGTCGCATAGGTCTTCGGCAAAATGATGAACAGCCTATAGTCCGTGTCGTTAATCCTGGAGTGGAAGCTGTGCACCGCTGAATTTGGAATCGTGATGTGTGGATCCGGTACCTGCTCCTGCGTTCTTGGGGCAAGCGCGGCGGCGGGCAGCATGATGAACAACGCGACGGCAAGAGTAGTTTTCATTAGGAGATCCTGGGTGGGGAGATGGATGGAGAGAACGCTGGTATCAAGCTGCGTCATCGTTGATCGATCAGCGGTACATATCGGTGAATGCTTTGCTTAAACGAAGCGGAGCACGTAACTTCTGCCACGCTTGACGCTGAGCTTGTACGTCCCCTCGCCAGTTTCGACGAGAGGTAAAGTGCGCCGTCCTTGCTTGGCGGATAGAATCTGCTGCCCCTGGGGAACGGCCAAGGTGCATTCCCGGTCGAGGGAGGCACGGAGGATGGCCTGCTGGGCGTGACCGTTGCGCCAGGCAAGGTCGACGGTGAGGCCGCCACGAGCGCGTAGTCCCGTGAAGCTGCCGTCGGGCCACGCGGAGGGAAGAGCGGGCAGAAAACGAACCACTCCCGCGTGACTCTGTAGAAGCATTTCCGCCATACCTGCAGGTGCGCCGAGGTTGCCGTCGATCTGGTACAACGAGTTTGCTTTGATACCGCAGACGTCGAAGAGGTTATCGCGCGTGGAGAGGCGAAGAAGCTCCATAAGCTGTTGATGGCAGCGGTCTCCGTCTTCAAGACGCGCGAAACAGTTAACGATCCATGCACGGCTCCAACCTGTGCTGCCCCCACCATTGGCGAGCCTTCGATTGAGTGCGGCTCGGCAGGCCTGGGCAAGCTCAGGGGTTCCACGAAGCGTGATCTGATCGTCTGGATAGAGCGCCCATATATGTGAGATATGGCGATGGCCCGGTTCTACCTCAATATAGTCTTCCTGCCACTCTTGCAGGTTGCCGTAACGGCCAATCTTGAAAGGCGGCAGCCGTTTGGCTGCGGCAGCGATCCGCTCGCAGAACGGAGCGTCCGTTTGAAGCATCTGCGCGGCCTTTGCGGTTTGAAGAAAGATGGCCCGAGTGATCTCAATGTCCATCGAGGGTCCCATACACAGATTTGCCGCTTCGCCATCCGGGAGCCGATAGGCATTTTCCGGGGAACAGGATGGGCCGGTGACGAGGTGGCCGTCCGGGGATGGTGTGAGGTAGTCAAGCAGAAAGGTTGAGATTTCCTTGAGGCGAGGATAGGCGCGATCGCGAAGAAAGGTGATGTCGCCGGTATAGAGATAGTGATCCCATAGATGAGTGGTCAGCCACGCTGCTCCCATGGCCCAGATGCCGCCTCCAAGGCCATCGATGGGACCAGCATCTCCCCAAATGTCGGTGTTGTGATGCGCAACAAACCCCTGAGCGTTGTAGTAGGTTCTAGCCACGCGAGCGCCTGCGAGCCGCGTCATGTCCAGGAGGTCAAAGAGCGGCGTGCGCAGGTCGCTAAGATTGGTGCGTTCTGCAATCCAATAGTTCATCTCCGTGTTGATGTTAATGGTGAACTTCGAGCCCCAGGGAGGATCGACATATTCGTTCCAGATACCTTGCAGGTTTGCAGCGAGCGTGCCCAAGCGGGAACTCGAAATGAGGAGATAACGGCCATACTGAAAATAGATCGGCAGGAGGCCGATATCTTCGCCGCCCGCGCGAATAGCGGTTAATCGCTCGTCCGTGGGGACATCGTGTTTAGGGTCAGAGACGTCCAGGGGGCCTAACTGGAGTGTTGCGCGACGGAAGATGGCTTGGTGGTCGGCGATGTGCCGGCTGCGGAGTTCGGAATAGCCTACACTGTGAGCGTTGCGCAGATTACGCTCCACTGCGTTGTTCATAGCTTGGTCGTCTGGGTAGCGGAAGCTGGTCGCGCAATCGATGAGAAGTGTAACAGCGGATGCGCCGGTTACAGATATTTGGGCTGGTGTATCCCTAGAGGCTGGTGTGGTTTTGATGCTTCCATCATTGCTGTGTGCACGCATACGAGCTAGAAAGCGGATGCCTGTCTGCCGTTCCTTGATGGGCTGGCCAGGATTATCGTGGATGGGCAGTGCTTCTCCCGTGAGTGTGAGCGCATCGGAACCCAGAACATTGCTTTGGTGGTTGCCGGGGCGATCAAGCGTTGCGGTGAAGGAAAGTGCCAGTTGCCTGGAGGCCGTAAGACGAATCACAATTACCTGATGAGGCGCAGACGAAAACACCTCTCGAACGTATTGCGTGCCAGCGTGACTGAATCTAGTCGTGGTAATAGCGCGATCCAGATCGAGTTCGAGACGATAATCTGTGACTTGTGAAGGCGAGGTAGAATTGCTTGGCGTAAGTCCCGACGCGGTGAAGTCAAGGTGAAGATCCCCGAGCGTTTGATAGCAAGGCATACGGCGTGGGATCGAGAGCATACTGCTCACGGCCAACTGTTCGGCCTCGAGTACCTTGCCAGCGAAGAGCAAACGGCGAATTTCAGGGACAGCCATGGAGGCGGCAGGGTTGTCGCGGTCGCGGCGTTCTCCATCCCAGATGGATTCTTCATTGAGCTGGATGCGTTCGAGGGATGGTTCGCCAAAGACCATGGCGCCGAGACGCCCGTTGCCGACTGGAAGCGCCGTCGTCCATGAGGGGGCGGGCCGCCGATAAAACAATTTGAAGGCGTTCCAGTCCTGAGCGTTTCCCGGAGCACGGAACTCGGAGGGTAGACCGAAGGCTCGATGCTGTGAGAGCAGAGCGCTCCCGATGGCGGCATCAAAGAGAAACTTGCGTCGGCTGATACGAGGCATAAGCGACCCGATTCGTTAGAGGACATACTCGGTTCGCGCGAGCTGCGCAGTTTGGCTCACGTGGATTAGACGGTGGGCGCGCGCTATGGTCAAGCGCAGCGCGTAGTTTGATTCGACTGGCGAGTTAACAAGCTAGTTTTCAAAGAGCCAATCGAGATTGGGTGGTTGGCCATGTTGTCCTGTTGTATGGACGTCGATATGTGGTGCAACCTGCAAGCTGGCAGGAATGAAGCCCACCACTACATAGGAGCCGACGCCGAGGTTCAGATCGTTACGCCCGGCTGGAAGGGGCTTTGCCCATACATTGATCGGCAGAGGACGGCCATGTGATTCGCTGGGCATAAGGGCGTCCGGAAGAAGGATGTTCCATTGCTCGGCAGCCGGAGAGATATTGATAGAGCTTTTTGCGTGCGTCCTTAAGAACCCGACGAGGATCTGCGCAGGCTGCGAAAGTGTGAAATGCAGTGGTGCTGATTGCCGGGTCGAGACGCGGATACCGGTCAACCCGTTAAGTTCCGGGGACAGGCTGGCGATGGTTACTGCCACGTCGTTGCTGTAGAGCGCCTCACCCGGCGTTACCTTGAAGATTTCGCCCTCGCCAGGTTCAAGCTTGAACGATACCTGCGGTAGCAAATCAACAGAGGTTTGCGTGGGAAGTGCCTGCAGTGTGGCATTACCCGTAGCCTGCAGGTTCTGCAGGCGACTGCGGAAGGTGGTGAGCTCCTGCTCGTACACTGGGAGCAGATCGCTCCAATGGTTGGTATTCGGTGCGCCGCGAACGGGGATCTGGCGCTGCGACGTCTCCATGCCAGCTACATTGCGATAGGCAGCGTCGCCTAGTTGGGCCAGCTGGCGGAAGTCACTCATTGAGGTAGCCAGAAGTGTCTCTGCCTGACTCAAGTGTTTGAAGTTGTGGTCATAGCCGAACAGCAGCACCTGCTCGGCAGCCTTCGTCTTTGCCTGGTAGAACAGCATCAGATCGTGGATGCACTGCATATCGTTCACGATGCGCTTGTACTCCTCTGCATCACGAGTGACTCCTGGCGCAGCAGCCTCAGCCTGCTCCACCGCTTTTGCGGAAGAGGCGACCACCTCGTCCACTACTCCGAGCGGCGTCTCGCCATGCTGCGGAAGACCGCGCACCTCGTTCGAGACATACTCATCAAGACGTTCGCCCTCCGGCGCATCGCCGGTCCATAACGTTTGCGCGGGATTGAAGCGCTGCGGGTCAATCAACTGCGGCATGGTCATGCCCAGCGACAGCACCTCGCGGTTGCCCTCTGTGATGCCGATACGCGGCAACAGCGTCGGAGAGCAGATACCAGCCAACTCATAGGCATCGAGCAGGTGCTCCCCGGCTTGATCTGTTCCGAAGCGCTTGGCAAATTGTGAGACCCAGAAGGCGTGCTCGCGCGTGGGATCGCGGTCAGGATTCCATGCGTAGCGTCCCCAAGAGTCGAACCATATCCAGTCGCGCGTTGTCTGTTGGAGTAACGGGGTTGCCTTGTCAGCCGAGACTGGCCAATCCCAGTAGCGCAATGGATAGACGTGGACGCCGCCGATACCGATGCGGACGAAGTTCAGGACGGTTTGGCGTACGAAATCGGGATCACCCCAGCGAAACGGTTCGAGGTCGGAAAGGAGATGGATGTTGGCGATTGTTACGCTCGATATGTCAACCAAGCGCTCGAACTCGGCACGTACAGGCCCTCGAACATTGGTCCATGTGAGCGACTCGCCGTTCCACTTGAACATGGTGTTTATGTTGGAATAGAGCGGCCGGGAAACCGCCATCACCTTATCGATGTCGGTTGCGTGAGCGCGCACGACGATGGGTGGCTGCGGGACTGGATGTCCAGCCTGCTTTGCAAGTGCGGCCAGGCCGTCCTTCACGCCCGGAAGGATGACCTCGGTCATCCATTGCGGGCCATAGTGCGGGCCCATCGCTTCTCCCAATGTCATAAATATCCCGACGTTGGGGTAGTGACGAATGAACTCGCCAATGCAGTAGCGGGTGTACGCGGCTGAGAGTGGGGTGGGTGTGGAGAGATGATATGGCAATCCGTGCGCGCGGGCTAAAGAGTGGGAAAGATGGATATTGTAAAAGCCTTGAAGCACCCAGATGCCGCGCCGGTCAGCTTGTTCCGTGATCCAGCGGAACATCGCGATATTCTGCTTCAGTTGGGCGTCAGATATCTCTTGCGCTTCGGGATACTTGGGCAGGCGCAGCAGAGAAGTAAACGGGTGGCCATTCCAAAGAAACAGTGCGTTATAGCGCTGGTCGACAAGCATATCGAGATATCTGGTCCACCATGCTTTGTCGTAGAAGAAAGGAAAATCTTTCGGGGTATAGGGGTAATCGTATTCCGCGCCCTGGTATGTAATCTCCGGCTTCTGCATGCCTATAGCTGTGCCGCGTAATTTGAGCTGTGGGTGATCTTCGTAATCAAGCGTCGCGGGGATCGCATGCGCTGCGGCGATGCGATCGGACAAATCGAGCGCGCCGTACAGTGTGCCCGAGGCATCAAAGCCGGCCACGATGATCACATTGCCCAGTCGGCGAAGAAGGAAAGCCTCCGTCGCGTCAGGCCAGAACTGTGACAACTGCTTGTCATATGGGTGCAGAAGGCGATCGTTGCGCTGTGCCGCCACGATGGTCTCTGAGCCAGGCAGATCGGCAACCACGGACCGCAGTCGTTCCGCGGCGTATAGCTCGCGCGGCGTAGCATGGGCGCCAGTGAGCACGCGCGGCGTAGCATGGGCCGGAAGACAAGCGCAAGCGGCCAAGAGTGCGGCACAAAGCAATTTCATCGTGAATCTTTCCTTCGTATGCAACTCCGCTCGCACAAACGGCAACTCCGCTGGTTAGCCGGTGGAAATAGACGAACAACGTGTCCCGATCCGAACCGCGATCAATATGAAAGACCAACGAAGAACTTCAAAGGTCGCGAACGTAACCTCTGAAACTCTCCGGATTGAGTGGACGATGCGCGTTGGTTGACGCAAATCGTTAGAAGATGAGACGCAATCCCTGTTGAATAACCCGCGGTGTGTTTTGCTGGCTGGTGATCGTACCGCGCGCGCCTGAGGACGGCGTCACGTTGGGTGCGCCGAACTCTGTGCGGTTTAAGGCGTTGTAGGCTTCGAATCGGTATTGCATCTTGATGTGCTCGCCGATGGAGAAGTCCTTCAGGAGAGAGGCATTGAGGTTGTTCACGGCGTCCTGACGGCCGAAGTAGAGTGGGAAAGTACGGAAGTTGTACGAATCCGGCTGCTCTGTGGTCGCTGCAAATAGAGCCTGATTGACGGCGTGGCTGACATTACGTGGGTGAACCTTCAGCTGAGGGTCCCAGCTGGTTCCGTTGGTAAAGTACGGCTGGCCACTCCCGCCAGGTCCACCCCAACCGATCGCGGCGCCGGAGAGGTAGGTGTAAATCCCATTAACGGTCCAGCCACCGATGAGGCTATTAACTACGCCGTTAGCACTGCCGCCAATGAAGTGTCCGCGGCCGATGGGAAGCAAGTAGCTGCCAGCCAAAGAGACGTGGTTGGGGAAGTCCGAGGCGTTTTCCTGGTAGGACAGCGGTCCGCCGGAGTTGACCTGTTGCGCCTGCAGGTTCCGGGAGTACTGGTAATTGAAATTGACGGTGAGACCGTGCGAGAGGCGGTGTTGCACGCGAACAGCGAGTTCGTTGAAGGTTGAACTGGCGCCAGGGACAAGTTGCTGGCTGACGCTGGCGTACTCAGGGTATGCCTGCAGTAGGGAGAATGCGGGGATCGTGGAAGCGGTTCCCAACGTTCCCGTCATACCGGGCAAGCCTTTGAAGGGGTTGGCGACGCTGGAGGTGAGAGTGGTCTCATTGGGCGTGTCCTTGTAGGGCAGGCGGCTGAGAAAAGGCAGTTGTGGAACAGAGCTCAAGGCATTAGTGTACGAAAGGTGAACGGACTGCGCTCCGATGTAGGCAGCTTCAACCATCCAGTTGGCCTCGAACTGATATTGGACGTCGGTGTAGTAGCGCTCGGCATAGGGCCCTTTGAGATACGGAGCGCGATAGCTGATAGCCTGACCGAGATAAGTGTTGACGCCGAGAGAAGAACCAGTCGGCTGGGTAATGGGATTCGAGCTAGGAAAAGGATCGCTAAGCGTAGTCGCCGGCGTGAGGTAATTGTTGCTGGTGGGATCGTAGGCGATGGTGGAAGAGAAGCCGTAGGTTTGCGGTGTGTAGTAATCGTTGAACGGGCTGTAGTAGATCCCGTACCCAGCATGGACGACAACCTTGTTATGGAAGAGCGGCGGCGCATAAGCCAAGCCGATACGCGGGCTTACATAGATTTTGGGTGTGAAGTACTCGACGCGTCTCCCACCAGGGCTAGGGAACTGGAATCCACCAGTAGCACTGAAGGAAGACGCTGGCAGTTCCGGGATGGGATTGGCGGCGTAGGCGGTTGCGGCTGGGCCGGTGACGTCATTGGTAAGCGTTGGCACCCACCAGGTGGCCTTGTTATTCGATTCTGTAATCGAAGTCTCGCTCTCGAAACGGACGCCCGCGTTGACTGTCAACGAGGGCGTGACGCGCCAGTCATCCTGCAGAAATCCAGCGAAGTACCAGTTGTTGTATTGAGGCTTGGGGTTGATGTTGAATGATCCAGCAGTGGGCAGGCCGAGCAGGAAGCTGGCAAAGCTGCCACCATAGGTGGGATTGGTGGCTCCGGTGCCGGCGGTCACGAAGTTGTCGCCAAAGGTGAAGCTGCCGGAGGTGGCGCCGCTGGTGAGATTCACGCCGTTTACGATGGCGTTGGTCGAGTTACCGATGTTGAGGAAGCTGTACTTGTTGGCGCGGAAATCAATACCCAACTTGAAGGTATGCGGGCCTTGTGTACCAGTGAAGGCAGAGAACAGCGAAATGGTATCGAATGCCGTGTTCGCACCTGGCAGAGCGCTAAGGCTTTGGTAGGAGTTCGCGGACTCGGAGAAGGCGACAACCGGCATCGTGTCAGGCGAGCCGGGCTGGTCCATGTAGGAGGGAAAACCGAGAGTCGGGGCCTGGAAGCCATTGTTAAGTATCGTGCCGTTGACGTAGGTACGGGTTAGTCCGGCACGGGTGTCCATCGTGTACCTTGACGAAAAAGTGTGAATGTAGTCAAGCAGGCCGCCTTGGTGGACGGTGTACGTGTAAGTTCCGGTCGAGATGTTGGGAAAGATCTGGCCGGTGGTCTGACCCCAAGCGCTGCGATGCGTCTGGAAGAAAATCTTATTGTTGTCATTGATGGTGTAATCGAGACGGCCCAGGTTGGATGAGTAGTTGTTGATGACATTGTAAGAGTAAGAATAGTTGTTCCCGCCGTCGCCGTTGGCGTCTCCGGGCTGGTTGGGCTGCGGATAGTACTGCAAATAGGCAACAGCGACAGGATTCAGCGTGAGACCGGCGCTCGCGACACCTGCGCAATAGGTGGACTGCGCGGTCAGGCAGTTGTTTGGGATAGGCGACCGAACGACCTTAGAGCCATTTTGCGTAGCCGTGAATGGGTTATACAGCTGATAGCTCGGACCGATCGCAAGAAGTGCGGAAAAGTCACCTTCGCGCTCAGCCGCGGTGGGTACCGAGGTGACACCCACGGTTGGCTGCGTTCCACGGAAGCCCTCATAGGCATACATGAAGAAGAGCTTGTTGCGGCCGTCAAAGACGTGCGGGATCCACACCGGACCGCCAACCTCGCCGCCGTATTGGTTCTGCCGGTAGGCGTACTGTTTGGTGGTGGGAGAAACGAACCAGCGGTTTGGCGCGTTGATGGCAGAGAACTCATTGAACTCGGAGAGCGCACCATGGAACTGATTGGTGCCAGACTTTGTGATGAGGTCGATGGTGCCATTGGAGGTATCGCCGTAGCTGGCGTCCGACTGAAAGACGTCGACGCGAATCTCTGCGACCGAATCCTGCAGCGGACTGAAGCCAGGCAGGCGGCTGGAGTTCTGCATGTTCGGGATGCCATCGAGGAGATATTCATTGGACTGCGAGGCACCGCCGCCGACGGAGAAGTCACTGGCGGCTGAGTTATCGAACGGACGCGCCTGCACGACC
>Ga0335072_10017873_pt1 | contig 10021 bp, 7 predicted proteins | sample Lox_Sample_21_FD_206725 | JGI IMG/M metagenome (GOLD analysis project Ga0335072, IMG submission 206725) | Soil microbial communities from Loxahatchee National Wildlife Refuge, Florida, United States - Lox_Sample_2.1 | ecosystem: Environmental > Terrestrial > Soil > Wetlands | place: USA: Florida...
GACTTCCCCGTGATCGACCCGGTGCGCGCCCGCCGCGAGATCGACGCGCTGGGCTTCCCCGCGGCGGCGCAGGCCAAGTTCCTGCGGGAGAACGCGCTGCGGGTGTTCGAGCTCACTGACGCGCCCGCGGAGCGCGGCCTTGTCTGAGCTGCTCGTCCACGACGGCGTGCTGGCCGCGGCCGCTCGCGACGGCGGCAAGACGGCGATCACCTTCGAGGGCCGCGCGGTCAGTTACCGCGACCTGGCCGATCAGGTCCGCCGTCTGTCCGGCGCGCTCCAGGTCCGGCTCGGGCTGCCGCGCGGCGCCCGGGTACTGCTCCTGCTGCCGAACTGCCCGGAGTTCTACGTCAGCGTGCTCGCCGTCGCGCACGCCGGGCTGGTCAGCGTTCCGGTGCCGGCCGGCGCGACGGACCGGGAGATCCGCCACATCGCCGGCCACAGCGGCAGCGTCGCGGTGCTGGCCGACGCGGGCGTGGCGGTCCGCGTCGGATCGGTGCTCGGCGAGCTGGAGGACGGCGGCGTCCCGGTCCTGACCTGGTCGGCGGCGCGGCGCAGCGGGCCGGCCGTCGAAGAGCTGATCGCGTCGGGGTCGTCTGGGACGATTGCCCGCCCGGTCGGCGAGCGGTCGGCGTTCTTCTTCGGGTACACATCGGGCACGACCGGGGTGCCGAAGGCCGCGGTCGTGTCGCACCGGGCGCGCACCGCAATGGCCCTGATGTACGCGCAGGAGTACGGCTGTTACGGCTCCGGCGACACCGCGCTCGTGACCACGCCGCTCTACCACGGTGCCGGGCTGTCGCGGGGACTGACGCCGCTGATGACCGGCGGCTCGGTCGTCCTGCATCGCCGCTTCGACCCATCCGCGGTCCTGGACGCGCTGGCGGCGCCGGGCATCACCGCGGCGTTCATGGTCCCCACGATGTTCGCCGCGATCTTCGACCTGCCGGGGCGCGAGGTGAGCCGGCTGCGGGACCGCGCCCTGACGATTCTCTCGAACGCGTCAGCCCTTCCCGATCCCATCAAGCAGCGGATCCTGGGCGCGTGGCCGCGGGTCCGGCTGTTCGAGATCTACGGGTCCACAGAGGCGGGGACCGTCGCGTCGCTGCGCCCGGAGGACCAGCGGCGCAAGTCCCGCTGCGTGGGCCAGCCGCTGGCGCTCACCGACGCCCGGCTGCTCGGCGCGGACGGGGCGGACGTCGCGCCGGGCGAGGTCGGCGAGCTGGTCAGCCGAAGCCCGTTCGTCTTCGACGGCTACCACGGCGACGATGAGGCCACCGCCGGCGCGTTCCACGACGGCTGGGTCGGCGTCGGCGACCTGGCCCGCCGCGACGAGGACGGATACCTCTACATCGTCGGCAGGAAGTCCGAGGTGATCATCACCGGCGGAGTCAACGTCTACCCGCGTGAGGTCGAGGAGGTGCTCGCCGCTCATCCGGGTGTCAGGGAGGCCGCGGTGTTCGGCGTGCCCGACGAGCGCTGGGGCGAGCGGGTGTGCGCCGCCGTGGTCCCGGCCGCCGGTTTCGACCTCGACGTGGCGAGCCTGGACGAGCACTGCCGGTCGCTGCTGTCGCCGGCGAAGGTTCCGCGCAGTGTCCGGATCCTCGCTGAGATGCCGAGGACCAGCTCGGGCAAGGCGGCCAAGCTGGAGCTCGCCCGCCAGGCGCAGATACCGAAGACGACGACAACGAGGAGGGCCGATGCGGGCCGGTGACGCCAGCGGTGACGAGGCCGGGCACGAGCTGCCGGGCGGCGGTGCGGCGTCCGGGCCGCCGGGCGGGGCGGCGCCGGGGAATGTGGTGGCAGCGTCCGTTGCGGCTGCGCTGGCCGGCGGGGCGGCTGTCTTCGACCTCGGCCGTCCGCTGTTCGCCGGGATGCCCCAGTCGCCGAACCACCCCGAGTTCCGGCTGGCGCTGCAGCGCCGCCACGGGGACGTGGTGCGCGCCGACGGCTCGTCGGCCGCGAACGAGCTGCTGGTGACCGGCGGCCACGTCGGCACCCACATCGACGCGCTGTGTCACGTCTCGTTCCGCGGCAAGCTGCACGGCGGCATCGATGCCGCACAGGCCCAGGTCGGCGGGCGCTTCGCTCAGCTCGGCATCGAGACCGTGGACCCGATCGTGCGCCGCGGGCTGCTGCTGGACGTGCCACGGGCGCTCGGCCGCGACACGCTGCCGGCCGCCTACGAGATCACCCCCGAAGACCTGGACGCCGCCGTCGCGCTGGCCGGATCCGATCCGGGGCCCGGCGACGTGCTGCTGGTGCGCAGCGGGTGGGGGACCCGGTTCGGCGACCGCGAGTCTTACATCGGCGCGGCGACCGGAGTCCCTGGCGTCGCCGAGCCCGGCGCCCGGTGGCTCAGCGCGCGGCGGCCGATCGCCGTCGGCGCGGACACGATCGCGTTCGAGCGGCTGGCCCCCGGGCAGGGACACGCGCTGCTCCCCGCGCACCGCCACCTGCTGGTCGAGGCGGGCGTGTACATCATCGAGGCCATGGACCTCGAGGCCCTGGCCGCGGCGGGAGAGCGTGAGTTCCTGTTCGTCGCCAGCCCGCTCAAGCTCGTCGGCGGCACCGGGTCTCCGGTGCGCCCGCTGGCCATCACCACGACCGGGACCCGTCGGTGAGCGCCCCGACCCTGGTTCAGTCCCTCGCGCAGATGATGGCCCAGGCGCGCGGCGCCGGGGTGCCGGCGCCGGTCCGCGGCAGCGTCCGCCAGCGGATACTCGACACGCTCGGCATCTGCGTGGCTGCCAGCACGCTACCCACGTCCGCGGCCGTGCAGCGGTTCGCGGCGGCCCAGGGCGGCGAGCCGGAGGCGCATGCCGTCGGCGTCCCGCGGGCACTGCCCGCGGCGCTGGCCGCGCTGGTCAACGGGACGCTGGCGCACTCACTGGACTACGACGACACCCACCTTCCTTCGGTGCTGCATCCCAGCGCCACCGTGGTCCCGGCCTGCCTGGCCGCCGCGCAGCGCAGCGGGGCGGCCGGCGGTGAGACGGTCGCCGCGATCGCTGCCGGGCTGGAGGCCTGCGTCCGCCTCGGCATGGCCGGCTACGACGAGCAGGCCCGGAACTCGGTCTACTTCGACCGCGGTCAGCACGCCACGTCGATCTGCGGGACGATCGCCGCGGCCGGCGCCGTGGCGTCGCTGCTCGGCCTCGACGCCGACGGCATCGCGCACGCGATGAGCGTCTCGGTGAGCATGGCCGGCGGTGTCATCGAGGCCAACCGGACCGGCGGCACGGTGAAGCGCCTGCACTGCGGGTGGGGTGCGCACGCCGCGGTCAGCGCCGCGCTGCTGGCGGCGCAGGGGATCACCGGACCGCCCACCGTGCTCGAAGGCAGGTTCGGCTTCTTCCGGGCCTTCCTGGACGGTGAGTACAACGCAACCGCGATCACTGACGGGCTGGGCGAGCGGTGGTGCGTCCCTGACATCAACTTCAAGCCGTACCCGGCGAACCACTTCACACACGCCGGCATCGACGCGGCGATCGCGCTGCGCCGGCGCGGGGTGGACCCGGACGCCATCACCTCGCTCGTGCTCGGGGTCCCGGCACCGGTGCTGCACACGATCGGCGAGCCCATCGAGATCAAGCGGCGGCCGGAGACGGGGTACCAGGCGCAGTTCAGCGGGCCGTTCACGGTGGCGGCGGCGCTGCTCGGAGGCCACGGCCTCGGCCTCGGGCTGGACGACTTCACCGACCAGATGGCCCGCGAGCCACGGCGCCTTGCGCTGGCCGCCAAGGTCGACGTCGTCGCCGACCCGGCCTGCACCGAGGTCTTCCCCCGCCAGTTCGCGGCGATCCTGACCGCGACCACGTCCTCCGGCGACGCCGTTGCCGAACGGGTCATGGTCAACCGCGGCGGCGCGCGGCGACCGCTCAGCGACGACGAGCTCAACGTCAAGTTCGCCGACAACGTCAAGGGCCTGCTGGACGAGCGGGCCGCCGCCGGCCTGCGGGACGCGATCGGGTCGCTCGACGAGGGCGGCGCGGTCGGCGCGTGCGTGAGACCGCTGGCCGGCATCGGCGGCTCGGCCTGACACCTACCCGCAGAACCCGCCGCGCATCGCGCCGGGTCCCGAGCAGAGAAGGAGCACTCCGATGGCCCGTTACGACACGGCCGTGACCGGCGGCCGCCTGGTCATCCCGTACCTGGGAGAGGTCGAGGCCGATCTCGGCATCAGCGGGGGCCGCGTTGCGGCGATCGCCGACAGGATCGCGCCCGCCGACGCGGACGAGCGGATCGACGCCACCGGCAAGGTGGTTCTGCCTGGCGCGGTGGACGCGCACTACCACCTGGGGATCTTCCGCGACCTCACCGCCGACACCGTGAGCGAGACCACGTCGTCGACGGTCGGCGGCGTCACCACCGTGCTCTCGTACTTCCGGACCGGCCAGCACTACCTGAACAAGACCGGGCCGTACAAGGAGATCTTCCCCGAGGTGCTCGACACCGTCGCCGGGCACGCCAAGGTCGACTACGGTTTCCACCTCGCGCCGATGACGGCGGAGCACATACAGGAAATGAGCTGGCTGGCCGCCGAGATGGGCGTGTCGAGCTTCAAGTACTACATGTTCTACAAGGGCTTCAACCTCGCCGGGTCCAGCCGCGACGCCCAGGGCTACACGATGTCCGACGACTACGACCTCGGCCACCTCTACGAGATCATGGAGGCTGCCGCCGAGGCCTCGCGGGTCGCCGGGCGCCGGATCTCGGTGTGCCTGCACTGCGAGCAGCCCGAGCTGCTGCGCATCTTCATCGAGCGGGCCAAGCGCGACCCGGCCCTGTCCGGGCTGGCCGAATACTCGGCAGGCCGACCTCCGCTCACCGAGCGGCTGTCGATCGAGGAAGCGGCCGTGCTGACCGACGCCACCGGCGTGGCCGTGAACCTGCTGCACCTGTCGTCGGAGCTGGCGCTCCGGACGGCCGTGCAGGCGGTGCGCCGCTACCCGGACGCCGACATCCGGCGCGAGACCACGCTGCACCACCTGGCGCTTGCCTGCGAGGACCTGGAAGGAAAGGGTCTCGGCGGCAAGGTCAACCCGCCGATCCGCGATCGCTCGGACAACGAGGCGCTGTGGCGCGGCGTCGCCCGCGGTGAGATCAGCTGGGTGGCCAGCGACCACGCGTGCTGCATGGAGGCCGAGAAGGGCGACGACCTGTGGCCGGCCCAGCCGGGCTTCGGCGGCACCGCGCTGCTGTACCCGGTGCTGATCTCCGAGGGCTACCACAAGCGCGGCATCCCGCTGGCCCGGATCGCCGAGCTCGCGTCGGCGGCGCCCGCCCAGGCGTACAACCTGTACGGGACCAAGGGGACGATCGCGGTGGGAGCGGACGCGGACCTGGCCATCGTGGACCTCGACAAGACCCAGGTCGTCACCCCGGAGCTCTGCCAGTCGGCGCAGGACCACACCCCGTTCGAGGGGATCGCCGTCCGCGGCTGGCCGACCACGACGGTGCTGCGAGGCCGGCCTGTGATGACCGATGGCGTGGTGATTGATGGCTTCCCCGGCCAGTACGTCCGCCGCTGACGGCGCCGGCCGTGCGGCGATCGGAGCCCGCAGCCACCTGTATGTCCCCGGGGACCGGCCCGCCATGCTGGCCAGGGCCGCCGAGCGCGGGGCCGACGCGCTGATCATCGACCTGGAAGACGCGGTGGCTCCGGCCGCCAAGCCCGCCGCCCGGCGGGACGTGGCCGCCTGGCTCGGGCGCGTGGCCGGCTCTTCGGCCAGGCCCCAGGTGTGGGTCCGGATCAACCCGGCCGCCGGCGGCCTTCCGCCGCTCGACGACCTCGCGGTTGCCGTGCACCCGGCCGTGGCCGGGCTCGTCCAGGCCAAGTGCGAGAGTCCCGAGGCGCTGCGGCGCCTGGACGACGCGCTCGGCGCGGCCGAAAGCCGGGCCGGCCTGGCCGAGGGCTCCCTCGCGGTTGTGCCGCTGATCGAGTCCGCGGCCGGCGTGCTGGCAATGGCCGCGCTGGCCGCCGCCCCCAGGGTGCGGCGGCTCCAGGCGGGCGAGGCCGACCTGTCGGCCGAGCTTGGCATGGAGCCCGGCCCGGACCGCGCCGAGTTCGCGCCGCTGCGATGGACGCTGGTGCTGACCTCGGCGGCGGCGAGCCTCGACCCGCCGGTGGGGCCGGTCGAGACCCGGCTGGGCGAGCTCGCGGAGCTGCGGGCCAGCACGCGGGCGTTGCGGCGCCAGGGGTTCGGCGGGCGGGCCGCCGTGCATCCGGCGCAGGTCCCGGTCATCAACGACGTCTTCACGCCCTCAGCGGCGGAACTGGAGCAGGCAGCGATGGTGGTGGAGCGGTTCGACGCGGCGGCGGCGTCCGGCGCGGGAGCGGCCGTGACCGATGACGGGCGGATGATCGACGAGGCGGTGGTCCGGGGGGCGCGGCGCGTCCTGGCCCTGGGTCTGCGGGCGGGCCGGCGGCCATGACCGCCGTGTCCTCCATCCCCCCGCTGGCCGACGGGCCGCTGCAGGGGCTGCGCGTCATCGACCTGGCCACGATCTACGCGGGCCCGCTGGCGGCCCAGCTCCTCGGCGACTTCGGCGCCGAGGTCGTGAAGGTCGAGCATCCACGCGGGCTGGACGGCCTGCGGGGGCACGGGCCGCAGAAGGATGGCATCGGGCTGTGGTGGAAGATGCTGTCGCGCAACAAGCGCACCATCGGGATCAACCTCGGCGACCCGGCCGGTGCCGCGCTGCTGCGGCGGCTGGCCGCCGGCGCCGACGTCGTCATCGAGAGCTTCCGGCCGGGGACGCTGGAGCGGTGGGGGCTCAGCTTCGCGGAGCTGTCGGAGGCCAACCCCGGCCTGGTGCTGGTGCGCGTCTCCGGGTTCGGCCAGACCGGGCCGTATGCGAGCAGGCCCGGGTTCGGCACCCTGATCGAGGCCATGAGCGGCTTCGCCGCGATGACGGGGGAGGCCGACGGGCCGCCCGTGCTGCCGCCGTTCGGGCTGGCCGACGGGATCGCGGGGATCACCGCGGCGATGGCGACCCTGCTGGCCCTCTACAACCGCGACGCCCGCGGCGGCGCAGGGCAGGTTGTTGACCTGTCCGTGCTCGAGCCGATGATCACCGTCCTCGGCCCGCAGCCGACCGCGTTCGACCAGCTCGGCGAGGTACCGCAGCGGCACGGCAACCGGTCGGCCAACAACGCGCCGCGCAACACCTACCTGACAGCGGACGGGCGCTGGGTGGCCGTGTCGTCGAGCGCGACCAGCATCGCCGAGCGGATCATGACCCTCATCGGCCGGCCGGAGATCGCCGCGGAGCCATGGTTCGCCACCGGTTCCGGCCGGGCAGCGCACGCCGAACTCATCGACGGGCTGGTCAGCGAGTGGATCGCCGCGCGCAGCCGGGACGAGGTGCTGGCGGCGTTCGAGGCCGCCGACGCGGCCATCGCTCCGGTGTACGACGCTTCCGGGCTGGCCGCTGACCCGCACGTGACCGGCCGCGAGGTCCTGACCAGGGTGCCCGACCCCGACTTCGGCAGCGTGCTCATGCAGAACCTGATCGCCCGGCTGTCGGCGACGCCGGGCCGGATCAGGTTCACCGGCCGCGCCGCCGGCGCCGACAGCGACGACATCCTGGCCGGGGAGCTCGGCCTCGGCGCCGCGGAAATAGCAGAACTTCGCGCTCGCGGCGTGGTCCGGTAACCGGGCCGCAACCGGCAGGATAGGGACACAGGACGGGCCGCGCCGAGCAGGCGGGCCGGATACCGGGAGTAGTGGCGGACCATGGCAGGTGCTTCGATCCAGACCGGCGAGAGCTCCAGCGGCGTCGAGCGAGCGCTCGACGTGCTGCGGTGCTTCGGCCGTTCGGGGCAGATGACCCTGGGAGTGACCGAGATCGCGGACGAGCTGGGCCTGTCAAAGGCGGTCGTGCACCGGACGCTGTCGGCGTTCCGGTCCCGGGGATTTCTTGAGATCGAGGAAAGCACGCACCGGTACCGGCTGGGCCCGGAGATCGTCCTGCTCGGCCTGCGGTACCTGGACCAGATCGACGTCCGCAGCCTCGGCCGGCAGACGCTCAACGACCTGGTCGCGGCCACCAACGAGACGGCGACGCTGTCGGTGCGGGTCGGCTGGACCCGGGTGTACCTCGACCAGGTCACGCCGAACCGCGACGTCAAGATGGTCGTCCAGCTCGGCGAGCCGTTTCCGTTGCACGCCGGCGCGTCGTCCAAGGCGCTGCTGGCGTTCTTGCCCGCTGGCGACCGGGACGAGTACCTGGCCGCTGGGTCGCTGTCGGCGATGACGCCGCACACGATCACCGACCCCGGCCGGCTCCGCGAGGAACTCGAGGCAATTCGCGCCGCCGGCTTCGCCGTCTCGTTCGGCGAGCGCGACGCGAGCGCGGGGTCGGTCGCCGCGCCGGTTTTCGGGCATGAGGGCGGGCCGCTCGGGGTGATCTCGGTGTCCGGCCCGGTGGAGCGGTTCCGGGCCGAGGCGGACGCGGCGTCGCAGGCGCTGCTGGCCGCGGTGCACGAGCTGTCCCGACGGCTCGGTTACCGGGGCAATCCCGGTCGCTAAGCTCGAACCGATGACGGGGCGCCGGCCGGTGGTCTGGCGGCGGGTGCCCGGCACGCACGGGGATCGGGGGGATCTCGTTGCCGTCACGGGGTATCAGGACGCCGGATCAGCGTGTGCGGGTGTTCGTTTCGTCCACGATGGGCGAACTGTCCGCCGAACGGGAGATCGCGCGGGCGGCGATCGAGCAGCTTCAGCTCACACCGGTCATGTTCGATACGGGCGCGCGACCTCATCCGCCGGGCTCGCTGTACCGGGCCTACCTCGATCAGTCCGACGTCTTCGTGGGAATTTACTGGGAGCGGTACGGCTGGGTCGCGCCGGGAACGAGCGTGTCCGGACTGGAAGATGAGTTCCGGCTGTCGGCCGGGATGCCACGCCTGCTGTACCTGAAGCGCCCGGCTCCCGAGATGGAGCCCGGCCTGCGGCGCATGCTCGATGAGGTCAAGTCCGACGGCCACGTCTCGTACACGACCTTCTCAAAGCCCGAGCAACTGCGCGAGCTGCTGCTCAGTGACCTGGCCGCCGTACTGGCTGAGTGGTTCGCCGTCGGCCGCGGCGAGGCCCGCCTCAACCCGGTTCCTTCGCCGGTCTCCCCGCTGGTCGGCCGGGACCACGATGTCGAGGCGGTCACCGGGCTCGTCGAGGAAGAGGGAGGCCGCCTGGTCGTGCTGACCGGCGCCGGCGGCATCGGCAAGACCAGGGTGGCGCTGGCCGTGGCGAGCCGCAGCCGGCCGCACTGGAAGGACGGCGTCGCGTTCGTCGACCTGTCGGCGGTTAGCGATCCCGGCTCGGTGGCCGCGTCGATCTCCTCGTCGCTCGGCGTGGCCGCACAGGGCCGCGAGCAGCCGCTGGACAGCCTGGACCGCAGGCTGGCGGGCCGGAGCATGTTGCTGTTGCTGGACAATTTCGAGCAGGTGGTGGACGCCGCTCCGGTGGTGGCCGAGTTGCTGGAGCGCGCCCCAGGGCTGCACGTGCTCGTCACCAGCCGGGTCGTACTCCGGATCCGCGGCGAGCGGGAATGGCGGGTCGGTCCGCTCGGTCTCGCGCCGGCGCACGCCGACCTTGCCGCGCTTGTCGCGGCGCCGGCGGTGCGCTTGTTCTGCGAGCGGGCGCGCGACGTTCGCCCCGGATTCGAGCTGACCGAGGACAACGCGCCGGCCGTGGCCGAGCTGTGCCGTCGGCTGGACGGGCTCCCGCTGGCCATCGAACTCGCCGCCGCGTGGACCCGGCTGCTCGCGCCGGAGGAGATACTCGACCAGCTCTACGAGCGGGTCGAGCGCCCGGGAACCCTGGCCGATCTGCCTGATCGGCAGCAGACGCTCACGGCGACGCTGGAATGGAGTTACGAACTGCTGCCGGAGGCGGCTCAGCGGTTCCTGGCCCGACTGTCGGTCTTCGCGGGGCCGTTCACCGCCGCCGGTGCCCAGGCCGTTGCCGGCGAAGGCCCGGGCGCGAGCCCCGAGATCTCCGACGAGACGCTCGAATGC
>Ga0335072_10017874_pt1 | contig 10021 bp, 10 predicted proteins | sample Lox_Sample_21_FD_206725 | JGI IMG/M metagenome (GOLD analysis project Ga0335072, IMG submission 206725) | Soil microbial communities from Loxahatchee National Wildlife Refuge, Florida, United States - Lox_Sample_2.1 | ecosystem: Environmental > Terrestrial > Soil > Wetlands | place: USA...
CCGCCGAGTCGATGAGAGGTCCCACATCCGATGGCAGCAACTGCGTCGCCGGAGGTGCGCCTGGGTCGCCCCCTCGGCGAGCTGGCGCGCCACCAAGATCAACTCAGTAGGGTCGGGCACTCGCGCGCTGATCCCAATCCGTGCGATCCAGCAGTCTCACAAACGGAAATCGTTCGTCATGGCGCGCATGGAGTTCGTCGCTGAGCCGTTGGATCAAGCCAGCCATAATCAGTCCTGGCCGCTGCCGCGCGCGCGTCTGGTCTATCAGGAACGTGAAATAATAGACGGATCGGTCCGCAGTCTCGCCCGGAACGGCCTCGACTTCTTGCACCGCGTCCGCACCGGCAACGTCCCGGGCCGCCTCGCGGCCGATCTGCTCCAGTTCCGCCCTCGTGGTCTCAGGCATTAGCGCCCGCCTACTGGATCTGCGTCCTGGTGCCCTATCAACCGGCCAGCGTCGTCGTATCCACCCGCACGCCCGGCCCCATCGTCGAACTCAGTGCCACCTTCTGCACGTACGTGCCCTTGGCCCCGGCCGGCTTCGCCTTCTGGATCGCGTCCGCCAGCGCGCGAGCGTTCTCGAGCAGTTTTGCCTCGTCGAAGCTCGCCTTGCCGATGCCGGCGTGGATGATGCCCGCCTTCTCGGCGCGGAATTCCACCTGGCCGCCCTTGGCCGCGCTGATCGCACCCTTCAGGTCCTGCGTCACGGTGCCCAGTCGCGGGTTCGGCATCAGCCCGCGCGGACCGAGGATCTTACCCAGCCGCCCCACCACGCCCATCATGTCCGGCGTCGCGATGCAGCGGTCGAATGCGATGTCGCCGGCCTGGATCTTCTCGGCGAGGTCCTCGGCGCCCACCACATCGGCGCCTGCCGCCAGCGCTTCCTCGGCCTTGGGGCCGCGCGCGAACACGCCGACGCGCACCGTCTTGCCGGTGCCGTTCGGCAGCGAAATCAGGCCGCGCACCATCTGGTCCGCATGCCGCGGGTCGATGCCGAGATTCATCGACATCTCCACGGTCTCGTCGAATTTCGCCCGCGCGTTCTGCTTCACCAGCTTGATCGCCTCCGGCAGCGCATAGGTCTTCGCATGATCGAAGCCCGCGTTGATCGCCTTCAGCCGCTTGCCCTGTTTCGCCATGGCTCAGCCCTCCACCACCTGAAGGCCCATCGATCGGGCAGAACCAGCCAGCATCCGCACCGCCCCCTCGATGTCGTTCGCGTTCATGTCCTTCATCTTGATCTCGGCAATCTCGCGCAACTGGCTCTGCGTAACGCGGCCGATCGAGGCCGATTTGCCGGTGGCGGTGCTGCCTTTATCGAGCTTCGCCGCCTTCATCAGGAAATAGGTGTTGGGCGGCGTCTTCATGATGAAGGTGAAGGTGCGGTCCGCATACGCGGTGATCACCACCGGCACCGGCATTCCCGGCTCCATGTTCTGGGTGACCGCGTTGAACTCCTTCACGAAGGCCATGATGTTGAGGCCGCGCTGGCCCAGCGCGGGGCCGACAGGCGGCGACGGGTTCGCCTTGCCCGCCGGGATTTGCAGCTTGATGTAGCCGACGATCTTCTTCGCCATGGGTGATCCCTGGTGCTCGCGTTACGTCCGGGGACCGCGGTGCATGCGACCGGCTCGCCGGGGGGCGGCGCGATCTCCCGCGTTCCGATGAAGCGCGGGCGTGTAGCGGATGGCGCGCGGCGGGGCAAGGGGCGGGCGATCAGATGTCGGGCCGTCAGGCGGCGCGGCAACCGGGCGAACCGGATGACCAAGCGTGGAACAGCAATTCGGCGCCGGCGGGGGCGCAGGCAGGCGGGCGCCGCAGAACGGTGCCTCCAAGGCACCGTCCCTCGAATGGCGTTCTTCGCACCCTCATACTTTGATGTACGAGTTAACAGTTTCTCGGCAGCATCGGCCCCAACCTCTTCAAATCGTGCCAACTACACCGCCGGCCACCCCCGCTGCTGATACGCGCCGTCCCAGAACAGCCATTCGTATTGGCTTGATCGTACGAACGCTCCCATCATCCGCTCGCGCACGCCCGCCGCAGCACCGCCCGCCGCCCGATCCGCGATCCCGATCACCGTCCGCACCGCCGCGCCAAACGCCGCATCGGAGTAGGTGTCGATCCACGCCCGATACGGATTGTCCGCGGCCGCACGCGCTGCAATGGCATTCCCCACATCCCAATAAATCCAGAAGCACGGCAGCAGTGCGGCCACCAGCACTTCCCAGGGATCATGATACGCCGTAGCCAGCAAAAAGCTGGTGTAGCCAAGACAATCCGGCGCCGGCTCGGCAGCAGCCGCCGACCCCGCATCGACCTCGAACGCCGCCAGGTATTGCTCATGCAGCGCCTGCTCCACCGCCACCGCTTCCAGCGCGGATGACGCAAACGCATGCAGCACCGCCCCATCCGGCCCGCGCACCCCGGCCAGCGCCAGGATGCGTGCGTACTGCCCCAGATACAGCGCATCCTGCGTGATATACCAACGGAACCGCTCACGGCTCAGCGTACCGTCCGTAAGCTCGCGATTGAACGGCAGCGCATCGATCCCCGCCCGCAGCCGCGCCGTGCGCGCCCAGGCCGCCTCGGCAAACCCGCCGGGCGCAGCAATCGAATCAGCCATGCCATCCTCCCGTCCCACACCGCTTGACGCTGCCGCCGCGCGCGTCTGACAGTCCGCCCCCACGGACGCCGCGAAAAATCCGGGAGGCACACCCATGGGCGAGTCCCGTTTCTTCACCGCCAGCGACGGTGTCCGCATCTACTACACCATCGACGATTTCGCCCCGCCCTGGAAGCCGCACGACACCGTCGTGCTGCTGCATGCCGCGATGGGCAGCATGCACCGCATGTACGCCTGGGTGCCGATCTTGGCCGCGCGGTATCGCGTCGTGCGCTGGGACATGCGCGGCCACGGCCTGTCGCAGATTCCCCCCGCGGACGGCCTCTCGATCGAACGCCTCGGCCGCGACGTGGAGGAACTGCTGGACGCGCTCGATCTGCCGCAGGCGCATCTGGCCGGATCATCAGCCGGCGGCATCGTCGCGCTGTACACCGCGATCACCGCGCCGGGGCGTGTGAAATCTCTCGCTGGATTCGCCACCATTCCTGGCCTGCAATCTTCCGCTGGCCACACCGACTATGCCGGCTGGGTGCAGGGCCTGACCACCGAGGGGATCAAACCGTTCCTGCGCCGCACCATCGCCACCCGCTTCGACCTGACGCAGGTGGAGCCTGGCTTCGTCGAGTGGTTCCTTGATGATTCGGCACGCAACGATCCGGCGTATCTCGCGCGCTTCGTCACTCTGATGTCGCGCGTCGATTTTTCCGCCCGCCTCGGCGAAGTCCGCTGCCCCTGTCTGTTCATTTTGCCCGGTGGCGATCCGCTGCATACCGCGGACCATTACGACGTGCTGCAACGCGTGCCGCGGCAGGAGATGCTGCGCTATGAAGGCCTGCCGCACAACATCACCGACGCCGTGCCGCAACGCTGTGCCGGCGACCTGCTGGACTTCCTGCAGCGGCAGGCGGGTTGACGCGGCGCGAGGTGCTGGCGCCTCGGCCGTCAGGCAGCGTCGGCAAACAAGTGCGTCAGCACGCCGACAAAGCTGCCGCTAAAAGCGATAGCTCAGGGCTTGTTCGACCGTGCAGTCAGATTCGATTGTTTTCGAACAAGCCCTGAGTGTGTACAGTGCCGCCCCCTGGCTCAGCGAGGCCCGATCCCGATGCGCATTGCCCTGATCCACGCCCTCAGCCATTCCGTGCCGGCAATCGCCGCGGCGTTCGCACAGGAGTGGCCGGAGGCGACGCTCGCCAATCTGCTGGACGATTCCCTCTCCGCCGACCTCGCGCGCGAGGGCAGGCTGACGCCGTTGATGACGGAACGCTTTCTTACCCTCGCCCGCTATGCCGCGCGCAGCGGCGCCGATGGTATCCTGTTCACATGCTCCGCCTTCGGTCCGTGCATCGAGGCCTGTGTGCACGACCTCGCCCCGTTGCCGGTGTTGAAACCGAACGAAGCGATGATCGAAGAGGCCGTGGCACTCGCCGGTCCGAACGGGCGCATCGGACTGTTGGCGAGTTTCGCCCCCACTCTGGCCTCCATGCCCGCCGAGTTTGCCGCTTCCGCGCCAAACGTTACGGTGGTGCCGTGCCTGGCGACGGGCGCCCTGGCCGCCTTGGACCGCGGCGAACACGATGCACATGACAGTGCCGCGGCCGCGGCGGCCACCGCCTTGCGCGACTGCGACGTCGTGGCGCTTGGCCAGTTCAGTCTCGCCCGCGCGGCCCGGAATGTTGCTATCGCGACCGGCAGGACTGTGCTGACCACACCGGACTCCGCCATCCGCAAACTGAAGCGTCTGTTGCTTCCCGCAGCAAAGGCCGCATGACATGACCTTGGAAGAATTCCGCACCTCCGTCACCGCCGCCGTTCCGCAGGAAACTCTCGGCTACGCGCTGCAAACCCTGTGGTGGGATGCCAAGGGCGATTGGCACCGCGCGCACGAATGTGCGCAACAGGACCAAGGGCAGAGCGGATCCAGCGTGCATGCGTACCTGCACCGGAAGGAGGGCGACATGCGCAATGCCGGCGGCTGGTACAGCCGGGCCGGCCGCACGCCTCCGGATATCAGCCTGGAAGCCGAATGGGAAATGCTGGCCCGCGAACTGCTTGCCGCCTGAGCCAAGGCAGCACGGCGCGGCACCGCGATGAAACCGCCGGTGAGGCCCGTCCCGTGCAGCCACAGCGGCAAGTCCGGTGCGTCGGCGTCAACACCTGCCTATGCGGTTGTCCTGCTGATCGTGGTCAGCTTCATCCTGTACGGTTCGCTGTTTCCATTCGAATATCGCGACCGGTTCTATCCCGGCGGTCCCGTCGCGTATTTGCTCAGCACGCGGCACGATTGGGACGGCCGCGGAGACCTGCTCTCCAACATCCTGCTCTATCTGCCGTTCGGCTTCTTCGCCACCTTGGCTCCGCCATCGCGTTTGTCGGGCCTCCCGCGCGCGCTGCTGGCCACGCTTGCCGGTACCGCGCTGTCCTGCTGCATCGAGATCGCGCAGTTCCACGATGCCGGCCGCGTCACCTCGATGGGCGATGTCTACGCGAATGGCCTCGGATCGGCGCTCGGCGCAGCGGCGGCGGCACTGCTGGGGGCGTCGCTGCGCTGGCCCTTCATACAGGAGCTCGCGGCGCATCCAACGGCGGCGCTGTTGCTCGTCATGTTCTTCGGCTACCGGCTGTATCCGTACGTGCCGATGATCGACCTGCACAAATACTGGCATGCGCTGTGGCCGATCGTTCGCACCACCGGCCTCGCCCCGTACGACCTGGCACGCTACACGATCACCTGGCTGTTCGTTGCCGCCATCGTCCATTCGCTCTACGGATTCCGGCGGTTCCTGCTGCTGTTTCCGGTGCTGTGCGGCATCGAATTCATTGGCAGGGTTCTGATCCTCGATACTGAATTGACGCTGCCTGATGTCACCGGCGCCATGGCCGCGTACATTCTGTGGGCAATGCTGCTGCCCCTGGTGCCCGGACGGTTTGTGCTCGTCGCGGTACTGTTCTCTGGCATGATCGCGGTGGATCGCTTGCAGCCGTTTCTGTTCTTGCCGTTTCCCCGCAGCTTCGGCTGGATTCCGTTCCGTAGCTTTCTGAGCGGGTCGATCAACGTCGCCATGCAGGCCTTCTGTCAGAAATTCTATGAATACGGCGGGCTGATCTGGTTGCTGGGACGCTGCGGCATCATCCTGCCGATCGGCACCTTGCTGACGGCGGCCCTGCTTCTGGCGACCAGCATGGCCGAACGCTGGCTGCCGGGACGGACAGCGGAGATCACCGATGCGGCGATGGCGCTGGTGATCGGCGGTGCCTTCGCGATGCTCAGCGATGCCGCGCGGACGTCCACGGACACCGCGGTGCCGCCGAGCTCGGGTTCATGCGAACAACCGTGCCGCGCCTGCGCCATTCCGGCGCAACATGCCGCCGAGTTGTCGCCGCCATCGCCATCGTCCGGTTGAGCGCATTGCCGCACCGCCGAACGCCAGGTCGCGATTGCTACCCGGGCTTTTGCTGCGCGGGTGCGCCGGGCCAAAGGCTGATCCCAATGCCGGCGATAAGATAGACCAGTGTCGCAAGACGGGGCGCGCCCAGCAGGTAGTCAAAAAAACTGCTGCAAACAAACGCAACCACCGAAGCGGCATACGCGGCCGCGATGGTTTCGCCACGCCAGGCGGCACGGGCCGCACCCAGGATACCGGCGCCGCAGAAAAGCAGCAGCGAACCCAATCCGAGCACGCCACCTTCAAACCATGTCGCCACGTATTGATTCTTGATCTGCCAGTCCAGGTGCGCGTCGTCGGTGAAATACCAGTCCTGCGTGCCGGCGGAAAAATCGCCATCGTGGATAAGATTGCCCGCGCTGGGATCAATGACGTCCATCAGACTGATATGCGCAACGTCGATCGATGTGCCGGATCCGAAAAAAGCCAGATCAACCGGACGTGACAGCACGCCGAACAACCGCTCGCGGCCGAGCGCGCCGCTGGCGAAAGCGGCGGCAACATTTTCCCATTTTCCCGGCGGGGTTGGCGGAAAACCCAGCAGGTGGCAATTCGTGGAATACAATAGCAGTTTCTCGCATACCGCCACTTCCAGTCTTCCGGTGCCGTCGGGCGAGCGCATGGCAAGGCTCAGCCGGTAGAGGTGGTGCGGTTCAATCGCGATCTTCTCGCCGAAATACAGGGTCGAGGCGAACTGCATGCGCAGGAAGCGTGTGCCGGACTGGTCCTCGATGACGAAATTGGTTGGCCGGCTCGCCAGCGGCGCACGCAGAACCGCTGCTCGTGGAAATGTGCCGGCACCCATCCCGAGCACCTGCGCGGCGAGCGAGTCGTCCATCAGCTCGATGCCGCCCGTCCAGTTGGCCTCGCGAATCCCCAGGTCCGGCAGCGAGGTATCGAAGCGCGCGGTCATTTTTGCCGAAAGGGACGCGGCGGCGATGGCGGCAAGAAAGCCCGCCAGCAACACCGCAGACAGTGCCCAGCGTCCCTGTCCGGCATTGCGCCGGCGCCAGGCCGCGACGGCGTGGCCGACGATCGCCGCCAGCATGGCCATCGATGCCGACCCATAGGCGGCCCGTGCGAACGTAACGACCAACGCGTAGACGGCGGCGGTGGCGACAAGAAGGACGGCGAGGACGCGCGGAATTGTTAAATTGGCCGCGCCGACCAGAAGGAAGGGCAGGGCCATCGCCAGGTATGCACCGACGTGACCGCCGCCGAGGTTCATGCTGGAGAAGGTCGCGACGATGCGGTAGTCGGTGGTGAAATTCCACAGGCCGGGAAACAAGGCGCGCTCCACGATCGCGGCAAGGCTGACGCATGCCAGGCCTGCGACCATGCCCCAGGCGAACAATGTCAGCGCATCGCCGTGGCGGCGCTGCCGCGCGCGCACGAACGGCAACAGAACAATGGCCTCGACGAAACCTTTTGCTATTCGCAGCGCGTTTTCCGGCTCCAGATACGGGTTGCTCGAACCGGCCGGAATGATCAGATTCGAAGTCAACCCGCGTGCCGTCCCGACAAGACAGGCGACAATGGCGAGAGCAACGACGATGGCCGGGATGCGCGGCAACACGCAGTCCTGGCGTTGCGGCGGCGAGCGCCATAACAGAATCCCGACGCTGACCAGCAAGAACAGATCGGATCCCGCAAGGTAGAGCCAGCCGGTCCACGGCGCTGCATCGAAAGCCGGCAGCACGGCCGGCATGACGATAAGCCAAAGGCCGGACCGGTACCACGATCCTGTTGCGTAGACCGCCAGGATCGCCATCAGCAGCGGCCGGTCGAACGGGTAGCGCAGCGCGATCATCGCGGCAGCGACGAGGCAGACGACGCTGGTTCCGCGGCGGATGATGCCTGCGGCCATCAAAACTGTTCCACGTCACCGTGCGGTTTCAGGCGTCCCATGACAGTGGCTGGAACCCGCGTGGTGCCCGGGCGGCGCGGCGCAATCTCGGCAATCGTCTGCTCCAGCATCGACCATAAAGTTGGCGCCGCCCGGGCAGCCAGCCAGGCGGCAAGGCCACTCAGCAGGACGGCGTTGATGTCAGGCTGCCGGTCCGGTTGCAGCCAGCGTGCCGCCTCGACGCAGGTGGCGATCACCATTGCGATGAAGAACGCCCCGGCGCCGTTCTTGCTGCCGGTCCGCATCCAGCACAGCACGCCGATCGGTGCGTACATGAGGATATGGGCGATCAGGCCGCGGGCGGCCTCCGCTTTGGATACGATATAATAATAGAACAGGGGAATCAGTCCGCGGTCTTCGAGTGTCGCGAACGCCTGCTGGGGCGAACGCCAGTGGTGGGTGATCAGCCCGTTCACAACCGCCAGAAGCACGAGATAGATGGCGGCAGCGAACGGCATCGCGCGCCGGAGTCCTTCGCGCAGCCTGGCAGGGTCGCGCGCCGCCAGCCATTTCGTCCCCGACGCACCAATCACCACGCCGAGGCTGCGATAGGCGAAAACGACCAGCGACGTGATCCCGCTCATGAGCAACATCGAAGCCAAGGTGACGCCGGCCATCAGCGCGATGCCGGCCGCGGCGGATCGGGCAACGGTTCGGCGTGGCCGCATCAACACGAGCAGCACGCCGAGCGGCGCCGCTTCCAGCAGGTCCGCCGCCAGCATGACAGCGCCGATCGCGGCAGAACGATCGGCGCCGGGAAACATCCACAACTGTCCCGGCACATTCGCCAAACGCCCCAGCAGGTCGTCCGGATTCAATGCGATGTCGAACGGTACCAAAAAAAACAGAATTAGCGCCAGCACGTAGAATTTGAGCAGAAGGATCAGGCCGTGACGGCCGGGTGGCAGGCTGCGGCGGAGCAGGAGATCGATACGGTCGTACGCGAATCCGAGCACGGCAATACCAAAGGCCGCGCCGATGCATTGTGCCGTGATGTAATTGAGCGAGACGGTGCGCGGCGGGAAGAACAACTGCGCGTATTTCACGGCGCTGCTTACGGCGGCGCATAATGCGAGCGCGGCAACGGCGGCGGCAGTGCGGCGCACGGCGCCACGTGCCGGCCACAGACTGCCGGCAACCAGGAAGCCGAAGGGAACCAACATGATCAGGTTCGCCATCCAGTCGGCGCGCTGATCGGATCCGGTATGCTCGTAGCGGATCGTTAGAAACTTCTGCCAGGCTTCGGCGGGGTCGAGCGCGACGTAGTGGAATCCCAGCGGGCTGACCACGACGCTGACATAGGTGATCGCCAACGCGTACAGCCAAGCCCAGACGACGAAACGCCAGCGCAGCGAATGCGCCTCGCCAGGAATCTGCATATCGCCGCGGCCTTATCGGAACAAGAACAGGATTGCCGGTGGTTTAGCAGGATGCATGCCGCGCTGTCATCCGAATCGAACCGCGCGCATGCGCCGGCGGAATCGTGCCGCGAATGCCGTGCAGCGCGGCGGGATTGGCGCCGGGGCGCGTGTCGGGCATGATCCGGGGCGCACGGTTGCAGCCGGGAGGACAAAGCATGGACGCCGATGCCAAGAAGACCACGCTGAGGATGATTCCGTACGGCATCTACGTGCTCACGGCGGATGACGGAAAAGGCAATATCGGTGCGGCCACGGTGAACTGGGTGACGCAGGCATCCTTCGCTCCGCCGCTGGTCGTGGTGGGTGTGAAGGCGGATTCCGGCGCCCATACCGTGGTGAAGGGGACCGGCAGGTTCGCGCTGAACATGCTGAGCAAGGACCAGAAGGGGCTCGCGTTCACCTTCTTCAAACCGGCCAGGCTGGAGGATGGCAAGCTGTCCGGCCAGGCCTTCCATCACGGCGCGAACGGCACGCCGATTCTGGATGCGGCCCTCGGCGCGGTGGAATGCACGGTCAAGACGATCGTCGAGATGGGCGATCATCACATCGTGGTCGGCGAGGTGACGGAAGCGCATCTGCCCAGGCCGGTCGAGGGTCGGCCCGACGTTGCGATCCTGGACATGAA